>ENA-OQIC01000044-OQIC01000044.1-human-gut-metagenome-genome-assembly--contig:-NODE-44-length-48677-cov-2.821771_pt1 | contig 48677 bp, 54 predicted proteins | sample MGYA00242572_ERZ504736 | MGnify/ENA primary metagenome ERZ504736 (study PRJEB26092, sample SAMD00036201) | human gut metagenome | host: Homo sapiens | study: EMG produced TPA metagenomics assembly of...
CTCACATTACTAAGATGGTGTGACTGTAGCAAAAGAAATTGAACTGACAGATGCTTACCAGAATACCGGTGCACAGTTGGTAAAAGAAGTTGCTTCTAAGACAGGTGACGATGCCGGTGACGGTACAACTACTGCAACTGTTTTGGCTCAGGCTATTATTGCTGAGGGTCTGAAGAATGTAACTGCCGGTGCAAGCCTATGGATATTAAACGTGGTATCGATAAGGCGGTTGCCAAAGTGGTTGATTCTATTAAACACCAGGCAGAGAAAGTGGGTGACAACTATGACAAGATTGAGCAGGTTGCTACTGTTTCTGCTAACAATGATCCGGTTATCGGTAAACTGATTGCCGATGCTATGCGTAAGGTTTCTAAAGACGGTGTGATTACTATCGAAGAAGCTAAAGGTACTGACACTACAATCGGTGTGGTGGAAGGTATGCAGTTCGATCGTGGTTATCTGTCAGCTTACTTTGTGACTAACACAGAGAAAATGGAGTGTGAGATGGAGAAACCGTATATCCTGATTTACGATAAGAAAATTTCTAATCTGAAAGACTTCTTGCCTATCCTTGAACCGGCCGTTCAGTCTGGTCGTCCTCTGTTGGTTATTGCAGAAGATGTAGACAGTGAAGCGTTGACTACACTGGTAGTGAACCGTCTGCGTTCTCAGTTGAAGATCTGTGCAGTGAAAGCTCCGGGATTCGGTGACCGTAGAAAAGAGATGTTGGAAGACATTGCCGTATTGACAGGTGGTGTAGTGATCAGTGAAGAGAAAGGTCTGAAACTGGAACAGGCTACTATCGAAATGTTGGGTACTGCTGACAAAGTGACTGTTTCTAAAGACAACACTACAATTGTAAACGGTGCCGGTGCTAAAGAAAACATCAAAGAACGTTGCGATCAGATTAAAGCTCAGATTGCTGCTACTAAATCAGACTACGATCGTGAAAAATTGCAGGAACGTCTGGCTAAATTATCAGGTGGTGTAGCTGTTCTGTATGTAGGTGCTGCTTCAGAAGTAGAAATGAAAGAGAAAAAAGACCGTGTGGACGATGCTCTTCGTGCTACTCGTGCTGCTATCGAAGAAGGTATTGTAGCCGGTGGTGGTGTAGCTTACATTCGTGCTATTGAATCACTTGACGGATTGAAGGGTGAGAATGATGATGAGACTACCGGTATTGCTATCATCAACGTGCGATTGAAGAACCGCTTCGCCAGATTGTTGCCAATGCAGGTAAAGAAGGTGCAGTTGTTGTTCAGAAGGTGAGTGAAGGTAAAGGTGACTTTGGTTACAATGCCCGTACCGATGTTTACGAAAATATGCATGCTGCAGGTGTGGTAGATCCTGCTAAAGTGACACGTGTTGCTTTGGAAAATGCCGCTTCTATCGCAGGTATGTTCCTGACTACTGAATGTGTGATTGTAGAAAAGAAAGAAGATAAACCAGAAATGCCGATGGGCGCTCCCGGAATGGAGGAATGGTGGAATGATGTAATTTATTCCCAAGATTGAAAAAAGAAGCTGCTTTCGGAAACGGAAGCAGCTTTTTTGTTGGCTACTGCGGATATTGCGTGGAACACTTTGTCGAGATTATATAATTGTGTACATTCGTATATCCAAAGCAAAACAAACTTATATATGAAGACACATCTTATATTCTTATGGTTCATCACTTTTGGGGTGATGGCTTGTACTTCTCAGCCGGGGGGTAATACCGGTGAGAACAAAGTAGAAGGAGATACTATACCGGTATTGGATTTTGCTTCGGCAATCCATAAACAAGTTCCTGATACGTTTATGTGGAATAATGTGGCCAGAAAGATTACCTATATACCATTGGCCTCTTCCCACCTGATGGATGGTTATCCTGTAATCGAATATCTCGATGATGATATGTGCATTATTATGGAAGGGAAAAGCCAATGGATAAATTGTGTCGATTATAAAGGTAATTTCTTAAATACTTTCCGGCATGTAGGCAATGGGCCAGGAGAATATGTTAATTTATCTTCAATTGTATATCATTCAAAAGATTCCACTATTCGTATTTTTGATAATGGCAGTTATAAGCATATTATCTATAATAAGCAGGGGAAATTTCTCCGGGAGATCAGTTTGGCCGATTCCGAGTTTAATTACTTATTGCACATGCAGGGCGATACTTATTTCTTTCGTGGCAGTTTCAGTAAAGGCAAATCAGAAATTATTGTGACGGATACGACGCTGCGGGTGAAGTTTCCCATTTTGCCTTTTGATTCGACGGCCGATTATATTACACGGGGAGCCATTATGTTGAATACCACTGGAGAAGAGTGCGCCCCTGACATTTGTTTGTTTAATCACATTTATAGCGATAGTGTTTTTCTCCTGACTCCTGATGGATTGAAACTTGACTTTATTCTGCGTAAGGGCAAATATGCGCCGTCTTTGGAAGATGTAAAGCAATTCATGAAATGGAATCAATATGATCCATTCATTAAAGGATTGTTTATTAAAACTTTTCCGGGATATTATTATTTGCAGTATACATACAAGGAGCAAGTCCTAGGGGAAATATGGAGTCGGAAAACGAATCAAATCGTATCGAGAAGTATCTTGACCCGTCCCAATCAATTTACAACGCTCCGTGGAATCCGGTTTCGTTTTCCTTCGGGTACTGTCATCAGATTATTACCTGATTATATAAGTGGAAATAAAATTGCTTTCTTTATTCCTGCGGATGAAGCTATGGGTGAAATTCTCGGGGTAAAGATAAGGGAGGATGATAATCCGATATTGATGGTGATGGAGTTGTAGTTCATCTTTTTTGGGGGGAGCGATATGTTGACAAAGTACTTGCGCGTGATTCTATTTCTATGTGTTCTCCTTTGGGGGGACATCGGTTGTTGATGCCCAGACTAAGGGAATCGTTGTCGATGGTGTGAAGGGCCGGTCTTTATCCGATGTGAATATTTACTTGCAGAAAGATTCCGTTGAAATCGGATCGACAGACCGAAATGGAGAATTTATGTTTAGCCGTGATCAGATAACGATAAGTGATACCATTGTCTTTTCGCATGTCGGTTACTTTCCGTTGAAGTGTACATTATCCGAATTACAGCATCTTGGATATAAAGTGGTTCTACATGAGCATCCCCAATTGTTGCATGAGGTAGTGGTTAGTAGAGAGCGTCCACCATTCTTCCAGGAATGGACTTCACTGTCTCCTTTACCCAAGCCTTTATACTCTTTCGGAGGATTTCTGCATGCAGGAAAAATTTATGTGGTTGCCGGTGACGAAACACTGGTCCGAATGGTTACTGATAAACACAGGCGGTCGACTTCACTTCTTTCATTTACGATGACTGCTTGTATGCGATGGGAGGAGCTATAAGAGAAAAAGCTTATTCTAATAAAATACACACGCTTGATTTGAAACGAGGTGTCTGGTATGAATTGGAAGGTACTCTTCCTGCCGGGCGGTGCGGCAGGATGAATGGCATACTGGTGGGAGATAAGGTGTATTTTTGGGGTGGTTATCATACAGCCCCTATGTGGACAGCAGCGAGCTACGATTTGCGGACGGGAGAATGGTGGCGATTGTGTGACTTGAAAGACGGGGTTTCCTATCCCGGGCTGGCTTCTGATGGCAGCTACATTTATATTTTTGAGAATCGCAACTTACAGGTCTACCATATTGAAACAGATACAATGCGTATATACGAACTGGCTGCTTTGGATGTGGAAAATGCAGGACTTTTCTACTGGAGGAATACGCTTTACATAGTGGGTGTAACCGTCAAGGGATATATGTAGCTCCTCATCGAGATGTAATTGCCATTGACGTAAGTCAGATTAATCCTTAACGGGTCAAGGGTATTGGGCCGCTCTGTTTTCTTTTCATTCCCCCTCTTATTAATATATTGATTACGGTAAATAGTGTTAAAATAAGAGTACGTATCAATAATAAAACAAAATAGAAGGCTCGGAAACAATATTACTTTAACCATCGCATATTTAACTGATTATATTTGTATTTTAAACCTATAAAAGAACAGACAAAATGAAGATTGTGGCGTTTAATGGAAGCCCTCGTAAGGGTGGCAACACAGAGCTTTTAATTAAAGAAGTTTTTAAACCGATACAGGAAGCCGGTATAGAGACCGAATTAGTACAGTTGGGTGGGAAACTATTGCGCGGTTGTGCCTCATGTTATACCTGTTTCAAGACAAAGGACGGGAAATGTGCGATTAAGACCGATCCAATGAATGAGTTCATCCAAAAGGCCCAGGAAGCAGACGGTATTATTCTGGCTTCGCTACTTATTACGGCAGTGTGAGTGCCGAAATGAAGGCATTTATGGATCGGTTGGGACTGACCACGATCGGTCAGGGACGTACACTGACACGTAAGGTGGGGGCGGCTGTAATTAGTGTCCGTAGGGGCGGTGCTGTAACGGTGTATGATGAACTGAACCGTTTTATGCTCGGAAGCGGAATGATTGTTCCCGGATCTACTTACTGGAATTTCGGTATTGGTGAAATGCCGGGAGAGGTTTTTGATGACGCAGAAGGGTTGAGAAACATGAAAGACCTGGGAGTGCAGTTGGCATGGCTTCTGAAGGCGATACATAATTAACGCGAATGAAAGGTTTGAGGATGTGTCGAAACTCGTATTCACGACAGATTACATAGATTTACACAGACGAATATGATTAGTTATCAATAGATTAAGCTCACTCTGTGATAATCTGTGTAATCTGTGGTGAATTATACCTACCTCCTTCGGTGCGTTTCCCTGCTCAGTTTTGAAATGCAGTTGGTGGATGTCTGTCAATCACATATCCATCCGTCCGTCATTAAAATACCTCTCTGATATGTTTGAAATTCGAATTAATCGTATCGATAACTTCTTGTGACCGACCATTGATCAGCAGTTTATACATAGACTGGGCAAAGCTACCATCTGCCCCAATTCGATTTTCGGAGGCATAGCCAAAGCATTCGGATCAGTCATGACATTTATTAATACTGGACCTTCCAGCTCGAAAGCGTTACATAATGTATTTAATACTTCTTCCGGATCTGATACGTTGAACCCTGTCATCCCCATTGCTTCGGCTACTTGTGCGAAATTCGGATTTAGCATATCGGTCTGCCAGTCCGGCAATCCGTCTACTTCCATTTCCAGTTTTACCATACCTAGCGAACGGTTATTGAATACGATGATTTTTATGGGAAGTTTATATTGTACTACTGTTTCCAGGTCACCCAGTGTCATGGACAGTCCTCCGTCACCACAAAGTGCGATCACTTGCCTGTCCGGACAAGCCAATGCCGCTCCGATGGCCTGTGGCAATGCGTTTGCCATAGAACCATGATTGAAGGATCCCAGCATGTGACGCTTTCCGGTTGCTTGCAGATAGCGGGCACCCCATACACACGTCATGCCCGTATCTACCGTATAGATGGCGTCGTCGGAGGAAATATTATTAATTTCGGACATTACATATTCCGGATGGATCTGGTCCATTTTGCCTTTGTCTTCCGTATATGCCGCCAGATCCTTCTTAACCCCTTCATAACGTTTCAGTTGTTTCCGTAAGAAAGAGTCATTCTTCTTTTGTTGCAACATAGGCAGCAGGGCACGGAGTGTAGAACGTACATCTCCGCAAAGCCCGAGATCCACTTTGGCGCGTCGTCCCAGTCTTTCGGGCTTAATGTCTACCTGGACGATTTTGATATCGTCGGGTAGAAAAGCAGAGTAAGGGAAATCGGTGCCCAACATGACAAGTACTTCCGCTTCATGCATGCTGTAATAGCCCGAGGGCATGCCCAGCAGGCCGGTCATCCCTACTTCATAAGGATTGTCATATTGTACTTCCATTTTTCCTTTAAAAGTGTATGCTACAGGAGCATTTAAGGTTTCAGACATCCGGATGATTTCTTCATGTGCCCCTTTGCAGCCTATGCCGCAAAACAAGTGATACGTTCGTAATGATTGAGCATCCCTGCCAGCCGTATCAGGTCTTCTTCTGCCGGACAGACAGACGAGGCAAGCGGATAAATCTGTTCCGAGGACTCTACCTTGACTGCCGGTTTCTTTGCCAGGTCGCCGGGAAGTCCGACTACGGCTACTCCTTTCCGGGTGGTTGCCGTCTGGAGGGCCGATTGCAGCATACGGGGAAACTGCTCGGGAGTAGTAGCCACTTCATTGTAAAAGCTACAATCGTTGAATAGCTTGACGGTATTGGTTTCCTGGAAATATTCGGTTCCGAACTCTCCTGTCGGAATAGTGGAAGCGATGGCTATCACAGGTGCTCCCGAGCGATGCGCATCGTAAAGTCCGTTAATTAAGTGGACATGTCCCGGGCCACTGCTGCCCGCACAACATCCCGGTAGTCCGGTCAGTTGCGCTTCTGCACCTGCGGCATACGCACCGGTTTCTTCGTGGCGGACATGAATCCACTTCATTGCCTCATTTTGCCTCACGGCCTCGTTTACTTCGTTCAGGCTGTCGCCTGTCACTGCATAAATTCTTCTGACGCCTGCCTCAATCAGCGTATCGACAAGCTGTTCTGCTACCTTCTTTGCCATATTTATCGTTAAGTTAGGTGATTTGATGTTGCAATAACAGGTAGTTGTGATAAAAAGTTGTATATTTAACGTATGCTAATATCCTTGATAGATGGGTATATAAGACGAATTTTATGTTAAAAATATCGTATGTGATATGTTTTTAGTGTCTTTGTAATAACAATGCGTGCATAATTTTGTTAACTTTCACCGCGTAAATAGTAACTTTATGTGTTTTAACCTTTAAACTTTTGTATCAAATGGATAAAAATGAAATCGGCTTGAATGCCGGAAAGTTTGGCAATTGTTGAGTAACAATGACAAATGGAGTTATGGTAACCTGAAAAAGAAATCCGGACTGAAGGACAAGGATTTGGGGGCAGCTCTGGGTTGGTTGGCCAGAGAAGATAAGATTGAGTTTGAACAGGAAGAGGAAGAACTCTATGTTTACCTTTGTGTAAATGTTTATATTGGGTAGATGATGCTGCTTATTATGACAAAGAAATCCCCGGAACAGTCCATTTGAAGTGTACCCCAAAAGTCAGATACGAATATTGGGGGACACATCAATTGCCGGCATTACATTCCGGGATTATTTTTATTTCTCTTTCTTTTTCGCTGCAAGTTCTGTTCTATCAGGAAAGAGGCCACTAATCCTGCTCCTCCGAAAAGAAGGGTACACGAACCGTAGATGACCCCAACCATCTCGCGGGTATACCCTCTGTCGAGTCTGTCGAGATCGTAGGGAGAAAAACTGACATAGCTCAAAATAAATCCGACCAGTAGCCCTAAGCCTACTCCCAGCAATAAGCAACCGCCTTTCAGGGCTCCGAATGATAGTTGGGGACGATTAAAGTCGGGCAGACAGATTTTTCCGTTTAGCTCAAGATCGGTTTGAGACATTTTCTCTCCTAACTTTTCAATAAGCGTGATGCGTTCGCGTCTGCACGCAAAGAGTTCGAACAATTTGTAAATACCTAAAGTAATGATGCCTACAATTAAAGGGGCTGTAATAAAATCCATCATGATCGTATGTTTTTAAGTGAATAATTTCGTTCTTTGCACTGTTTGACGCAGCAGGCTGCGGAAAGGTTACAAAGAAAAAAATATTTTTGGGTTGTAACCTTTCAGATTTGTCAGCGTCTAACCGGATATCATGGTACAGAACGACGAAACACAATATATAGCACGGATACTGGATGGAGATACAGAATGTTTTTCTGCATTTCTCGATCGTTACAGCCGTCCGCTTTATGTGCTGATTGTACAAATAGTCGGTTGTTCCGAAGATGCGGAAGAGTTGGTCCAGGATGTATTCCTGAAAGCTTTCCGGTGTCTGGGTAGTTATAGAGGGGAGTGCCGTTTCTCTACCTGGCTTTATCGGATTGCTTATACCACGGCCGTATCTGCCACACGCAAGAAAAAGCAGGAGTTCCTTTATATAGAAGAGAACACGATCAACAACGTGCCCGATGAAAAAGCTGACGATATACTTTATCCTACTGATGATGAAGAGCGGACAGCGAGGTTGATTCAGGCTATCGATTTACTGAATGTCGAGGAAAAAGCCTTGATTACACTTTTCTATTATGAAGAAAAGTCGATAGAAGAGATAGGAGAGGTGCTGAAACTTTCGCCGGGAAATGTGAAGGTAAAGTTGCATCGTACCCGCAAAAAGATTTATGTATTGATGAACGGAAAGGAGTGATGATGGAAACAAATAAGAAGCATACGGAAAATGCGTTGAAACAGGCCCTCCGAAGGAGGCAGCCCGGCAGATTGCCGTCCAATTTTAATTATCGGATGATGGAGCAGATCCGTCTGGAAGCGGAAAAACAACAGAAGCGGAAGGAGAGGGTCATGCTGTGCGGTATGATTGCGGGTATATTGCTATTGTTGGGAGTGGGAGTATATACGCTTGTTTTCAAATTGGAATTCAATTTCAAGGAGTACTTGTCCGGTATGGATTTTTCTCATGCTGATTCTTCCCTGTTGGCTTTCTATAGCTATATTGCAACGTTGGTCCTGTTGTTGCTCGGATTGGATTACTGGCTTCGTAAGAAGAAGTTTCATTCCTGAACAGTCTTTGGGGGCACTCTGTGGTGAAATCCTTTCTTTTTCTGCGAATAATTTTCTTCCTTTGCAGAATAATTTATCTTTAACACACTATGAGAAGTTTTGCCTCTGATAATAATTCGGGTGTGCATCCTGCCATTATGGAAGCCCTGACACGGGCTAACCGGATCATGCCTTGGGCTATGGCGACGATTTGTGGACAGAAGAAGCTGTCCGGAAAATTAAAGAAACGTTTGTAGCCGATTGTGAGCCACTGTTTGTTTTCAATGGAACAGGCAGCAATGTCATTGCCCTGCAATTGATGACTCGTCCTTACAACTCTATCCTTTGTGCCGAAACTGCGCACATTTATGTGGATGAATGTGGCTCTCCGGTGAAGATGACTGGTTGTCAGATCCGTCCTATCGCCACTCCCGACGGAAAACTGACTCCGCAACTGATCACACCCTATCTGCATGGCTTTGCGACCAGCATCATTCCCAGCCGGGGGCCATTTATCTTTCGGAATGTACGGAACTGGGTACTATTTATACACCCGACGAATTGAAAGCCATCACTTCGTTGGCACATCAATACGGTATGCGGGTACATATGGACGGTGCGCGCATCGCCAATGCTTGTGCTTCGCTGGGGCTTTCATTGCGAGCGCTGACTGTGGATTGTGGTATCGATGTGCTTAGTTTCGGTGGAACCAAGAACGGGCTGATGATGGGAGAGTGTGTGATCGTATTCGATGATTCGTTGAAGTCGGAAGCGCGTTTCATACGCAAGCAATCGGCTCAGTTGGCATCCAAAATGCGTTATCTATCCTGTCAGTTCACTGCCTATCTGACAGACGAACTGTGGCTGAAAAACGCAACCCATGCCAATGCTATGGCAAAGCGTCTTGCCGATGCTCTGGAACAGGTTCCCGGCGTACGTTTCACTCAGAGGGTGGAAAGCAACCAGTTGTTCCTGACTATGCCCCGTGCCGAAACAGATCGCATGCTGCAAACTTATTTCTTCTATTTCTGGAATGAGGAAGCCGACGAAATACGTCTGGTCACTTCATTTGATACAACGGAAGAAGATATCGATACGTTTATCCGTATACTGAAAAAATAGTTTTATATCCAATAGGGGCAGATGCTCATCACAGGGTAACACAGAGTCTCACAGAGGGAAAGATAATAGGAATTAAAACTCTGTGGGACTCTGTGTTACTCCGTGGTGAACAATCTTTTTTATTCCTTCCTTATCTTAGATTCTTTCAGGAACAGTTCGATATTATACATCGGGAAGTTCTCGTCCAGCAATTTGCCGTCCCGATCCAACAATACGTAACGGGGAATGCCATTGAAATGGAATAGTTCCCTCAGATAGTTATAGTCGCTTTGTGGAAGGCGGAAGATGGTTTCCTCTTTCAGATGCTTTTCCACATAGTTTTCGTAAGCTTTTTCAGGTGAGTCCTGATTACTGGTGACAAAGATAAACTTGATATCGGGACTGTTGCGGTACTCTTTTCTCAAATCAGCATGTTGTTCGATGCTGGCACGGCAAGGACCGCAAGATGTTGCCCAAAAGTCGATAATCACAAATTTTCCTAGATAAGGTGCTGTCAGTTTACGGATAATGTCCGTACCTTTTCCTGCCGGAAGTTCTTGTGGCTTGTTCCCCTGTACGGGATAAACCTGACGGTACATACGTTCGGCTTCTGCTACCAGGAATGGGTCGTGCAGATATCCCTTCAGTGTGTCCAGCAGGGCAAAAGCCTTCTTCTCGTTCTCAAGTGTTTTGGCTAGGAACGGATAGGAACGTGTCAGGATAAGTTCGCCGACTACCGGGAAGGGCATTCCTGTTGTGTCCTGCAATATCTCCTTTTTTTCCTCCAGCTTTCTGCATATTTCTCCATCCGATCGTCCGTCCCATTCTTTATTTGCCAGCTTGCCGGGAGAAAAGGTTCATAAATTCAATGCGGTTGATAAAGGTGGAGAAGTTGTTGCAACCGATGCTGCGGACATCATTCAACGGCATTGCTTTCAGGAAGTCATAATAGTCCGGGGTTTCCTTTATTTTCAATATCGTGTTGGTCGTATCTTTACGGGCATCCATGTCTCTCATCAGGATAAACTCCAAGAGCCAGGCGCCGTAATTTATCATCACATCGTTCTTCAGCATTTGCATCGCTTCGGGTTGTAGTGTTTTCGATTGCTCCAGCGAGTCGACCCGATGCATCCACAACTTGTACATCGGTTCCTGCTGTGTTTTGAATTCAGAGGGTATCAGCGTTTTGCATGCATTCTGTATGATGTGATAGTCTTTTGAGAACAGCGGTTCACAAGGCATCAGTTCCTGATTTATGCTGCTTGAAGGTCCCATGTACAGAGTTTCTGTCAACATAGGTTTCAGTCTCCTCTGGCGTAGATAGTCCAGATGGTCTTCCCAATTGATATAAAGCATCAGTGTCTCGCCCGGCCTGATATAGAACGTCATCCAGTTGTTGCCCATAGAGAGGTGATGTACTCCGGGATAATTGACGACGAAGTCCGATTCAAAGCGTCCGTCCGGATGGATGGTGACTACGGCGGGAGTGCTTCATTAGTTATGTGATTGTCCGTATAAATCAGTACGGTAGTGAATCCCAGTTTGGGACTGTAGCCATCCAGGAATCCGCGTATGTGAACCGTGTCTTTCCGGAAGAAGGCTGTTTGTGGGCTGTGGCTGCTGTTGTTGCCGCATAATTTCTTTGTGGACGCCCGGCACGGATATACTTATTGGCTTTCCCCCGTTTTTTCCGATACATAGGTTGCCGTCTTTTTCCTGTGTTATTTCAAGCAGGCACTGTTCGCCTGTTTCGTCTTTTAAGTTCAGTTTGAATTTTTTTCCCTGTTTCCGGCAAAGATCATATTTCCAGAAACGGTTGTCCATAATGGCCAGTGAATCATAAATTCCGATGTCCCATCCGTTTTGGGCATCGGCTTGCTGCCAGTTGCCGTGAATCTTGCGGAGGGAGGCCTGTTCTTTGGTTTCCTGAGGTTTCACCAGCAAGATGCCGTAAGTATTGGTTTCCGAGTTCAGGTTGTCGTCCATCCAGTCTATCCGGGTAGTGCCTTCGGGCAAGGGAGGATAGGTGATGACACAATCGTCCTCTATGATACCGGAGGCGGGAGTCGTCACCTGTTCGCCAAATTACGTCCCTCTATGCGCAGGGGATACAGTTGCTTTTTGCTTTCGGGAGCGTAAATGTAAGTCAGGCTGTCTAGACTGGTCCACCATTGCGGGCGGAACACAGTCCGTATCGTCAGTCGGGTTTCTGTTGGCGAGAGTTCTATTTTCGAGATGGTGTGTATACTTCCCTGACGTGTTTCGAAAGGGGGATTTTCAATCACTGTCTGTGCTGTGATGTAGCTGCTTCCCAAAAGTAGCAGTAAGAAGAGTAGTTTGCTTTTCATATATGTATCGTTAAAGTTGAGACTGTAAAGATAAAGATTTGTCGGTAAAAACCTTACGGAACGTTACTTTATCTTTGTCCGGAAGATAGATTCTTGTACTTGGGAAGGCGGGGAATACGAGTTGTGCAACTGGTGCATGACGAGTTGTGCAACTGGTAGTGCCCGAGTTGCACAACTCGTATGCTGCCGGATGGGTAACTCGTCGTACTGATGTTCCGAAAGAGTGGAACTTGCCTTGGCAAGAAGGCATAATAAAGGTCCGGACCTTCGCAGGGGCGGACCTCAGGTTATACAAACCACGCTCTCCTTGGGGGGGAGACGGGTCATTTACTGAAAACAATCGGATTGATTGTCTACCTTAAATACCTATTATGATAGCTTTCTTAACTAACCTTTATCTTATTGTAATGCTAAGTGGGGCTGTCTCTAATATCCGGTGTAGTGCAGCCGGCATCATGGAAGCATTGTTTAAGGTTGGGGAATGTGTTAAGCTGTATGATACAAATAAAGCGGATTTAATTTACTTAAGGAATAGCAGGGAGCTTTTATTAGTTGACATTATAGGTTATTTACAAGTTTTTGGGATTGAGCCATACGGTCTCATACCTTGGATTTTGAACATTTTCTGTTTATTAAGTGTTAAATGGAGGCAATAAAAGATAAAAGAGAATGTAATATGATTGTAACAAGGCGGGATGAAACTACTTTTGCAAATTGAGTTTTCTAAAGAGGGAACAATATATGAGACCTAAACACAAAAACTGGCTATTACTGGGATGCTTCTCCATCGTGTGGACTGCATCTTTGGCACAAGGAGAGAATCACAACGACAGCTCTCACCGATTACGCATATTCCTGTGGTAGAGGACTCTGCTTCTGTATCCGTCACTTCTGATTCTGTCGCGGTGAAACGTAGTTTCTTCAAGAAATTCCTGGACTACTTCAATGATGCCAACAAGGAGAAGAAGAACAAAAAGTTTGACTTCAGTGTGATCGGTGGCCCGCATTATTCCAGTGACACCAAACTTGGACTGGGCTTGGTAGCCGCCGGACTATACCGTACCGACCGTGCCGATACACTGCTTCCTCTCTCCACTGTTTCGCTGTATGGTGATGTGTCCACTGTCGGGTTCTATCTGCTCGGTGTACGCGGAAGTCATATATTTCCGAAAGACAAGTACCGGCTCAATTATAACCTTTATTTCTATTCTTTCCCCAGTCTGTATTGGGGCGTCGGCTACCGGAATGCGGTGAATGAGAGAATGAAAGCAGTTACAAGCGCTTTCAGGCACAGGTAAAGGTTGACTTTATGTTCCGGATGGCAAAAAACTTCTATCTGGGGCCTATGGCAAGTTTCGACTATATCGATGGGAGGAATTTTGAGAAACCCGAGCTTTGGCAAGGGATGGATGCCCGCACCTCCAATGTCAGTGCGGGACTTTCTCTGGTGTACGACTCGAGAGATTTCCTGACGAATGCCTATAAAGGATATTACCTGCGCATAGACCAGCGTTTCAGTCCGGCATTTCTGGGGAATGACTACGCTTTCAGTAGTACAGAACTGACCACCAGTTACTATCGCCGGGTGTGGAAAGGCGGAATACTTGCCGGACAATTCCATACCCTGCTGACCTACGGCAATCCGCCTTGGGGCTGATGGCTACCTTGGGAAGTTCGTACTCCATGCGTGGCTATTATGATGGCCGGTACCGCGATAAGAATGTGGTGGATATGCAGGTGGAACTCCGCCAGCACGTATGGAAACGGAACGGAGTAGCCGTCTGGGTGGGAGCCGGAAATGTTTTCCCCGACTTTTCCTCATTCAAAGTGAAACATATACTTCCCAACTATGGCTTTGGCTATCGGTGGGAGTTTAAGAAGAGAGTAAATGTACGATTGGATTTAGGGTTTGGAAAAGGCCAGACCGGATTTATATTTAATATCAATGAAGCTTTTTAATAGTATAAAAAAATGGTTCGGTAATCAGGAGAATTTGTTCTACCTGTTCCTGTTTGTGCTGATAGTGCCCAACGTTGTGTTGTGTTTCACCGAACCTTTGCCGCTTGTAGCCAAGATTGCCAATGTCCTGTTGCCATTGGGGTGTTATTATCTGATTATGACCCTTTCCAGGAATTGTGGAAAGATGCTCTGGATTTTATTCCTTTTCGTATTCTTCGGGGCCTTTCAGATCGTGTTGCTCTATCTGTTCGGGCAGTCCATCATTGCGGTGGATATGTTCCTGAACCTGGCGACTACCAATTCTTCCGAAGCCATGGAGTTGCTCGACAACCTGTTGCCGGCTTTGATTACGATTGTGATCCTGTACATCCCGGCCCTGATACTGGGGATGATCTCCATTGTCCGTAAGCGTATGCTTTCTGTCCGCTTTATCCACAGGGAACGGAGACGTGCGTGGGTTGTGCTGGGTGCAGGTCTGGTATCGTTGGGAGCGGCCTTCCTGTTGGATAAGAAGTACGAGATGACTTCCGATTTATATCCGGTCAATGTGTGCTATAACGTAGTGCTTGCCGTGGAGCGGAATGCCCGGACTCTCGATTATGAAGAGACTTCGAAGGATTTCACTTTCAATGCCGCCGCCACGCATCCGACAGAAGACCGGGAGATTTACGTACTGGTAGTGGGAGAGACTTCCCGTGCGCTCAATTGGTCGTTGTACGGTTATGATCGTGAGACAAATCCCAAATTGTCGGAGGTATCCGGCCTGACGGCTTTTACGAATGTGCTGACCCAATCGAATACAACTCATAAGAGTGTTCCGATGCTCATGTCTGCCGTTTCGGCAGAGAATTTCGATTCCATCTATCATCAGAAAGGAATTATTACCGCTTTCAAAGAAGCAGGTTTCAAGACAGCTTTCTTCTCCAATCAGCGTTACAACAACTCTTTTATCGACTTCTTTGGAAAAGAAGCCGATCACTGTGACTTCATCAAGGAAGATTCGTTGACTGCCGGTCAGAATCTTTCGGATGATTATCTGCTGGCGTTGGTGCAAGAGGAACTTGCGAAAGGAAACCGCAAACAGTTTATCGTGTTGCACACCTACGGATCACACTTCAACTATCGGGAACGTTATCCTGCCGAAGCTGCCTTTTTCCAACCCGACAGTCCTGCCGATGCCGAATTTAAGTATCGGGATAATCTGATTAATGCCTATGACAATTCCATCCGTTATACCGACGATTTCCTGTCAAGACTGATCGGCCTGCTGCAGCAACAGGATGCCGGGTCGGCTATGCTCTATACTTCGGATCATGGAGAAGATATTTTTGACGACCATCGTCACCTCTTCCTGCATGCGTCTCCCGTGCCTTCCTACTATCAGTTGCATGTACCGTTCATTGTCTGGACTTCGGACACCTATCGGGAGAAGTATCCTGAGCATATGGACGCTTTACAGAAGAATCGTCACAAATCTGTTGCTTCGAACCGGGTGGTGTTCCATTCGGTACTCGATCTGGCCGGGGTGACCACCACCTATGTAAACGATTCATTATCGGTGGCCAGTCCGTCCTATACAGAGTTCCCCCGTTTTTACCTGAACGACCACAACGAGCCGCGTTCGTACGATGACATCGGGTTACGTAAAGAAGACTTTGAGATGTTCGGAAAGATGGGGATACGTTGAAAATGCCGGGCTAACGTGCAATCCGGCAAGGAGCAGGATTCACTACAGGTTTGATTTCGGGAGATACCTTGGGATAGATAAGTGTCAGCATCTCGAAACTTTGCTTCCTTTCGGTACTTTTGTTGTGTTTTGTGTTGAAAGTAGGAGAATAATATCTATATTTACTGTCGATTCATCACAACATGCAATTATGACAATCCAACTACTATTGGTGACGGGAGTAACAGACTGTCTGTGGCTTTATGTATTATCCCTGCTTTTGTTTCTGACCGTTTGCTTCCTGCTCTATCAGAACTTCCTGCTTCGTAAGTCGGCTTCGGCTGATGACGACTATCGTCGTTTCCTGTTTGATATTTTAGATAATCTCCCGTTTCCTATCATGGTGAAAGATATTCAGGAACAATTCAAGTATACCTACTGGAATAAAGAATCCGAGTTACAGTCGGGCATCAGCCGCAAAGATGCCGTCGGCTTCTCCGATGTCGATATCTTTGGTGAAGAAAGGGGGAAGCAGTACCGGAAGATAGATGAGGATCTTGTCAGGGCCGGAATACCTTATAAGGCGGAAGAGAGGTATGTCACTGCTGACGGAAAAGTGCACGATACACTTGTGATGAAGTCGATCATATCTTCGGGTAAATTGGGTAAATGGCTGTTGGTGGCCCGTTGGGAAATCACCCAGCTGAAAATGTACGAAAGAGAACTGCTGGCTGCCAAAGAGCAGTTGGAAGGAGCCGTATGTAAGCAAAAACTGGCTTTGAGAAGCATTGATTTCGGATTGATTTATATCGACCGGAACTATCTGGTGCAATGGGAAGAGACCGGTAATATTAAAAATCTGGTTTCCGGACGCCATTATACTCCCGGCACTGTTTGCTACCGGACTACGGGGCAGGGAACCCAACCGTGCGGGAAATGTGCTTTTCGGGAGGCTATCGGTACCGGTAAGATCGTGAGACACATCACCCATGTGGATCATGTGGACTTTGAGATCACCGCCACCCCCGTTTATGATGATACGGGAAACGAAATTATCGGCGGGCTGCTACGCTTTGAAGATATTACCGAGAAACTGAAAGTAGAACGTATGTTGCAGGAAGCCAAAGAGAAGGCCGAAGAGTCCAATCGGCTGAAGTCGGCGTTCCTTGCCAATATGAGCCATGAAATACGTACGCCGCTCAATGCCATCATCGGTTTCTCCGATCTGATTTGCCAGACGGACGATGTTGAAGAGAAGGAGGAGTATATCCGGATTGTCACTTCGAACAATGAGCTTTTACTGCAATTGATAGATGATATTCTCGACCTGTCGAAAATAGAAGCGGGGACAATGGATTTCTCTTATGCCCCGACGGATATCAATGAACTGATGGAAGACATCTGTTTACAGATGCAGCAGAAGAATCAACGCCCGGAGGTGCAGATCATGTTTACTGAAAAAGAACCCGGTTGCGTAATTAATACCGACCGTTTGCGCTTGTCACAGGTCATCATGAATTTGATGAACAATGCAATGAAGTTCACTTCCGAAGGTTCCATTACTTTGGGCTATCGGCTGACCAGGCAAAAGGACGAACTTATTTCTTTGTAAAGGATACAGGTATCGGCATCCCTGCCGATCAGGCGGGAAAGGTTTTCGAGCGTTTTGTCAAACTGAATACTTTTATCAAAGGTACCGGACTGGGACTTGCCATCTGCCGGGTGATTATCGAACGGTTGGGAGGAACGATCGGAGTGGAGACTCGGGAAGGAAAGGGTTCCTGCTTCTGGTTCCGTCTTCCTGTCAGAGAGGATATGCTGCTCGAAAGCCCTGTCCGTTGAATTTGATTCACCACTCTCTTGAAGTATTTGCCGGATGGACCTGAAGGTCTGTTTTGATCTGGCCCGGTATTGTTGTCAAGGATATGTTCTTGTTTTGTGAGGAGTATAGCCGGGCTATGTGACGAATACAAACGGTGGAACAGACCGAGAGGAAACTCAAGGCGGACCGATAAAGCTCCAATGAAATTTTATTCAGGTAAAATCTAAATAGGCTCTTAATTTGTGCTAAAATTTGAATCTAAAACTCAGGTTGGCGTGTTGTTTGTATACACTTAATATAGAGGTTTAAATATATAAAAACATGGCTTATATAGATTATTACAAGATTCTCGGAGTTGACAAAAATGCTTCTCAGGATGATATTAAAAAGGCTTTCCGTAAATTGGCCCGTAAATACCATCCGGACCTGAATCCTAATGACCCAAGCGCTAAGGATAAGTTTCAGGAGATTAATGAAGCTAACGAAGTATTGAGCGATCCGGAGAAAAGGAAAAAGTACGACGAATACGGCGAACATTGGAAACATGCGGACGAATTCGAAGCGCAGAAGAAGGCGCGGCAGCATGCCGGTGGAGGCGGAGGAGGATTCTCCGGCTTTGGCGGAGACGGCGGTTCCTATTGGTACTCGTCCGATGGAGAGGGGTTCTCGGGTGGTGATGCCGGAGGATTCTCGGACTTCTTTGAATCTATGTTCGGACATAGAGGAGGAGGCGGACGAGGCAATGCAGGCTTCCGAGGACAAGATTTTAATGCAGAATTGCACCTGTCTCTTCGCGATGCGGCCCGGACCCATAAACAGGTGTTGAATGTGAATGGCAAACAGGTTCGTATTACGATACCAGCCGGTGTAGCCGACGGACAGGTGATTAAGTTGAAGGGATACGGAGGCGAAGGCATCAACGGTGGCCCTGCAGGAGACCTGTATATCACTTTCAAGATAGCCGAAGACTCTGTATTCAAGCGTCTTGGAGACGACCTGTATGTGGATGTGGAGATGGATCTTTATACTGCCGTACTGGGTGGTGAGAAGGTGATCGATACACTGGAAGGTAAAGTGAAACTGAAGATAAAGCCCGAAACCCAGAATGGAACGAAAGTGCGCCTGAAAGGTAAAGGTTTTCCCGTTTATAAAAAAGAAGGACAGTTTGGCGACTTGATCATCACTTATTCAGTCAAGATACCTACCAATCTGACAGATAGGCAGAAAGAACTGTTCAGAGAGTTACAACAGAGTATGAACTAATAATGAAAGAGCACTATGCAGACCGAATTAATAATTGTCAGTGAATACTGTCACAAATGTCATATTGAGCCTTCATTTATCGACCTGTTAGAGGAAGGTGGCTTGATTGAGGTACGCACCGAGGGAGGCGAGCACTATCTGCTTGCGTCGCAACTTCCGGATGTGGAACGATACAGCCGTATGTATTATGACCTGTCCATCAATATGGAAGGTATCGATGCCATTCATCATTTGCTGGAAAGGATGGAAATCATGCGAAGGGAAATCAGTTCGCTCCGGAACCAGCTTATTGTCTTTAAGAGAGAAGGCATTATGGAGGATTGGTGAAAAGATTGTTTCATGTGTTGAAATACTGAGGTCCCGATGGTTTCGGCCGGAGCCTCTATATCATATAAACAGAGCCTTTATCAAGGGCGGACAGAGTGTCTGTTCCGCCTGATAAAGGCTCTGTTTTTTATGCTTGCCTGTGCTTATTCAGCCAGGATAGTCAGTTCGGCACCCGAAGCATAGTCTTGTCCGCGTTGTTCGCTCAAGGCGGTGAAGCGGATATAACGGGCTTTCACAGGTTTATCGAACATTACTTTCTTCTCTTTCAGGTCTCTTGCGAAAGTACCTTTCAGGATAGGTTCACCCCATTCTTTACCGTCCATACTTACGTGGATGGTATAGTCTTTCACATTACCGTTGCTGCTGTCCTGACGGGGCAGGTAAGTGAAACCTTTGATTGTTTTCACTTCGCCGGCATCCAGGTCTACCCAATGCGGGTGTTTAGCCACCGTTACAGAGAACATGGTGTGCCAGATGGTATTCGGATCACCGTCTGTCAAGTTCTTGCTTCGCCTCCGTCCGATTCTTCGCTACTTGCGTAGATTACTTCTGTCTGGATGCTTTCGATCTTGTCGAATGTCATGCTTGCCTTGATGAAAGGTGCATCTTTGAACCAGGCAGTCACCGTACCGCCATTGCGTAGTGCGATCGGTTCGGTATAAGTTTTGGATTTACTCTTATCTACTGTATAAAGGATAACGGCGTCTTTTTTCTGTGATGATACAGATACCACACCGGCACGGTTGCGGGTTATGGACAACGGCATCTCTCCGGCGGGAGCTACATTGGCTGTTACAGTCAGGTCTTTACCTGCGGGGCGGATAATGAAACCTGTGTTGTGATGGCTGGCGAAGACACGGTCTTGCTCCAACGGACCGCCTTGACCGCAGCTGTTACCACCCAGGCCGGTTACGGCTGCATCCAGGTGAAGATAAGTATCACCGGCTTTCGGTAACTGATACGGATGTGAAGCCAGAATCAGGTCGAGTGCAGAGTAAGGCAGAGCCGAAGCCGACAAACGGTCGGTAGCTATAAACACGGCACCGTTGCCTGCATTGTTGGTCAGGGCACACCAGCGTACGTCTTCGTGATTACCCATATCTTGCGGTTTGGGGAAGTTGACGAACTCTCCGGCAACCGTATTCTTATGTTGCTCGATGAACTGTCCTACTTTACGGTCGGCGTAGTTGTCGATAGGACCGCGTCCGTAGTAAGTAAAGTTGGCATATTGCTGAGGCACACGTACCATGTATCCCAGACGAGGCAATACGAGACTCGGCTGATTGGAGGTGATGCTTGCTTCCAGTTCGATAGAACCGTCTTTGTAGACTGTCCATACCTGGTTGGTAGTAAACTTGAAGTCACTGCTGCCGAACTTCTTGTCTGTCAGTTCCTCAATCTTGTTCTTGCCCGAGCTTGTTCCACCCAGAATCTTGGCTGCATTAGGAGCCTGAGACTGTACTGTGAATGACAATACGACTGTACCATCTTCTTTGGTAGTCATATTGAACCCGGTAGCTGAATGCTTCAGGTTGTGCAAACCATTATCAAACCACTGAGAATAGAACCAGTTATCGTTATTGGTGAAAGCACGGAGCGCATCCAGCTTCGGACCGTTGCCGTCAGTAATCACCTTCTCGTTTCCGTATGTCAGACTGTAGATAGTACCTGTCTTGATATCGAACTGAGCTGTGTAACCATTGCCTTTGATGGTAATGATATCGCTCGCTTTAGTCATCATCACTTCCGGTTTGTCGCCCTCGGCTGCTACGGTGGCGATAGAAGGACGTGCGGTAGCCTCTTTCACAAGTATCTGTTCTTCTGCTTGTGCGAAGTTCTTGTCAGCCCAAGGCATGTTGTCTTTCAGCAGGAATTGAATCTTCACGAAATATTCCGAATCGGCTTTCAGCTTACTGAACTGATAAGGAACAGTGATCTGTGTACGGGTACGCGGAGCTACTTCGCCTATGCTCAATAGGCCGATTGTGCTTCTTTGCCGTTTTCGTAGAGTGACCATTTCACATCATAGTCCGAAAGGTTCTTGAAGTAATACTTGTTGAACACTTCAAACCGGCCTTTTTCTACATCGATAGCCTTCACGTCAATGTGCTGGTATACTTTTTTCACTTCATAATACTGAGGTTTCGGTTCCAGATCGCCGAATACGATACCGTTCATAACGAATTGACCGTCGTTCGGAGTATCGCCGAAATCACCGCCATAAGCCAGGTAGCGTTCACCGGTTTTCTTGTCATAGTTGTACATCGATTGGTCTACCCAGTCCCAGATTGCGCCGCCGCAGAAGAAGTTGGTCGATTCGATAGCTTCCCAGTAGTCCACCAGGTTACCGCAGGCGTTACCCATAGAGTGAGCATATTCCGAAACGTGGAACGGATATTTGATGTCATAGTTGCCTTTCACAGCACCGCGCATCCAGCCGATGGAAGGATACTGGTTGGAACCCATATCGACGATATCGTTGTTACGTTCATACTGAACAGGGCGTGAGAGGTCGAATGCTTTCAGTGCATCGTAAGCTGCTACGAAGTTCTTTCCCGGTCCAGCTTCGTTGCCTAATGACCAGATGACAATCGAAGGATTGTTTACGTTGGCATGAACCATTTCCATCACACGGGCTACATGGGCGTTTTTCCATTCCACCGGATGAGACAGGGAAGCGGCTCCGTAATAATACTCGTGAGATTCGATGTTGGCTTCATCTTCCAAGTAGAGTCCGTATTTGTTGCACAGATAGTACCAGTACGGATCGTCCGGATAGTGAGAGTTACGTACGTGATTGATGTTGGCACGTTTCATCAGCATAACCTCTTTCTCCATCATTTCACGGGTGATGGCATGTCCCACGGCCGGATTTGATTCGTGGCGGTTGACACCTTTCAGTTTTACGGTTTTGCCGTTTACGTAGTAATAGCGGCCTGCCAGTCCGAATTCGTCAGCAGAAGCAGGAGTATCTTTGATTTCCACTTTGCGGAAACCTACGGTAGTCGAAACGGTTTCTATTGTTTTACCTTTCTTGTCTTTCAGTTCTGCAACGAGTGTGTAGAGGTGGGGGAATTCAGCCGACCATTTGTTGGGGGACTGTACGTTCATGATCGCTTTTTCCGCTTCTACGGTTTCGTTCGGGTTCACCAGATTCACAGTGGCCGAAGCAACGGCATTGGTAACCGGAGTGTTTTCATCCGAGTACAGTTTATTAGCATATAGTGTATACGCCATCTGGTATCCTTTGGCTGCTTTCTTGCCAAAGTTGCGGATGTCGGCGCTGATGGCCAACGAACCGTTGGTGTATGTCTCGTCCAGGTCGGGGATTACCACGAGGTCACGTACCTGTACTTTCGGAGTAGAGTAGAGAGCTACGGTACGGAAGATACCCGGTAAGCGGAACATATCCTGTGCTTCGAGGAACGAGCCGTCTGAACTACGGTATACTTCGGCAGCAACGGTGTTCTTTCCTTTTTGCAGATAGGGGGTGATGTTGAAACTGGCCGTATTGCGTGAGTTTTTTGAGAAACCTACGTACTGGCCGTTGATCCAGAGGTAGAAGAAAGAGTCCACACCGTCGAAGCTGATAAATACTTCACGACCGTCCCAATCTTGGGGGATGTCGAAGTCGCGACGGTAGGAACCCACTTCGTTACGGTATTTATAAGTAGTCCAGTTAGTGGGAGGAGTACGCATCACACCTCCGCGCCAGTCGTCTACTTTCACTTTGTGCATGAAAATGACAGGTTGGTTCACATAGATAGGTACTCCGTATTTCAGGCTACTGTCTTTCTGGATACCATAGATATTCCAGCTTGAAGGGACGGGAATGTTGTCCCAGCCCGAAACATCGAAAGTAGTCTGATAAAAATCTTTGGGGCGAGAATCCGGATCGGGTGCCCAATTGAATTTCCAGTCACCATTCAGTGACAACCAGTATTTACTGTTCTCCGGTAACACTTTGCGTGCGCTTTCCACATCCTGGAAGGAAAAGAACCAGGCTCGTGGTTGTTCTTTGTTGAGTGCAATGTTCTCCGGTGATTCCCATTCATTGCCCACCGGGGCTTTTTCCGAGGCATACTTAAATCCCTCTAAAGGTCGTTGACCGGCAAAGCAGAGCGTAACCATGCTGCATAGTATCAGACCTAATGTGATTTTCCGCATAATTGTTTTTCTTTTAATAGATTATTTACTGAAGTTTTTCGTGTCATATTGAGCCGTAATCCGGTATCTCTTTAATTTTGTTGCAATATTCGTAAAACCAGCCACATAGCCAAATCATTTGACATTAATTGGGTATTTTCGGAGGATAAAATGCCTTGTTGCCCTCCCGTAATGCAAAAAGAAAAGGGATCCGGTCGTCCGAATCCCTTTTTTAGTATTGGAGTAAACTCTTTACTTTCTGTAGTAAGCCAGATCGTCTTTATCGAATTTGCGGATAAAGTTGATATGTTTTTCTACTTCAGCTTCTGCATAGCGTACATATACTTGAGCCGATTCAGAGAACAGATCGCTCTTTGAAGCGTCCTGTACCATCAGGTGACCCATGATGATGTGAGCTGCCATTTCTACGAGGCGGCGTGCACAGAAGTCGAGCAGTTCCTGATCTTTTGCCTCTGTGATTTGAGTCACACAAGCCGCATATTTGCTTGCCATGCTTTTCAGACGGTTCTGTAAGCCTTCCAGTTCGGGAGCTACCGGCATATTCTCGTATTCCTGGATACGGGCCAGGTAAGCGCCGGTCGTTACATAACGGATGGCGGCCACAACCTGCAACTGAGTGGTACCCTCGTAAATGGAAGTGATACGTGAATCACGGTAGATACGTTCGCAGGCATAATCTTTCATAAAGCCCGAACCGCCGTGAATCTGAATACAGTCGTAAGCATTCTGGTTGGCAAACTCACTGCCCATGCCTTTGCCCAGCGGGGTGAAGGCGTCAGCCAGTTTAGCGAACGTTTTCTGTTCGGCACGTTCTTCCGGAGTCAGTTTGCGCTCCTTGGCAATGTCGTCCAGTGCTTTGTAAACGTCTACGAAACGGGCTGTCTCGTACAACAGTGAACGGGAAGCATCCAGTTTGGCTTTCATCAGAGAAAGTATTTCGGCCACGGCGGGGAATTCGATGATTGCCTTACCGAACTGTTTACGATCTTTGGCATAAGCCAGAGCTTCATTGTAAGCAGCCTGTGACAATCCTACCGACTGAGCGGCAATACCCAAGCGGGCACCGTTCATCAACGCCATTACATATTTGATCAGACCCAGTTTGCGGTCACCGCAAAGTTCGGCCTTGGCATTTTTATATACCAACTCGCAGGTAGGAGAGCCTTTGATACCCATTTTGTTCTCAATACGGCGTACGTTTACTCCACCATTGCGCTTGTCGTAGATGAACATGGAAAGACCGCGTCCGTCGTGTGTTCCTTCTTCCGAACGTGCCAGTACGAGGTGAATATCGGCATCACCGTTTGTGATGAAGCGTTTCACTCCGTTCAGATACCAGCATTGGTCTTTTTCACTGTAAGTGGCTTTCAACATGACAGACTGGAGGTCGGAACCTGCATCCGGTTCCGTCAGGTCCATTGACATGGTTTCACCCTGGCATACGCGGGTGATATAACGTTGCTTCTGTTCTTCGTTGGCAAATTCGTAAATGGTTTCAGCACAATCCTGCAATCCCCACAGGTTCTCGAAACCGGCATCACTGCGGCTCACGATATCGGCAGCCATAATGTACGGAGTGATCGGGAAGTTCAAGCCTCCAAAACGGCGGGGCATAGCCATGCCCATCAGCCTGCTTTGCGGCAGGCATCCAGGTTCCGGGTAGTCCCGCTGGCATAGGTCACACGATTGTCGGCGCAGACCGGGCCTTCATGATCGACACCTTCTGCATTGGGAGCGATGATGTCACCACAGATTTCTCCTACAATTTCCAGCACTTTGTCGTAGCTGTCCATTGCGTCTTCGAAGTCTACCGGAGCATAGTCGAATTTATCTTTATCAGCATAGTTGCGCTCTTTCAGCTCAACAATTCTCTTCATCAACGGATGGTTCAAGTGATGCTTGAGTTCCGGAGTATCTAAATAAAAGTTAGCCATTTCTTACTTACTGTTTTGTTTATAATACTTAATCATCTTCGGTACAACTTCTTCGATGGTTCCGTTGATTACATAGTCTGCAATCGTATTGATCGGAGCTGATGGATCGTTGTTGATAGAGATGATGATACCGCTTTCCTGCATACCGGCGATGTGCTGAATCTGTCCGGAGATACCGCAGGCAATATAGAGTTTGGGACGTACCGTAACACCGGTCTGTCCGATCTGGCGGTCGTGCTCAACGAAACCTGCGTCTACGGCTGCACGGCTGGCACCTACTTCTGCGTTTAATACCTTTGCAAGATCAAACAGCAAGTTGAAGTTTTCTTTCGAACCTACACCATAACCACCGGCGATGATGATGGGAGAACCCTTCAGGTTGTTCTTTGCTTTTTCTACATGACGTTCGATGACTTTCACTACGTAATCGGTGTCGGCTACATATTTCTTCACATCATGATGGATTACTTCACCTTTGTAGTCTGCTGCCAGAATGGCTTTTTCATCACTCCTTCGCGAACGGTTGCCATTTGAGGACGGTGTTCGGGGTTGACAATGGTAGCAACGATGTTGCCACCGAATGCAGGACGAATCTGATAAAGCAGGTTCTTGTAGACCTTGCCTTCTTTCTTATCTTCGTGATCGCCTATTTCCAATGATGTACAGTCGGCTGTCAGACCACTGGTCAGGGCTGAGGATACGCGCGGACCGAGATCACGACCGATAACGGTTGCACCCATCAGGCAGATTTGCGGTTGTTCTTCTTTGAACAGATTGACCAGGATTGAAGTGTGGGGGAGTGAAGTATAAGGATAGAGTCCTTCACCGTCGAATACATGGAGTTTGTCTACTCCGTACGGGAGGATCTGTTTTTCAATATCTTTAAGTCCGGTTCCGGCAACGACTGCTTCGAGCTGGCAACCCAACTGATTGGCTAACGAGCGTCCTTTTGTCAGAAGTTCGAGGCTTACGTCTGCGACGATGCCGTCTTCTATTTCGCAATATACAAATAAGTTATTCATATCTTTTCTCTCCTCTTATCCAATAGTATGGTTCTCCAACAGTTCAACAATCAGTTCTTCCACTTCACGGTCGCTGCCGCTGATGGTTTTACTCTCTTTCGCTTGGAACACGATGTTCTGGATCGCTTTTACCTTTGTCGGCGAACCGCTGAGGCCGCATTGTTTCAGATCACCGTTTACGTCTGCTACGCTCCATTCCACCAGATTCAGGTAGTCACGGGTGTCGTACAGATCGGTGTAGTCCAGGTTACCCTGTTGCTTCTCGGTAATGGTTTTGGCGTGTTTGTACTTCTGAACCAGTTTAGCATTGCGCGGGCGGCAGGGAGCTGCACTTCCGTTGACAGTGATAACGATGGGCAAGGGTCCTTCTACTGTTTCCACACCGCCGTCGATGTGGCGTTTTACGGTGATGCTTCCGTCACCTACTTTCAGGATCTCTTCCGCATACGTAATCTGAGTCAGTCCCAGCTTTTCTGCAACCTGCGGTCCTACCTGTGCCGTATCTCCATCGATAGCCTGACGACCGCCGATGATGATGTCATATTCACCTATTTTCTTGATGGCTGTTGCCAGAGCGTACGAAGTAGCCAGCGTATCAGCACCGGCAAAAGCACGGTCTGTCAGCAAATAACCGTTATCGGCACCACGGAAAAGTCCTTCACGAATAATGTCAGCTGCACGTCCCGGTCCCATGGTCAGGATGGTAACGGTAGAGCCTGGGTGAGCATCTTTCAGTCGGAGAGCCTGTTCTAGAGCATTCAGGTCTTCGGGGTTGAAGATGGCAGGGAGTGCCGCACGGTTAATAGTTCCGTCGGCTTTCATGGCATCTTTCCCAACGTTTCGTGTGTCGGGAACTTGTTTTGCCAATACAACAATTTTCAAACTCATGTTATTAATTTTAGTATTAGTATTTCTACAAGTTAGCAGCCAGTAGTCAGTAGTAAGGTTCTTGCTATTCACTATCCGGTTAACTATCAGCCTGCAAATTTAAGCAAACGCTTGGTTCTGACAAGAAATCTATCTGAAAAATGCACAAGTTTAAGGATTCTGAGCAACTTGTCGGACTCTTACGATCATGAATACAGGGTTATCGTCAACTTTCAGATCTTTTAATTCGGGAATGTTTTATTGATAAAATCTTCGTTGTCGGAGTAGGTCAGTAGCTTTCTTGCCCGCCGGTACGATCTTTCTTATAAGGTATCTATTGAGAAAAGAGGGAAAGAGTAGAATATTGGAGGTATGCCTCAGATTTATGAAAACTTCCGGCATACCTCCGGAATAATGTTGTTATTGGATTCCTATTTCTGCAAATCCCATAGTTTCTCCTTCAGTTACCATTTTGGTCGGTTTCAGAGAGAGGTATCGTGCTTTCACCGGAGTGAAGTAGACGGACTGTAGAATCGGATTGTTTTTAATATTTGAGAATTCTCCTTGGGCTACTATCCGGTTTACCGCATTTGCTTCGGTACCCACAGATAGTTCATAAGAGGAAATCAATCCTTTGTTGTATTCACTCTGATCCGGTAGATAATGGAAAGAGGTGATGGTACGTTCTTCTCCCAGATCGATCACCAATGCATCTCCCTCGACAAAAGCAGTGGTGTTCTTGTCTTTATCCATGCATTTTTTAGTTTCTTCTTCGGGCACTCCGACAAGTGTAAACGGATAACTTTTCAGTTCTTTTGCTTCCACGGTGAATGTGTCGGCTGTTTCACCTGCATAATAGGCCTCTATATTATTGATACAAAGGCAGGCACGTGCATCAGTGAAACGTATGCGGAGTTTATCGGTCGAAACGGTTTCAAAGCGCAATAAACGTTTGTAGCCCACGGTGGTAGTCTCTTCATTGAGTTTGACCGGAAGCCATTTCCCGTCTTTATCATATTCCACGATGAACGATTTGACACGTTGTCCCAACGGGATATATTCCTGGATCATCATACGGTTGACCTTCTCTGTTTTCGGAAAGTCGAACTCTATATCTGCGGCAGTCACACCGTCATTGGTAGCCCAGTAAGTATCCCAGCTTTCGTCTGTTGCGGCTTTGGCAGAGAATTGTCCTCCTCGTTCATCCGAGGCTTTGGGACGGATGCCGGCAAGCAGATTGTGTGCCAACTGCTTTTGTACATTCTTGTGGAAGTTTACTGCATTGGCCGAATCGATCGGGTGGATCAGACCGTCGCGGTCAACGGGGAAGTTAAGCAGGAGGGTGGCGTTGTGTCCCACGCTCCGGTAATAAAGGTCCGTTAATTGCTCTACGGTTTTTACCCGGTCGTCTTCTTCCGGATGATAGAACCATCCCGGACGGATGGAGACGTCACATTCTGCCGGTACCCATTGGTTGCCGTCGGCATGTCCGTATTGCAGTTCGCGATATTTCGGATAACCCGGATACACTTCACCTGCACGCAGGAATGACCAGTTGGTGGCTCCGGCAAATCCGTTTTCATTACCCACCCAACGGCAACCGGGACCTCCGTCGGAGAAGACGATAGCTTGTGGCTGAAGCTTGTCCAGTATTTCGTAAATTCGCGGATAATTGTAGTAGGTCTTACGATCAATAGTACGGCTGTCTTTGGCTCCGCCATACCATCCGTCACCTCCGTTGGCCCCGTCAAACCATACTTCGAATACTTCACCGTAGTTGGTCATCAATTCAGTCAGTTGTTTATGGAAGTAATCTACGTATTCCGGTGTGCCGTAATTGGCTGGTGCCTGTCCCATGGAGAGAGGTAAACAGCGAACTTGATGCCATATTTCTTACAAGCGGCAGCCAGCTCGCCGACGATGTCCCCTTTTCCGTCTTTATAAGGAGTATTGCGGATGCAATACTCCGTCAATTGGGTGGGCCACAGGCAGAAACCGTCATGATGCTTGGCGGTGAGGATCACACCCTTCATGCCTGATTCGACAAACGTTTTCACCCATTGTTCACAGTCCAGTTTGGTTGGATTGAACGTTTTCGGTTCCGAATCGCCGTATCCCCATTCCCGGTCGTTGAAGGTGTTCAGACCAAAGTGAACGAAAGCATACGTTTCCATTTTCTGCCAGTCTACTTGTTTCTCTTCGGGAACGGGTAAGATGGCTTCGGGAGCTTTCACAGCTGGAGCGCAGGCGCCAAGTAGGGTCAGGGCGGCTCCGGCATACAGTAGTTTGTTTATTTTCATGATATGTTAAAAGGGTTAATGGTGCAAAGATAAAAAAATCCCCGGAAACTCGTTCCGGGGACTAACTAAAAAGCAATTATTCCCATCCCGGATTTTGCGGGAGAAGGTTATCATTTCTCTGAAGTTCCCCGGTCGGTATCGGACGCAAGTAGAGTCTGTCATTCCAGGTGCGGCTCTTGCCGGCTTCATAAGAGTAGTTATCATTGGTATAAGCAGGATATACAATCGCGTATTGGCCTTCTTTATAAGGCTCACGTTTTCCGATGTATGTCTTCACGTTGTTACAGATTGCACCGGCTTTCCAACGGGCCAGGTCGTCCCAACGGAATCCCTCTCCGGCCAGCTCGATACGGCGTTCGCGGCGAATCTCTTGTAACAGCGGAGTCAGGCTGTATCCCCATGCCGGCCAGTTGGGATCGGTGAAACCAACTTCCAGTGTCAGGTGCGGCATGCCCGCCCGGTCACGCAATACGTTGATGGTTTTGTTCAGATCCGCTTGCGTAATCGTTCCCAGCTCGGCTTTAGCCTCTGCGTTTATCAGCAAGGTTTCTGCATAGCGATAGGCAATGCCGTCATAAGTATTATTGTTTGCTTCGAAAGCTTTGTCTGTCGGTATGAAGTATTTGATGGATTTATATCCGGTCAGGCAGTATTGTGAAATGAAGTCTTCTTCTTTCTCGATGTATGTACTGTCATTGGTGGCTACAGTTACTCGTGTCGGAAAGTCCCAAGTCAGAATGGTTTGCTTCAGGCGCGGATCGCGGTCGGTCGTTTCATCCTTCATATTGGTATCCCCTTTATACTGGTCGTTTCCTGTAATGGGTTTACCATTTAGGCACAGATAGCTTTCTACAAAATCTTTTGAGAAACCTGTGTTTGCTTCTGCCAGCGTACGGCTCATGCCATGTTTTCTTTTACCATCCAGATAGGTGACCGGGAGAATGGCCTCTTTCAGATTCGTTTTGTCTTCCATCACAAATACGTCATAATAGTCTTTTTCCGGATGTCCGGTGTTATAGATTTCGTATTTACCGGTTGCCATGATTGCATCTGTTTCATCAGCAGCCATTTTCAGCAGGCGGTCAGCTTTGTCTGCCCATCCCAATTCGGTATGATACTTATAGTATGTACCTTCGTGCAGGCAAGTTCTGGCTTTCAGTTGGCGTGCTACATCTTTCCCTATACGTCCGGTAGCCGGTTTTTCGGGCAACCATTGGATGGCAAAATCAAACTCTTCAATGATTTTATCCATCACTTCATAACGTTTTAGTTTCGGACCGTAAAGAATATCCGTGTCGCCTGTACCCAGATCTTTATCCAACCAGGGGATATCACCGAATGTTCTCATCAGTCCGGCATATTGCATTGCCTTAAAGAAGCGGACTTCTGCTACATACTGGTTGATTTCCGACTCCTTACCGCTTACGGTCTGATAGTGAGTCAGGAAATAGTTGACTAGCCGGATCGGTTGCCATCCGCCTTTACTCCAATTACACCAACTAGCTGCTTCCGCAGGGGTGCTCAACTGATTCCAGAAGAACTGAGGAATACTGTTGGGCACCTGATTGTCACTTTCACCGTCTGCTATCGAGGTTACACCTCCGGGCAGATAACTGTAGAATTGATTGGCATACGTTTCTAAGTCTCCTGTGGTATTCCAGAAGGTTTTGTCATTGATCGCTTCCGGGGCTCTTTCCAGGAAACCGTCATTACAACCCGATAGGGCGAGTGTTGCCACTCCGATGTAGAATAGATATTTGATTTTCATAAGATGCTTTGTATTTAGAATGTGAGACTTAAACCAACAGATAATGATCTTTGCATCGGATATGTGTATGGGTTATCCAATTCCGGATCGAGTCCGTCGGGGGTATCTGAAATAGTGAAAAGGTTTCACCGGTGAATAGATACGTATCTTTTCGATAGAAGCCTTTTGAGTCAGTACTTTAGGCAATGTATAACCGATGCTGACTGACTTCAGTCGGCAGTAAGATGCATCTACCATATAGCGTGTCTGGGCTTGGTTGATGGCAGAACCACCATTGAAACGCGCACGGGGGAAATATGCTCCCGTATTTTCTTCTGTCCAGTAATCGTTGTTGTAGGCTGAAGGTACTTGCCATTCGCTTCCGTAGTGGCTTCGGAATGAAGTTCCCGGTAGATAGAGGTCACGTTTGCCCACTCCCTGGAAGAAGATACCTAGGTCGAAACCTTTCCAGTCGGCTCCCAGGTTGATGCCGTAATGATAGCGCGGAGTGCTGTTGCCGATGATTTTCTTATCACCCGGATTATCTACGGTGTTGTCACCCCAGTCGATAACGCCGTCGTTGTTACGGTCTACAAAACGGATGTCACCGGGCATCAGTTTGATACCTCCCGATACTTTGTCCTGATTGGCTGCTCCGGCTATTTCCTGTTCGGACTGGAATAAACCATAGGTTTCATACCCCCAGATCTCACCCTGTTTCTGACCTACATACCAGTTGCCCAATTCTTTCGATTCGTTATCGAACTTGGTAACTTCCGATTGATAGTCGGACAGATTGAGCCCAACTGTATAGTGGAATCCGTTGGCCAGCTGATCATTCCAGCTGATCTCAAATTCCCAACCCTTTGTCAATGACTCGGCTGCATTTTCCTGAGGTTCGTTCGCACCCAGAACGCCCGGTAGAATTTTACCTGCGGCAAGAATATCGGACGTACGTCTTTGATAGTAATCGAAAGCACCTTTCAATCGGCTGTTCAGGAAGTTGAAGTCAAGTCCCAGGTCCCACTGTGTAACGGTTTCCCAAGTGATGGACGAGCTGACGAGGCCGCCGGGAACCACATACTGTGGTTGGTTGCTGCCCATGATCCAGCTGATCTGTCCCGTACTATAGTTAGAAAGATAAGCATACCAGCCATTATTGAGTGCCTGGTTGCCTAGGCTACCATAAGATCCTCTGATTTTCAGTTCGTCGAAGAAACTGTTTGTCCAGCTCTTGAACCAACTTTCGTTAGAGAGTCTCCAAGCTGCAGAGAACGAAGGGTTGAATACGGCACGGTCGTGCTTGGGAAATTTGGAAGAGAGGTCGTAACGGCCGTTTACTTCCAGTAAATAGCGCTCGTCATATCCGTAGTTGATGCGGAAGAAACCGCTTCGTGTAGCCCAGGAGTTATCACTGCTGCTACCCAGCGGTCTCCTGTAGCATAACTTAAAGATCCCAGATCGTTTGAGATCAGCTGTTCGCGTCCGGCATTGAATCCGGTAGTATGTTTGCTTTCCTGATTATAACCGATCATTCCTTTCAGGTAATGTTTACCCAATGTTTTTTCGTAATCACCGAAGAAGTTGAAAGCATTGTATGTATCGTTGGCTTGTGATTGTGACACAGAATTCGGATTCGTCCATGCAAAAGTTTGCAGGAATTGTCCATTGGCTCCATATTCGTCAAATGACTTCATGTGAACCTTATTGTTTTCACTGTAGTAATTGAACGTGTAGTCCATGTTGATGCTCATTCCTTTGATTGGGGTCAGTTTCATCGTGATCGTGTTCCAAAGGTCATTCTTGTTGGTGAGCCGGCTACCGCCATCTTCAAGGATAGCAGGAAAATTGGTAAAGTCACCTTGTCCTGCCCAGTTGCCGTCCGGATGTTTCACCGGCATGATAGGACGGGTATCACCTCCCATAAAGTTATCACCATGTACATTGTCCTGATTCAGTCCTCTCAGTTTAGTGCGGTTAAAACTTGTCTTCATCGAGAGGTGTAACCAGTCGTTCACGTCATAATTGATGTTGTTCATCACATTGAACTTCTTGAACTGTTCGTTACCGAAACGAATCAGTGATCCCTGGTCGGTATATCCTAAGGATGTGTAGTAAGTTGCCTTCTTTCCACCTCCGCTGATATTGACATTATACTTCTGGACGGGATAGTTCTTTTTATACAATTCTTTCATCCAGTTTGTATTGCCGGCATACGTGTATTTGGTGCCGTTTTTACTGATACTCGGGTCCGAATGGATAAATACCGGAGAATTGTTCACCGGATCTTTATAGTAGGCTTCGATATGCTGCATCCACTCAGCATCGAAATAGTCGCGTCCCACGGTGTTCTGTTGCGCAGTGTTCATCCAGGTAGCATATTGCATGGAGTTCATATATGTTGGGCGGGTAGTAGGCCCGTTGAATGAAACCGATGCATCGAACGATACTTGTGTCGGCTGGTCTTTACGGCCTCCTTTGGTGGTAATCAATACGACACCATAAGCTGCACGTGCACCATAGATGGAAGCAGACGCGGCATCTTTCAATACGGAAACACTTTTCACGTCTTGCGGGTTAATCAGGTTCGGGTCCATTTCTACACCGTCAACCAATACCAATGGTGAACTTCCACTCATGGCAGTAGTACCACGGATATTGAAACTTGAACCTTGCCCGGGCCGTCCGCTGGTGGTTACATTTAAGTTAGGAATGGCACCTTGCAAACCTTGTCCGAGGTTGACAATCGGGCGATCTTCCAACACTTTACCATCTACGGCCGACACTGCTCCGGTCAGGTTGGCTTTTTTTACGGTGGCATAACCGACTACCACTACTTCTTCCAAAGCCTTGCTGTCTTCGGCAAGTTTCACTTGAATAGGTTTTCCTGTATAAGGTATTTCTTGTGTAACGTATCCGATGTAAGATATTACAATAATATCTCCTTTTTTCACATCATTCAGCGAGAACTTACCTTCTAAGTCCGTAATGACACCATTGGTCGTGCCTTTTACCATGACACTGGCACCAATAACCGGACCCAATGCATCTTCAACTGTTCCTGTCACTTTCTCTTGAGTAACTTCAGGAACCAATACTTCTGTTGCTTGCGTTGCATACGAATAAGCTGGGAAGCTTAATGCACCGGCGAGCAAGAGCAGAGTAACTTGTCTAGTGATTTTTAACATAACAATTTTGTTTTGGGTTAATAATAAAGGTTTTGTTTGGTTCTTTTACATTCTTCCTTTCTTGTTGATTATCCTTTCTTATTTCTTTAAAAATGGATTAGTTCTGGCAGAACTTGGTGAAATGTAATTCCCTTATTATCACCGGATATATATACTTTATCACTGCTCTGTATTTATAATGAAGGACTTTATAGGCAGGGAGTAAGAGATGGAAATAGCCTGTTGTTCTACTGATTGGTTTGGCATTGTGTTTGGTATTTAGTGTTTTATGACAAAAACAGAAATTTCTGAAGTCCTCTCTGTCTACCCTTTGTACTTGGTTCAGTGTACTTCTCTTGATTGGTTTCCGGAAGGAGTAAGAAGAGAAAGGAATATTGCCTTGGAATGAAAAAAACTTTTGGGATTATTATCTATTTTTAAAATAATCGCTATATTTGCAACGTTGTTAATCTAAAAAACAAAAAATATTCTGTTCTTTTTTAATACATTATAAAATCTATTTCTTTAAAATCAATTAGTTTGGTTATAGTTCTGCCAGGAATAATCTGCTTTATGTCATTTGATTTGTACTTAATGTATTGTAATATAATGATCTATGAATTTAAGTCTAATGTGAATCAGGGTTTGTTGCGTAAGAGAGACGTTATAGGCTTATTGAAGAATGAAGAGATAATTTCGAATAAAATATTCAATATTTTTATAAACGAAGAGCTGGATTTATTATATTAATTTTATCTATATCTTTCTTTTTGTAGGCGTTACTTCTTCCTCTGCTCTCTTATCTGTGCTGTTTTTGTCAGACGTTTGTCCGGTATTAGCTACTTGGTGGTGAGTTCGCTTCTTAAGATTGTGACTGCTTGGATGGATAAATAAATGATAGATTGGATAGCATGCTATAAACTTATCCCGAAAACGAAGTAGAACCGGTTCTCGTAAGGTTTGCTATCAGTTTGCCAAAGATGGCCGGAGTAAATCCGGAGGAAATATTCAAGGTCTTGGTAGCCGAAAGTCCGACATTAACTACATTCAGTTTGTCTGCGTATTCTCCTTCCCACGGAGTGAATCCTGCTTCGACGGCCAAGTCTACTCCCTTTACTGTGAATGGGTAACTGAATTCACAATAACTGGACCAGGCACGCTCCTCATTTTCCCGATAGTCATTTCCGGCAAAGGTGGTGTACCAGCCTATGGATAAAGGGAAACGTTCACTGACTGTGTAGACGGCTCCTGCCTCAAAAGTATGTCCCGTAGTTCGGGGAGTATAGTGAAGTATTTGAAAGGCTCGTCTTCGCTTTGATAGAAATAGTTGTTGAGACACAGTTGCAGATTTTTATATTCGTATTCCAGTGTAAGGTCTATTTCATTGTTTTCATTTCTGAATTCTGTCGATCCCCATGCTGATAAGGTCCATCCTTTCCACTCTACACCCAAAGTGGGTTGTACGGAAGCATTTCCATTCTTCATTCCACGCCAGATGTAGCTGCTGACAAGGTCTGCATTGATAAAAACTTCTTGTGCCTGTGTTGCAACCGAACAGATGGTCAGGACTGCAAGTATCCATATTTTCTTCATATTGCTGATAGGTATCTTTTTCGGGCTGCAAAGATAGATAATTACTGTTAAAATCCCTCTGTTTGTTGATTCTATTTCCTTTGCAGGCGACTTTATCGTCAAAAGAGCCCTCTTGGTCGACTTCTTTTGCAGGGGTAGGACAAAGGAGGTATTTTTGTAAACAGACATTCAAGACGAACTTTTTGGAGTATGAAACAAATTTATAAGCAGAAGTTACTGGAGCAGATGGTTTATCTCGTCATTTGGCTGACGGTTATCTCTGTGCCGTTGGTGGGTGATTATCTGTTTGCTTCCATTAGCCCGGTACATACGTTTAGTTGGCAGACCATACGGATGGCATGGTTGCTGACTCTGCCTTTCATTCTGCTTTTCGTAGTCAATAACTATTTTCTGGCTCCCCGGCTGTTACTTCGGAAACGGTATTGGGCTTATGCACTTTCATTAGCAGGAGTCGTGACTCTGCTTTTTATTTTGTATCCTTCTATCAATCCTCCTCAACATAAACAATTTCAGAATCTGATGCCGATGCAACCCCGCCGCTATCCGGAAGGAAAGGTGTTACCGGATAGGGAGAGGGAGTTTCCCAATACATTTCCGGAGCATTCGTCACTGCTCCTTTTGCCGAAACAGGAGCTTGATATGCGCTGGCGGGGTCCGCATCCTCTTCCGGGGTATTTTCTCGGACGACTTTCACTGGCATTGCTTGTGGTAGGCATTAATGTGGCTATCAAACTCTTGTTCAAGTCGATGCGTGATGAAGAAGCATTGAAAGAGTTGGAACACCAGCATTTGCAATCGGAGTTGCAGTATCTGAAGTATCAGATAAATCCGCATTTTTTTATGAATACCCTTAATAACATACATGCGTTGGTCGATATGGATGCCGGCAAGGCAAAACGTACTATTGTCGAACTTTCCAGACTGATGCGTTATGTGCTTTATGAAGCCAGCAACCGGACGATTTTGCTTTCACGCGAGATACAGTTTTTGGACAATTATATTGCCTTGATGAAATTGAGGTATACCGGGAGAGTCCGGATCGAATGCTGTATGCCCGATGAGGTGCCGGAGGTGCAAATTCCTCCTTTGCTTTTTATCTCTTTTGTCGAGAATGCCTTCAAACATGGAGTAAGTTATCAGGAAGAGTCGTTTATCCGGGTTTTTATGTCTGTCGAGGATGGCAGACTTGCCTTTCGTTGTTCGAACAGCAATCACGGGCGATCTGTGGAACAACACCACGGCATCGGGTTGGAGAATATCCGCAAGCGGCTGAGGCTGCTATTCGGACAAGATTATACTTTATCTATCAACGAACGTGACGATAGTTTTAATGTTTTACTAATTATTCCGTTATTATGATCAAATGCATTGCTGTTGATGACGAGCCCTTGGCGCTCGAGCAATTGACGGGCTATATAGCCCGTGTCCCTTTCCTGCAACTGATAGCCTCGTGCCAGGATGCATTCAGTGCCATGCAGGTGTTGTCGGAAGAAGAGGTCGACCTGATGTTTGTCGATATTCACATGCCCGATCTGAACGGGCTCGATCTGGTGCGTTCGTTAGTGGTGAAGCCCCTGATTGTGTTTACAACCGCCTATCCGGAATATGCCGTCGAGGGTTTCAAGGTAGATGCAGTCGACTATCTGCTGAAGCCATTTGAATTTCAGGATCTGTTGAAAGCAGCCGATAAGGCACGTCGGCAATTTGAGTATCATTTGCAAGATAACGGGGGAGGGACGGAAACTGATTTATTGGAAAAGGACGGTTCATTGTTCGTTAAGTCCGAATATAAGATTATCCGCATCAATGTGGCAGACATTTGCTATATAGAAGGTATGAGTGAGTATGTACGCATCTATACCGATGCGGCGGATAAGCCGTAGTGACTTTGCTGAGTATGAGAAAGCTGGAAGAACGCTTGCCGCAGGAGATGTTCATGAGGTACATCGGTCTTATATCGTCAATCTTCGGAAAATAACCGAAGTTTCCCGGTTACGCATCATTTTCAATAAGAATATATATATACCGGTGGGAGATAACTATAAGGAAAGATTTACAGAATATATTAACAAGATTTGTGTCAGCAGTTAATGACCGGATGTTAGGTTGGTGAAGCTCTTTTTGAGCATGTGCCGGAAGTTTATCACAGATGAACAGATTGTATAGGGCAATACAGGGATTTCGGTTGCCTGTAAGTGTATATCCTTATAAATCTGTTCATCTGTGGTGAAAGAGACTTTAAGACCTGTTGTTGTCTTAGTCTTGCAATGTTTTACTTAATTCCCAGTTTCTTTGCGATATCCTTGGGAAGGGCATCTTTGTGAACCAGAATATTCATAGTCTTGTAAGCAACAAAAGCTTTAGAAGCATACCAAGTACCTTTGTACTTGTTGTTTGTACCCCAAGAGTTCTTAACCATGAAGTATTCTTTGCCGTTCTGGTCTTTAGCGATACCATAGATAATCATTCCATGGTCATCAGTTGTTTCCCAATTATCGAAAGCTGTCTGACGCATTTCCTGAGTGATTTTCATTTCCGGCAATGGTTTTGAAGTCAACTCTTTGCGTTTGTCGGCAGCAGTCATTCCTGTCCAGCGTGCCATGTCCGATCCTGTCAGTTCGGCACCTTTGGCTGCATCCGGAACTACAGCGATACCGTCACGGGTAAATCCTTCTTCGCTCACGTCGCTACCCCATGCAAATGTATATCCGTTCTTTACAGCGTTATCCATTACAGCCATAAATTCGTCGAGCGGCAGGTTGTATGACAATCCGTTACGCCAGTTGTCCTGGATTTCGATGGCAAACTGAGAATAGAACGGGTGATGTGTGTACGAAGTCAGAGATACATAGTCGTCCGGATTAAGTCCCAAAGACTGTGCAAAAGTCATCGGAGTATACTCTTTGCCTTTGTAAGTGAACTTTTCCGGGCATTGTCCCAGGTAAGTATCATAAATAGCGCAAAGGCCCTTCTTCCATACCGGAGTCAGTTTCTTCAGATTACCTTTGGCAATAGCATTAACATAGGCTCCTGCTGTTGCATCCAGTTCGTTGTGAACAGGCAGTGAGTCACCATACATGATTCCCGGCATAGCATCCTGCGGTACAAGTCCGTAGTTCTTCATACAGAACATGATATCATAGAAACTTCCTCCCGGAGAGAAAGAACTATCGCCATGATAGCGAACGTAGTTAACAGCGCGGTCAACCATCGTGTGGTGTACAACGAACATTTCAGAAAGATCGTATTCACCCTTTCCTGTGCGGAGCAATTCCGATTCGAGAAAACCGAGGCTTGAGAAGCTCCAGCAAGTGCTCGAACGGTTCTGATTCTTAATGGATGTAATCGGGTTTTCTTTCACAGTAGTGAAAACGAAGCCTTCTTCTTGTGGTTTGTCTTGGGCCAATGCACTCAGACTGATCAGCCTAAAGCGGCCAGGAGGATTGTCTTTTTCATTATTATGTCGTTTTTATTAATATTTATGCGACAAAGATAGCTGAATATCCCCAAATATGGAAATGAACGTCTATCTTTACTGCTATATTTTAGCGTTTTATTCTCGTTGTCGCAGTATTGTTTCTATATTCTTTGGGCGAAACTCCCACATATTGTTTAAAATATTTGCCAAAGAAAGACTGTGTCGGAAAATTCAGTTGGTCCGCTATCTCTTTTATGCTCAGATCAGATTCCTCCAATAATTGTTTCGCTTCGGTTATCACCATCCGTACGATCCATTGCAAGGCACTATCTCCTGTTTTCTCCTTGATGATGGCCGAGAAATAACGGGGAGTGATATGCTGCATCCTTGCATAAAAAAGAGACGTCACGTTCCTTGCGATAGAAACGGAACAGAGACAGCATGAAATTCTGAAAGACAACATCTTTTTTCCTTTGTTGTAAAGGCTGCAAGGGCTGGTTGGTAAAATACATGTTTAAGATTTCATAGCAGATAGTCTGTCCCATCGATTTTATCAGTTCCAGTTTCAGATGCTGGTACTGGACATTCTCCTTCTGGCAGTCTTCCGCATTTATCCTATCCCATAGATTATTCAGCAAATATTCAAAATGGGCACATTGTTCACCGGACAAGGAGACACATGGATTTTTCCGCATAAAGAGCTGGCTTTCCACATTTATCACTTTGTTTACAATCGGTAGAATATAGTAAAAGTCCACTTCAACCATAATCCCCTCGCATCTTCACTCTTATGCAACAAGTGCACCAAGGTAGAAGCCATATAGATATAAACATCCCCGGGTTTGATATGATAATGGCAACCTTCCAAAGAGACTTCCACACTGCCGCGTTGACAATAGAAGATACCACATTTATTGAATGTCGAAATTATTTGTCCCTCTTTAAGTATTTGAAACGTATCACTGGTAAGCAGAATTCTCCGAAAAGGCATTTGTTGTTCTATCATTCTTCTGTTCTTAAATTATAAACCGGCTACAAAATAAATACAAATCGCAAAGTTTTTACCTGTATACAGACTGAAAAAGATACAAATAGAACAATTTATCATTCATTTCAACCTTTCTATCTCCTCCCTTCCCAATAACTTTGCATATGAAATACAAAAGTACGCAAATTATGAAACAGATTTATCTTATTCTGACAGGGATTTTTCTTATGCTGTTTATTTCCTGTGCCCGGCACACCAAGGAAAATAAAGATTGTCAAACAGTAAAAATAGACACAGTCATTGCTGCTGACAAACAGAAATTTCTACAATTTCCGGGGAGAGTAAAAGCCGCTCAGGACATTAGTCTTTCTTTTCGGGTAAGTGGCACTATCAATAAAATATACGTGAAAGACGGGGCGCAGGTACGAGAGGGGCAGATCCTGGCCGAATTGGATCCGACTGACTATCAGGTACAACTGGACGCTACGGAAGCTGAATACCGTCAGGTAAAGGCCGAAGCGGAAAGGGTCATGGCTCTCTATAAAGAGAACGGAACCACACCCAATGCCAATGACAAGGCTGTCTATGGACTGAAACAAATCACAGCCAAATATAAACATCATCAAGATCAGTTGGCATATACCCGCTTTATGCTCCTTTCAGCGGATATGTACAAAAACGTTTGTTCGAAGCCCATGAGACCATAGGAGCCGGCATGCCTGTCATCTCGATGGTAAGTGCAGGTGCACCCGAGGTGGAAATCAACTTGCCGGCAGCTGAATATATCCGGCGTAACCGGTTCAACCGCTATCACTGTACATTCGATATTTATCCGGGAGAAACCTACCCGTTACAACTGATCAGTGTCACTCCTAAAGCAAATGCTAATCAGTTGTATACCATGCGACTTCAGCTAATACCCGGAAAACAGGCTGTTCCTTCTCCCGGAATGAATGCCATGGTGACTATCTTTTGCGATACAGATCGCTCCGGTACGTTATCCGTCCCTACCAGTGCCATCTTGCAGAAAGACGGAAAGTCGTATGTCTTTATCTACAATGCATCAGACCATACCGTACACAATTGTGAAGTATCTGTATTGCGGTTGACCAATGACGGGTACAGCCTTATTTCTTCTGACGGACTGCAACCCGGAGACAAAATCGTATCTTCAGGAGTACATCATATAGAAAACGGGGAAACCGTAAAAACTCTGCCTGAAATCACTCACACAAATATAGGAGGACTGTTATAATGGATATAAGTAAATGGGCATTCCATAATCGTAACCTGATTTATTTCCTGATAGCCGTCCTGATGTTCGGAGGAGCTTATTCCTGCTATCAGATGAGTAAACTGGAGGATCCGGAAATAAAGGTAAAACTTGCCATGGTGGTCACCACATATCCCGGGGCTTCGGCACATCAGGTAGAGTTGGAGGTGACCGATGTACTGGAAAAGAACATCCGCACCATGGGAAATATAGATAATATAGAAGTTATTCTTATAATGATCTGTCACTTATACAGATTGAACTTCTGAGCACCGTGCCGGATGATGATGTGGAGCAATGCTGGGATATGCTGCGTCGCAAAGTCAATGATGCCCGGGCTTCACTGCCCGAAGGAGTCAGTGCTCCTATTGTAAAAGACGACTTCGGGAATGTGTACGGTATGTTTTACGCTTTGACCGGTGATGGTTTGTCTGATCGTGAGTTGTCGGACTATGCCGAACTGATTAAGCGTGAAGTCGGCGAACTGGAAGGGGTAGACCGGATAGATCTGTATGGAAAGCGTCCGGAGTGCATCAACATCTCTTTGTTGCAGGATCGTATGGCAAATTTGGGTGTAAAGCCTGCTGAAGTTCTTGCTACCCTGAACGGTCAAAACAAGACTACCTATACCGGCTATTATGACAATGGTGACAATCGGATCCGTGTGACTGTCAATGATAAATTCAAGACGGTAGAAGATATAGGCAAAATGCTTATTCAAGGACATGATGACGACCAACTGCGTCTGAGCGACATCGCACAAATAGAGAAAGGCTATGAAGAGCCGGTCCGTAACGAAATGTACTATGACGGTGAGCGTGCACTGGGCATTCTGATAGCCGCTACCAGTGGTTCGGACATCGTGAAAGTGGGGCATGCCGTAGAGGCCAGACTGGCTGAACTCAAGGCCGAACGTCTGCCTGCCGGGGTCGAATATCAAAAGGTATTCTACCAACCGGAGCGTGTGGGCGAGTCATTGGTACATTTGTCATCAACCTGATAGAGTCAGTCATCATCGTAGTGCTTATCCTGATGATTGCCATGGGATTTAAGAGCGGGGTTATCATAGGCATCAGCCTGGTGGTTACTGTTTTCGGTTCATTCTTGTTTCTTTATTCCGCAGGGGGAACCATGCAACGTGTATCCCTGGCTGCCTTTGTGTTGGCTATGGGGATGCTGGTCGATAATGCCATTGTCATTATCGATGGGATATTGGTAGATCTGAAAGCCGGGAAGGACCGGATGGAGCAATGACCGCCATAGGCGGCAGACTGCCATGCCGTTGCTGGGAGCTACACTGATCGCCATCATCGCTTTCTTGCCGATTTATATGTCACCGGATACGGCAGGTGTCTATACGCGCGATCTTTTTATCGTACTTGCCGTTTCTTTGCTGCTCAGCTGGGTGTTGGCGTTGGTTCATGTACCGTTGATGGCTAACCGTCGTCTGCATTTTGCCGTAGAAGCCGATAGTGGTGGCAAACGGGTTTACAAGGGGAAGATTTATGCCGCATTACGTACGGCACTTTGTTTCGGATTGGCACACCGGTGGAGTTTTGTCTTTACCATGGTCGGTTTGCTGGCTCTTTCTGTTTTTGGCTATCAGTACATGCGGCAGGGTTTCTTCCCCGATATGGTTTACGATCAGCTCTACATGGAATATAAACTCCCCGAAGGGAACAACTATACCCGCGTAGAACAGGATCTGAAAGAGATAGAAGCTTACTTGAAAGGGCGTAAGGAAATCACCCATGTCACAGCTTCCATCGGTGGTACTCCCGGGCGGTACAATCTGGTGAGAAGTGTAGCTAACCCGTCACTTTCTTATGGAGACTGATCATCGACTTCACCTCTCCCGAGGAGTTGGTAGACAATATGGATGAAATTCAGCGCTATCTGTCGGCAACTTATCCGGATGCTTACATCAAACTGAAGCGCTATAACCTGATGTTCAAGAAATATCCCATTGAAGCACAATTTCTGGGACCCGATCCTGCTGTTCTTCACCAATTGGCCGACAGTGCACGCAACATCATGAAGAATACCCCGAAGTATGTCTTATCACTACCGATTGGGAGCCTCAAATACCTGTCCTGACCATTGAATATGACCAACCTGCCGCACGCGCACTGGGTTTGAGCCGCAGTGATGTCAGTATGTCTTTATTGACTGCTGCCGGTGGCATTCCTATCGGATCTTTTTATGAAGGCATACATAAGAACAATATCTATCTGAAATGTCTGGATAAGGAAGGACAACCGATAGAGGACTTGGGCAATACACAAGTCTTTTCTGCCTTACCATCCTTGGGCGGGTTGTTGAACGAGGAGACCATGGTCAAGTTGAAGACTGGTACTCTTTCTAAAGAAGACTGGTAGAAGTATGATGGGGAGCACCCCGTTGCAGCAAATCAGCAAAGGAATCGATATTCGTTGGGAGGACCCTGTAGTGCCCCGTTACAATGGACAACGCAGTCAGCGTGTACAATGTTCGCCTGCTCCGGGCATTGAAACGGAGAAGGCACGACTGACCATTGCGGATAAGATAGAGCAGATACGCTTGCCCGACGGGTATTCATTGGTGTGGCAAGGTGAAAAGATAGCCAGCGACCAATCCATGAAGTATTTGTTCAAGAACTTCCCCTTAGCGATAATCCTGATGATCGCTATTCTGATTATGTTGTTCAAGGATTACCGTAAACCCATTATTATCTTCTGTTGCCTGCCGATGATATTCGTAGGGGTAGTGGCCGTGATGCTGCTTACCGGAAAGGTTTTCAACTTTGTAGCCATTGTGGGAACACTGGGACTGATTGGTATGTTGATTAAGAACGGCATTGTGCTGATGGATGAAATCACCTTGCAGATTAATGCCGGTATAGAACCGGTCACCGCGTTGATAGACAGTTCGCAAAGCCGTCTCCGTCCCGTAATGATGGCATCGCTCACCACTATTCTGGGGATGATTCCATTGCTGTCCGACGCTATGTTCGGTTCACTGGCAGCAGCCATTATGGGAGGGTTGCTATGCAGTACACTTATCACACTGCTTTTTATACCCATATTATATGCTTTATTCTTCAAGATAAGAAACGACTGATTAAAAAACGAGAACTGATGAAAAAGATAATTATACTTTCTCTTTGCTTTATGTTGTCGGACTTCTGTGCTCCGGCATTCGCACAGGAGACACTCAGCCTGCAAGAGTGTCGCGAAATGGCATTGAAATACAATAAGGAAATGGCGGCCTCCATTAAACAGACGGAAAGCACCCACTACACAGCCAAAAGTTACAAAGGGAACTTCTTCCCCAATTTTACAGCCAGCGGTACCGGACTTTACAGTAATGCCGACGGAAGTTACGGGATAGCCGGTGGCAATCTGCCCACTTTCCTGCCCGATGCGACCGGACAACTCATACCTAATGGCGGCTTTGCCTATTTTCCGGGTATCAACCTGGATTATAAGATAGGATGGGTCTATATGGGAGGGATACAGTTGGAACAGCCGCTTTATATGGGGGGCAAAATCACTGCTGCCTACAAGATGTCGGTACTGGGAAAACAGATGGCGCAGATGAATGAAACCCTGACTGCTACCGAAGTGATTCTGAAAACCGATCAGGCTTATGCTCTTGTCGTGAAAGCCAAAGAGATGAAGGTAGTAGCCGATGCCTATCATACGGTACTTACCGAGCTGAAGAAGAATGTAGAAAGTGCATACAAACACGGTCTGAAACCACAAAACGATGTATTGAAGGTACAGGTCAGGCTGAACGAGAGCGAGCTGGCTGTTCGTAAGGCGGAGAATGCGTTTCGGCTGGCTACCATGAACTTGTGTCATCTCATTGGAAAGCCATTGACTGCCGACATCCATGTTTCCGGTAACTTTCCGGAGATAGAGCAGGGATTGGAAATTCAGGTATTGGATATCACTGCCCGTCCTGAATATACTATTCTGGATAAACAAGTTGCCATAGCCAAACAGCAGGTGAAACTGAACCGCAGTGAATTGTTGCCCAAAATCGGTATCAAAGGTTCTTATGATTATGTACATGGTTTGGAACTGAATGACAAGAATTTCCTGGACAATGCCAGTTTTTCCGTCCTGCTCAATGTCAGCATACCGCTTTTCCATTTCGGTGAACGGAGCAACAAAGTACGTGCAGCCAAGGCCAAGCTGGAACAGACCCGCCTGCAACAGCAAAGTCTGAACGAGCAGATGTTGCTGGAACTAACCCGGGCGGCCAATAATCTTGATGAGGCGAAACTGGAAAGCGAGCTTGCCGACCGTTCTCTCCAACAGGCCGAGGAAAACAGGCGTGTCAGCAAAAGCCAATATGAAGTGGGATTGGAAACCCTTTCCGATCATCTGGAAGGACAAGCCTTATGGCAACAGGCATACGAAACGAAAGTGAATGCACATTTCCAGCTTTATCTGAATTATGTGGCTTATTTGAAAGCGGCAGGTATATTATATAATAAGATTAATTTATAAAAACTTAAACCGATGAAAAAGAATCTTTATTGGATGGCAGCAGCATTCATCACTTTAACTGCTGTAGGTTGTACAGCGAAGAAAGCCAATGTATCTGCGGCAGGCAGCGATACCACACAAGTGTAGATATGCATACTGCCGAAACCTCTCTCGATTACTATGGAGTTTACAAAGGTACGGTTCCGGCTGCCGATTGTCCGGGCATAGAACTGACCCTGACATTGAAGAAGGATCGCACCTATACGTATCATTGGGCTTATATTGACCGTAAAGATGCCGATTTCGATGAAACCGGTACGTTTACGGTGAAGGATAATCTGCTTACGCTTACTGAAAAAGGAGGCGAAGTGTCTTACTTCAAAGTGCAGGAAGGCAGCCTGGTGATGCTGAACAATGAGAAACAGCCTGCTACCGGTGCTTTGGCCGATGCCTATGTATTAAAGCAGGAAGAGGTGTTCCTCGATTGATTTATTGGATCTTCGCCCGGTACGTCCGTTCCGAAAAGGTAAAATTGAAAAAGAGTGTGACTCCCCGTTCCGTTGCATGCCGTTAGGCAGATGAAGCTGGTCGCTGTATTTCACTCCCAGGGAAAGAACGTTGCCGTTGTACAGAGTGAAGTTGCTTCCTGCACTGACATAGTAGTTGGTTGCTTTCTTCTTCTGAATGACTATATAAGAGTTGCTGACGCCCGCTCCGAGTAACAGTTTCACCGGATTCCGGTAAATATTGCCTGCCGTATAGGCTGTGCCTGCCGACAATCGGTGTTGGTTCTCGAAGCGGACGTTGCTTTGTGATGACTTCATACGACTCCAATCCGTATATTTATATTCAGCTGTCAGCGTCCAGCGCGGACTGTTGTATGCAAGTCCCGCTCCCACAAACTGGGGGAGGCATTGGCGCACATGGCTTTGGCTTTCGTCAATCGATTCGTTGCCCGATGTGCTGCTTACCGACAAGGTATTGTCTTGTGCCAGGTCTTGCGAATATCCGTATACAGCTCCTGCCACGAGGTACTTATTCCGGCTCAGTGGAAATTTGTATTGCAAGCCGAAGTCAGCATAAAAGGCATGCTTGTATGAGCTTTCTTCCACACTGATACTTCCCTGGGTTTCTGTCTGTTTGATGGTCCCGGTTACGTAGGAAAGGTTAGCGCCGACAGAAAATCCCTTGAAAAGCCGATAGCTGTACTGATTCCCATTTTAGACAATCCGCCTTCGCCTTCGAAGAGTGACGATACGGTGGAACTGCCGGTTCCCGTGATGTCCTGATCCAGTGTGATGGCATAGCCTACACTACTGACCGGTGCCATGAACACGGCTCCATACCAGCGTGGAGTGATGCGGCAACCGATGCTCAGGTTGTTCAGGTTACCTACCAGCGAGTGATTGCTCGTCCCGGTTTGTGTATATACCTTGTAAGCTCCCATTACTCCGGCGTCTATCAGGAAGCGTTGTCCCTCGATGGCGGTAAGTGAGGCCGGATTGGCTGTATTCAGGAAGTTGTAGCTTTGCAAGGCAATTCCTGCTCCACCAAGTCCGGAGTATTGTCCGCCTTCTCCGGTTGAGAGTTCGCCCAGTCCGAACATGGAAGTCGGGGAGTTGGTGGTATTTTGACTATATATTAATAAAGTGGAGTGGCAAAGAGTAAGCAATAGAATCAGGTTTCTTTTCATGGGTTATATGTTTTATAAAGTAGGGTTAGTTTCACGGGATTGCTGTCCGGATGTCTGGCATCCCCGAATACGACTCCGTTCAGGGTAGTGAAGAATAAGTTGTCCGGGAGCATCAGTTGAAGAATCTTCCGGTTGTATCCTACCGTTCCCAGATTGCTTTGCAGGAAAGAGGTGATATCGAAAGAGTAATAGGTATCTTCTCCCATCATTTATCTGTTACCAAGCTTCCGGTTTGTACGGAACTGCCTGAAATATCAGTCACTACATCTTCCGTCACATTGTTTTCATCGGCTGTATACAGTGTCAGCGATTCGGGAAGGGGATACTGTTTGCCATAAGTTCCTTTTACCGGATATAGCCGGAGCAGGGCGCTTTCGATGGTCACCAGCCTGCCTTCGGCACGCAGGTCATTGAGAAATGGAAAATCAATATTGATATACATGCCGGTCAACCCTTGCAGATAGGACTGGTGCTCCGATTTTTCTGAAGGAAGCCCGTTGTTGAGTCCGCTTTGCAAAGAGGAGAGTGCGGTCCGGCTGCGGTCACAACTGACCTGGTTGAACCTCAGATCGCTGTTGGGTAAAAATCGGCGGACAGTTCCGTGGCATCCGTTTCCGTCTGATGATAATAGAGAGTGATGCATAAGCTTGAGTCGTTCACCATGAAACCGTTGACACAATTTCCCCCTTCTTCGGAATAAACGCGATACCTTTGAAATAGTCGCGGAAGTACTCTTGCGACTCCATCTCACGTGAACCGGCCTGAAAATGTTCGAACCACTCGACTCCCCATTCGTCGGGGAGGCGGATTTCATGTTCCCGGATTGTTTCGCCCGGGGTGGGGTGAAAGTAAAGGAAGCCAGGGGAGTGGAGTGATAGGACACCTTCGAAGTAGTGTACAGATAACCTTCGTCCAAAGACAGATTCTCCGATA
>ENA-OQIC01000045-OQIC01000045.1-human-gut-metagenome-genome-assembly--contig:-NODE-45-length-48343-cov-3.858367_pt1 | contig 48343 bp, 65 predicted proteins | sample MGYA00242572_ERZ504736 | MGnify/ENA primary metagenome ERZ504736 (study PRJEB26092, sample SAMD00036201) | human gut metagenome | host: Homo sapiens | study: EMG produced TPA metagenomics assembly of...
TCTGCACAGAGGTCCACTTCGCCTTTAGCTTCCACGAACAATTTTCCCATATCTTTTGTCATGACTTCAGCGTATTTGTCAACGTCACGACGTAGCAGCTCAGCAATCTTACGCAATTGAGCTTTTCGCTCTGCTAAGCCACCTTCAGCACGCCACTTTTTATAAAGCGCATGCCCATTTGCCAAAGCTTCCTCTAACGCTTCATCCGTTGCATTGTCAAAAGTCGCAAGAATCTCGTTTGTATAAGGATAAGTTGTTTTATATGCCATCGTACCTTTTCCTCCTTTATCGTTGCTAAATTCCATGCCTTACAACTGTTAACCATTAGATTAATAGTCTTTATTTATAAAATTTAACTAAGGTTTTCAAGGTCATTATAGCACTTAAGGAAACGATTTCAAGTAAACGCTATCATTTTTAAAAAGAAAAACAATGCTTGAATAGTCACAAACATTGTTCCTACATTTTCATTACCAAATCCCTAGAAGATGTTGCATCCAGAGACTGACACAGGTGATAGCTATCCAACACGTAGCTCCCAATCCAATAGCTTGTCCACCAGTCTTAATAAGTTTAATAGGATTCGTGTTAAGACCAATAGCTCCCATTGCCATGACAATAAAGAATTTTGAAAGTGTCTTAAGATTATCAAAATAACCGTATCAATTCCTAAACCGCTGACAATTGTCGTGACAATCGAAGCCAATAAGAAATAAAGAATAAACATTGGAAAAGCTTTTTTCAATTGGAAAGTCGTTTGGTTAGCTCTGCCATTTTTTGAATCTTGATAGGCTTTATAGATTGACAGTCCTAAAGTAATCGGAATAATGGCCAATGTGCGCGTTAATTTCACAATTGTTGCACCGTCTAAGGTATTTGACCCGTGAACAGCATCCCAAGCTGTCGCGGTCGCCGTAACGGATGACGTATCATTGACAGCTGTTCCCGCAAAAAGCGCAAAACCTTGGTTAGATAGGTGAAGTAATTCTCCCAACGTTGGAAAAATTAGTGCCGCTAAGATATTGAAAAGAAAGATAACCGAAATACTCTTTGCGACTTCTTCATCTTTTGCTTTAATAACTGGTGCTGTTGCGGCAATAGCTGAGCCACCACAAATAGATGACCCAACACCAACCAAGATTGCTATATTACTATCCAATTTTAGCCATTTTTGCAATAAAAACGCTACAACCAACGAGACTGCAATGGTTGAAATAATAATTGGCAATGACTGTGTCCCAACTTTAAAAACTTGTGTTAAGTTTAAACCAAAACCTAATAAAACAACCGCCGCTTGTAAAATATATTTTGATGTAAAAGCAATACCATCAGTGGTTTGGGTGCGATTATTATGAAAATTCCCCATAACCATCCCAAGTAGAATTGCAAATACTGGCGCTCCTACAAGTGGAAATAAATTCCCTAAAAACCAGGCTGGTAAAGCTAGAATCACACAAAACATAATTCCCGGCAATTTTTTCTCAATTGTCATCATAATAAAAACTCCTTTTCACAAAATATTATAACCTGGACAAGTTATAATGTAAAATTATGATTTATTATGATATAATAAAAAAAAATAGGAGATTATTATGCTTGATTACCGTGTTTTTACCTTTATGAAAGTCTGCGAAACGCTTAATTTTACCCAAGCTGCTAAAGAATTGCATATCACTCAACCTGCAGTCACTAAGCATGTCAAAACTTTAGAGACAGAGTATCAAACTAAGCTTTTTACCTTTTCTGGCAAGCAATGTCAGCTGACACAAAGTGGCAAAGAATTGCTTGATTTGCTGACGACTATGGACACAGATATTAAGCATTTCAAGACACAGCTCAAGCAAGATTTACAGCCGCTAAATTTTGGGGCTACTTTAACCATTGGCGAGTATGTTTTGACCGATTCTTTAGTGGATATTTTGGCAAATCACCCGAATTTCCAAGTCAAAATGCTGGTGGATAATACCGAGACACTGTTAAAAGCTATTGATAATGGACAGATTGATTTTGCCTTGATCGAAGGTTTCTTTTCAAAAGAAAAATACGATTTTCTGCCTTATCGCACAGAATCTTTCATCGCGGTCGCTTCTCCCGGCTCACCCCTAGCAAGCGGAAGCTATTCTTTAGAAGACCTACTAGCCTATCCTATCATCGTACGCGAGCAAGGGTCAGGTACCCGTGAAATACTTGAAATCATGCTCAAAGAGGCCAATCTAACCATTTCTGATTTCCATAAAATCACTGAAATTGGTAATCTAAATACCATTTGCGAGCTAGTCCAAAAAAATCTGGGAATTAGTTTTGTTTATCAAAGCGTGGTTCAAAAAGAAATTTCTGCAGGTAAACTCCAAAAAATTAATTTGGATATTCCTGCCATAAGTCATGATTTTACCTTTATTTGGCGCAAAAATAGTCATTTTAAAAATCATTATCAAGATATTTTTAAGCTCTTTTTCTGATTTTTTGGCTTGATAAAAACGCTTTTTTAACGTAAACTATATAGTTATATAGCCTATGTTAATTTTAGAAAGGGTAATTATGCACTCTACACTAGATATTACAGAACTTTATCAATACGGCGAACGTGTGACCTTTAAAAAGGGAGATAATCTCGCACAGTCCGTCACTGGCGAAACAAGCGGTGATATTTATATTCTATCTTCAGGCATCTGTGCTCTTTCATCTATTTCTTGTGATGGCAAAGAAACAACTTATCTATACTTTAAAAAGCGACAATTTGTCGGCTTTGTTCCATTGATGAACAATCTGCATTTGAACTATTACGGGAAAAAATCATTTTCAATTGTTGCCAAAACGCCTTGCGTGGCTTACCGCATTTCTAATCGTCAATTTCAAGACTTGCTAGGATTTCCATCAGTTGTTAGCTTGATGTTAAATACATTGACCGAAAATCATATTTATCTCATGGAACATTTTCACAGCAGTAAAAATGAACCTGCTTTGGTCCAATTCTGCCGCTTCTTACTTGACCAAGCTGAGCCATGTGAATCAGGTCATTTAGCTTTAAATACCTTCTTTACCTATCAAGAAATCGCCTGCTACCTAGGCATGCACTCAGTGACTATTGCACGAATGGTAAAAGCACTTCGCGCTGAAGAAATGATTGAAAAAACTGACCATCAGATTCAAATTATTAACCCCGAACAAATGGCTAAACTTATCACAGAAGAACGTAAAATCGATTATTAAAGATAAAAGCTAGAAGTTAAAACTTCTAGCTTTGGTTTTATCGTAATAATTTTAGCAATTCTTGATAGTTATGGACGGTGTAGGTTGGGTTAGCTACGGTGTGATTGATTTTTTATCTGGGTTATACCAGACAGTATCGATGCCAGCATTATTGCCACCTTGAATATCCGCCAGCAAATTATCACCAATCATCAAGCTTTTTCCTGATTAAATCGTGAAATGGCTCCAGAAATGGCGTCATAAAAGCCTTTATCTGGCTTTTGATAACCAACTTCGTCAGAGATAAAGACGTGTTCAAAATAATCTTTAATCCCTGAATTAGCCATGCGACCAGTTTGAATCTTGGTAATGCCATTTGTTGCACCAAAAATGCGGTAACCTTCTTGATTTAGCTGGTCTAACAACTGATCTGCCCCAGGAAGAGTCTGACCTTGTTGGCTAAGAAAATCTTGATAGCGCATAGCAAAGGCATGTCCATCAACCTCATGTCCAAAATGCGCAAATAAACGAGAAAAACGGGTGTCAACCAATTCTTTTTTGGTAATCTTTTTCAAACTTAAATCATTCCAAAGTTTACGATTCATGGGAATATAAACTTCTTTGTAAGTTTCAACATCATCCACGTGCGCCTCTGTCAAAAGTTCTGTCAGAGCAACATCTTCTGCCGCGTTAAAATCAAGCAAAGTATGGTCCAAATCAAACAATAAATCACGATAAATCACAGGTCTTCTCTCACTTTTTTTATCCAATTGACCCAATTTTTTAACCACAACAGCTAGAAAACTCCCCATAACCCCTAATCCGACAACTGAATACATCATGGTAAAAATCTTTCCAGCTGCTGTAACGGGATAAATATCCCCGTAGCCAATCGTTGTTAAAGTTGTAAATGAAAAATAAAGGCATCCAAATAAGTAAAATGTTCTACAATTTGCATAAAAAAAGTGTCCCACTGAGCAATAAAACAGCAGTGACACCAGCAATTCCTCTGGTTCATCATCCTTAAAGATTGACCACAAGACACGCAATGTCCGACGCATTTGTAAGAAAAAAAGTAATCATGACGTCTCCTTTACTAACGACCCTTTTTTGAATCGGTAAGATTTGACCTCATTATATCACACATCGCATCTCAAGACAAATTACTACTGATAAGCAGCAATCTCTTCTTCTCGTAAAACGCCGTCTTCCATGACCAACAATCGGTCACAATAAGAGACTAAACGTCTGTCGTGCGTAACCATTAAGACTGCTTTATTCTTTTCTTTGGCCTCGTCGGCTAGAATTTTGACAACTTCCATGGCTTTTTCAGTGTCCAAACTCGCTGTTGGCTCATCAGCAAGATAATCGTTGGGTCATTATACAAGGCTCTGGCTATCGCCACTCGTTGCCTTTGCCCGCCAGAAATTTCCTCAGGATATTTGTCTGCGATACTGGCAATACCCAGCTGGTCAAAAAGGCTGTCAATCGATTCGCGCTGTTTTTTCTTATCAACCTTGTCAACCAAGCGTAGCTGATCTTTGATTTTTAAAAAGGGTACTAGGTTGGAAGCTTGCAAGATAAAGCCAATCTGGTCAAAACGCATCTTAGCACGCGCTTTTTCTTTTTTCTGGCTAAAAGCTTGGCCGTTCAATCTCACTTCACCTTGTGACGGTGATTGCAGGCCACCAATAATGGTCAAAAAAGTACTTTTTCCAGAACCTGACGGGCCAATAACGGCAACAAATTCACCTTTGTTAATCGTCAAATTTGTCTCTTTCAGAGCTTCAATTTGATCTGGACCATCTTTGAAATATTTTTTGATATTGATTAATTCAATTGCTGTCATAATTATCTCCTAACCGATTGCCTTTAAAGGGTCAACTTTGACAATGCTTACCACTGAGAAAAGTGCACCAAAAACGGCAATAAGAACCATCAGCACACTAATTCCTGCAAAAAAGAGTGGATTTACCTGAAACGGAACTGATGTTGGTAGAAAAACGGCACTGAGCAGGGTTAACGCTAAGCCGAGACTAACCGCTAATATGGCTAAAATAAAGGTCTGTGCGAAAACCATCCGTGATAGATAGCCGTTAGAAATGCCTTGCGCTTTTAAAACACCAAAGATTGCTTTTTTCTGCAGTGTCAAAATATAGATGAATATTCCAATGACAATCGCTGCTATCACAATCAAAAAGCCAATCATAAAGGAAAAAGTCAGATTCTGAGCTTTATAACCTGGAAGATTTTCAATAAACGTTGATGTGGTCATGCTCTCAAGCTCTTTAGGAACCTGATTTACCTTGCCACGAATCACTAGAGCACTGATTGTATTTACTTGAGCATTATCCGCAAGGACGCTTGCCAGTGTTTCTTTTGTCATGTAAAGGACTGGCTGAACATTAAAGCTCGCATTATCTGTAAAACCAGTAATAGTTAGCTTTTTAGTACTATCTCCAAGAGTAATTTTGTCACCAATTTTTAATTGATATGATTTTTTTAAGCTACTATCAGCGACGACTTCTCCTGTTTTTGAGAAAAGCTTTCCTTCACTCAACTTCGGACGTAGAAATTCATCCTGCTTAATCGCGAATAAATTGACATTAATTTTATTTTTTTCCTTGTCTTTAATTGTCGTAGAAGCTTGTGTCAATTCTGCCATTTTATCAGCGTTAACATCATTTTTTAAGTCGACTGAAAAGCGTGACATGCGCAGATTTTTATTAGCTTGCTCATTTAAAATGACATAATCAGATTTCCAAGAATCAACCGCCGAGCGATTGGTCTGGGCTAAACCATTAGCCAAACCCGTCAGGAAAAAGACCAAGTAAGCAATCAAGAAAATCACTCCAACCACTAATCCATAACGCAGCTTCGAGTGTTTCATTTCATTCCATGCTAAAAACATAACTGCCCTCCTCTATTTCGAATACTGTAAGCTTACTATGATTTTCAAATAAAGTACATTAATTTGATTGTAAATTTTACCGCTTTCATGAAAAACCAGACGTAGTAAGGGATAGGAAAAAAGCACCTCAAAATGAGATACTTTCTAAATCTTTATTTCCCTTCCAATCGTTCTTTGAGTTTTTCAACAAAGAGGTAGGCTGCGGGGCAGAAAAGGGTGTTTTTGATGGTTAGGTTATTAATTTGATAGATTTTTTTGCGGTCTGTGTGCGGAAATTCACGGCATGCTTTTGGTCGGACGTCGTAAATGGTGCAAAGGTTGTCATCGCCTAAAAATGGACAAGGCATTGATTGAAAGACTTTGTCGCCGTCTTCATCGACACGAAGGTACATGTCTTCAAATACGCCAAGTTTCATGCGAAAGACTTTTGAAATGCGTGTGATATCTGCTTCTGTAAACAGAGGACCTAAGCTTTTGCAGCAGTTAGCACATTTTGTGCAATCAATCTCGTTAAAAACTTCTGTGTGAATTTCTTGAGTAATTTTATCAAGATTTTTAGGAGCTTTTTTCTTGAGTGTTGCTAAAAATTTGCGGTGTTCTTTTTGTTTTTGTTGAGCTAGTTCATGATAACGTTCAATGTCAATATCTGTCATTTTCATACTTTCTAATATTGTTTTCAGTCAGAAAATATTATAGCACAAATAAAAAGCGGACTCAAAAACCTCTTTGATTGTCAGCGCAGCTTTAGCAAAGCCTCGCGCTCTTGTTCTTTTATCTCTTGAATAAATCTGTCAAACTCTGCTTTTGCTGCTCTGCTATTTTTCAAATCACAATCAAATAAAAGATTCTCTAAAAAGACGGGGTCAGTTCCTTTTTCTTGATAAATATTTCCTTGAAAAAAATAACGGCGAGTCTTTCGGTCAATCGCTACAACCGACGAGCGCCAGCGTGCATTGTGCTGATTGTCGGGTTTCCAATTGATTTTGAGCTGCTGGCCATGATAATACCAGCCCATCAATTGCAGAGCAATTTGCTTGTTTTTTTTCGGGTCTTGGTAAAAACATGGAGTAGCAACGGCTTGATTATCTAAAAGTGAAAAAGGATGGAAATCCTGAATACCCTGATAATCATCATAAGATATGGCATTGTCAGAATCATCTGAGTGAAAAAGCGCCGAGTGCGCATCACGAAAGGGATCATAAACATCGTCTAGGTTGGCTTTCTTGCCAAAGCACAACCAATCAATGCTTGCCTTATCGTAATAGTCACGTAAGCCTTCAGCAACTTTTTATCACTTGGTACCTGCAAAATCTGAATCGTCTGACGTGCCTTTAGCGGAACGGATAAAATCCCTTGATAAAGTGTCGATTTGGTAAAACGTTTGAGACGTTTCAACTCATGATCATATCCAAGTTTTGAACGATTGAGGCGTAAAATGCCTCGTCTCATCTAATTTAAAAACAATGACAAAATGAAGGTGCTTTCGCTTGTGGTCAATTCTAAAAATCGGTGTTGTAAATTGAGAATCATTTTTAAAAAGTTGTAAAAAATGACCAGCTTGCACAATTCTTTTATGAGTGATGTGAGTCATAAATTTAGTTTAGCATGGTTAGATAAAATTGTCACGGTAGTCACATAAAAAACGCCCAAACCGTTTTCAGCTGGGCGTTAAGCGAAATGAGATTGTTTTGTGTTTTGATTGTATGAGTAAAATGTAATTGTAAAAGAATAGTTTAAAGGGCGTTGTAATCGTCGTCGCTAACGGCTTCTAGCCAAGTATTTGACGTGTTTTCGCCAGGAACTTCCACTGAAATATGGCTAAACCATGAATCTTTTTTAGCGCCATGCCAATGTTTTGTATTGGCTGGAATCACGATAACTTTCCCTGGTTCAAGGCTCACAGCTTCTTTTCCTTCTTCTTGATACCAACCTTGACCTGCTATACAAATCAAAATTTGTCCGCCACCTTTATCAGCATTGTGAACATGCCAATGGTTGCGACAACCAGGTTCAAAAGTGACATTCGCCAAATGAAGAGGTGAGTCAGGATCAACCAATGGGTTCAAGAATGATTGTCCGTCAAAATATTGCGCAAAAGTGTCATTTGGTTGTCCTTGTCCGAATACATTTTCTTTGTCAAAAGTTGCTTTATCTGTCATTTGTTATCCTTTCATTTCATATCTTTCTTAATCTTCATTCCAAACTTCTTTGGCAAGGTTAAAGACTGCCCAGCCTTTTGGCCAACCTGCATAGAAAGCCACGTGTGTAATGACTGCTGCAATTTCTTCTTTGCTAACACCGTTAGCTTTCGCATTTTGCAAATGGAATTTTAGTGAGTTGTCTGTAATGCCTGATGCCATAAGTGCCACAACTGTGATGATACAGCGTGTTTTTAAATCAATATCGTTATTATTCCAGTTTTCACCAAAGAGCACATCATCATTAAAATGTGCAAATTCACCCAATTGGTCACGTCCTGCTGTTTGTTTAATTGTCATTGTTTTTCCTTTCTTAATAGGTTTATACGGTCATTATACGCTTCTCATTTTTAATAACAAATACTTATTTGACATAGTGTTTTATGCCTTTTAAGCATCGTTTAAATCTTAAACGAGCTAATCATTTTAACTGTTTCAGGGTCAGCATGTGAGAAGAATTGGCTTTCACCCATATCAAGTTTCAAAATTTCTGCCATGTCATCATCTGTTAAAATAAAGTCAAAGACATCAAAATTTTGTTCCATACGATTTTTATGAACTGTTTTAGGAATGACAATAACATCACGTTGAATCAAGTAACGTAGGGCAACTTGCGCAGCTGATTTTTGATATTTTTGTCCAATCGCAACAAGTGTTTCATTGGTAAAGAAATCATTGCGCCCTTCTGCAAATGGTCCCCAAGATTCGATTTGAACACCATATTCGTCCATTGTTTTGCGAGCATTTGATTGTTGATTGAAAACATGCGTTTCAACTTGGTTAACCATTGGAGTGACATCCGCAAAAATAGCCAAATCTGCTACACGGTCTGGTGCAAAATTGCTGATGCCGATTGCTTTGATTTTACCAGCTTTGTAATATTCTTCCATGGCACGATAAGCACCATAATAATCACCAAATGGTTGATGTAAAAGCACCAAATCAATGTAGTCTGTTTGAAGTTTCGCTAAAGAAGCATCAAGAGAAGCTTTGGCTTTTTCATAGCCATAATTGCTAATCCAAATTTTAGTTGTGATGAAAAATTCTTCACGCGCATTACCAGACTTGCGGATAGCATTTCCAACAGCTTCTTCATTCATATAAGCTTGAGCGGTGTCAATTGAGCGGTAACCAATCGAAATCGCATCACTAACCACGCGCTCACATTCGTCAAGATCTGGCACTTGATACACACCAAATCCTAAATCGGCATTTTAACACCATTTGATAACGTTTTGTAATCCATTTGCTTCTCCTTTTACTCATTTTCGTCATCTTCAAATAGAGCTTGTTCTTTTTTGAGGATGATGTTTTGATAATTTTCAATTTTGTGATTGAGCCTATCATGTGCACTTTGCAATTCAGCAATACGTTCTGCCAATTTATCACGTTGTTCTTCAAGCAAAGTCATGCGTGCCCCTTCAGTTCCGTCACCTTCTTCCACCAAGGCCATGTATTCAATTAAAGACTCAACGCTCATGCCTGCTTTTCTGAAACAACGAACAAATTCCAAAGTGGCGATGTCACGCTCTGAAAAATCACGGACTCCTGATTTATTACGCGTTACTCGAGGAAGCAAGCCAATTCGTTCATAATAGCGAATGGTATCTGCTGAAATTCCTGTCTGTTCGCTTACTTTTTTGATATTCATACGTCATCTCCTTTCTTATTTCACTCTCAGTATATACCTTAGAGCTAACTCCAAGTCAAGCAAAAAACGTCAAATTTTTTGAAAAATCGTCGATTTTTAACGATACAAGCCTAAGCTGGTGTTAAGATAAGTTTCTGGTTGGTCAATGATGTGTTTTACGAGTGTCACGATTGCTTTGCGAGAAACATCATGTCCATAGAAAGTCTCACCCTTTTGTGTAATCTGACATGTGCTATCTTGGCCATTGTCAAACCACCCTGGGCGTAAAATCGTGTAATCAAGCCCTGACTGTTCAACAATGTCTGCCGCTTTGCGATATGGTTTAAGAATCGGTGCGACAATACCTTTTGGTTCTCCTGCCACTTCCCCATAAATGCCCATTGATGAGACAAAAATAATTCTTTTGACTTTGTTATACTTCATACTAGATACAATTTCAAATGCCATTTTGGGAAGGTCACCAGACAAAGCTACAAAAACTATGTCTTGTCCTGCGATAACACTATCTAAATCATTGCTAGATGTTGCTGAGCCGTTGATAGCTTTTTCATTGCTTGCTAAAACTAAACTTTCTGCGTGACGTGAAAATAAGGTTATATCATATGCAGTATTATCTTTTAATTCTTCATGCAAACTGCGTCCTAATGACCCAGTTGCGCCAATAATTACTACGTTTGTCATCCTATCCGCCTTTCTAATAAGTGCTTGCACTTTGTTTGATGATTTTCCAATCATTGTCAATCTTTTCAAAATCCATTTTTATTTGCAGGCGCCAAGTGGCTGATTCTGCTCTCCAAATTTGTGCTTTGACACGACTTTGCCCAACAAGACTAGCTGTATTGTCAGCGATATAAATGGCTTTTATGGCATCTTCTTGCCATGCATAATAGCCCATTTCTTCACTCTCAATTGGCCCTAGCCATTCTTTCACAGGTTGTACATAACCCATCATATGAACGAGAACTGAGTCAGGCGCTATCAATTCAGCCAAGGTTTTCGTGTCTTTTGCGACCATGCATCGTTGACTTGACGATAACGATTTTTTAGGATCCCTTCAATCATTTAATCTTTTCCTTCTGCCACACCAGTTTTGGTATTTGGATTTAATGGTCCATAGAAATAAGAAGCTGTTGCGCCACCGTCAATAAGGAAGGTTGAACCAGTGATGAACTGCGCACGTTCACTCATGAGCAATTCAGCAACATCTGCCACTTCATCTGCTGTCCCAGGACGTCCAGCTGGTGATTTGGCAAACATATTTTTGTAGAAATCGCCTCGAATACCATTGAATTCGTCAATAGCAAGTGGCGTAACAATAATTCCTGGTGCAATATCGTTAATTCTGGCACCACGTTCTCCCCAACGAACGGCTTCGTACATGGTACATTTTTCATTGGCACGTTTTGCCAATTGGTAAGCATGGAGGCTATTTTCAATCTTATCTTCTTGTAGAAAATCAAGTGCCAACAATTCTTCCGTTGGTGTCATGGCAAGTGCCAGATCTTGTTCGGCAGTCAAAGCAGGCATACGGTGACCTGATTGGCTAGAAATAGTGACACCTGCACCGCCTTTTGCAATAACTTTTCCAACTTCTTCTAATAAAACAGATGTTCCGTAAAGGTCAACTTTTAGCACGGTTGCAATTGAAGCTTGCGATGGCGAAACACCCGCACCATTAACCAAATACTTAATGTCACCAAAAGTTTGCGCATAAGCAATCATCTCTTTAATTGACTGACGTGATGACAAATCCATTTCAAATGTCACGACATCAAAACCAGCTTCTGTTAAGGTCTTAGCAATTGCTTTGGCATTATCAATCGAACGGTCACCTAAAACAATTTTTTTACCATATCCCATGCGACGTGCAATCGCCATTGAAATTTGCCCAGCACCTGTTACTAACATAACATCTTTTGTCATTTATCTTTCCTCCTGATTGTTTTTACTTTAACTTATCGGCAGCTTCATTGACACAACGAAGAGCATTTAAACTACGTGGATAACCAATGAATGGTAAGGCATTTGAAATAACTGCGATTAGAAATGCTTTATCGTTGCCAATTTTCATATTTGCTGCTGCGTGGCTAGTCAATTGTGGCTCAACACCACCTTGAGCTGCCAAGAAACAAAATGTTATCAACTCACGTTGCTTATAATCAAGACCTGTACGTGTGTAATAATCTCCGAAACAATTATCAGCTAACCAATAATTGATATGGGTACTTTCCTTAGCACCTGATTGCCAAAAATCACGCATGCCTTCACCAAAAATATCCACTTGCGCTTGTGTACCAGTTTCACGACGATTGTCAATGGTTGTGGTTGCTTGTCCTTCAAGTGGCAATGTAACGCCTTTTTCTTCCAATACTTTATTGGTTGCTTTTAGAAATGGAAAGACACGCCCAATTCCCAAATAAGCCACCGCTTGATAGACAATTTCTTTGATTTCAATTGGTGTAACGCCAAAATTTAGCGCTGCTGGCACAATAGCTTGAAATTCATCAATGCCTTGGCAACCTAGTAACGTCGCTAAAATCACCATAAATCGTGTCTTGTCATCCAATGTCGCATTTGGGTGATTAACCACTTCATCAAAGGCAAAGTTGTCAAATCGTTCAATGAATTCAGGGTCAGTTCTCAAAAATCAGAGACATATCCTGGAAACATTTTTTCATGATATTGTTTCGCATTTTCTGTAATAGCCATGCTATTTCCTCCTGCTTTTCTGCTGTCAGTTATGATGTTGCTTAACTTCTAACATCTTTATGGCTACATTATAAATCCAAGCTATCGGCTTATCAATTTAAAAAAGGCACTTCGGATAAGAAAAACTTATCTGAAATACCTTTTTGGTTTTAGTTTTGCTGAAAAGTTTTGGCTAGCATCTCTGCCATTGTTTCAACGTAATAGCCTGAGTTATCTTTTTTCCAAAATGCGCACATTCGACGTAAAATGGGTTTTCCTTGCTTGTATATTGGGCGACAGCTAAGTGTCGGTGGAAGGCTTGCTCCCTTTCCAAATTCAAGTGGCAAATAGCCGCGATTGGCAACGACTGACATTTTAGCTTCTGTAGCACTTGGTGCAAATTGCATATCGCCTGAAAAGCCGATGTAATCACGGTAATATGCGCGCTCTGTTTCTTCTTGCTGGCTGTCCGCAACCAAAATCAAGGGCTTATCAAGGGGATTTTCAATAGCTAACACTTCTTCTTTGGTATGCGGATTAAAAGCCGCAAATGCAACGTAAAGTGGCAAATCAGTCAAAACCAAATTTTCATAATCTGTCGAAAAAGCCCGTCTCTGGTCATTGATGACTAAATCGATTTTACCAAAGCGTAAGTCATCATAAAGTTGGTCATGCGTTCCTGTTTTGACCGTTAGCGCTACATCAGGAAATTGACTCGCAAAACTCGCAATCGCTTCTTGAATTTCACTGCCTTCATAGGAATACAAATAGCCAACGGACAGTTGCGCAGCTTGTTGGTTGGCAATTGCTTGTGTCTCTTGGCAAAGGGCGTCAAAATCAGCTACCAGCGCCAGCGATTTTTCATAAAAATAACGCCCTGCTTCTGTCAACTCAAAGCCACGATTTTTACGCGTTAAAAGTGTCACACCCAGTTCTGCCTCTAAACTCCGAATCTGCTGTGAAATAGCTGACTGTGAGATAAAATGCGAATCGGCTGCCTTGGTAAAGGAATTTTCTTCGACAACTGATTGAAAATATTTAATTTGTTTTAGCAAGCCGGCAACCTCCTTTTTAGACTGAAAAAGCCATTTTTATTTCAATTTTTTAGTATTCAAATAGCTCAACAAGCTATTAAAATCAAGAAAATTAAGGGCAATGCGGTCTTTTCCCAGACTTCCCAGTTTACTATGTCCGACAAAAGCTTCAAGAAATAACTTCGCTGATTTGGCAAGGAGCAATTTCTTCTCCGCTCCAATAGAATAAAAAGAAGCAATGCTTGTTGCCAATTTCGCGCCAAATTCTCGGTCAATCGTCACATCGTTAATGCTTTTGATACCGCTTGACATCAAGGTATCAAAAAGGGTATCAAAAAGAATTTTCAATTCTTGACTGGACAATTCATCCGTCCATTGTTTAAACGTTTTTTCAAGATTACGGCTTAAATCGGTTGGCTGCTCTGCTAAAATCAACTGCCCCGTCTCAACATCAAATTGCCATGTCGTCAAAGCGTGTTGCATGATTCCAGAAGCCTGACTTTTAACCACAACAGGATCAATGTCATTATAAAGCATAACACCAACGATGGATCCTTCAGGGCGAATGACACGCACACGCTCACGAATAGCTTGGTATCCTACTCGCTCAAGTTCTTTTTCTTGCAAACCTGGTGCATCAAGCATATAAACTTGCTTGATTTGCGAACGCCATTTTTCCTTAACATGAGCCACAGCGTACAAGGCTAAATTCCCACCCTTAGAATGCCCTGATACCATGATAGGCAGTGGATGACTCGCTAAATAATGCTCAAGATAAGTCACTGCTGCACGATGTGCAGGAATTTCACGAACATAGGCTAATTTAAAATCTTCTTTCCAGCCAATCAAGGTATCATCTGTCCCACGAAAAACTAATTGATAATGATCAATTTCAGGTAAACTAAAAACCATGGCAGAGAATTGTCTCTCATATTCGGAATCAACATCATTAACATAAGCTGACAGATGCAAATCAGCAAACCGTCGTGATGAGGCTACATTTTTAGCAATTCAACACGCGCCTTGGTTACCAAAAAACTATGATTGAATACCCTCTCACCAGCCTCGTAAGGCATCAGAATGTCATGTAATGTTAATTCTTTTGAAAAATCAAGCGTATTATCTAAATCTTCAAAGCAAAAATATCCCAGTTCATTTAAACAAAGAATATCTGCTTCGTTAAACGGAAATTGCTCAAACGTTTCATTTTTATGTTTTGCTAGATAATCATTAATTGTTGCCATATCGTCCTCTTTACTCTCTTGAATTTTACAAGCATTTTCCAAGAGTGTCAAGAAAAAGCCAAGCTGTTACATTAAGAATTTTCCAACGCTCCAAACGTCCTTAAAATAAAACTAACCCTAGCTCGTATGTAAAAGCTAGGGTTACTGTTTTTATCGTCTCTAAAGTGTCATCAGCCGCTTACGAATTTCTTCTAAACCAATGATGACAAATGGGCAAAGTATAAGATAAATCCAATGCCACACACCCAAACTCGCGATGTTAAAGAGATTATGGAAAATAGGCACATAAACTAATAGGATAAAAATAGCTAATTCAACTACCAAGCCAATATTGATTAAGGAATTGCCAAATAATGACAATTTACGAATAGATTGGTCAGAGGTACGGATATTCATCACCATACCAATTTGACAGAAAATGATAGCCCCCAAAGTCATGGTTGTAGCCTCACGATAAAGTTGACCTGAACTAGCAAGTACTGCCAAATTGCCATTATGTAAAAAATAAGTGATAAAGAAAGCACCCATGGCAAGTGCCGACTCAATCAATCCATACCATAGAAACGCTTTAACAAGAAGTGATTTACTTAAAAGACGGTCTGATAATTTGCGCGGGGGTTCTTGCATCACATTGGGTTCTGGAGGTTCAACTCCTAAACCAAGAGCAGGAAGCATATCCGTTCCCAAGTCAACCGCTAAAATTTGCATAACCGTCAAAGGGAGTGGGACAAAACCGCAGGACAAGAGGAAAACGGCAGACGGCACCGCTTCTGGCGTATTTGAATTGAAAATATAGGTCAAGAATTTCTTGATATTATGGTAAACCGCTCGCCCCTCTTCGACTGCATCAACAATGGAAGCAAAATGGTCATCCGTTAAAATCATATCAGCAGATTCTTTAGCTACATCCGTTCCCGTAACACCCATGGCCACGCCGATATCAGCTTTTTTCAAGGCCGGCGCATCATTAACACCATCACCAGTTACCGCAACAACTTCGCCTAATTCCTGAAGGGCTGTTACGACACGATATTTTTGTTCAGGTGCCACACGCGCAAAGACAATCTCACCAGTAAGAGCTTCTTTAAGGTCCTCGTCAGACATCTTTTCAAGTTCCAATCCAGTTACCACACGTGCATCATCGCCACGAACAATACCAATTTTCTTAGCAATACTAAGTGCGGTCAAACCATAGTCTCCCGTCACCATGATAATGCGAATACTAGCTTTATGGCATTTATCAATCGCTTCGCGCACACCTTCACGTGGTGGGTCACTCATGGCAATCAAGCAAGAAAGACCATGTGCTGTTCAATATTTTCTTGAGTCCATTGACTTTCTTGAACCAAATTCTCCTTTTCCAAAGCACGGTAAGCAAGAGCTAACACACGCAAGCCATTTTTAGCAAAGTCATCATTTGCTGCTAAAATACGCGCTTGGATATCGGCAGTCATTTCATGCAAGCCCTCTTGGTCTTTATAATAATGGCAGAGCTCAGTCATTTCTTTTGGAGCCCCTTTGGTAATCGATACCAAAGAACTACTATCAATCAAACTATCAATGCGATTAATCGTTGTCATTCGCTTGCGCACAGAATCAAAAGGTAATTCTTTCAAGCGCGGTGCCCAGCGATTATTATTTTCAAGAGTAATTCCAGCTTTTTCGGCAAGAACATTCAAACAAGCCTCGGTTGGGTCGCCAAGAACAGTATAAGAAGCATTCTCGTCATCAGGTGGCAAGACTTGGGCATTGCTACAAAGGTGAGCGAAGCGGACAAGTTGTTCAAGCGATTGATTTTCGACAAGCGAAGCTTTCTTACCATCGCTGTTACAAATGTCTCCTTCTGCTGAATATCCTAGCCCTATTACTTCGTAAGCTCCAGAAACTTGCCAGAGGTGATTAACTGTCATGGCATTTTGGGTCAATGTTCCCGTTTTATCCGAGCAAATGACAGAAGTTGCTCCCAAGGTTTCAACAGAAGATAATTTCTTAACCAAGGCATTTGATTTAGCCATACGTTGCACCGCCATTGCCAAAGAAAGTGTAACGGTCGGAAGCAAACCCTCAGGGATAAAGGCAACAATCATACCGAGCGCAAAAATGAATGCTTTAGCAAATGGCTCATGAACAAACAAGGTTGCTGCGATAAAGAAAATGACACCAACTGTAATCGCAATGACTGAGATTTGCTTTGTCAAATGGTCTAGTTCTTTTTGAAGCGGACTCTTGTCATCAGCCATATTTTGGGTCAAGTGAGCAATTTGTCCAAACTGTGTTGCCATGCCAATGGCAGAAACAATCATTTTCGCCGAACCAGATGAGACTGTCGTTCCCGCAAAGACCATATTATCGTATTCAAGCGCTGTCTTTTGTGGGTCATTATCAGCTTCACTCGTTTTAAAAACGGGATTTGATTCGCCTGTCAGCGCTGATTGATTAACCTGCAAATCAGTCGCAAAGACAATCCGACCATCTGCGGAAATACGGTCCCCTTCTTCAATCAAGACGACATCGCCAGGTACCAATTCTTCTGCTAAGATTTTCTCTTCTTGTCCCTCACGAATAACACGCGCATAGGAAGGTAACATTTTTTGAGAGCTTCTGTCGCTTGGCTGGCACGGTATTCTTGTACAAAACTGAAAATCCCATTGACAATATTGACAAACCAAATGACAAGCCCAAGTTCTAAACTATGAGACAGAATAGCAATGCCACCACCTACCCAAAGCAAAATTGCCATTAGACTTGTAAAATTTTTAATGAAGGTAAGTACAATAGGTTCTTTGTCAGCTTTTTTCAGTTGATTCATTCCATACCGTTTTTGCCGTTCTTCAACTTGTGGTTGCTTTAAGCCAGAACTTTGCGTATTAGCAGCTTGGTAAACGTCGTTAGCTGCGTAAGTTTCAAGTTCAAGTTGATTAACTTTTTCATTTACGTTATCAGTCATAACTTGTTCCTCAATTTCTAAAAACGGTTACATCGTTCTTACCGTTATTATACTACTTTTTTGAAAAAGTGATAAAGATAAGTTGTTTTAATGACAAAACTTCTTTTTAACTCCTAAAAAAGCAAGGAGTTATCCTTGCTTTTTGGGGGGGTGTTTAGGCTAGTACAGTTTGTTTTTGGATTTCACCTAGGAAATAACGAGCGATCGGACCAACCACGACAAAATTATATGGTAATGCGACAACAAAATTTGTTAGCCAAGCTTGTCCATAGGCTGCAAGGCTGACACCTTCCAAGCCTGAATTGAAAATGATGCCACTGAATGACATTTTTCCAAACCCAACAGATACTAGAACTCTAGAGCCATTCCTAAACTCTATCCAAACTCTGGATTTATTCCAACATATTGTAGCCGATGCAGGTTATGGAAGTGAAGAAAACTATGTTTTTATCATGGATGAGCTGGAAAAACACCTCTAATCCCTTATGGCATGTATCAAAAAGAATTAACGAGGAAATATAAGAACAGTCCTAATAATTCCTGTAATTGGAATTATCTTGAAGAAACCGACCAGTTTATGAAACCAGACGGAGTGATTTATTCTTTTAAGTGCTACGCTCGTCGATGTGATAAGTATGGCTTTAAACGTGATTTTAAAATCTATGAGGCAGATAAAAATACAAGACACACCAGAGTTGGAAGAACTTGCCAAAACAGAAGGTGGCAATCAGAAACACATTTATTACAATCCAACTTGGAATTACTTTAAAGAACTCATAAAGGAAAAATTGAATAGCGAAGAAGGCTCTCGTGTCTACGCCAAACGGAAAACTAATGTTGAACCCGTTTTTGGTAGATTGAAGAGTGTTTTTGGCGTTCGCAGAGTCCACGTTAGAGGGAGACAAGCTATTCAAACAGAGATTAGATTTCTCTTCATGAGTATGAATCTAACAAAATTGGCTAAGAATCTAGCCTTAAGAACGTTAAACACTCAAAAACCACACAGTGATTTTATCATCTTGATTGTTTTCAAGACTGAAATCGTTGTGTGGTTTTATTTTAAAGCTAGTTTTTGCCCAACCTCTTTTTTCCTTTTTTCATTAAAGACCCAGTAATATTTACGAATATAAGATGATATAAAAAAGCATACCCTACTCCTAATAGGTTAAGTGTTATTCGTAGGAGTACCGTTGTTTTTAGTCCAAATATTAATGTTGCTGAAGTGATTGCTCCAATACAATTTAAAATCGTTTTGTTTTGATATGTTGCACAAAATCCTAAGCATATTCCGCCTAATATTCCAAGATAATTTGTTGGAATAAGAAGCAGAAGTAACCCTGATAAAATTGATCCTCCAAAGATTCCAATAACTCGCTCTTTTGCTCTTTCAGAAATTTTAAAAGTGTTATATCCAGAAAATAGAGAGGAACAAGCAAAGTCGACCACATAAATCTATCAATTCGTAAATAAGTTCCTAGAAAGAGTAATAAACTAATTCCGAACGCATAGTAAAAATACCAAATATTTTGTTATTTATATGTCTATTTTCTTTTATTATATGAATAAAGGAAATGTTTTCATTTGAAAATTTATGTTTATGATAGAAGATGATAGCAAAAAGTCCATAAGAAAATAATAAATAAAAAGGAATGTACTACTTGAGTATTGGATATATAGTGTACTGTTCCAATTAAATATAGATAGGAAAAGGAGTATAATCCGGGGTTACCCATTTGGGGCTCTTTACCGGTGATAAAAAATAAAAGCAATAAACAAATGAAATGAAGTATGAATTGTATAAATGGATAAGCTATTAAAGAAATGAACGGAGCTAACCAAAGTATAATAAAAACAATTCCTAATCCTACTAGAGAATGACCTACTCTATAGCCAAATGGTACAAAACGTAAAGTTAATAGAATACAAAATAGAATAAGTGAAAACGATGAAATATCTTTACCAAATATAAAATTTAGAGAGCTTATCCAAAAAATAGCAAAGGAGACTAATAAAATTGCCCTTATAAAAAGACAAGCTATAAGCTGAAGTTTTTGTTTCTTATTATCAACATCATGTATCTTTTGCTTTAAGGTTAGAGGATCTAATTGTAATAGTTGGTAAAAGTGCATATAAAATAATTCCTTCAAAGTCGTGGTGCTAGTTCATTTCAAAATAGCGTAAGTTATGAGCCAGAATAATTTGTTCAATTCGTAACTGTAGTCCGGCTAGGCTTCTAGCTAATGTCTCTTTGACATCACTTTCCAATCGTTATGTTCTTCGGTCTCTGTCATGTTTTTACGAAACGGCGTCCATAGATAGTAACCTTGTTGTTCTAAGTCCTTCTTGTGTTCACTGCTCAGGTAGCCTAAATCACCTAGGATAGCCGATTGCTTACATCCCTCTAATAGTTCATAGACCACCTTGATATCATGAACAGGGGCTGGCGTGACAACAGAGTTCAGAATATAACCAGATAAGGTCACCAGAATATGAACTTTGAAGCCGTAGAACCAAAGATGTTTAGAGGCATTTTTAATCAATAATCTGTTCCATACGTGTCTCTTGCGGTGTCATGCCTTGACGTTCATAGAAGCGAACGGCTGATTTATTTGCACTCCAGACGTTTAACGTTAGGTTGTAGCAACCAATTTCCTTGGCGTATTTCAAAGCAACTGATAGAGTTTTTCACCAATTTTTTGTCCGCGCGCTGCTTCGTCCACACACAAATCATCAACAAAGAGTGTTTTTTGGGGAACTCTTGGTGCGCTAACGTCTTCAACAATAGTAAACATATGCGCAAGCACTTTTTCGTTGTCATCTTCATAAACGAAATCGGACGATTATCATCAGCAATAAGTGCCGCTAATTCGTCTTCTGTGTATTTGACACCTTTTTCTTGAAATAAATCAGGTCTTGCCACATGGTGCACATAAAGGACTTGTTGTAAAAGGTCCATCAATGTTGGAATATCAGCGATTGTCGCACGTCTAATTACCATTTTATTGACCTCCCAATCTTTTCGTTTTTCTATTATAACATTTTGCCTTTTTATTGCAACCTATAACTTACCGTCCCATTCTGCGTAAAATTCTGTTAAAAACTCTTCTAGAACTTTGTGACGGTGCTCTGCCATTTTTCTAGCATAAGCCGTATTCATCAATTCTTTAAGTTTGAATAACTTTTCGTAAAAATGCATGATTGCCGTATCTTGCCCGTTGCGATAATCTTCTAAACTAGGATTGTCACGTACTACCTTACTTGGGTCATGAATCGGACGTCCCTTGCTTCCCGAATAAACCATACACCGCGCTATTCCAATTGCACCAATGGCATCTAAACGGTCTGCATCTTGCACAATCTTACCTTCCAAAGTTGGCGGAACACTTTGACCACTTCCTTTGAATGACATGGTCATGATAATTTGGATAATGTGGTCAATAACTTCTTCTGATAGTTCTTGTTGCATTAGCCAAACTTTCAGCTCTGTCAAAGCTTGCTCGGGATTAGCATTTAACTTATCATCTGCCATATCGTGAAGCAACGCTGCCAATTCACAAATAAACTGGTCTGCCCCTTCTTTTTCTGCCAACTTACGCGCTGTATTTCTCACGCGCACCACATGCCACCAATCATGCCCACTGGTATCTGTATGCAATTTATCATAGACAAACTTTTCCGCATTTTGTAACATATTATTCTTATCAATCATAGATTGATTATAACATAAAAGCAAGACCAGTAGCCTTGCTTAATGATGTCAACTATTTTAGTATTCCAATACTCCTGTCCAAGCGGATGTGCCACCTGCGACATTGACAACTTGATAGCCTTGTTGAGATAAGAAAACTGCTGCCTGTTCAGAACGTGAGCCACTTTGGCAAATGATATGATAAACCTTGTCCTTATCAAGTGTTTGGTAGCTTGATACAAATTCGCTTAAAGGTAGATTAACCGCTGTTGGCACATGTCCCATGGCGTATTCTACTTTCTCACGAACATCAAGCAAATGCAGCTTATTTTTGCTTATTTTTTCTTGTAATTCTCTGGCTGTAATTGTTTTAATCATGAACAATCTCCTCTGGTTTGACAGTACTATAAAGGAAATAAGCACCATCAAGATTTTGAATTTTAAAGCCATTTTGCTTCAAAATACGTTCTCCAATGTAAGAACGAAGCCCGCTGTGGCAACTGATAATGTATTCTTGATTGGCGTCTAATTCTGCTAAACGATCACGCAATTCATCAAGTGGTATGTTAACACTATTTGCAAAATGACCGCGTGAAACTTCTTCTCTCGTACGAACATCAAGCAAGATTTTTCCTTTGGCTAATTCATCTGATAAAGCATACCATTGAACATTTTCACTAATACCTTCCATAATGTTAAGCGCAGCATATCCTGCCATATTTACTGGGTCTTTAGCTGAACCAAATGGCGGTGCGTAAGTGAATTCCAATTCTGGTAAATCATCTACCGTTAGTCCTGCCTTTATCGCTGTTGCTAGAATATCAATACGCTTATCAACGCCTTTTTGCCCAACAGCTTGTGCTCCATAAATAGCACCCGTTTTCTGATTAAAAATCAATTTCAAAACGATGTCGCTAGCATTGGGATAATAACTAGCATGGTCTTTTGATGTCGTATGAACAACAGCAACATCTTCAAACTGTTGGCGAGCTATGCGTTCACTCAAGCCTGTTGAAGCAGCTGCCAAATCAAAGACACGAACAATAGCTGTTCCAATACTTCCTTTATTTTGACGAGCGATGCCAGCGATATTATCCGCAACTTGGCGACCTTGACGGTTTGCTGGACTAGCTAGAGAAATAAGCGCATCTTGACCAGTGATTTCTTGTTTGACAATAATGGCATCTCCAACAGCGTAAATATCTGGATTGCTGGTTTGATAATACTCATTAACAAGAATCCCCCCACACATACCAAATTTAAGACCTGCTTCTTTGGCTAAATTTGATTCTGGTTGAACCCCAACTGACATGATAGTAATATCAGATAGTAGCTCACTACCATCTTCAAGAATGATAACTTTTCCATTATCCTTGAAAGCTTTGGCAGATTGATTAGTGTAAACCGTTATGCCGTTTCGTGTCAATTCATCCTTAACAAAAGCTGCCATTTCTTCATCTAACGTTGGCAAAACATGCGGTGCCTTTTCAACGATTGTCACTTGCAAGCCTTTTTTAACCAAATTTTCTGCCATTTCAAGTCCGATAAACCCAGCACCAATAACAGTGGCACATTTAGCTTTGGTGTCGTTTAATGCATTCAGAATCTTATCCAAGTCAGGAATATTGCGAAGCACAAACACGTTATCAGCACTATCTAGCCCTACCATTTGAGGAACAACTGGTTTGGCACCTGGTGACAAAATCAGTTTGTCGTATGATTCTTCATAGACTTTATCCGCATAGCAAACTGTGATGGTTTTCTTATCCGTATCAACTGCCACCACTTCTGATTCTGGTCGAACGTCAATAGCAAATCGTGCTTTCAAACTTCTGGTGTCTGTACGATAAGACTTTCACGCTCTGATATTTCCCCAGAAACGTGAAAGGGAAGCCCACAGTTGGCAAATGAAACATAAGGTCCTTTGTCAAATACAATGATTTCAGCGTCCTCCATTAAGCGGCGTAAACGAGTCGCTGCTGACATCCCACCTGCGACACCACCAACAATTAAAATTTTAGTCATTTATTTCCTCCAATAATTTTTCTATGCCAAGCCATCATACCGCCTTTAACCGAAATGGCTTCATAGCCGTTTTGTTGTAATAATTTTGCGCCACGTTTGCTGCGAGCTCCAGAATGACAAATAAGATAAATTGGCTTATCTTTGGTACCCTGATAGGTATTCAAACGGTCTAAAGGATATGACCGAGCTCCTTTAATATGCCCCCTAGCGTATTCTTGAGCTGTTCGAACGTCTAATAACACAATATCTTTATCTAAAAGTCGTTGAAGTTCCGTAACATCAATATTTTTTATCGATAATGAAAATAATTTTTTTAGAAAAATAACTTTGTCTCCTCTCTGTTGATAAATACCCCTATGGTATATTTTGATGATATCACATCCTACAATTTACTGTCAATGATAATGTCTTGGGTTTGACAAACAATACCCCATATCGGTATAATAGCAATCAAAGGAGAGCTTTATGGCAACAGATAACAAAGACATCATTAATCGTTTAAAACGTGCTGAGGGGCAACTGCGTGGGATTCAAAAAATGATTGAGGACGATAAAGAATGTATCGATATCGTAACACAATTAACTGCTGTTCGTTCTAGCATCAACCGTACCATGGGTATCGTTATTAGCAACAAAATCAATCAAATCATCGAAAATCCAGTTAAGGATAAAGAAAAACAAGAAGAAAAATTACAAAAAGCATTGGAATTGATTATCAAAAAATAGGGATTCGTTATTGCTACACGGATTCCTATTTGTCATTTTTAGATTTTTTCATTTTTCTTAATGCTAATTCCTTAAAAAGGTGATATACTTATGCTTAGGAAAGCGATTTTATTATGCTAAGGAGACCATATGACAAAAAAGAAATGGTAACCTACCTTCTAGATTACCTGATTAAGGAAAATCCACAATTTAGAGCAATTGATGTGTCTAGTGACTTGGATAGTCAAGAAACATTATTGCGTGCTCTTCTTAACGTTCGTCCACCAATGGCGGTTTCAAGTGGCTTTTTAGATATGCAAGATAACTATCTACAACTTAAAAAAGCAGAGCGTGTCGTTGTTTTCTTAAATCATCTACGCCCAATTCCAACAGACGACCGCCTTTATGTTTGGAAAGGTGATATTACGCGTCTCAAGGTGGATGCCATTGTCAATACTGCTAATCGTCGTATGCTTGGTTGCTTCCAACCACTTCATGACTGCACTGACAATACTATTCATACCTATGCTGGTGTACAACTTCGTCTGGATTGCTACAAACTCATACAAGAACAAGGTCATGATGAACCAACCGGCACGGCAAAAATTACGCCAGCTTATAACTTGCCTGCCAAATTTGTACTTCACACCGTTAGTCCTGCTATCAACGAGCATTTGACGCCGATTGACGAAGATTTACTTGCTAAAAGTTACTTATCTTGTCTAACGTTGGCAGAAAAAAATCATCTTGAATCTGTTGCCCTATCATCTCTTGCAACAGATGATGAAGTTCATTTTATTAATGAAAATGCGGCAAGAATTGCCATTCAAACCGCAAAAGACTTTTTAGAACACAGCCAATTTGTTAATAAAATTATCTTTAACGTTGACGAGGACGAGGAATTAAATCTTTATCAGCAATTGCTTAATTAATCAAAAAACGCCATAAAGGCGTTTTTGTTTTTAATCTAGAGTTACTGTATCTAAAATATCTTTTCCTTCAATGCCTAAATCAGACCAAAGATGTCGTCTAGTGTTTTATCAAATGGGGTTGTTGAGTTAGAGGTGATAGGCTTGGCTACTGGGGCTACACTCGCATTCCAACTAGCTGAAGCACCTGAATTAGCATCCGTAGATACTGGTGTATTTTCGTTAGCTCCAGCAGTTTTGAGAATTTCTTCGTTTGGGGCATTCAGTCCGTTTACCAAACTAACATACTTCACAAAATTTTCTAAACAAGTTCCTAAGAAATTGATGGTTGCTTCATTTTTCAAATGATAATGACTGTCAAAGGATTCTTTAGCATTTCCAAGGAGAATCTCATTTCCTGGTAAAACCATGGCATTAACACTTGGGGAATCAAGAATTTGACGAAGGTGTAACTGTGCCCGTGATGACCCTTGTTGATAATAAGAGGCTCCTACAATCATAACTGGTTTGCCATCAAAGGGATGAATTTGATAGGAAAGCCATTCAATCGTGCTTTTTAAAGCTGCACTTGTGGTGTGATTATGTTCAGGTGTCGCGATGATAACGCCGTCTGCTGCGTCATCAATTCTTGCTTTACTTGGTTTGTCTTCCATGGTAGCAGCCCTTCTTTACGCCCCAGTTTCAAAATTAATTGGTAACTTTATTTTACCAGTTGCCTATACCGGCATTGCACTTGGTTTCTACTTGGTAGCCACAGCGACAAACGTTGCTTTAGTAACAACAGGCGTTATCATTGCTGGTTTATTCTTTGGTTGGGTGTTCCCACAAGCTTTTCTTCGCGTGGCACAAGTCGGTCCTAAAAATGGTGGTACCTTAACCACATCGGTCATTCTTATGGGAATCAATCTCGGTGCTGCTTTTGCCGCACCAATGGTAAATGCCATTGCTGGTATCTTTGGGCAAACAAGTGCCTCAGGCACACTTGGATTGGTTGCAATTGGTTTTGTTATCCTTGCGATTATCGAATACATTTACAACTTCTTTGACCGTAAAACGACTTAAAATCAGTTTTGAAAATAAAGCTAAGACAAAGTGCTTAGCTTTATTTGTTTACGTATTTCTCAATGAATATTTTTAAAATTTGGAGCTTCCTCATAAATTTTTACTCTGACGCCTTTAGAGCGTTTTTTAATCCAATTTAATCGTATTTTAGGAGATTTTTGTCATTTATTATTAATATTACATACCAAACTGTCATATGATATTTTAGAAATGGTTAAGTAATGCTTTATAAAATGAAAGGGTCTTCTATAAAGAGAGGAAGTTCTTATTTATGAACAAACGACTCAGCAACTAAAGTAATTCCAAAGTGGTTATGAAAAGTCACTTTTTTGTGGTCAACCTTATCACTTTTTGGAAAAACTTTGTCCCATTCTTGAGTTAAATGTAATTCTTCAGTCATGTTCTTTTTTCCTATCTTTATTCTAAAGTTATGATAACAAAGGTTATCATACATTACAAATACTTATATTTTATAGATGTTATGCTTGAAAGGCATGAATAGTGTTTTTTATTTTAATAGTGCAAGCCATTTTTGACGAGTAAGGATAGCTATAAAAGCGATAATAAGCATAATGATACTTCCCAAAATGCTAAATTGACTACCACCACCAAGCGTTATAAACACACCTGTAAACGATGTTCCGACGGTCACACCAAGATTGGCAGCCGCCAGAAACAGACCATTAGCAAAATCGGGTGCATCTTCACCAACACTGTAAATCATATATTGATTCACATTCCCCGCAAGTCCACCAAGTATTCCAAAAATGACAACTAAAATCATCATCGCTAGTGCTTGATTTCCAAAGAAAAATAGTAAAGCTAAATCAAGGATAAGAAATAGTGGCAAACTAATCAGTAATCGATGAGTATTTTTATCTAAAAATTGTCCAGCTAAAGCATTTCCAATAATATTAGCCAGCCCAATACTTAACAAAACCAAGGCAATTAGATTAACGTTGATTTGTGAGAAACTCTCTAAGAAATCTGACATATAGGAATTAAAACCTAGCACTGCTCCATTCAATAAAAGAACGCTTATAATAGAAATCCAAATCGTTTTACGTTTTAAAATGCTTAATTGTTGTCCATAAGATAATCCAGTTGTCACTGGCATCGATGGTACTAAAATGATGGTTCCGATAAAAACAAGTAAATTAATAATAGCAAAGAAAATCATTGCTAAGCTAAGTGAAAATTGACTTGCTAAGAAATTAGACACTGGTACGCCTAAAAGTGTTCCAGCTGAAACACCCATAAAAACTTGAGCAACTGCTTTTCGCGATTCGTTTTCAGGAACAGATGTGGCGGCTACCGTCATCGCCATAGAGACATAGACAGGATGAAAAATTGCTGGTAAAACACGCGCAATCAGTAAAACAGTAAAATTGGCGCCAAAATCGAAACGATAGTGCTCAAGGTAAAAGCACCTGTTGCCAAAAGCATAACTAATCTACGATTGACCTTTGAAAATAGTAAAGGCATGGTTGGTCCTGCAATAGCAACAACTAAAGCAAAACCAGATACCAACAAACCAGCCGTTGTCAATGAAACACTGTAATGCTCAGCGATATGTGGCAAGATGCCTGTTATTCCCATTTCTGTATTCAGAATGCCAAATACACCGATTGTTAAAAGTAAAATTAATGAACGATTTGAAGTTTTCTGCATAAATTAATCCTTTTCTTTAATTACTAAAGCTATCATAACAAGGATTAACAACTATTACAAATACTTATATTTTATAGATATTATGCTTGAAAGGCATGGATGCTTTTTTAATTTTAAAATTGTTTTTCCTAGACTAACTTATAATTTTTCCATGTTCCTTTTCGGTAGCGGATTTCATAAATGATTCCTTTGATAAACCAATCTAAAAACATAGCTGCCCACGTTCCTAGCATTCCCATACCAAGCATAACAGAAAAAATGTAGGCAAATACCACACGAGCTAATAGCATTGATAAAGTACTAACTACCATTGGAAAATTGGCATCTCCAGCACTACGAAAAACAACAGGTAACACATAACCAGAATTCCAAAAAATACTAACAAGAATACCGTGTGCAAGGACAATAATCCAAACATAGTGCGTTGCTTGCGCAGACAAATCATAGATTTTCATCAATAACGGCATTGCAGCAATAATGAGCAAAGAAATCGCACCATTTGCCAAATGAATAATTCGGCTAACCTTACGCTTATAGTATTCTGCTTGCTCATAGTCCCCAGCACCAACGCATTTTGAAATGATAACTGCTAAACCTAGCACGATAGAAATTCCTGGAAGTGCTTGAAACATAATAATCGTTCCACCAACCGAATTAGCTGCTATCGCCGCTGTTCCAAATAAAGACACAATTGATAACACAATCAAGCGACCAAGAAAGAACATGCCATTTTCAAACCCAAATGGTAGTCCAATACCAAGAACTTTTTTAATCATCTGCCAGTCAACTTTTTCACGCAAAAAGTTTCCCAAAGTTAATTCAGATGTCAAGTGATGTGCAAACCAAAGAACTAGCACCATGGCACCAACACGTGATAGCAAAATCGGTACTGCAACACCTTCGACACCCCAACCGAGACCATAAATCAAACTAATCCCCATTAAAATATTCAAGCCATTCATGACCAACATAATATTCATCGGCAAGCGTGATTTGTTTAAGGTTCTAAAAATCGCTGCGCCACAATTATACATGGCAATAAATGGTGTCGATAAGGCAACGATATTAAAATACCGATCGGCTTGGGCATGAACTGCTGGCGTAATTGAGCCAAACAAATGATTTAAAATTAACGGTTTAATGGCAAAAATAAAAACCGTAATCACGATACTAAATATAAGAGTGAATTTCGCTAATTGATTGATAGCTTTATTAGCATTTTCACCATCACGGTCACCTAAGTATTGACCTGCAACAATTCCGCCACCAGTTGCAAAAGCGGCAAAAATACTGATAAAGAGCGCCATGAGAAACTCCACAAGAGAAACACCCGACACTGCTGCTTCGCCAACTCTTGAAACTAAAATCGAGCGATTAAGCCCACCAGATATTCTAACCCTTGTTCAATAATCAAAGGAATAAACAATTTAGCCAAATCACGATTACTAAAAAAATACGTTTTTTGCTGTGTTGCGTCTACGTTACTTTCCATAATTTCCTCCTCTTTCTAATGTCATCTATTACTTTACACCTTTGAGTTAGCTCCAAGTCAAGGGAATTTTTCAATTTTTTATCTTTATTAACAAAAACAACCAATCTGCTTTAGATTAGTTGTTTTTCTATTATTTTTTAGGTATCATTGTCTTAGCTTTGGCGGAATATTGGTCAATCACAATCTTAATCACGCCGACTGGTTTTGTCATTTTTTCGGTGAATTCAAATGTTTTGCCAGCTTGGTGCTGCATGAGTAGATTGAGGGCGTAGGCTTTTTGCTCTGATTCTTCGATAAGCTCTGCTTTTCCACGTCCGATAAACGAACTAAAGAAAGCACCGTATTTACAAGGCACATCATAGTCGTAATCAGGCACCACTTCTCCCTCAATCTGAACACAAACATTGGGATTTTGGTGGATTAAATCAATTTTATGCCCTTGTCTCGCACCGTGTGTGTAAAAAATAAACTGGTCAGTTTCTTCACGGTATTCATAACCATAATGCAAAGGGATAACGTAAGGAAATTCCTCATCAAAAAGCCCTAAATGCAAAATCATATTTTTCTCAACAATAGCTTTGATTTCTGTCAAGTCAGTCACTTCACGGTCACGACGTCTCATTTTTGTCATAGGTTGCCCACCCATCATTTCTTTTTTCAAACATTATAGCAAAAATAAGCAGTAATTTCATGAAGCAGTCAAGACTATCTTGCTTTTCCTCAAAAATAACAGTGACTATCTTGCCTGTCATGGCTTTTCTGAAATTCTGGCTGTCTTTAACGTGTCCTAGATAAGTGTATTTAAAGCAGGTTTTACTATCATCATAGAAAAAGGTTAATTCATTTGTCTGACATAGTAATAAATCACCTGCTTTTATCAAACAAGAACAGCGTTCTTGACTTGGTAGGTGGTCAGCTAGTAAATAAAATTTCTCATTGCCATTCACATCAACCATTTCCAATTCAAGTGGCAAAGTTCAGAAAAAGCTTGCGCGCTAGCATTATTTTCTAAGAAAAGCTCAAATGTTCCTTCTGCAATGGTTACTGTTATTGGGCGCATCAATCGACGACCTCAATGGTAATAATAACGTCCCCAGCCCCAAGAGCTTCTGCCAAGCCTTGACTATCTGACATCGTTCCTAAGTCTGTATATTGGTAAGGTGAGGGAAAATCATTATAGAAAAGAACCAAACCGTTGCCAGACCATAGTTTCAAATCACCAGCGTGAATCGTTCCTGCTTTTTTATCATCATTTGTGAACGTTCGATTGAGCACTGCATATTTTTCATTGCCGTTTACATCTCGCATATCAAGTGTTAGGGGCAAAAGATTTAAAAATTCCTGCGCTGCTTGTGACTGATTTAACGTGATTGTAAATGTCTCTCCATTAACCGTAGCTGTTACCATTTTTTCTTCCTCTGTTTTACTTGTCGTTGTTGTTTGTGTTTGCTTAGCTTGTTGATTATTTTGTACACTACTACAAGCGGACAAAACCAAAAGCATCATAACTAAGATAAAACACCCAAATTTTTTCATTTATTGCTCCTTGTACTCTTTGACCGCTTTTTTAAAACGTTCAACACCGTCAACTAACACTTCAAGCGGGCAAGCGTAATTCCACCTGATGAAAAGTTTACCATTGCCACCAAAAATGTCACCGTCAGATAGGATTAAACCTGTTTTTTGACGAATAAAGGCACATAATGCTGTTGTATTTTGTGAAATAGCAGAACAGTCCAGCCAAGCGAGATAAGTCGCCTTTGCTGGAACGATTTTGATTTCTGGAAAAGTTGTTGTCACTTGCTCAATCAAGTACGCACGATTTTTTACCAAGTACTCGTTAAGCTCATCTAACCATTGCCCTGCTTCATTGAAAGCTGCTTCTGTTGCTTGAATGGCAAAAGAATTTGGCTCAGCCACTTCGTCCGTATTGATGCCATGATTGACTCGTTTACGAAGGGCTTCATTTGGCACAGAAATTACCGACGTTTGCAAGCCAGCAATATTAAAAGCTTTTGACGGCGCTAAGCAAGTCATAGTGATATTTGCGATTTCTTCTGATACTGATGCAAACGGCGTATAATAGCTATCAGGATGTGTCAAATCACAATGCACTTCGTCTGATAAAATAAGGACATCATGTTTCAAACAAAGCTGACCAATTTTATCAAGCTCTGCCTTTGTCCAAACATAACCTGTCGGATTGTGGGGATTGCAAAAATCATCAACGTCGTCTCGGGTTGCGCCAGCTTATTTTCCAAATCATCATAATCAAGCTGATAATTTCCATCCTTATAGACCAAAGAGCTTTCCAACACTTCTCGTCCATTGTTCAAAATAGAATTGTAAAAAATATTATAAACAGGCGTCAAAAGCACTACCTTATCACTTGGCTTAGTCATCTTACGAACAATTGATGAAATGGCAGGAACGGCTCCCGTGCAAAACATCAACCAATCTTTTTGAAGTGTGAATTCATGACGGTTTTGCCACCAAGAAATATAGCTTCAAAGAAAGAATTTGGCACAGTATTGTAGCCAAAGGCGCCTGCTCAATGCGCTTTTGCAGGGCATTTTTAATTTCTGGCGCCGTATCAAAATCCATATCCGCAACCCACATTGGAAGTTCATCCTCACCAATATCCCATTTATAGGAATTCACTTTACGACGATTGACAATTTTATCAAAATGATACTTAGGCACGCTCAAGCACATCCTTTCTCAATGAAATGGTTGTTTGCTTGGCATTGATTTCTGAGTCGTCAAAAATAATCTCACCAATGGCATCTGCTGTGATGTTCCCAGAAATCGGATTTTTAATACTAATAATGTCAGAATGAATATCTGCCTGCAAATTCTCAACGTATTCAAATACTAAATCCGAATTAATCAGCTGGCAATTCTCCAAAGTCACGTGTTTCATATAACAAAGCCCTTGGTTGCTTTCAATCGTACAATTGATAAACGTGATATCTTCTGAATTCCAAGCAAGATATTCGCCTACGATTGTCGAATCACGCACAACCACGTGTTTACAATTCCAAAAAGCATCTTTTGACAACAAAGTGCTATTTGAAATCTCAATATTTTCAGCACCGTCAAAGCAATAATTTCCTGCAATCGTCACATTATCCGCCTTGATATGCTTACTATTCATGCCAAAATAATCACCCGTTATATTAACATTAGTCAACTTAATATCCTCACATGACCAGAGACTTTCTTGAGCATTTGGCATTTGGACATTTTCCAGAACAATGGCAGAGCTACGACGAAATGTCTTAGGTGCTTGAATGATACTGTCAGAAATATTGATTTGGTGCGTGTACCAGATACCTGAACGCGCTGTGTCAAGCAACTGAATCTTTCGTGCTTTGACATCACGTGAATACCAAAGTGGGTATTTCCAACGGAAAATATCATTTTCCAAAACAATATAACGACTTTCCTTTAACGGTGATTCGCCATCCGCAAATACTGATTGGGTAATGGTCATATTTTCTGCTTGAAAACAGGCACGTTCTCCTGTCAATAATTTTTGATTAATATCTGTCATTCTTATCCCTCCATTTTTTCAAAGTCTTTTTTAAGACCGAAACGCCATTCAGTGTATACCTTGGAGCCCACTCAAAGTCAAGCATTAATGTTTATTTTTTTAGTCATGTAACCACTTCATTTTACAAAGTTACTTTATCACGATATAATAGCTATGACAAATACTTATATAACATAGTTATATAACTAAAAGGCATAGAAAGAGGACATTATGGACATTCGTGTGCTTAATTATTTTGTCACAATTGTGCAGACCAAAAGCATTTCCAATGCAGCTGACGCTCTGCACGTGACACAACCAACACTCTCACGACAAATTAAAGAATTAGAAGATGAATTAGACACGATTTTATTTCACCGAGGTAGCCGTGAAATTCAATTGACCGATGACGGGCAATACCTTTACAACCGTGCCATTGAAATTCTGGCATTGGTTGAAAAAACTGAAAATAACATTCGAAAATCAGATGGCATTGCTGGTGATATTTACATCGGAGCCGCCGAAAGTCAGTCGCTTGATATTGTTGCCCGCGCTATCAAAACACTAACCGAACAATATCCAGATATTCGTGTCCATATTCGCAGTGGTAACGCAGATGACATTCTCGAACATTTAAATAAAGGCGTTTATGACTTGGGAATTACCATTGGCAGTTACGATATCAAAAAATACAATCACCTAGCCCTTGACAACCGCGACCGCTGGGGAGCCTTGGTTCCTAAAGGACATCCGTTGACGCTGATTGAAAAGCCAAGCCTCACTGATGCTCTGGCTTACCCACTTATCACTTCTGCTCAAACGAGTACAGAACCTAGCGCATTGGCCGGTTTAGGAGATTATCGTATTGTTGCAACCTATAATCTGCTCTATAATGCTTCACTTCTCGTCAAAGCTGGTGTGGGAATCGCCCTTTGCCTTGGCAACATTATCGACACCTCATATCCAGATAGCGACTTAACCTTTGTTCCATTTGCTGAAAATAATCACGACACCCTGCAAATTCTCTGGAAAAAACAAAACACGCTATCCCCAAGTACCAAACAATTTCTCAAAATAATGCGTGAAGAAATCGAAAAATAATAATATTTTTCACCACAATAATAACCGCTAAAATACAAACTTTGGTGGTTTTTGTTTTTGCTCATATCATCTTGCATAGCCATTTTCAATATGCTACACTAATAACGTTTTTGCGTAAAACAATCGTTTAAATACAAAGGAGATATATAGGATGAAACGAGAAGTTATTTTGACGGTGGTTTATTAAGTTACGTTGGACACAGTATTTTAGCTGGGTTGATTACCATTTTAACCCTTGGAATCTGCGCACCTTGGGGCATTTGTATCATGATAAACTGGAAAGTCAAACATACTGTTATTGACGGACACCGTCTAGCCTTTGACGGAACAGCCACACAACTCTTTGGCAATTGGATTAAGTGGCTCATTTTAACTATCATTACAATCGGTATCTACTCATTCTGGCTTAATATTAAATTGCAACAATGGATTACTAAACACACACACTACTTAGACTAAATTAGGAAAACGTGCAAAAAAACTGAACCACGTTAAAAGCTGAATGGAGAATTTTTAATGAAAAAAATGTTATTAGGAGGAGTATTGCTCCTTTCTGCTACTACACTTGTTGCTTGCTCAAATAGCTCAGATGAAGAAACAACTACGACTTCTATTGAGATTATCGAAGAATCAAGCTCTAGTAAAGAGGAGACATCTCACAACCTTTCATTTGATGAAAGTTACACTTTCACTGAAGCTGATATGCATGTTACTGGATATGAATCAACAGGTTTAAAAATGACAATACAGAAACCTGTTATAGATGAAAATATTGACTTAAAAGAAGGATATCCAGAGGAAGAATATAGTAAATTTGAAGGTGAAAAAGCACTTGTTGTTACAACAATAGTAGAGAATACAAGTTCAGATTATATTGATTTAGGCGGATGGACTGTTTTAGATTCTGAAGGTAAAACCTTGGATTACACATTTACAAATGTTTCAACCCAATCTATTGATGGCTTAACAGCAGGTCAAAAAGCAACTATTGTTGATGTTTATCTTGTAAGTGACGATACCCCTGTCACTGTTTCCTACGAAAACGCAACTTGGAAATAAACACTAAATACTCATCACAAGATACCTAACTAGAAACTATAACAAAAACTAGCTAGCAAAAATTGCTAGCTAGTTTTATATATTCCTCACTCCACGATTGCTTTGGCGATTTCTTGTGGAGTGATGTTGGTAAAGTATTGGGTGGTATCAATTGTTTGGAGTTTGGCTAAGACATCTTGGTATTCGTAGCGAAGTCCGATTAGGGCTTGTTCAATGTCAGCCACATCTTTGATGCTAAAAAAGTCACCGTAAAGTTTCATTCCTTTAATGACTGATTTTTCAACATTAGCATATGTGGTAATTTTTCCTGCTGGGTAACGAACAGAGCGTTTAATTGTATATTCTGGTGCTTCTCCGTAAGTCCAGTCCCAAGTGCCAAATTGTTGGTCAGCCAAAGCTTGAATGTTTTTCAGGTCATCATCAGAAAAGACATATTCTGTCATATCAGGATAAGATTCTTTCATTTTATTTAACAATTGATTTGAAAAGGCTTCAACAGTCATTTTTTCTGGCAATTCATCTAAGATATTGGTCACACGCGCACGCACAGATTTAACCCCTTTGGATTCAATTTTATCTTTTGAAACTTGCAGGGCATTTCCAAGAACAGTCATATCCACGTCAAATAACAGACAACCATGATGCATCATTCGTCCTTTATAATAAGCTTGCGCATTGCCACAAAATTTCTTTCCGTCAATTTCGAGGTCATTACGTCCCGTAAAAGTCGCTGTCACCCCTAAATCAGCTAGCGTTTCAATGACAGGTTGGGAAAAGGTCTTAAAATCAAAAGCCCCTTCTTGTGATTTATTAGAAATAATCGTGTAATTCAAATTATTGAGGTCATGGTAAACCGCACCGCCACCTGATAAACGACGAACCACATGAATACCGTGTTCATCTGTATAAGTTTTGTTAATTTCTTCGATAGCATTTTGGTGTTTACCAATAACAATCGTTGGCTCATTAATCCAAAGAATGAAAAGCTCATCTTCAGCTAACAATTCACGAAAAGCGTAAGCTTCCAAAGCCACATTGTAGGCAGGATTATGGGAGTTATTGACAATATATTTCATGCGAAAGCTCCTTTTTATAACATATAAGGATAGTATAGCAAAATCGCCGCTTTCAGTCTCTTAATCTGCTTGGAAGAATTCCTCGATGAAGATACTTGAATGCTTATCATCAATTCAAAGCTCGGCTAAGACGACTGACAAAATCTGGGATATCTTCTAAATCAATTTTACTAAAATCAGTCATTTCCTTAAACGTTGTTTTGATTTTATTAGCTGGAACAATCATGGTATCGTAAACACAACCCTTCCGTTTTCAGCTTGTTTTTCAAATCACACTGATTGATTTATCTGGAAAAATCACCAAGAAATATTGACTGCTGACATTTGAGGAAAGCTTTATCGGCGACTAAAACTGTTCAAATTCCTTTTCTTACACTAGCGTTGCCAATGCCAATGATGAGTCAATTTAACACCTTTTACGGTTATCCCAGTCAGTTATTTTCTCTTAGCTGATCTGCTACGACGTCTTCTTATTTGAGTATTAACGAATATAGGTTTCTATTTTCTTCTGATTGTAGCCAACTGTATCCACATAATAACCGCGACACCAAAATTTTCTATTCCCATACCTATATTTCAGATTGGCATCTCTATCAAAAATCATTGAACTACTTTTTTCCTCCTTTTAAATAGCCCATAAATGATGAAACACTCCGTTTTGGTGGAATACTCACCAACATATGAATATATCTTTACACACTTTTGCTTCAGGTGGGCGTTACGATAAACCTTTTGAACGTTTTGAGGCGAAAACAATATGATACTTACAATTCCATGTTGTGTGTACGAAACTATCATTATCCTGATTCACAAGCAACTCGCTGTTGCTATTGGGGGTGTTCCATTAACTTTTCTATAATTGGGGGATTCCTTATTTCTTAAAATTCAATAACATGGGGTTGAATATCTGAATCATGATTTGCCAAAGATTCAATACAGTTAGGGTCTAAACTTTGTTCTCTAATCCAAGCTAATGATTGGCGTTGCTTTGCTCTGTCGGCAGCAATACCTGATGTAATCATTTGTTCCCAACTTTTTGTCGCATAACCGCCATCTGAAAATAATAGGATAAATTTGCCTTCGTCATTTTTAACTTTTACAGCAAATAAGCCATCTGCATGCCCTGGGATACTAATTAATTCAATCGAACCATCACCCAGCAAGTCATAAGATTTTGAAAATGCTCCTTGAGTGTCATTCCAATCAAAGGCAGTAAGATTAACGCCTTCCCACCAAGTTTTTCGATAACGGACTCTATTCGTTAATTTTTGAGCAAACGCCAATTCGTCAGCTGATACCAGAAATTTTTTAGCGTTGCTACTTGCTTTAAACCATTAGCGTGGTCACAATCAAGATGTGTCAAAAGCACCGCATCAAGGTCTGAATCTTTGATTCCTAGCTTTAATAGTTGTTCATCAATACATTGTCCCAAACCAACTTTTCCTTGATTAATTTTGTAAAGTAACCTACTATTTAATGATTTTATTTGCGACTTTTTATCAAAAATACCGTTCGGGCTCATGTCTCGTGACCAACCAGTATCGACAAGAAACGTTCCTTTTGGGTGTTCAATTAGATATGAAGAAACAGGAAGCCAAATGCGATCTTCTTTTTTGCCAAAGATACCTGATGCTTCAACCACACTACAATCATCTCCACCAAAAGGCAATTTGGGGGCGACACAAACTTCACCAGTATGAAAAACATGAATTTTAATTTTTCTCATAAGAATATTTCCTCCCTTGTTAGGTAACTAACTTTTATTGGTTTTATTATAAAACAAAGACTGTTTCAGTCACACTACACAAATGACAAATGTGTTCAAAGTTCTACGATAGATTCAAGAGTTTGATCAATCAACTTTTTCATTTCCTCAGTGTTAACCTTACTTGGATTTTATATTTAGCAAGAATAAGCACTAATCATTGCTAAACTAACACTTACTACCACAAGATAATAAGCACACAATTTTTTCAAGCGAAGCTTTATAACAAAAGGCAGCAACGCCCTCCAATGGGAAGTAAATAAGCCCAAAAACAAACAACGGCGAGCACAAATAGAACAGCTATAATGCGTTTTGATGAGGGATTTTTCTTAGTCATAGACGTCACCTCGCCATAACATCCAAATGAAAATCGCAGAGCCTAAAACGCCCAATATTACTGAAACCGATAGTTCATAAGGACGGATAATGAGACGAGCTAAAATATCACACGCCAAGACCAAACATACCCCACTCCAAAAAACAAGTCGCCTACTTTTTTTTAAATGATTCCCAACAAAATGACGGACGATATTAGGAATAATCACGCTAAGATCAGATTAAGAAATAACCATTCGTATTGATTGGTCTGAATCATAGCAAAAGAACCCTGTGTCCACGAGGTCATTGATTGTACCAAGTTAAAGCGGGAAGCAATCATTTCTGCTACTGCTCCAATCATGCCACCATAAATGAGACCAATGAGTGGCAACATCCATTTTTCCTTAAAAGGCACCCGCTGCCAAAACAATTGCCAAGGTTCTAGGTAGGTGTGATTCAAAAAAGACCGGATAGACTACCTCTTCCCCTTGAAACAATTTAAGCTAGGAAAATTGTGAACTTACCCCAATACTTAGTGATAAGAACATTAAGACAAGACTGAGGGGAAGCAACCAGCGTATAGCTCTCATAAGCTTCCTTCCTAAAAAATTGAACAATTTATTTTCATACCTTGTCCCTTATTACTTTAGTAAATTGTCATGTAAGCGTCAATTAATATTGCAGAATATTCTGAAAATAAAGCATGTTGTTTCATCCATAAAAGTATGCTCTAAAACTATGTTTAGAGCATACTTTTGATTTATTTCTTCGGTGGGTTATGGATAGCTTCACCAATGGTATCTAGGAAAGCTTCGTACATATTTTCAGAGAAGGTTGGGTGTCCATGAATCGCTTGGGCAACGTCATCAACGGTCAATTCATTTTCCATAATGGTTGCCGCTTCATTGATGAGCTCTGCTGCTGCGGGGCCAATGATATGCACTCCAAGGATTTCATGATACTTGCTATCAGCGATGACTTTGACAAATCCTTGAGCTTCATTAGACGCAAGAGCTCGCCCATTGCCTGTGAAGCTTGATTTTCCAATCAAAATATCGCCGTATTGCTCACGCGCGGCCTCTTCTGTCATTCCAACCATGGCAACTTCTGGGTGAGTGTAAACCGCTGCTGGTGTGTAGGTGAGATTGGCTTTGCGATGATTGCCACGGAGAGCATTTTCAGCAGCCACTTCTCCCATACGATAAGCAGCGTGCGCTAGCATTTTTTGACCATTGACATCACCAGGGGCATAAATACCAGAGATTGACGTTTCTTGGTAAGCATTGACTTTGATACGATTACCTTCCATATCAAGATTGAGATTTTCAAGACCTTGCATTTGGGGAACACGTCCAATTGATAGAAGCGCTTTATCTGCTTGGATTGTCTCACCATTGGTTAGCGTCAACTCAAGCTGGCTATTTTTCTCAACAATTTCGGCTACTCCGACATTGGTTTTAATGGTCATACCTTTTTTCGTCAGAATTTTTTGCAATTCCTGCGAAATTTCCTTGTCCATAGCTGGAATAATGCGGTCTGCCATTTCAATAACGGTCACATCAACGCCGTAAGATGCCCAAACCAGTCCAAGCTCAATTCCAACAACACCGCCACCCATGACAACTAGTGATTTCGGTACTTCACGTAGATTAAGGATATCATCAGAAGTCAAAACAAGCGGTGAATCAATACCTGGAATATTAATGCGTGATACTTTTGAACCAGTTGCTAAAATGATACTATGTCCCTTAATCGTTTCTGACCCAATCGTTACCGTCTTGTCTGGATTGACTTGAGCCAGTCCGTCAAAAATGGTTACTTTATTAGCTTTCAAGAGACCACGAACGCCACCTGTTAATGTTTTGACAACGGAATTTTTAAACTCAACGGTTTTATCCATGTCAATACTGTAATTAGTTGAAGCCAGATTAATACCACGACCAGCAGCAATTTTTAGTCCATCAAGGATTTCGGCATTTTTGAGATAAGTTTTAGTTGGGATACAGCCAACATTTAGACACGTACCACCAAATTCTGATTTTTCAACGATAGCAATTTTGCCACCGAGCTGCGCACCACGAATGGCAGCATAATAGCCAGCAGGACCACCACCAACCACAATCATGTCATACTCATCAGCTGCAAGTGGAGCTTTTTGTTCAGAAGTCACATCAGCCGTCACCGCCTTTGGCACTTCCAAGCCTGCTGCGGTTAAGTCTGCCGCTGCTTGTTCTGGTGTTACTTGCGCAACTTCGTCAATAACTTCACCTTCAGCACCAAGGTAGCCAATGATTTCTGTCACAGGAACAACATCACCAGCCTCGTGAACAATTTTCAAAAGCATGCCAGAATCTTCGGCTTCAATTTCCATATTCGTCTTATCAGACATGATTTCAAGCAGAATATCGCCCTCTTGGACAAGCTCACCTTCTGCTTTTTTCCATTCAATAATTTCGCCCTCTTGCATGTCAACACCAAGCTTGGGCATGATAATTTCTACTGCCATTTTACGTTTTCCCTTCAGAAAATTCTTTTGTTTCTCAGTCAGCTTTGGGCGGCTCTCACCCAAGCAACCGACTATATCATTTATTTGTCAACATTAGCTTTCAAGATGACCGAGTCACCTATGTCACCGCCCACGTTTTTTACTTTAGATTAGCAATTCTAGCGGATTTTCAAGAAGCGCTTTTAAATCTAGCATGAATTTTGCACCATTCATTCCGTCAACCAATCGGTGATCAATGGTCAAACTCATTCCCATAATTGGGCGAATAACCACTTCACCGTCATGAACGACGGGTGTTTCAATAGTTGCTGAAATCCCAAGAATTGCCGAATTTGGTTGATTAATAATCGGATTAAACGACTTCACTCCAAACATCCCAAGGTTCGTTATGGTGAAAGTTGAGCCAGACATTTCAGCTGCTTTCAATTTACCAGCTTGTGCTTTTTGAATCACATCTTTTGATGCTACCACAAAGTCTGACAAACTCATCTGGTCTGCACCATGAACCACAGGAACCACTAAACCTTCAGAAAGCCCAACAGCGATTGCAAGATTGACAAAATGATGTAGTTCGATGTCTTGAGCATCGTTAATCAGAGAAGCATTAAGGAAACGGTGTTCCTCCTTCATCAAGGTCTTAATCACAGCAAGCCCAATTAAGTCCGTAAAGGTCACCTTGTAACCAGTCTTTGCCATAATTGGCTCAATGAGTTGCTTACGCAAGGCAATCAGATTCGTCATATCAATATCATAATTAAGCGTAAAGGTCGGTGCTGTAAAGTAAGAATGGCTCATTCCCTTTGAAATTGCCTTACGCATAGCAGACATCTTAATGACTTCAACTCCGTCACTTGCAGCCGTAACATCAGCCAAAGCTCCTGCTTGCGGTGTCACTTTTACATCTGCTTGTTCTTTTTGCGGCGCAACATCACCTAGACTTGCTAAAACATCTTCCTTGGTAATCTTACCAGAAACACCCGTTCCCACCAGTGTCTCAAGGTCAACACCTTTGTCCTTTGCAATCCTACGAGCCAGTGGCGTCACACGAATCTTACTAAATTGTTCCACATTTTCCTTGTGAATCCGCCCATTTTCACCGCTGCCAGTGATTTTTCAAGGTCAATACCACGCTCACGTGCCAACTTTCTAGCAGCAGGCGTAGCACGGACTTTTCCAGTCTCAGACGTCTTTTGGGAAATCGCTGGCGCTGTGCTTGCTTGCAACGGTTGAACTTTCGCTTCCTGAGCTGATGCTGACTGTTCAACGTGTTTCTCACCCACAGAATCAACAAGAGTTTCACCCTCTGCTCCGATATAGCCGATAATTTCGGTAACAGCTACGACATCACCTGCCGGATGAACAATTTTTAACAGCACGCCAGAATCTTCAGCTTCAATTTCCATATTGGTCTTATCAGACATGATTTCAAGCAGAATATCACCCTCATTGACCTCATCACCTTCAGCTTTTTTCCATTCAAGAATTTCCCCTTCTTGCATGTCCACACCAAGCTTTGGCATAATAATTTCATTTGCCACAGAAAACACCTCCCTTAGGCATCACGACCATTGCGTGCCATTTTATAAATGGCTGCTTTAATCTTAGCAACGTCTGGCAAAATGCCCTGTTCTAAAACACGTGCGTATGGTACTGGCACATCTTCGCTTGCCAAACGTACAATCGGATAATCAAGATAATCAAAAGCTTCACTTTCCGTAACTAGCGCAGCTATTTCCCCAATAAAACCACCTGTCTTGTAAGCGTCATTAACCAACATGAGCTTCCCAGTCTTTTTCACCGAATTGATAATCAACTCCTTATCAAGTGGAATAAGTGTCCGTGGGTCAACCACTTCAACGCTAATGCCGTCAGCTGCTACTTCATCTGCTGCTTGAAGAACACGCTCCAACATACGACCATAAGAAACAATGGTCAAATCAGTTCCCTCACGCTTAATATCACCTTTTCCAAGCGGCAAATAAAAATCAGAATCCAAGTTCACTTCCTCTTTCTTGCCATAAAGCGCCTTTGGCTCCATGAAAATAACAATATTATTATCACGAATGGCTGATTTTAAAAGCCCTTTGGCGTCATTAGCATTCCCTGGAGCAACAACCTTAATACCAGGAATATGGGTTAACCAAGCTTCCAGAGACTGCGAATGTTGCGCTGCTGAACCGATACCAGAACCAGAGGCTACACGAAAGGTTACTGGCGTTTTCAAACCACCACCAAACATATAATTATTTTTAGCGCCGTTATTAACAATGGCATCAAGGGCAATGGTGATAAAATCCATAAAGGTCACATCAACAATCGGACGAAGCCCAGTTATCGCAGCGCCAATGGCACTTCCTGCAATAGCCGCTTCTGAAATCGGTGTATCCTTGATACGTTCAGGTCCAAACTCCTCAAACATACCAACAGACGTTCCAAAGTCGCCACCGTAAATACCAACATCTTCTCCCATGAGAAAAATCGTATCATCTTTTCGCATTTCTTCTGTCATCGCAAGATTGACAGCTTCACGTAATGCCATTTGTTTTGTTTCAGTCATTGTCTTTCTCCTCTTATGATTAAAAAGCTGCCTAATCTACCCAGACATCTTCAAATGCTACTGACAAATCTGGTTCAGGGCTATTTTGAGCAAATGCGTAAGCATCATCAATTTCTTTAACCACTTGTGCATCAATAGCATCCAATTCGTCATGGCTTGCCAAATGATTTTCAGTCAAATACGTACGGAATTTGACAAGTGGGTCTTTTTTCTTCCAGTCATCAACTTCCTCTTTACTACGGTATTTACCTGCGTCAGCTGTCGAATGCCCAAACCAACGGTAAGATTCTACCTCAACAATGGCTGGACCATTTCCAGAACGCACGTGGTCAACCGCTTTCCCCATTGTCTCATAAACCGCTAGGACATCATTGCCATCTTCGCAGTAAAAACCAGGAATGCCATAAGCTTCAGCACGTGTGTAGAGATGCGGTGTATTGGTCGCTCTCGTAATATCCATAGAGATACCATAGCGATTATTGATAATAAAGAAAATAACAGGTAATCCCCAAGTAGCTGCTAAGTTTACCGATTCATGAAAAGAACCCTCATTTGTCGCACCGTCACCAGAAAAGGCAACAACAATGTTGTCCGTTTTTTTATATCTTGTGTCAACGCTGCACCAACAGCAAGCGCATAACCACCGCCAACAATACCATTTGTACCATAATTGCCTTTTTCAAAATCTGCCAAATGCATGGAACCACCACGACCTTTTGACACACCAGTCACCTTGCCAGCGAGTTCAGCCATCATTTTGTTCAAATCCATGTCTTTAGCAATACATTGCCCATGCCCACGGTGATTTGAAAAAATAATATCATCATAAGTCAAATGTGCTATTGCTCCAACACTTGCCGCTTCTTCCCCAACTGAAAAGTGTGTCATGCCTTGGACAAAACCACGTCGGACTAACTTATTAATGCGCATATCAAACTCACGAATACGCTGCATTTTGAGATACATATCTATATATTGTTCTTGAGACAAATTCATCATATTGCCCTCCAAATATCTTTTTCTTAGTCCATTTATCATATGATATTATTTCCCAAATCACAAATTATTGAACCGAAAGTTTGAAAACGTTTTTAAAAAGTGGCGTAAAAAGAGAAATTTAGTATATCTTTAAAGATCAAACGTAATGATTTTTTCTTGACTGTTTAAATCGAATGATTTTCTTGTTTCGTTGTCTATGAGATACCTTAGATTAGTAAGCCTAACATCATGCATACGTTATAACTTTCAGCTCAATCAGGTTAATTCACATCCCTCCCCGATACCTCACAATCATCAAGGTTGGGAGTCACTATTATGTTCACCGGCAACGGGTCACTATAGAGGACTTTCACTCCATATATACACCATGCCCGTCGTACACTAAAAAAGCCTTGAAATTAATCAAAGCTTTTAATCATTATACCTCTTTTCCTAAAATTTCATTAATCTCTTGGCTATAAAGGATAGCTTTTCCACCATAAACCGCTTGGATACCATTATCTACATCTAAAATCGCTGTAGCTCCGGTTAATTTTAAACTTTCCTTATCAACTTTATGACTATCTGATAAAGACACCCGTAAACGTGTTGCACAAGCCGTGACATGTTCAATATTAGCTTCGCCACCAAGCGCCTCTATGATACTTATAGAAATTTCTGTCAAAGAAGAATTTTCTTTAGATGCCTGCCCAGAAGTCTCCTCACTCATAACCATTCCTGGAATAGCAACTTTAAATCTACTAATCAGGAAACGAAAGACTACATAGTAAATTCCTGCCCAAACTAATCCCACTGGTAACACTAAGAGCCAATTCGTTTTGTCATTTCCTTGTAGAACACCAAAAAGTAAGAAGTCGATGATACCTCCTGAAAAGGAGTTACCAATACGAATAGATAACAAATCAGCAACAAAGAAAGACAGACCATCTAAGAAAGCATGTACAACATAAAGCCATGGGGCTACAAATAAGAAAGAAAATTCAATAGGTTCTGTAATACCGGTTAAGAATGACGTTAAACCGCTACTAAAGTAAAAGGAGCCATTAGCTTTACGATTAGCTTTTGGAATTGAATGATACATCGCCAAACAAGCTGCTGGAAGACCAAACATCATAGTCGCAAAACGTCCCGCAAAGAAGCGTGTACCATAAGTAAAGAGACCGGTATGATTCGGATCTGCCAACTGAGCAAAGAAAATATTTTGTGCACCTTGAATCGTCTTACCAGCAACCTCTTCAACACCGCCCAAAGAAGTATACCAAAACATAGGATAAATGGTATGGTGTAAACCAACAGCACCCGTTAATCTCAGAAAGAAACCATATAAGAAAGAACCAAAACTTCCCATTGTAGCAATAGCTTCTCCCAATGAAACGAGAAGATTTTGAACAGGTGGCCAAATAACATAGAAAATACTACCAATCACAATAGCAACTAAAGAAGAGACAATGGGAATAAAACGTGAACCACCAAAGAAACCTAGATAAGCTGGTAATTCAATCCGGCGATATTTATTATGAAGAATAGAGACTACATAACCAATAACTAGCGCACCTAAAACGCCTGTATCAATAGTAGCACCTTCTGCGGAAAAGAGTTGTAATAAACTACTGATAGTTGCTGTATAGACCAGATAAGCTACTCCACCTGATAAGCCTGCTGTCCCTTTATCAGAATCCGCAAGACCAACAGCCACGCCAATACTAAAAATTAAAGCAATGTTATTAAAAACAGCACCACCTGCTCCACTCATTACAGCAAATATAGTCTGCAACCATTCTTGACCTAAAAGTGGAAATTGAGCAATAGCATTAGGATTAGATAGAGCACCACCAATTCCTAACAATAAACCTGCTACAGGTAAAATAGAAATAGGCAACATAAACGCTTGACCTAAACGTGAAAATTTCTTAAACATAAAATCTCCCTTCAATTTAATCTATATTCGTTGCCTCAATAAATGGTTTTGCAATCACCAATGGTCGTGTGATAGCAGAGCCGACAACTACTGTATGAACACCTAGTTGTAAAACACGTCTAACCTTACTTGGTGTATTAATATTTCCTTCAGCAATCACTGGTGTCTCCAAAACTCCAACAGCTTTCCTAATAATTTCAAAATCATTAGATTCAATTGCTAAATCTTGACTTTGTTTAGTATAACCAACTAAGGTAGTTCCAATAAAATCAAAACCTAATTTATCTGCAACTATCATTTCATCCATGGTTGAACAGTCAGCCATTAATAATTGTTCTGGGTAAGACTGTCTAATTTGAATCACGAATTCTTCTAAAGTCTGACCATTAGGTCGACTAGATGTCGTTGCATCCAAAGCAATAATGTCAACCTTTGTCTCTACTAATGCATCAATTTCATCCATAGTCGGCGTAATAAAAACATCAGCATTCTCATAATTTTTTTTAATAATACCGATAATCGGTAAATCTACCGCTTCTTTAATCTCTGTAATATCACGAATTCCATTAGCTCTAATCCCAACAGCACCTGCTTGTGCAGCTGCCTTAGCAAAAAGCGGCATAACTCCTCCTTTTTCCGAATACATAGCTCGCCTGGTCAAGACTTGGCAGGAAATAACTACTCCCCCCTTAAGTTGTTGTAAAAGGTACTCTTTTTTTGTCATAATTCCTCCTTATAAGAAATAATCGTTTTGTGGTAACGTTTTTGTTTTTCATCTTGATTAACTGCTAATTGGTAAGCAAATAAGCAGTCAATCAACAATAAAATAGGAAATTGTGGTGAAATACGATTCCCATAAGATAAGTTATCTCGTGAAGCCAATAAAACTAATTCATCCCAAGAATCATCTCTTTGAGTAACAATTTGGGTTGTCATTAAAACCGTCTTAGCCCCCTTTCCTTAGCAGTCATCAGAGCATTTATCACAGATTTGGTTTTTCCTGACAGAGACGCTGCAATAACCAAACAATCTGGTCCCACTAACATACTAGACCATATCAGTTCATCATTATCTGTTACAATATCAAAATCAAAGCCCAACCTCATAAAACGTGTCTTCATCTCTTTCAAAGCTTGAGCCGAGCTCCCCTTACCATAAAGATATATACGGTTAGCTTCTTCAATCAAGCGTGTAATCCGTGTGAGTTGCTGTTCATCAATCACTGAATAGGTCTTTTCTAGCAATTGCTCATAGTCTGCCATAACCCTCTTAGTTACATTATTTTTTAAAGTGCTTGACTCTCCTTTTAAATGTAATTTAGATTCCTGATAAGAAAAAATAAATTCTCTGTAACCACTAAAACCACATTTTTTAGCAAAACGTGTCAAACTAGCTTTTGATACATGTAAACGTTGACAAATTGCGCCAGAACTCACATCTTTTTCTGAGGTATTAGTGATAAAAAAATGTGCAATTGTTTGTTCAGTATCTGTCATAGAATCCCAATATGATTCTATGAGAGGCTCTATTTTTTTAATGTTTTATCCATAAGAAACACCTCCCACCATCAAGTATAGCGCTTACACTTTTTAATTTCAATAGTTTCAAAAATTCAGAAACTACTTTCTGTTTTTCTCTTTTTTTATGCTTTTTCTAAAACTAGTTTTAAAAATTATGATAACCACTTGTATAGTTATTAAAATTAAACTAAAAAATAGTACCTAGATAGCTCCTTATCAAGTAAATAGTGAAATAAACAATTGCAACCACTTACTGATAGAATGTTTGAAAAAGATATTCCTTAAGCAAACGAATAGAAAAATTTCTTATGTAGTCAATAAAAAATTCTAAAAATATCAACGAAATATTTATTAAGGTTGACATAAAATATCTACACTATAAATGATAATGTTCCCTCCTACTTAGCTTGATAAATAAAAATATAAAAAAGAATAACCTAGTAAATGACCTGCACCCCAAAAGTTAGACAACAAATCTACTTTTGGGGTGTTTTTCTATGAAATTAAGTTATGAAGATAAAATTGAAATCTATCGCTTACGACAATCTGGTTGGA
>ENA-OQIC01000046-OQIC01000046.1-human-gut-metagenome-genome-assembly--contig:-NODE-46-length-48215-cov-2.528178_pt1 | contig 48215 bp, 62 predicted proteins | sample MGYA00242572_ERZ504736 | MGnify/ENA primary metagenome ERZ504736 (study PRJEB26092, sample SAMD00036201) | human gut metagenome | host: Homo sapiens | study: EMG produced TPA metagenomics assembly of...
ATGTCTTGCCTGGTGATGGCGCGGCCGCGCTTCGCGTCGAATTCGTGGCGGTCGGCGCCCTTGAAGACCACGCGCTTGCCGTTGAGCTTCATGATGCCGTCTTCGATACGGAATGTGCGGAAGCCGACGCGCTGCGTTGCGGTTTCAACGATCGCGCCATCATGGCCGATCACCACAACTTGAAGTTCGTACAGTGCCGGGCTCTCGGCGCTCCACGGCTTGACGTCCAACGAGCCGGAAACGATGCCGGTTTCGTCGGATGCGGCCAATGCGGTTTCCCACACCACATTGCCACTCAAATCCTTCAGCGTCGCCGACACGGTGGCGGCATTCTTCGCATTGTGCACCGCGAGTAGCGCGTCGAGCGAACCGGTGGCGGTTTCCGGATTCCAATCCGCTTCGACCTTCATATCTTCAATGTGCACATGCGGCTGTGCGGCGAGTTCCACGGAACGGAACAGGCCGTGCAAACGCCAGTAATCCTGATCTTCCAGCCAGGATGCGCTTGCGTATTCGTAGCAGGCGACGGCCACGACGTTTTCGCCGTCGTGCAACGCTTCGGTGATATCGAATTCGTTCGGGGTGTAGCCGTCTTCGCCGTAGCCGACGAATACGCCGTTGACCCACACGTAGATCGCGGTGGCCATGCCGTGGAACGTGATGCTGACGGTGCCGCCATTTTGACGGGCCGCATCAAGACGCTCGGCGACGGTGAACGTGCGGCGATACAGTGCCACATGGTTGGTTTCGGGAACGTTCGGCTCCTGCGGATTCTCATGGCCGTCCCACGGGTACTGAATATTCACGTACTTGTGGTTCATGTATCCCGCGTTCTGCAGGTGGAGGGCACGTCGATGCGGCCGAAAGCGGAATCGTCGAAATCCTCGGCTGCGAACGGCTCTTCCTCAAGATCGATGTCGGAGGCCTGCACCATTTCCACGCGCCATTCGCCGTCGAGGCTTTGCTTCAAATCGCTCGGCTCGCCGATCGCGGGAATGTGAGAAAAGGTCACGTGATTGGAATGTGCCGGCGTGCGATTCACTGCGAACACCGTGGGGTCGGTGAGCCACGCGGCGGATGCGGTGGTGATCTTATCTGCCATGATTTCCTCGTTTCCGAAACATAACTTCGTTGTTGATGTAGGTTTAGTTGGTGTGTACTTTTGTGTACTCAGAGTAATAAACTCTTTTACTAGCATGGTAAACGTTGTTTACTTAAATTGCAAATCTGCGTGTTGCGTTATTTGCAACTGAATTTACTTATATGGCGATAGGTGACGGCAAATGGCGGTAGTAATCATGATTGCAGATGTCGGCATTTGATAATCGTAAGAACTGCGATTGCGACACGCCGTTTGGGGGCTTTGTTTACTAAGGAATTTTACTTTTGATAGTAGACAACGTATACTCAATTTTCGAGGTCAACGGGTGATCTCATCAAAATCTTCTAAGGAGAAGAGATAATGAGCAATACGACCACTACTGCGAACGGCACGGCTCGTCGCGGAAAGCTCGGCCAGCGCGTAGCGTACGCGTGCGGCAACCTTGGCCAGTCCGCGTTCTATAACGCACTGAGCACCTACTTCGTCGTCTATGTGACGAGCTCCTTGTTCGCTGGTGTTGATAAAGGCGTCGCCACCAAGCTGATCGGCGTCATCACCGGCCTGGTCGTGGTGATCCGTATCGCGGAGATCTTCATCGACCGCTGCTGGGCAACATCATCGACAACACCACCACCAAGTGGGGCCGTTTCCGCCCATGGCAGTTCCTCGCCGGCGCGATTTCGTCCGTGCTGATCGTGCTAGTGTACACCGGCCTGTTCGGCTTGGTGAACGTGAACACCACGTGGTTCATCGTACTGTTCGTCATCACCTTCATCGTGCTCGACGTGTTCTACTCCCTGCGTGACATCTCCTACTGGGGTATGATCCCTGCATTGAGCTCCGACTCCCACGAGCGCTCCACCTACACCGCACTCGGCTCCTTCACCGGCTCCATCGGCTACAACGGCATCACCGTCGTGGTCATCCCGATCGTCACCTACTTCAGCTGGGTGTTCACCGGCAAGTACGTCGAAAGCCAGTCCGGCTGGACCTGCTTCGGTATTATCGTCGGCCTGCTCGGCCTCTTGACCGCATGGACCGTTGCCTTCGGCACCAAGGAGAACGAGAGCGCCCTGCGCTCCAAGGCCCAGAAGAACGGCAACCCGATCGAAGCCTTCAAGGCCATCTTCCAGAACGACCAGCTGCTGTGGGTTGCCTTGAGCTACCTGCTGTACGCCATCGCCAACGTGGCCACCACCGGCGTGCTGATCTTCCTGTTCAAGTTCATCCTCGACAACCAGGCCGCATACTCCCTCACCGGCGTGATCGCACTGGTCGCAGGCTTGGTTATGGCTCCGCTGTACCCGATCCTGAACAAGCGCATTCCGCGCCGTTACCTGTACATCGGTGGCATGATCTCCATGATCGCCGGCTATGTGATGCTCGGCATCTTCTCCGACAACATCATCATGGTGTTCGTGGCTCTGGTGCTTTTCTACGTGCCGGGTACCCTCATTCAGATGACCGCCATCCTGTCGCTGACCGACTCCATCGAATACGGCCAGCTCAAGAACGGCAAGCGCAACGAGGCCGTCACCCTGTCCGTCCGCCCGATGCTCGACAAGATCGGTGGCGCCATGTCCAACGGCATCGTCGGCATCATCGCCGTGGCCGCTGGCATGACCGGCAATGCGACCGCAGCGACATGACCGCATCCAACATCCACATCTTCAAGATCTGCGCCTTCTACATTCCGCTCGTGCTCATCATCCTGAGCCTGATCGTGTTTCTGTTCAAGGTGAAGATCACTGAGAAGATGCACGATGAGATCGTCAAGGAGCTCGAAGTGAAGCTCGCCAACGGTGAGATCGAAGCCGACGACGCTCAGACCGTGGAAGCCGTCGAGGCGGTTGCCGTGGCTGAAACCGCTGGAACTGCTGGAACCGCGACTCCGGCGGGCCAACCTGAATCCCGATAACTGAACTTCCCCTTCCTTTCCGACAACCAGGGCCGCCTGAAGCACTCCATCCGCTGCAGGCGGCCTTTCATTCTTTTCGTCTCCATGCCTCTCATCCCGTCCGGGTTCCTCCACTCACTGGAACAATCTGGACGATAAAAGGCCTGTCAGCGGGAGGATTCCTCCGCCCGCTGGAGGTTTTTGGACAGTACGGGGGTATTTTGCGGTCCGGATTCTTCCAGCGACTGGAGGGATATGGATGCTTGGAGAGTTGCAGACGGGGCGATTCTTCCGGTGGCTGGAGGTTTTTGGACGTTAACAGGTCTGTTAGCGGGTAGCTTCCTCCACCGACTGGAGGTTTTGGGTCACTAAGGCGTCCGGAGCTATGCTTCGCCGATGAGGGAGCCGCGTTCGTGGATCGTCGGCACCAGTGTGCGGATCACGATGGTGGCCTGTCCGCGCAGGGTGAGATCCTCGCCTTGCCTGCAACGGTGAATTTGCGGCGCCTCCTGATAATCCGTGGTCACGGTGCGGCTGATTTCGTTTTCCATCGCGTCGATGAATTGAGTATTGACGATTTCCGGCGCACCATATACCGAAATGTCGCGCAGATCCAACAATCCTGCCGGTATGGCCATGACGCGCCCGAGCAACGCGCCCGCTTCGGTGAGAATATGCGTACGTGCGGCAGGATCCTGCGAGATGCGTTGCTGCAGCCTGTCACCGGAAACGAATGATTCGAGACATCCCTGTTTGCCGCATTCGCAGATTGGCCCGTTCGGGTCGACCACCACGTGTGCGATTTCTCCGGCAGTGAAGGAACTTCCTTCGATGATGACGTCGTTGAGGCATAATGCCGCGCCGACGCCCCGCCCGATGGAGATGAGCATGGAATTGGGGGAGCAGTCGCCGAAGAATCGTTCCGCCACAAGTGCCGCATTGGTGTCGTTGCCTACGATCACGGGCACTCCGGTGGCGTTTTCCACTTCGGTTTTCAGCGGCAGTTCGCTCCACCCCAAGTGCACGGATTTGCGCACCACTCCGTTGGGTTCCACAATGCCGGTCACCGCGATGCCGATGCAAGGATCGGCAGTGGCGTTGAGCTGATGAGCTGCTTGCACAAGCTGATCACGTCATCGACGCTGCAGCCATGGTCGACGGGAAGTTCGGTGCGGTCCACGATTCTGCCGGAAAGATCCGCCAGCGCTCCTTTGACGAGCATCGGATTCGACAGGTCGACGGAGACGATTCGCCAGAAATCGGTGTCGATGGCGAGCACTTGTGAACGTTTACCGCGCCCTTCGCGATTGTCGGGGCCGAGTTCGCGCAGAATGCGATTGTCGACCATTTCGCCGGTCACTTCGCTGGTGGTGAAGCGCGAAAGTCCGATGAGTTTGCCGATATTGGCTCGCGACATTTGCGTTGCGGGGAAAAGCTGCTCGAATGCGGCGGTGATATTGCTGATTCGAATATCGGAAGGTGATGCCTTTGCTTGGGTGCCGCTCACGATGTCCTCGCTTTCTTGTGTGGAGCCGATACATATTGTAGTGTGTGGCGATACAAGTGCGTTATGTAATTTTTATTGGCAATAAAGATTACTAAACAAGAGTATACGGCATTTTTCCTCGAATTGCGATTGCTTTACGATTGTCGCTAAATGGCGGAATTTCAGCTTTTTTGTGGAATAGCAATCGCGTGCCGGATTTAAATGTAAGGAAACTTGACAAAAAAGAATTACGCAGGTATGCTGTGACTATCCGGTGCAAGGAGGTGCCGGAATAATCTCACGAAGGAGAGAGATATGCGATCCCACACTCAGCGTTTGATGGTTTGCGCAGCTTCTTTCGCGGCTCTGTGCATGGGTCTTGCAGGATGCGGTTCCAATACGGCCAGCACCGGCGGGGATTCCGGGGAGGTCGTCAACCTCACCTACATGCACCGTCTTCCGGATTCCGAAGGCATGACCTTGGTCAAAGACATTGTTGCCAAGTGGAACAAGGATCATCCGAACATTCAGGTCAAGGCCACCAAGTTCGATGGTGCCGCACAAGATATGATCAAGAAGCTGGAAACCGACGTCAAGGCCGGCAATGCTCCGGATCTTGCACAGGTCGCTACGCCGAAGTGCCTGAGGTGTTCACCAAGGCTTGCTCGAAGACGTGACCGAAGAGGCCGCGAAGTACAAAAGCGACTTCGCCGAAGGCCCATATTCCATGATGCAGGTTGACGGCAAGACCTACGGCCTGCCGCAAGACACCGGCCCGCTTGTGTATTTCTACAACCAGAAGGCTTTCGACGAACTGGGCATCAAGGTTCCCGAAACCAAGGATGAGCTGATCGAAGCGGCAAAGACCGCGGCCGCGTCCGGCAAGTACATTATGGATTACGAAGCGATGAGGCCGGCAACATCTTCGCAGGTTTGGCAAATGCTTCCGACCCGTGGTACACCGTCAAGAATGACGCTTGGGTGGTCAACACCAACGGCAGCGGTTCGCAGGCTTTTGCTGAAACCTTCCAGGAACTGATCGACAACAAGGCCACGCTGACCAACCCGCGTTGGGTGCCGTCGTTCGACGCATCCCTGCAGGATGGCACGCTGATCGGCAACATCGGCGCCGCTTGGGAGGCTCCGCTATTCAAGGACTCCGCAGGAGACACCGGCAAGGGTGACTGGCGTGTCACCCAGATCGGTGACTGGTTCGGCAATGGCACCAGCACCGGCCCTGACGGTGGTTCCGGCGTCGCAGTGCTCAAGGGTTGTGAGCACAAGGCCGAAGCCATGGAATTCCAGGTTGAGGATCTGACCTCCCAAGGTCTGATTGTGGCCGCCAGCACCGAAACCGCGAAGACCCCTGAATCCTGGAACGAATTCTACGGTGGTCAGGACGTGATGAAGGAATTCGCTACCGCCAACGACAACATGGTCGCATTCAACTACATGCCGGGCTACTCCGCGGTCTCCGCAGCTATGCAGGAAGCCGCCGACAAGGCAGCCGACGGTTCCGGCAAGGTGGCGGACGTGTTCCCTGTGGCCCAGCAGACCTCCATCGACACCCTCAAGAACTACGGCCTGTCCGTAGCGAAGTGATCGACGTATGGAACCAGGGATCACCCGCTCTGATTCCATAACCCCTCCAACGACGTGTGGAGCCAACGCAACACACGGCTCCACACCGTTCCTTATGAAAATATTCCTTGTGAATATTCCCTATGAATCGATCTAGCTGATTCGACGGAGCGGCTGAAACCGGCACTCCTCTCCCGTGATGACGATTTGGATACGGCGATTCGAACTGTGAAAGATGCCATCAACGATGAATGGCATCCGATGCGAAAGATAGGTACATCATGACTGCAACAACGCATGCGGCGAAACCAAAGCGCACTGATGCGCAACGCCGCGAGAATCGAACAGGATGGGCGTTCATGGCGCCATTCGGCATACTGTTCGCCATCGTATTCATCATCCGATTTCTATGCCATCTATTCCAGTTTCTTCCGTCAGGTCACCGAGGGCGGCGGCGCGTACGGCGGCGGCGAATTGGTGAATAAATTCGTAGGATTCCAGAATTTCGAGTACGTGCTTACGTCCGGCAATTTCTGGTCCGGTGTGGGCAGGGTGCTGATTTACACCCTCATTCAGGTGCCGCTGATGATCATCATCGCGTTGGCTTTGGCGATGGTCATCGATTCGTTCGTGGTCAAGCACATCACGGGTTTCCGTCTCGCTACTTCCTGCCGTACGCCATTCCAGGTGTGGTCGCATCCATCATTTGGGTGTACCTGTATAACGGTCAGATTTCGCCGATCGTCAAAGGTCTTGCGGCCATCGGAATAAACGTTGATTTCTTCGGCAAGAACGTTGTGCTCGCTTCCATGGCAAACATCACCACATGGACGTTCACCGGCTACAACATGCTGATTTTCTTGGCCGCACTGCAGGCGATTCCGCACGAACTGTACGAAGCCGCACGCATTGATGGCGCAAGTGGATGGCAGATCTCCATGCGCATCAAACTGCCGAACGTGCGTTCCGCGGCGCTGCTGTCCATGTTGCTGTCCATCGTCGGCACAATCCAGCTATTCAACGAACCGCAGATCATGCAGACCGCCGATCCGGGCATCTCCAAAACCTATACGCCAATGATGATGGCCATGAACACTTCCCAAGGCACGCTGACTCCGGGCGGTGACGGACCCGCATCGGCGGTCGCCATCGTCATGGCACTGATCGCAGGCGTTCTCGCCATGATCTACGCACTGGTCGAGAGGAAGGCGAACGAACAATGAGCAACGCAGTCGCAGCAAGAAAAGACGAACGCGCCCGCAGAAAAGCGGAACGCATGATGGAAAAGCAACGCGAAGCGGCCGAACACGATCTGCCGCGCTCCATGCGCCCATCGCCGATCACCAAAACCATTACCGTGATCGTGCTCGTCGTAGCGCTGATCTACTTCCTCTTCCCAATCTATTGGGCCATCATCGCATCCACCAAAACACCATCGCAGCTGACCAGCAGCAACGGATTGTGGTTCGCCGTCGGACTTGACCAGATTCCCGACGCCATCGCAACCAACTATTCGAAGCTTATGGGGTGGACCCGTGGCCAATTCTGGCGTTGGGTGCTGAATTCCCTGATCTACTCCGGGGTTTCCGCACTGATCGGCACCATCATTTCGGTGATGGCAGGCTATGCCACCGCAAAATTCAACTTCCGTGGCAAGGCCATCGCCATCGGCGTGGTCATGGGATGCATGCTGATGCCGGTCGCACTGCTCACCATTCCGCAGTACTCCATCTTCCACGCACTGCACCTGACCAACACCATGCTGGCGATCATCATCCGTGCTGCGTTTCGCCATTCGGCTTCTTCCTCGGACGCGTGTACGCGCAAACCTCCGTACCGAACGAACTGCTGGAAGCGGCCCGCATCGACGGCGCCGGTGAAGCGAGAATCTTCTTCACCATCGTGCTCCGACTGCTCGCCCCAGCCATGGTGACCATCTTCCTGTTCCTCTTCGTGGGAACGTGGAACAACTTCCTGCTGCCGTTGATGATGGTTTCCTCCGACACCCTCAAGCCGGTCACGCTCGGCCTGTATGGCATGGTATCGCTCGCAACCTTCAACGATCGTGGATCGCTGATGATGGGCGCACTGCTCGGCGTACTGCCGGTGATCGTGCTCTTCCTCGGCTTGCAGCGCTACTGGCAGGCCGGTCTTGCGGCAGGCGCGGTCAAGGGTTGACGGGCATCCATCCAACTCCATGCGTGGCATGCAAACGCCACGCATGGAGTTGGATCAACAGAACAACCGTAATCCGGGCCCCACTATTTCAGGCAGGTACATGCAATGAACGCAAGACTGCACCATAACGGCCGTTCGCAAGGATGCGTCGGCATCGACATCGGCGGAACGAAAATCGAAGGCGTGCTGCTCGACGCAACAGACCGCGTCATCGACGTCTGCCGTATGCCATCGCACTCCGGTGAAAGCAATGTCGTAACCGACATCGTGCGCGTCGCCCGCATACTGTCCAACGAAGCGCTGCCCATCGGCATTGGCATTCCAGGGCAGGTGAACTGCGCGACCGGGCAAGTGAGCAACGTCGTCAATCTTGATATTGAAACGTTGGAACTTGGCGAACGCGTCAGCGCAATCATGCACGCTCCGGTGCACGTGGAAAACGATGTGAACGCGGCTGCGGTCGGGGCCGCGGAATTCGTGGAACAAGTCGACGGCAACGCAACCGTCGTATTCCTCAACTTCGGCACGGGACTGGCCGCAGGACTCGTGCGCGGCGGGCAAGCCGAACACGGGTACAGCGGATCCATCGGCGAAATCGGGCACCTACCCATCGACCCCAACGGATTCGAATGCCCATGCGGGCAGCGTGGATGCTTGGAAACCGTGGCATCCGGCGGGGCCGTGGCAAAACTTTGGCCCTCCGCAACCGCCACTGCCTGATCTCATCCGCAAAGCGCGGCAAGGAGACGGGCATGCCAACGACGTGCTCGCCATGGTGGCCCACGCCATGGGCGACACCATCCAAATCGTCGCGCAAGCCTACGATCCGCAACGCATCATCATTGGCGGAGGCATGGCGAAAACCGGTGACGCACTCATCGAAGTCATCCAAGCCGAACTGAGCCGCAGAGCCGAAGGATGCCGATTCCTGACCACACTCGACATCGCATCGAACATCAGAATCGCAGCCATTGACCAACCAATCGGCGCAATCGGCGCGGCGCTCGCGGCAAAACGAGCGCAACCGCAATCGTGAATGCGTGATACTTCAGGCAGACTGGAACAAGCGCAACAATTCCGGAAATCCAGATCCGGCAATCCCGGCAATCCGAGAATCACAATCGAGAATTGAAATCGATAATCGACAATCGAAAGGCGAATCGATGGCAAGCGAGAACATCCGCAAATGGGCGATCATTCCCGAACCGAACAGCATGACGGTCGGCGAAGGCACGGTGCTGTTGCCTATGCGGGGCGCGTGAACGAATCCATTGCGATTGACGATGGCGATTTCCTGCTTGCGCATCAGCTTGTTGCCGACATACGTTCCGCGACAGGCACTGATTGGATATTGCGACGGGCGATATGTGGTCGGGTTTCATCAGATTGCGTATTGCGGATTCGTGGGATTTCGATTCGCAGGATGGCGATACCGCCGGCGCATACACGCTGACTATCAACACTGACGGCATTACGATTACCGGTTGCGATTTCGAGGGCGTGCGCAACGGCGTGCAGACCCTGCGCCAACTCATACGGCAAAACGGTGCCGTACTGCCGGAACTGCAGATTGCAGATGCCCCCGCATGCCAAATCAGGGGATATTATTTGGACGCGACGCGCGGCCGAGTGCCAACGCTCGCATGGCTCAAACAGTGGGCAGACAAACTCTGCCTCTACAAATACAACCAATTGCAGCTCTACATCGAGCATACGTTCGCATTCGACGGTATGAGCGAAACATGGCGCGGATCAACCCGCTCACGCCGGCAGACACACTCGAATTCGACCAATACTGCGCGAACCTTGGCATCGAACTCGTGCCGTCAGTCTCCACATTCGGACACCAATACGTGGCGATGCGCACGCAGGAACTGCGCGAACTCGGCGAATTCCCCGAAGACGCAGACCGGCCGTTCAGCTTCATCGAACGCATGAGGCACCACACACTCAACGTCGCCGACGATCGAGCCTTCGCATTCTCTGCGCAACTGGTCGACTCGTATCTGCAACTTTCCGTTCGAAGCGATTCAACATCTGCGCCGACGAAACCTTCGACCTCGGCAAAGGCAAGTCGAAGCAGGAAGCGCAACGCGTGGGCGTCGCAGCGCTGTACGCAACATACGTGGGCAAACTCTGCGAACACCTGTCTAAGCAGGGCCGCGAACCCATGTTCTGGGGAGATATCGCCATCGAAATGCCGGAAATCCTCGAAACCCTGCCGAACAATGTCACCCTGCTGAACTGGCAGTACGAACCGGAAGCGACCGACGAAAAAATCCAACTCGTGGCGCAAGCCGGAGCCAAACAAATCGTATGCCCGGCCGTATGGGGGTGGAATGCGCTGCTGCCGCGCATCGACGATGCGTGGAACAACATTTCACGCATCGCGCGCTACGGCATCGACTGCGGTGCGGAAGGCATGCTCGTCACCGATTGGGGAGATTTTGGGCATGTCAACGATCCGCGCATGGCCGTGCCCGGCATGATATTCGGTGCGCAATATGCGTGGAATCCTGCCGGAGATACTGCCGAAAATGATTTGCTTGAGCGTATTTCGCGCGTCGAATATGGCGATTGCAGCGCACGATTCGTTGCATTGCTTCGTAACGCTTCCGCGCAAGCCGTATTCACTTGGCGTGAGCTTGTGGAATATCTCGAATTGGATGACGGCACGGGAAACTGCAATACCGATGTTGCGCAAACCATTCCCTGCCTGGCCGATCGCTTGGTTGATCATTTATCTGACTGTGGAAACGCAATGACTGTGCGTGAAGCACGCAATCGCATGATGCGCAATATGGCAACGACAATCGAACGAATTCCGCAAGCCAATCGTGCATTGCAACAATGCATGGTCGACATCGCGCCGATTGCGGCACATATGGGAAATCCGGGCATTACTGCTGCCGTACGCATCGCCATGGAAGGGCAGCTGCTGCTCAATCGAGTGGGATTCGCGCTCGCCGAAGCGCATGACGTGCGTGATGCGCATGACGCTGGCGATTGGCGGCCTTCCGATTATCGTGCGCTGGCACGCGAGCTCGAATGCTGGTGCGAGGCCTATGCGAAGGAATGGAACGCGACAAGCCAACCGTCGGAACTGCATCGCATTCAGGAAACCGTGTGGAAAGCAGCCGACGAGCTTCGACGAATCAGCAAATAAATCATCAAACAAATCCTCAAGAAATCAGCAAAACGAAAAACGTCAATCCAATGCCAATGAAAGGAACATCATGACCGAAGTCATCATCGTGAAAAACGAGCGCGAAGCAGGCGATATTTACGGCCGTTCGGTCGCCGATCTCATCAAAACCAAGCCGAATGCGGTGCTGGGACTGGCAACCGGATCCAGTCCGCTCGCCGCATACCAGTCGCTCGCACGCATTGTGCACAGCGAGCATATTGACGTATCGCAGGTGCGTGGTTTCGCATTGGACGAATATTTGGGATTGCCGCTTGATCACCCGCAGTCATATCATTCCACCATTCACCGCACGGTCGTGGAACCGCTTGGACTGAACCCTGATTTGGTGCACGTGCCTGGTGACGTGCTCGACGGGCGCCGCTGAGCGACGGCGAACGCATTGCGGCTGCCGGCCCTGCCTACGATAAGGCAATCGAAGAGGCCGGTGGCATAGATGTGCAGATTCTGGGCATTGGCACGGATGGGCATGTGGGCTTCAATGAGCCGGGATCGTCGCTTGCTTCCGGCACGCGCGTCAAAACGTTGGTTGAGCAGACGCGCATCGATAACGCCCGATTCTTTGACGACGACATCGACAAGGTGCCTACGCATTGCATCACGCAGGGTATCGGCACGATTCTCAAAGCCCGCCACTTGGTGCTGCTTGCCTTCGGATCAGGCAAGGCCGAAGCTGTGGCCGAAACGGTGGAGGGCGGTGTGAGCGCGTTCTGCCCGGCGTCCGCGCTGCAAATGCACCCGCATGCCACCATTATTGTGGACGAAGAGGCTGCGAGCCGCCTACGCCACAAGGACTACTACCGTTACGCCTACGCCCACAAGCCCGCCTGGCAGCGCATCTGATTGCTGCTCCGCAGTCGGTGTCCGCTAGCGTCCGGATTCTTCCACTCGCTGGAACATTCTGGACGTTTTTCGGCCTTCCAGCGGGAGGATTCCTCCACTCGCTGGAAGGTTTTGGGCAGTACGGGGGTATTTGGCAGTCCAGATTCCTCCACTGACTGGAGGAATTGGGACTCTGAGGTGGCTGTTAGCGGGAGGATTTCTCCACTGACTGGAAGGATTGGGTTGCTGATGGGCTTGTCAGCGGGGTAATTCTTCCACTGACTGGAAGAATTGGATGCTAATTGAGGAATATGGCTGTGAGTGAATTGGAAGGTATGAAGATGGAACAGTCTCGTGAGCGGTTTGCGAATGATGTGGACGTTGCGTTGGCGCAGCCGGCCAGTCCGTTTGCGATTCGCAATGCGCGCAAGTCGATGCGCGAGGTGTTGCGGAGCATTATTGGCTGGTTTCCGATGGCGATGCGATTGTTGCGGTCGGAGATCGGGACGCTGATTTTGCTGCGGCTTGCGCAAGCGTCGGTTTGAACGCTGATGCTGATTCTGTCGGTTCAGTTGGTTCCGACAGTTCCGCAGCCGGTTCCGTAACCGACGCTGCAGGTCGCATGATGACTCCCGGTTATGTCGACATTCATGCGCACGGTTCGTGGGGCAGTTCCTTCGATGATGGCGTGCAGGGCATACGTTTGGCTCGCGCGGGTCACATGATGCACGGCACCACCCGCCAAGTGCTCAGTTTGATCACCAATCCGCTTGACGTGATGTGCGCCAATCTCGAAACCGTGCACGGCATGATGAGCGCCCGCCCTGACATTCTCGGCGCGCATCTGGAAGGACCGTTCCTTGCGCTGTCTCGCAAGGGTGCGCATGATCCGGAATGTTTGAAGGATCCGGTTCCCGAATATGTTGATCGGCTTTTGCAAGCGGCAGACGGCTGTCTGCGTCAGATCACCATCGCCCCCGAATTGCCGCACGGCATTGATGCGATTCGTCGCTTCGCGGCGGCCGGAGTGTTCCTGCGGTAGGACATTGCGATGCCGATTATGCGACCGCTCGCAAGGGTTTCGACGCGGGCGCGGGCATTATGACGCACATGTTCAATGCGATGAATGGCTTGCATCATCGCGAGCCTGGTCCAATTCCGGCTGCTGTTGAGGATCCACGCGTCACTATCGAGTTGATCAATGATGGTTTTCATGTGCAGAATCCGATGGTGCGTTTGGGATTTGGTTTCGCACCGCATCGCACGGCATTCGTGACTGATGCCATGGCTGCTACCGACTGCCCGGACGGTCATTATCTGCTGGGTGCGTTGGATGTGGATGTGATCGATGGTCACGCTCGGCTCGTGTCGAATGGTGCGATTGCCGGTTCCACGCTGACGTTGGAAAAGGCTGTTCAGCGTGCGGTGCTCGAATTGGGATTCACGCCCGCCGACGCGGTGGAGGCCGCCACGTTGACTCCGGCCAAAGCATTCGGTTTCGACCGCGCGAACCCGGTCACCAAGCAACCTCTCGGTCTGCTTGCTCCCGGCTACGCTGCGACGTGCTTCTGCTCGATCCCGCCACCTGGTCCGTCACCCACGTCTGGTGTGACGCTCGCCCTCTCCGCTAAAGCGAGATTACTGAAGCGAGATTACTGAAGCACAATTGCAGGGCCGGCTCCGCAACAGGATGCCGGCCCTTGCAGTATCTCAAGTTTTTATATTTAGTCTTGCGGGATGAAGCTGTCGCGTGCGACGAGACTGGTGGAGATTCGCATATGCTGGCTGATTTTGCGGTCGGCGGTCAGCGCTTCGGCAAGCATAAGCACCGCGGCTTTCGCAAGCTCGTCCTGGCTAATGTCGTACGACGACAATGCGGGAGACGTGTATTTTGCGATCTCCTGATTGTTGATGCTGATCACTTTGATATCTCGCGGCACCATCACATTTTCGGTGGCAAATGCCTGCAGCACGCCAACCGCCAACGGATCGGCTGCGACGATTACCGCGTCGGGCAGATCGTCCGCATGATCCTGCACCAACTGACGCCCCTGCAAACGGCCGTTTTCCACAGTGAACGGGCCGTCCGCATACACCAATCCTTGCGCATCCAATCCCAAGCGCAACGCCCAATTGCGGAATGCGAACGTACGAATATCTTCCGGATATTCATGCTTGCCCATAATGTTGCCCAAGCCGCCAATGAAGCCGATCCGAGAGCAACCCGACCCCATAAGCGCGTCGATCGCATCCAATATGGTTTGTTCCAAATCCGGCTGTACCGAATCGAACAATGCCGGCGCAGGATTGATGTCGATGAATACGCCGTGGGGGAGCTTCTTATGCAAGCGGTGAAGCGTCTTGTGATTTAGTGGGGACGGGCCGATCGAAATAAATCCCGCGTATTTATCGGCATCGGCGATCAGCGAATCCACGTCCTCGTGCATGGTCACGTTCATACGCTGCTCTTCGGCATGCTTGACGAGCACTTCGCGCAGCTCGTCGAAATACGCGTCCTGCAAGCCTTGTCGGGTACGACATTGTCGAGAATCGCAACATCCTGCGGAATGGTGATACGCTGGTATTGCGGTACGTTCTTGTATCCCATTTCCAGACTGGCGTTTAGAATCTTCTCGCGGGTGGAATCCTTCACCGAAAAAGTGGGATCGTCCTTCAAAACCCTGGAAACAGTGGCTTGGGAGAAACCTACCCGTTTCGCTATCTCTCTGATAGTGGCCATGTGAATCCTCCTCAAAGCCATCGTTGGCTAAACACGTTTACTAATTAATTTAGCACACATGCTCCCATCTCGCCATATTTCCTCCAAGCGTTTCACGAGATGAAGCAATCGTGCGACAAACGAGACTCCTCTTTACTCAGCTTGCCTCGGGGCGGCTTCGGGCAATGAAGTGCCCATGGTTTCGAGGCGCATGAGGAACTCGTTGGCGCTCATGGCGTTGCTCAACAGCGTGCCCTCGGCGAGCGTGCCTCCGATGGAACGGATGAACTCAACCTGGTCCAGGGACTCCACGCCATCGAACACCACATGGAACGCATCGTTATCGCGCGAAATCTCGAGCGTGCGCTGCATGATCTGCTTTGCGCGAGGCGTACGGAAATCGCGAACCACCGTCTTGTCGAATCGTGCGAAATCCAATGGCAGATGCGCGAACGCGGCAACCTCCGAATACGTGGTGCCAGCATTGGTCAAACCCAACTCGACGTTCGGCAAAGCGGCAAGAGCGGCAACCTCATCATCAACTTCATCATGCACCACATGAATGGCATGCGATCCCAACTGCAGGCCGAAACGCAGCTGTGGCTGCTCATGAGTCAACTGCTCCAAGCGCTCGTGAAGATGGACGCGCCTAATTCCGAACCATTCATGCAAATGTCCACAATATCCAATTCGGGTGCCACCTTGCGGAATGCGGTCATGTCTTTCACGCAGGTTTCCAGCACGTCGAGCGTCAGCTGCACGCTCATGTTGAGACGATGCGCTTCAGCCGTTACGAAATACGGTGCCAGCGTACGGCCCTTCGCGTCATGCACGCGCACAATCGTATCCAGCGAAGTGATACGTTTCGTATTCACATCGAAAATCGGCTGGTAGAGCACGGAAATCGTATTGTCTTCGATCGCATGGCGAAGCACGTCGGAAGCGTTGAAATAGTCTCCCGAACCATTCTGCGCGGCGAGCGTGGACGTCATGCCGTCGACTACGGGCAGATTGGAGCTCTCCGACTCGTAGATGTGCGCGCTCGCATCGGCGAGGAGCACGGAGAAGCCGTCTGTCGCGTTCGAGAACGAAATGCTGCTCGATACGTCCACGGAAACCTCGCCTTCTTCGGTGTATACCGGCATGACGGCAAGATTGCGCATGCGCGTGGCCAACTCCTCCACATCGCTGGTTGACGTCACATCGGTTACGATCATGGCGAATTCCGCGCCGTTCACGCGCGAAAGCGTGGCGTTTCCCGGCAGCAGCTGGCTTAAACGCATGCCCACGGATCGCAGCACGGCATTGCCGATTTTGCGTCCATAATGTTCGTTGACGGTGCGCAAATGCTCCACGCCGAAATACACCACGGCAACCAGATTATGCACATTCTCGGTCTGCAGACTCTTCAAATGTCCGATGAACGCACGATACGTGAGTGCGCCGGTCAGCGTATCCGTTTCCGATTCGGTGCGTAGCAGCGTCACTTCCTTGTTCACGCGTAACGATTCGGTAAGCACTTCGCCGCAGGTGAGCAATATCGTCTCGTCGGTCGACATGAACGGACGATTCCAAATACTGCGTTCCATCGCGAGATAATACTGTCGCGAGCCGGTGGAAATAGGCGCGGAATAGCGGTAGGAATACCCTCTTTTATTAAGATTGTTTGCATTGCTGATGAAACAGCGCATGCGGGTGAGGCCACGATTGATGCGTCTTACGACGGTCTCTTCCGGCACTTGATTCGGCAACGGCAGCGCGTCGCTCACATTCGCTATGCATTTCAACGCACTTCGGGATCGCGTGAGCCGGCTCATCGTATCGACCGTCATCAGCAACAGCGAGTAGCGATCAGTGCCAGCATGAACACGGAAAGCACGGTGGCAGTATCCGAGCCAATATTGGCGAACTCCAGAATTTCAGGAATCCACACAATCGCCATCAAATCAGCCAAAGCCATGGCAAGAATGTGAGACAGCGAATACTCGCGCATGGCTTTACGAATCGGAATTTGTACAAAAAAGAACGTTACAATATCACAAATCAATCGAATAATCGGCACTGCAACAGTCATAATCAGTAATGGCAGCAACCAATGCTGGAATTGATAAGGATTAATCGCAGCATTGACGGAATTCTGGCTGATGATAATTGACAGTACGTGAGAAGTGTTCGCAAATAATATTTTGATCAGTGGGATTGGCGCAAGCGTGGTTCCGGCGCGAAGAATGCCGATTTTCAGACTGCGTGCGGTGATGATCGACGTGATGATGGTAACGATGATCAGGAACATGGCCACGTCGGGAAAATAGCCGGTTACCAGCAGTATGACGGTCAACGGTGGCAGCACGGTGTGTTCGGCGGCAACGCGATACGACGAACGCTTTTTGTGGTAGATCAGGCACGGCAGAAAACACAGCGACCATATGCAGATGCGCGCAGGGTCTTCCATAAGTTGCTGCACGCCTTCCTGTGCATGGAATGCGATTGCGGCCGCAATGCACAACGCACAGATTATGGCAGAATGGTGAGTCTGGCTGGTTTTCTGATGCCGTCTTTTGGCTGGCTGCCGGTGGCTGCCTGATGCTTTGATTGCTTCGATGTCATGATTGCCTGATTTCGTTCCCCTGTTGCGTGCCACTTTTACTGAAAAGTAGCGACTGCCTTGTGTTCCTGCCTTGTATTGTGTCTGTGGTTGCGTCTCGCTGCGGCAAGCGTTTATAACACCGGTCCGATGATGCGCCACGGTGCGTTCGTGCCTTCCTCGGCGCTGTCCGGCTGCTCGTTTTCGTTGTTGCCCAACGATTCGTAGATATTGCCGTTCCAGATCACCTTGTCGCCTTGCTTGTACAGTACGTCTGGCTCCCACGTGGGGTAGGCCTGCTGCGAGGAATTCCAGCTGGCATTGTCGAAGTCGACGAGCGTGCCCGGCGTGCCTCGGAATCCTGACCCCAATGTGGTGGCGAATTCGCGTCCGTCTGTTTCATGCCGCTGCAGAACGTTTTGAGCGTGTTGGTGTTCGTATAGTTTTCGCCGCATTGCTGGTCGCGGTTCAGCGACACATGCTTAAGTGGCCCAGGCTTGTTTCCAGTGCGAACGTGTTGATTTCGCGCGCATTGTCGAGCGTGAAATACTCGTTTTTGGTATCGTTCTGGCCGATGAGCACGGTGGCTCCCAACAGCTCCCAGATCTGATGGTCGCTGAAGAGTTTGCCGCGACTGTACAGCAACGTTTTGTATTGCGCGTGGGCCGCGTTCAGCGAACTTTTGATCAGCATGGATTGCGTGATCGACGTGGACGCCACGTTGAAATCCATGGTCATGAGATTCACGGTGGATAGCGTCACGCCGGCATCCAGAAACGCGTTCACGGTTTGCATTCCTTGCGTTGTAAGACCTTTCGCGTCGGCTGGAAGCGTCAAACTGATGATCAGATCGTGACTGGTATCGTCTTTCCCTTTGTTTTTGGCTTTTTCGTTGGCGATGAGTTTTGCCACGGCTTGCGCTCGCCGGGTTGCGGTTTCGCTGTACCCGTCGAGATTCGAGTTTTCGATGTCGAAGTCGAGCGAGGTGATGTGATAGCGGTCGATCACCTGCTGGTATGCGTCGGCAAGGGAATCGACGTCGGAACATGCGCTGGCAAGTTCGGTGCCGTTCTGCCCGCCGAAGCTGACGGTTACCGTGCGATCGGTTTTGTAGGTTTGCGCGATACGGCTGTCGAGATCGAGCGTGGAGGCCGCTTCGTCGAGCGTGTAGTAGCCGCCCCAGCTTGGCTGGCAGCCGTCGCCGGCGGTGACGAATCCGAGAATCACATTCCGGTAGACGTTGCTACCTTGGATTCGAACTCGTATGAGGGTGTTGCGGTCACGTCCACATAGCCGCCGAACCAGGGTTCCGGCAATTTCTTAGCCGCCGTTCGCGTGAACGTGATCCACGACCATGTGCCGGCCGCGACGAGCGCGATGCACAGTATCGCTATGAACAGTCGGAGGAAGGAAAATCGTCTTCCTGGAAACAGGGGTTTCATCATTCCCTTTCGAAATCGTCAGGTCACCAATGCTGATGGGGACATTGGGGCGTCTAGCAGGCTGTGTCCCGCTGGGCTTCAGTGCATATGCGGGGGATTTGACGGGGGATTAAGCTTTCCTCTCGTGCGCTGTTTTTCTTATATCTCGCTTACAGTTAGGGAGTGTAGTCTGTGGCTAGTACGACGATTTCAACAGTGATGTATGGTTTATGCAGGTGAGGCAGCGCTGATAAGGCAAAGGGGTATATGGTGGCAAAAATAGGGGATTTTGACGGCGATGACCGCAGGCACCAGTGGGGTGCTGAAACCTCCACGCAACCGCTTGCGATCATGCATGCCAAGCCTTCGCCAACGCGCGTTGTGCTTGGCTACGTTGCCATCATCTGCACGGTTGTTTCATGGCTGATCTACATGATCACGATGATTCTGTCGTTGTTCGTCAACAATCCTTCACTCACGTTACGTTTCGTGGTTGAAGGCGTGCTGTACATGACGATTGTGACCACGCTGATTTTCAGCGCGCTCGTCTACTTGACACACGGCAAGGGGCGCTATACCGTTTCATCCGGCATGAACGCGTGCCTCGGGCGATGCTCGACGACCATTTCGCACACAACTACGATAAGGGAATCACAGTGCTGATTCCTTCGTACGTGGAACAGCCGAAAGTCGTCGAAAAACGATCTGGTCGGCGGCATTGCAGGAATTTCCCGACCTTGCAGTCGTACTCCTAATCGACGATCCTCCGCATCCTAACAATGACGAAGCGCGAGCGATTCTCAAAGCAAGCCGCGAACTCATGCCGAAAGTATTGGCCGAATTGGCGGCACCTGCGGAACGTTTCACCAAAGCGCGCGACGAAACCGTTGCGGCGCTCGCCGATCAGATGGACGCAAGGCGTAGTGTGGTCGCACGCTGTGCGGAAGACTATCGTGCGGCCGCGCAATGGTTGGAGCATAAGGCCGACACATGGCTGGTCGAAGATCATACCGACGATTTCTTCTGCGACCAGGTATTGCGCGGTCTTGCACGCGACCTGCGTTTGACGGAACAGGCGTTGAACGAATCGATCACCCTGCAGCAGCATGTCGACGCGAATCGCATTCTGCAACTGTACGAACGTTTGGTACGCATTTTCACCGCAAAAGGATGGTCGTTCGAACGCAAGCTGTATGCGTCGACTCCCGTGAAGGCAACAAAGCATGAATCTGAATTCGTTCATCGGATTGATGGGGCACTCGCTCAAGCGCGTGGAAACGTCGGACGGGGTGATTCTGCGTGACGTGCGCGAGGGAGAATCTCCCGATTTCGTGATGCGCAATTCCGAATACGTGCTGACGTTGGACGCCGATTCCATGCTGTTGCGCGACTACTGCCTGCGCTTGGTGTACCAGATGGAACAGCCCGGCAATGAGCGCGTGGCCGTGATCCAAACCCCGTATTCCTCGTATCGTGGCGCGCGACGCGAATCGAACGCATCGCGGCCGCCACCACCGACATTCAGCACATGCTGCATCAGGGCATGACCTACTATGACGCCACGTTCTGGTAGGTGCGAACGCGGTGATCCGCAAGGCCGCGCTCGACGATATCTGCGTGGTGTCGACTGAGGGCACACGCACGGTGAAAACGTATATTCAGGATCGCACGGTGATCGAAGACACCGAATCCAGTATCGATTTGGGTTATTTCGGCTGGCATTTGGTCAACTATCCGGAGCGGTTGAGCTATAGTGCCACCCCGCCTGATTTCGGTTCGTTGGTGGTGCAGCGGCGGCGTTGGGCGAATGGCGGTCTGCTGATCATCGGCAAATTCTTCCGTATTGTGCACGCGCGGCATCAGCAGGGCAATGATGTGAAGCTGGGTGAGTGGGCGCTGCGCGTGAACTATATGGCGTCCATCGCATGGTCGAGTTTCGGCCTGATGTTCCTCTTGGCGTATCCGTTCGACCAGCGGTTGCTGAGCCCGTGGGTGGTGCTCGCGTCGCTGCCGTATTTTGCCACCATGTCGAGCGATTTGAAACGCAACGGGTATAAACGTTCCGATATTTTCCGTATTTACGGCTTCAACATCGTGCTGTTGACGGTGAATCTTTCCGGTACGCTCAAGTCGATTCAGCAGGGCATGACGAACACGAAGATTCCGTTCGCGCGTACGCCGAAAGTCAATAATCGTACCGCTTCTCCGGCATTGTATGTGACGATGCCGTGGGTGATCATCATTTACTCGTGCATGGTGTTCTACGCCGATACGCTTTCGCACAATTGGGGCAACGCGGTGTTCGCCGGCTTCAATGCGATCGTGACGTTCTGGGCGTTGACCGCGTATATCGGCATCTGGCATTCCGTGCAAGACATGGTGGTTGGTCTGGTCCGTTGGTTCTTCGTGCCGATCAAGGAGCCTCAGCAGGAGGCGGCCCGCAAGAAGGCTCTTGGCGTGACGCCTCTACTTCGGCGACCGCCAAATGATCTACGAGTCCCGCCCGCTGTAGCCTTGAGACTTCTCTAGCCCGTGTGTACGTGTACGGGCGGCGGTTGTAGATGTCTCCATTCCTATGCAACTTGCGTTTCCGTCTGCACGTCCTAGTGTTTGGGGAGGATGGCCGCACGTTTTTGGCTTGCTGACCTCACGATTTGGGAAAAAGCGGAAAATAAAATCGTAAGGTCGAAACCAAATCGCAATCGTGCGACGGGACTCAAGATTGCAACGGTCGGTACATCAAAATCATGATATGAAGGAACGGGGTCGCAGCATCCTGGTGTCCATCATTTCGAGGAATGACGGGTAGGTGTGTCGAAACGTTTGACAAAGCTGAGTTGCTGGCTTACGATTAGTGAAACGTTTCGACGAAACGATTCGATAAAATACGAGCGTGATTCTGCGGAAGAAATTCCGGAAGGCTCGGCGGATGGCTTTGTTGAACGATGGACGAGAGCTGCGGTACGCATGACGTGTAACGCAAATGACTTGGAGAGCCGAAGGAGGCGGAAGATGACGGGCATCAAAGATGTGGCTCGGGAGGCGGGGGTGTCAGTCAGCACCGTTTCGTACGTACTTTCCGGCAAGCGTTCCATCTCCGCCAAAACCACCGATAAGGTGATGGCCGCCGTTGAACGACTTGGATATACTCCGGATGCCAGCGCCCGTAAAATGCGTGGTATGCGTAATCATATTTTTGCGCTCAGCGCGCCGATTCGCGGTGATATCAATCAGGCCAAATACAACGCTTACTTTCTGCAGACCGCATGGCAGGCAAAGAACCGTGGCTACGATGTGCTGTTGCTTACCGGCGAGGACGCGGTGGCCGACATTCGGCGCGTGACGCAAAGCAACTTGGTTGATGGCGTGGTGCTGCTCGACATTGAGGAACATGACGAGCGTACCGCCCAGGCTGGCTCATATTCCAAACCCTGTGTGGCCATCGGTTACCCTGCAGAGCATGAAGGCTGTGCCTGTGTCGATATCGATTTTGCCACGGCTGGTCGTATGGCTGTGGATTGCCTGTATTCCAAGGGGCATCGGAGCGCTATGTTTTTGCGTGACAATGAGACCGATTACGATCGCGGTTCGGGCTATGTGCTGCTGTTCCGCAAGGCTTTGCTGGAACGTGCCGAAGAGTTGGGCATGACGATTCATGAATCCTCCAAGCATCGTGACGATCGCTTTGATGCCGCGGAATTCGTGCGTGAGCTTCGTTCTTTGGATGAGCGCCCCACGGCGATTGTCAACCAGGCGAACGCCAATGTGCTGAAGTTGGTATTGCAGCAATTACAGGCTTCGGGATTGCGGGTGCCAGATGATATTTCGGTATTGTCGTGCGGCACGTATTTCGAGGGAGAGCTGATGCCGCAGCCGATTACCGAGATGCCGGTCATGCCGCAGGAATTATGTTCTAAGGCTGTGGATCTGCTGGTCGACGCCATCGATGAGCATCGCGACATCAAGGGATTGGTGGAGCTGTCCGCTCCGGTCATGCATAGTCGAGGTTCCGTTACCAAAGTTGGTGACGTGTGAAAAGAAGGTTGTAGGAGTATGTCCGTGAAAGGCGGACGGATTTCCGTATCCATAATCGAAACGATTCGAAAGTAAGTGAAGGCGTTGTAGCCGAAGCGAAGATGGTGATTGCCGAATTGAAAAGCGCCAATCCGCGGCCATCGTCGAACGTTTGAAAAAAGGAGGCGACACATATCAATCTTCATAACTGAAAAACAACTTGAGACATAACTCAACAACACAACCACCAATAACAAAGGAGAACCATGAAGATCACACGAGGCATCGCACTTGCGGCCGCGGCGGCAATGTCGCTGACCACGCTCGCTGCATGCGGCAGCGACACCGCGCAAGACGAGGAAACGCCAGACAGCCTGTCGTTCTGGTATTACGAGGAAGACGACGCTGGCCAGACCCAGGCATGGCGTCGCGCCGCGGAAGCCTTCGAAAAGGAAACGGGTGTCAAAATCAATTTCGAACGCAAGTCGTTCACGCAGATCGCGCAGAACGGCAGCCAATTCCTCAATTCCGATGAGGCGCCGGATCTTATGGAATCCAATCGCGGCAACGGTTCGGCCGGCGTGCTCTCCACCATGGGGCTGCTCACCGATTTGGGTGATTACGTCGATCAATACGGTTGGGACAAGAAGGTGACCGGCGCCAATGCGGCCGTGGCCAAGTATGATGAAAACGGCATCATGGATGGTGACACCTGGTACGGCATGACCAGTTACGCGGAATTCCAGCGCGTCTACTACAACAAGGATCTGTTCGCCAAGTACGGGCTGGAGATTCCGACCACCTATGACGAGTTCGTGGACGTCTGCCAGAAATTCGTGGATGCCGGAGTGACGCCGATCGCCGCCGACGCGCAGGAATACGGCGTGATGTGGCTGTGGTGGCAGCTGGTTTCCAAGGAGGCCGACGCCAAATTCATCGACAACTGGCAGCTCTACAAGGGCGATGTCGACTGGAACTCCAAGATTCTCACCAATTCCGTGAGCACCATCAACGACTGGCTCGACAAGGGCTTCATCTCCCACAACGCCACCGGTATGAAGGCCGAAGACACCACGCAGGCATTCATCAAGGGGGAGTATCCGATCTATCAGACCGGCACCTGGAATCAGGGACGTTTCGTCAAGCAGATCACCACTTTCGATTGGGACGCCGCGGTGATGCCGGAATCGAATTTCGCGATTGGCTGCGCAGGCAATCTGCTGGTGATTCCGGAACGCTCTCACCACAAGGATCTCGCTGCGAAGTTCATTGACTACGTGCTTTCCGACGATGTGCAGAACTACCTCGCAACGCCGGCGGAATTCCGGTGGCGGGCGACGCCAGCAAGATCAACGACGAGAAGAGCAAGGCCATGATCGAGGAATACGCCTCCTACGCCAATGATGCAAGCTCAGCTACTACCCGGATTACGCCGCTTCCAACCTTACCGATGCTGTTCCGGCGGAATTCCAGGAACTGGTGAACGGCACCAAGAAGCCGGCCGACGTGCTCAAGGGTATCCACGAGAAGTACGACGTCGGTGTGGAAGACATGGGCGTCAAGACCAACTGATCGTATATCTGATCTCATATCCGACATCGCACGGGATTATTCCGGTTTTGCTCAGTATCAATCATGAATAATCCCGTGCGGTATCGCAAATTACAACTTGCGAACCAATATCGCAATCGTAAATATTCACAGGCAACGCAGCGCAACCAAAGGAAAAGCCAAAATGTCAAAGAAGACCAAAAACGGGGGAGTCTCAATGTCAAGGCTTCCCGGAAACCGTTCCGCAAAATTCGTACCATATCTTGTTCCCGGACTGGTAGGTCTGCTCGTTATCGTCGTTATTCCATTCGTGTGGAACATTTACTTGAGTTTCACTCGATGGCGTGGAGTCGGCCCGGTTAAATTCGTTGGATTGCAGAATTGGAAACGTCTGTTCGCTGATTCCACGTTCTGGATTTCATTCGCTAATTCATTCTGGATTATTGTGGCTATCGTAGTTATTCCTACGATTCTTGGACTATTTATTTCGTCACTGCTGACTGACGTTATTCAGAAGAAATTCGGCGGCAAGACGGCTTCCTTCCTGCGAGCCATGTTCTACCTGCCGCAGTTGCTGCCGGTTGCTGTCGCGGCCATCATCATGGGCTGGATCTTCCGTCCGGAAGATGGCGCGGTGAACGCGCTGCTCGTCAAGCTCGGCCTGGGATCGTTGCAGCATAACTGGCTCGGCAGCCCTGATAGCGCGCTTCCGGTGCTGATGTTCATTCTGGTGTGGATCCAGTTGGGCTATCCGATCGTGATCTTCATGTCCGGTCTGCAGCGCGTGGATCCTGAACTTTACGAGGCGGCCGGTCTTGACGGAGCCAACTGGTGGCAGAAATTCCGTGTGGTCACGCTGCCGTCCATCATTCCCGAGCTGCTGGTGGTCATCCTCACCGCCACCATCGGCGCGCTGAAAACCTTCGCACCGGTCTATCTGCTCACCAAAGGCGGGCCGGGAACGGCAACCACCGTGCCATCATACTATTCCTACAATCAATTCTTCCAAGTGCAACAAGTCGGCTACGGCGCGGCCATCTCCACAGCGCTCACCGTGGTCATCATCGTGTTCTCCATCGTGTTCACCATGGTGCAGAAGCACGTCGAAAAGGAACTGGTCTGAACGGTTCAAACCGCAACTGACCCGTAACATGTAAGACTCGCAAGACTCGCAAGACTTCGAAAGTCGAGGAAACAACCATGACGCAAACCATGACCGCATCGGCAGCGCGGAAAGCATCCAAGAAAACCCAACATGTGCGCTCGACCGGCGACTGGATCACCCTCATCGTGCTCATCGCAGCCGCACTGCTCGTGCTTTTCCCGTTGCTCGTGCTCACCGTCAACGCGTTCAAAACACCCGCCGATTACAATGCAACAGGCCCGCTTTCGCTGCCGAAGCATTTCACCATGGACGGCATCATCTCCTTCTGGACCACCACCAAGTTCCCGCTGAAATTCTGGAACAGCTTGGTTATTTCGCTGGTAGTGGCTGTGGCCGCCGTCGTGCTTTCCGTGCTGAACTCCTTCGCGCTCGGCATCGGCAGGGTCAAAGGCAACACTTGGATTGTGCTCGCCATCATGCTTGCCAATATGATGCCGCAGGAAGCGCTGCTCTACCGCTGTACACCATGTTCAAGCAGGTCGGACTGTACAACACCAAACTGGCGATCATCATCATCTTCACCATCATTCAAAGTGCGTATGGCACGTATCTGCTGTCGTCCGTATACGGTACGTTCCCGCAGGCCATTCTCGAAGCGGCAGCCATTGACGGCGCCTCGCGCTGGCAGATTCTGCGTAAGGTGGTGCTGCCGATTTCCTGGCCGACCATCAGCGTGCTGTTCGTGTTCTTCTTCGTGTGGACGTGGAACGAATACATGATTCCGATGCATTCCTGATGGGCGACGACGTGCAGACCATTCCGCTGGCGCTCGCCACATTGCAGGGCCAACGCACGATGGATGCGACCACACTTGCTTCGGCTTCGCTGCTGAGCATTGTGCCGACTATTATTTTCTTCATTATTTTCCAGCGCAAGTTGTCGCAGGGCATTACCGCTGGTGCCGTAAAGTAGCGGGAAAAGGGGTTTCTTATGACTCGAGATAACGATTGGAGCACCATGCAAAACAGCTCACGTCACGATATGCAGGTTGATTCGTTGGGTGCGTTCGCCGCGCGCAGTCCGCTGGACTTGCTTGCGGTTGCGGCACCAGGCGCACACGTTGCGTGAACGCCGAGAATCCCACGGGCGGCAAGGGCGCTGCGGCCACTGCAGCCAGTGCACTTGGCCCGTCGCGCAAGGCAGTCCGTGCATCCAGACCGTGAAAGCGGGGGAGAGCGTCACTTTGATGGATGTGGACGGTCCGGGCGTGATCCGCCATATTTGGATGACGGTCACCGACCGCACGTCGTCTACCGGTCCGAACGTGCTTCGCAACCTGATCCTGGAATTCTATTGGGATGGCGAGGAGACCCCGTCCGTGCAATGCCCGGTCGGCGACTTCTTCTGCTGCGGCCACGCGCAGGCCTGCCGAGTCAATTCGATGCCGGTGGTGGTCGTGCCCAATCGCGGTTTCAACTGCTACTTCTCCATGCCGTTCGAACATGCGCGCATCGTGCTCCGCAACGATCACAATGAAGACGTTCCCGCGTTCTTCTACCAGATCGACTACACCGAATATGACGCGCTTCCGGCCGGCACCATGCGTTTTCATGCGCAGTGGCGTCGCGAGCGCGTCACCGAACTGGCCCGCGACTATGTGGTGCTCGACGGCGTGCATGGTCGTGGCGCGTATATCGGCACGTATCTGGCGCTCACCGCGTTGGAAAGCCGCTGGTGGGGCGAGGGTGAAGTCAAGATGTACATCGATGGGGACGACCAGTATCCCACGTGGTGCAGCACCGGTGCCGAGGATTATTTCGGTGGCGCGTGGAGTTTCGCCGATTTCGACGAGCATGGGCGTATGCATGAGCAGACATTCTGTGCGCCGTACGTCGGTTTCCCGTTCTATTCGCAGCGTCTCGCCTCGCATCGCGAGAGCGCGTATTGGGATGTGAATACGCCGGTGACCCGCGGATTGTATCGCTGGCACATTCCCGATCCGATTTATTTCGAACATGATTTGCGTGTGGAATGGCAGCAGATCGGTACTGAGGAGGGCGGCAATTTCGAGCGTCAGGACGACGTCGCTTCCGTCGCGTACTGGTATCAGCTCGAGCCGCATGCACCGTTCGATCCGATTGGCGATCGTCGCTTCCGTCAGCCCCGCTGATTTTTGCCCCCGAGCTTACGATTTTCGGTCTATCCGGTCGGTTCGGGGGTGTTGTGCTGTCTGCGCGACTTGCGTTCTGCGTCTGCACAACCCGGGTTTTTAACCCGATTTTATGGGTTGTGCAGATGCAGGGTGCGGGTTGCGCAGGCGGGAAACGTGACTAGATGGGGTTAGATGTCACGGCGTCTGCTGCGCTGATTATCGTGCGAACGTTCTGCGCATCCAAGAGACAGCCAGCTGCGGCCAGATCTGGATACTCGGTTCAATGCCGTTGACGCCCTGCCATGCGGTTTCCGCAGTGCCCAACGACAGTCCATGCCCGCCTTGCGGGAATAGGTGCGCTTCGATGCTGACTCCGGCTTTCTTGCAAGCGTCGATCAGCATCAGTGTGTTTTCGTATGGCACGGTTTCGTCGGGAACGGTATGCCATGCGAACGGCGGTGTTTTGGCGTCGATATGACGTTCGATCGACACGGATTCAAGCGCTTGTGAATCGTTGCGGCGTTCACCAAGCAGCGAATCGAAACTGCCGCGATGGGCGAGCGGGCCAGACGTGATCACCGGATAGGCGAGCATCAAACCATTCGGACGCACCGCATCCGGATCGTAACCATGAGCGACAAGAACATCGTCGCTGGTGGAGGTGGCGAGATTCGCAGCAAGATGACCGCCTGCGGAAAGCCAATCACGGCAATCGCATCCGGATCGACATGCCACTCGGCGGCATGCTCACGAATCATCGTCATCGCATCGGCAGCTTCCAACAGCGCAACTGGAAAAACGGAAGGCTTCACCGAATATCGCAGCACAAAAGCGTTGAAACCGGCCGCAAGAAACTGCATCGCAATCGGCTCCGCCTCACGATCCGACGTCATTTCGTAACCGCCGCCCGGAATCACAAGCACAGACGGACGCACACGGTCGGGAACGACTTCTTCGCTGTTATCAAGGCAATATCCGACGAATTTCGCTGCGCTGCCGTCGATGCCGGAGATTCATATTCGAAATGTTTCATATATCCATCATAGGTGGAACACGGCGCACGTTATGCAGGAACTATTTGGTCCCGCTATTTTTCGTACCTTGTGATCCGTGGACGCAAATTGTGCAGTCGGGAGAGTGTGTCCTACTCGAGCAGCCAGTCGAGGATGTTGCGGTGTCGAATGTCTTGGTAGTCGCCGAGCCCGATGGTATCCAAGGTGAGCTGTGTGACGTAGAGGAGACCTCCATATGTGAGATACCGGTCGAACAGCGCATTGTCATTTGCTGTCGGTTGCAATGCATTTCGGTATTCCGAGAAAGACAACGGCAGCATCTTGAGCTCGACATATCGTCCGGTGAAATGGATGATTTTGCGTTTTTTCAGAATCGTCCAGTGAAATGGATGATTTTGCGGAGTGGGTGAGTGATATAGACGTGCGATTGGGCAAATCGGAAGTAATGTTGCGATCATTCGACGGAATTCACGAATGTGTATGGCCGCTCACATGTCTGATACATTTTTCTCAGCTAATTGGCAGGAACACGTATCATTCCTCCAAGACTCGGGCGCTTATATAGAACATGTCAGCAGTTACGGCGGCTGGCGAGGTTCCTGAAGAACCCCATAACTGAACCCTTCTTCTCTCTTCTCTCTCAGCCGGCGGCCCTTCTCTCCGCCGGCTTTCTTCTTTTCTGAACACGATGCATGCGATTCGTGCGATTCGCGATTTATGTTTCGCGATTTTGCCGAAAAGAGTTGCAAGACAAACGGCCGACCATGCGTGAGTAATGCATGGTCGGCCGTTTGTGATGCTGGTGATTATGCGTGGTCGCGTGCAGGCATTCGTGATTCAGCAGCGCTCGTACGAGAACCTGCGCAGGCGTTCGAAGCATTCCACGCTTTCGTCAAGCCATGGCATGCCGATCACGAACACGTGGCCGAGCGTTTCGTGGCGGCGTGGCTTCGGGTCGAACAGTTCGAAATCGGCTCCCTTGCGGGCCAGTGCGGCAGCAAGCGCCAGATTGTCGGCCTCGAGGAAATCGTCGCCGCAGGTCACGATGAACAGTGGCGGCAGGTTGACGTTGAACGCCAGGCCTTCGGCGGTGAGGAACTTCGGGTCGGCGGCTTCGATGCCGTCGAAGAATTCGACGCCCAGCATCTGTTCGAGTCCGGTGCGGCGATTCGGATCGTAGCCTACGGTCAGTTCGCTTCCCATGGTTTCCAACGATGCGGAACTGTAGGCACCGCACACCGGAGCGGCACCGGCGAAACCAATGCCCGAAGCTCATCCACGCCGAATGCGGCAGCGGCTTCGGCATTGTTTTCAATCGCCAACGTCAGCATGGTCAACGCGCCGCCTGCCGAATCGCCGGTGAGGAACACGGCGTTCGGATTAACCGGATAATCAGTCAAATGCGCCTTGATCCAACGCAATGCCGCCTGAACGTCCGCCAGCTGACCCCTCAAATCGGTTTGCGGGGCCGGTCGGTAGTTCAGTGAGAATACGGCGAAGCCCGTTTCGGCCAGATGCACGTTGAAGTTGCGGTTCAATTCCTTATATCCGTAAGTGAAACCGCCGCCGTGTATATCGATGTACACCGGCAGCGTATGCCCGCAGCGCAGCACCGCATCGTGCGGTAGATACAGGTCGAGCAAATGCCCTCTGCACTGCCCGGCTTCCGTATCGTAGCCACCGTCAGGCAGGTATGGAATATCTTCGATCACGTCGATTGTGTCAGGTGTGTGCCACAGTTCGGAACGCGGGGTGTCAACCGCGATCGCGCCGAAACGCATGTCGAGAATGCCGCGGACGCGCTCTTCGGAAAGGCCTTCGAGATCGCCGTCGGTTTCCGTCCAACGTTCCGCATGGTCGATCATCTCACGGGTGATGCCATATTTTGCCGCGCATTGTGCGCTGAGTTCCTCAATGGTCTGTGTGCTCGTCATCGACGCCGTCCTTTCATGATGTTCATGCGATTGCGGCCGTTCCGTCATCGGAATGCCGCACCTCGATATATCGTACCGGTTCGATATAGAAAGCGCTACTGCGATCACCCATATTCCTTTACGTCCAGAGCGAATTTATGTAACGGTACATGCGTTGATTTTATTGCGATTGCGACACGCCGAAATCACTCACGTTGCATCAAAAAACGGTTCGCATAGAATAAGTCGCGTTTGCGAATCCGAACAGGGGTTTCGACCGAGAGAGACGGCAACGGGACGCTCGACAAACGACGGACGTGAATCGTAACGGCAACGAATGGCCGTAAAAGCAACGCAAAAACGCAAAACCAACCCACGAAAACCCAGACAACCAGCAAACAATCCGAAGGAACGCTACGTATGTACGTCGATCCGAATCGTAATACAGAAGCAGGCAACCTTAAATGGATCCTGCCATACTGCAAACCCGACCTGCACGAGTGGCCGGCGCGATAGTGCTGTTCTGCGTCAACAACACCATGGCGCTCATCATTCCGCTATTGTCAGGCCTCATCGTGGACCGTGTCATCGTGCAAGGCCAAGTCGACGAACTGACGCGACTGTGCATCATGATGATCGTGTTCACCATCGTGCGCGTCGCCTCGCGCTACGGCTACCAAATGTGGATGGAACGCTTCGGGCAGAACTCCGTATTCCGTCTCGTCAGCGACGAATACGAGAAACTGCACGAACTCGACTTCACCTATTTCAACCACACGCGTACCGGCGACATCATGAGCCGCATGACCTCCGACACCGATGCCATACGCCACGCGCTGAGCTGGGTGAGCTACCAGGTGCTTGACTGCGTGGTCATGTTCATTGGCGCGCTCGCATGATGTTCACCATCGACTGGCGGCTCGCGCTCGCGCTCGCATGCGTCACGCCGTTCATTTTCATCCTTACGCGCGGACTCTCCACGCACGCAAGACCACTGTTCTTCGCCATCCGCAACTCGCTTGCCGAAATGAACTCAATGGTCGAAGAAAACATCGAAGGCAACCGCGTGGTCAAAGCGTTCGTGCGCGAACCGTATGAAACCGAAAAATTCGACAAACACAACGACGATTACATGCAACGCAACATGGACCAGGCCTACAACAGCCGCAAATACATGCCATGGCTCGACGGTCTCGGCTTCTCACTGCAGCTGATCACGCTTGGATTCGGCGGATTCCTGGTCATCACCGGGCGCATGACCCTCGGCAATCTCGTGGCGTTCAACTCCTACCTGTGGATGATCGACGGGCCGGTACGCCAATCCGGATGGCTGATCAACGACTGGCAGCGATTCAACGCATCCTGCATCAAAATCCGCAAACTGCTCACCGCTCAGTCACGTATTACGGAAAAGCCGGAAAATACGGAAAAACCGGGAGACAGCGCCGACGCGAATCACGCCAGCACAGCGGCTGCAACCGCTGCAACAACCAACACAACCCGCATCGCAGGCAGCATCGACTTCCAGCATGTCAGCTTCGCCTTCCCCGACGAACCGGACACCCCCGTGCTCGAAGATGTGGATTTCCATGTTCCGGCAGGCGCCAAACTCGGCATTCTCGGCGAAACCGGCGCGGGCAAATCCACCCTCGTCAACCTCATCTCCCGCTTCTACGACCCCACCGAGGCCATGTGCTCATCGACGGCGTCGACGCGCGAGACTGGCCGCTCGCCACACTGCGCTCGCAAGTGTGCGTCGTGGCGCAAGACACGTTCCTGTTCTCCGACACCATCGGCGGCAACATCAGCTTCGGCGCGGGCGAACAACGCGAATACGACGAACAGTACATTCGCCGCATGGCCACCATCGCCGGCGCGGACGGCTTCATCCGCAGCATGCCGGAAGCTACGATACCGTGGTCGGAGAGCGTGGCGTCGGCCTTTCCGGCGGCCAAAAACAGCGCCTGAGCCTCGCACGCGCGCTCGCCGACAATCCGTCGATCCTCATCATGGACGATACGACCAGCGCCGTCGACATGGAAACGGAAGCGGAAATCCAGCGCCATCTGCGCGAACTGGACGAACAGAAAACCATCGTCACCATCGCACACCGTATTTCATCGGTGAAAGATTCCGATCTGATCCTCGTGCTTGAGCATGGCCGCATTGTGGAGCGCGGCACGCATGACGAACTGGTGGCCGCGCACGGCCGATATTGGGAGATCTACTACAGGCAGCTCGGCTTGCAGGCGGGTCGTTCGCAAGGTTTCGAAGCGTAGGCGCGGGAAAGCAGGAAAGGGGGAAAACCCATGGCAAAACGTAACACATACCGCGAAGATGAAGAGCTGGAAGAACAGATCAACCTGCATGATATTCTGCGCATCGGCGTCTATGTAAAGCCGTATATGTCGCGAATCATACGCATTCTTGCCGTCGTCGTCATGATGAGCTGCATTGCGGTAGTCGTGCCATATTTGACGAAAATCATGATTGACAGCGCGATTCCGTCGAAAAATCTCACCTTACTTGGTGAATTAACGGGGTTGATGGCCGTACTTATTGTGATGTATGAGTTTGGATTGCGTTATCGTACCGTCGAAATTACTCGCGTCGGTCAGCTCATGTTGAAAGACATGCGCCGCGATATTTTCACGCATATTCAGACGCTGCCGTTCAGCTATTTCGATTCGCGTCCGCACGGCAAAATCCTGATTCGCGTGGTCAATTATGTGAACACGCTTTCCGACACGTTGAGTTCCGGCCTGATCAATGTGATTTCCGACGTATTCACCTTCCTGATCACGCTGGTGGTCATGTTCGTGGTCGATTGGCGGCTTGCGCTGTTCAGCCTGGTGCTCTTCCCGTTCCTGATCGCGTGGGTGCTGGTATTGCAGCATTTCCAGCGCCGTGCGTATCAGGTGTTGTCGAACAAGCAGAGCAATCTCAACGCGTTCATTCACGAGTCGATCACCGGCGTGAAAACCACGCAGACCTTCGCCCAGGAGGCGGCGCAGTTCAAAACCTTCCAAGAGCAGCAAGACGACGTGCGCACCTCGTGGATGAAGGCCGTGCATATCCAGTTCCTCATGTGGCCGGGCATTCAAACCATTTCCGTCATGACGATCGCATTCATCTACTATGTGGGCGTCACGGGCTTCGGCGCGGTGAACGTTTCCACCGGCGTGCTGATCGCGTTCGTTGGCTATGCGAATAATTTCTGGAATCCGGTGATCAGCATCGGCAATTTCTACAATCAGCTGATCACTTGTTCCGCATATCTTGAGCGTATTTTCGAAACGCTTGACGTGCAGCCGGAGATTCGTAACGCGCCTGACGCGACTGAACTGCCGCAAATTGAAGGACGCGTCGATTTCAACGATGTAGTTTTCCGTTACGAGCCTGACGGTCGCAATATTCTCAATCTGGTTGATCTGCATGTTGAGCCAGGCAGCACCGTTGCGTTGGTTGGTCCGACCGGTGCCGGCAAAACCACGATTATCAATCTGCTGTCGCGTTTTTACGACGTTGCAGAAGGTTCGGTCACAATTGATGGTCATGATGTGCGTTCTGTCACATTGGAATCGTTGCGTCGGCAGATGGGCGTCATGCTGCAGGATACGTTCATTTTCTCCGGCAATGTGCGCGAGAACATCCGTTACGGCAAGTTGGATGCGACCGATGCTGAGATCGAAGCGGCCGCGAAGGCGGTGCATGCGCACGAGTTCATTATGGATTTGCCGAACGGATACGACACGGTGGTGGAGGAGCGCGGTTCCACGCTTTCCGCTGGTCAACGTCAGCTGATTGCATTCGCCCGCGTGGCTGCTGGCCGATCCGCGCATTCTGATTCTCGACGAGGCCACGTCGAATATCGATACGCGTACCGAAGAGGCACTTCAGGCCGGATTGAACCACCTGCTGAAGGGACGCACGAGCTTCATCATCGCGCACCGACTGTCCACCATCGAGAACGCGGACATGATCTGCTACATCGATCATGGGCAGATCATGGAGCAAGGCAACCACGCCGAGCTGCTCGCCAAGCGTGGCGCCTACTATCGCCTCTACGACTCCCAATACGCCATGATCAAGGTCTAAATGGGCTGATTAGGGCTTGGACTGATTGGCTTGAAATCAGCCTTCCTGCTAGCCGCTTGTCGTTTTTCGGCCGGCGGCTAGCCGCAAATTATCAGGTACGAGGCGGAAGATAGGGAAGTCAGAAAGCAACGCATGTTGCTGCGCACGAAGATGACGCGTGAATGCGTCGATGAAACAACGCGGGAAGGTTTGGTATGGCAGTAGAGAAGCCAGTTCTCACCCAGGAGCAGCAAGATGCGGTCGCAGCGCTCGCATCCACCAACGTGTATGCGAAGCAATCGAAATTCAAAACCTTCCGCGAGTTGCCGCCGAAAGACAAGTGGCCGTACTTCAAGCAGAACTTTCTGACCGATGTGCTGATCATTATCGCAGTGGTCGGCTTGGTACTTGCTTTCGTCATCTCGTATGTGACCAAAGGTCCCGAGGCCGAGCTGAGTCTTGAAGGTGTCGATATGGCGGAATATTCCGAACAGATTGATGCGTTGGGCGCTGATTTTGTGAAGACGCAAGGTATTGAAGACGAGCGTCTCGTGCGGACGGATGCCTCCATTGCGATTAGCGAGAATGCCGCGCAAGATGGTTCCGCATCGTTGACGGCTCGCGTTCGGCAGGTCAGATCAACATGATTGTTGCCGAAACCGATATTTTCGCCGAAGTCAATGATCGCGGCGACATCACCAAACCCGCGGAAGTGATGAGTGCCGCCGATCTTGAGCAGGTCAAGGATGCGCTGGTCGACGCCAAAGGCAATCCGGTTTCCGATGTGAACGACGCTGTCGGATTCGACTTGTCCCATTCGAAAACATGGACTTCCATGAAGGGACTGCCGAAAGAAGGGGTTATTCTCGGATTCAGCAATATCACGGAATCCAAGGATATGCCGATTCAATTCGTGGAATATCTGCAATTCGAGTAGGTATTTGCTGGTCTTCGAACGGTCATTTCAGTTGCTGAATATTTGCTGAATGTGCGTAGACACGCACATCGCGGTTGCCCCGTTTTCCGCTTAAGCTAGTGAGGGTACGTCAAACGATGCACGTCAACGGATAGGCGGCATTCGGAATTCGAAGGAGATGGCAATGGAGAACGGCAATATGACTCCCCTTGTTCCTCGGCAGGATGGGCGCCTTGAATGGGGCAATGGTGTGGTCTCCATGCTGTTTGACATTGCCGCCGATTCCCCCGTTCGCCTCTGCAACGTTGTAGGGCGCAACATGGTTCCGATCGATGGTCGCTTGTCTGACGATGGAAAGCCAGTGGTTGAAAAGGATCCGCGTCCGATTGTTGAGGTGTGTGCCGCCAATACCGGTTCGCAAGACAACCGACTGACGTTGATTGCCACAGTTGCCGGCAGCCAATTGCGATTCGTTTCCGCGCTTGCTTCCGAACCTGAACCAGGTTCCGCCGATCCGTTCCGTTTGGAGATCACGCAGTTCGCGCCGTATGCCGATCTTGAACCGAAAGGTCGTGAATTCGAGCCGACGGCAAGCGAACGTGACGCAGCCGATTCCGCCGCGAATTCCGCGTCCGAGGCGGTTTCCGCCGATTCCAATGCAGGCTTGGTGGTCACTTCCGTATTCGAGGCGTTCCCGAATCTTTCCGCAGTGCGCACCTACACGCGTCTGCAGTCCGCCAGGCAACTGCCGATTGAAGCGGTGTCATCGTTGAATCTGACCGTTCCGATGCGCGTCAACTGCGGCAAGGTGCATCGTTCGAATATTTTCTGGGGCGATGCGCTTGGGCTGTGGAAAACGATTGGCGTGTTCGTCCGCTGCGTGACACTCAGGTGCGTAACCGCAACCAGAAAATCAATCCTGGTCAGTCTAGTTCGCGTTTTGTCATGAGCTCGACTTCTACATGGAGCTCGGGAGAGCATGAGCGGCCGGCATTCTGCAGGTGGAAGGTTCGGTACGCCGCGCCCGCGATTTTTCCGTAATGTGGCAGATCGAGCATAACGGTCCGTGGGAGTGGGAAGTCGGCGAGGACGATCCCGGTCTGCACGTCACTGCGTTCGGTCCGGAATATAAGGATCATGGTTGGTTCACCAATCTTGGTGAAGGCAATGATTTCGAGTCCGTTCCTGTGTCGTTTGCCATTGCCGCAGGCGATTGGCAGCAGGCTGTTGCCGAAATGACGTTGCAGCGTCGTGCGCTGCGCATTGCCAAGCTCGTGAGTTGGGGCGCGTCGATCAGTTCGAGCATACGCAGGGTCTTGTGATCTACAACGATTACATGAATACGCTGTTCGGTGACCCTCGTATTGAGAAGGAACTGCCGCTGATTGAAGGTGCGGCAAGCGTTGGCGCGGATGTTTTCTGCATTGACGCCGGCTGGTACGACAGCACCGACGGCGGCTGGTGGGACATGGTCGGCGAATGGCAGGCCTCCACCAACCGTTTCGGCGACGCCGGTCTGCGCGGTCTTGCCGACACGATTCATGCTCATGGCATGGGCTTGGGACTGTGGCTCGAACCTGAAGTGATCGGCGTGAAATCGCCGCTTGCGAGCATGTTGCCGGATTCCGCGTTCTTCCAGCGTCATGGTGTTCGCGTGTGCGATTCGGGTCGTTATCTGCTTGATTTCCGTTCTCCCGAAGCGCGAGAGCATGTTACGCGTACTGTTGATCGTTTGATTGACGATTTCGGTGCGGTGTTCTTCAAGTTCGACTACAACACCATTCCCGGCGTCGGCACTGATTTGAATGCCGAGTCCGTTGGCGATGGCCTGCTCGAGCATTGCCGCGCATATGTGGATTGGCTTGACGATCTGCGTCGCCGTCATCCGGATGTGATGATCGAAAACTGCGGTTCCGGTGCCATGCGCGCCGATTACGCGCAGTTGTCCCGCTTGGATTTGCAGTCCACTTCCGACCAGTGCGATCCTCTGATTTATGCTGCGATTGCGGCTGGTGCAGGTATGACGATTCTGCCGGAACAGCAGGGTAATTGGGGTTACGCTCAGCAAGAGATGGATGATGAGACTGCTGTGTTCACGCTTGCTACGGGTGTGCTCGGCAGGCTGTATCTGTCTGGTTTCATCGATCGCATGACGGAGCCGCGTCTTTCGCTCGTTCGCGACGCTATCGCCTTACATCGTTGTGTACTTGCCGACCAGCAGCATATGGTGCCGTTCTGGCCGTCCGGACTTCCCGACTTCGACGGCGATTGGCTTGCCGTCGGCTTGCGTCATGTCGAAACGGATATGGGTGACGCGTATGTGTACGGCGAATCCGCTTGGAATGAGCAGGCTGCCGAGCAGAACGATCAGCAACCTCAGCCGGAAGATAAGCCCGACTACATCATCGTGTGGCGTCGCGGCGGCACACCGTCCGTGAACATGCCGTTGGATGCGGATCAAACCATCGAACAGGTGTTCCCGAATCCTGCCGAACCGGACCATGCGCCCAATGCCAAACCGTGGACTATCGAACGCATGGATCCGGAAACGGTTCGTCTGAACGCCGCCACCTCCAAGCAACCCTCCGCCCGCATCTTTGCCATTCGCCGCCGCGACTGATCGGGGCTGAGCCAACCAATCGCTGAAATGCCGTATTTCCGGCTATCGTGCGTTCCGCTGCAATCGGGCGCGGAACGCACGATAGCTATATGATCGCGGTCGTGGATTCACGTTCGACCAACTGATATCCGATGGTTGCGCGGCTCGGCGGCAGCACCGTGCCTGCATCATTGGAATTTCCGGCATTGCTGGAATTATCATTCACTTCGCCGCGTTCGATCCGTTCGACAATCATATCGACCGCGAATTTGGCAAGTTGGTCGAGATCCACTTGGATGGTGCTCAGCGAAGGGGTGGCGTAGGTTCCGGAAGTCACGCCGTCGAATCCGATCACCTTCACGTCTTGCGGCACATGGATGCCATAGTCGGCGAGGCCGCGAATCACGCCGAATGCGGCGAAATCATTGGCGCAGCACACTCCGTCGAACGCGATTGCGGGAATCTTGTCGGTCGTTTCGATCGATCTGCCGTAATCTTGCCGCTTGCATCGTTGAAATCGGCGGTTCCGGCCGTGCCTGTTTCGCGGTCTCCAGCACCCGCGCCGGCTCCGCAGCCCGTCCTTCGCGCCGCCATGATCCGTTCGGCGATCGCGTGCCCGGCGGTAATGCCTTCGTCGGAGCGACCGCCTTCGAACACCATGGTTTCGTCATATGGCAATCCTGCGTCCAGCAACGCCGCGCACGCTCCTCGAAGTCGCAATGCAAATGCGTTCTGCGCATGCGCCAACTTGGCGCGCGGCACGAACGTATGCCCGACAATCGCAATATTCCGGCATCCCTGGGCGATCAGATACTGCATCGCAGCGCGTTCGCCCTCCTCGTTGGGAAAATTCACGGCATCCACGGTTGGCGTTTCCTCGCATGCGTCGAGCAGTACGAGAGGGCGCCCGCCGTTGAGTTTGGCGAGCGGTAGATTCGTGCCCAATCCGGTGGCGTGCAGAATCTCACCGTCGAAGAGCTGCCCTGAGAACGGATTGCTGGTCAGCGCATGTTCGGCCGCGTCCGGCGAATACTGGGTTTGCTCGATGAACGGCGTGAGTCCGCGTGAGGTGATCTCGCGGCTCAATGTTTGCGTCAGCTTCGAATAGAACGGCGAATCGAATTCGTTGACGATGATGTGAATAATGTTGCTGCGACCTGATTTGAGCATGCTGGCTGTCAGATTGATGCGATAGTCGAGTTTTTTCGCTGCTGCCAGCACTTTGGCTCGGGTCGATTCCTTGACGCCAGCTTTGCCGTGCAGCGCATTCGATGCGGTCATGGGGGAGACGCCGGCTTCCGCCGCCACGTCGCGCAATGTCGGTTTGCCGTTTGCCATGCACCGCTCCTTACAGCCAAGTCTTTCTGTAACGATATTATATATGATGATTTTCTGGTAATCGTTGAAATTTCAAAGAATCACCGATATCCTATCATGATTGTGATTTCTGAAATATGCTATAAAATATGTAACGGTACATATCTGAAGTTTTCCAAGATGATGAAGTCGAACAAGTAAGTCAAGGATGACGTCAGATACTGTAAACGGCACGCTTTTCTAACGTTGTACAAGGAGAAGGCAATGGCGACTACCGAGGATCTGCCAAAAGCATGGCGACCGCCAATGGGCTGGAACAGCTGGGATTCCTACGGCACCACCGTCACCGAAAGCGAAGTGCTTGCCAACGCACGATTCATGCGGAACACCTGAAAGACGCCGGCTGGGATACGATCGTCGTCGACATCGACTGGTATGACCCGACCGCCCGCGCACACGGTTACAATGCCAATGCGCCGCTGATCCTCGACGAATACGGGCGTCAACTGCCCGACCCTGAACGATTCCCCAGCGCTGCAGACGGGCACGGTTTCGCACCGCTTGCCGAACAGATCCACGCCATGGGACTCAAATTTGGCGTACATATGATGCGAGGCATTCCGCGCTTGGCGGTCGACAACAATCTGCCGGTCAAAGGCACTCCATACACGGCGCAAGAGGTGGCGGACCTTAACCACGTGTGCAAGTGGAATTCAGACAATTATGGGCTGAACCATAACCACTCCGGAGCTCAAGCTTGGTATGACGAACAGCTCGACCTGTTCGCCTCATGGGGCTTGACTTCCTCAAAGTCGACGACATGCAAACGCCATTCCACAGCGCGGAAATCGCCGCCTACCATAACGCCATCGCCAAAGCTGAAGCGCAATACGGTCGCAGCATCAGCCTGTCGCTCTCGCCGGGCGGTTGGGTGAGCACCGGCTACACCGAATTTCTGCGAGACAGCGCGCAAATGTGGCGTATCAGCGACGATTTATGGGATCGTTGGGAAGACATCTACCAGCAATTCCCGCGTCTTGCGAGGTGGGCGCCGTTCCAGACCACCGGTCATTGGGCTGACGCCGACATGCTGCCGTTGGGGCATATTGGATTGCGGGCCGAACGTGGAGACGATCGCCAAAGTCGCCTCACCGAAGATGAAAGCCGCACGTTGCTTGCCCTCTGGTGCATGGGACGCAGCCCACTTATGGTAGGCGGCGACCTGCCGACCAGTACCAGCGAAACCATTGAACTGCTCGCCAATCCGGCATTGCGCGAAGTCACCGCAGGATCCACCAACAATCACGAAACCGTGTACGAACGCATCTTCGAACGTTGGGATGACGAAAACTCCTACCTTGGGGATCTCGTGGTGTGGGCCGCCGATGCGGCCGACTGGGCGGATGGCACTCCTTCCGCACATTCGGGCGGACATTATGCAGCCATCTTCTGGACCGGCGATCGCGACTACGAACTGCCGGCAACCATCGAGCTGCAATCCATCGTCGGATTAAGCCAACGCAACGATCCGTGGACGATTACCAATCTGTTTGACGACGAAACCAACGCAACTGGCGAAACTGATGTAACCGGCGCACGTATCGAAGGTGAGGGCGAAGATCGAGTCATCCGTGGAACCATACCAGCGCATGGCGTGCTCTGGTTCGCACTCGACCCGCGCTGACGGCAACCAGCAGTCGCTATAAATCGCCATCAATCATCAAATTTCCAACAAAACTCAATGACAAACCACCAACCAAACACAAAAAGGAATGCCATGACCGATACCATCATCGCAACCCTCAACAAGGCAGGTGTGCGCAACATCAGCACTGACCTGTGGGGCATCTTCTACGAAGACATCAGCTACTCCGGCGACGGCGGACTCAACGCCGACCTCGTACAGAACGGCGCATTCGAATACAATCGCGCCGACTCCTCCGACTGGAGCAACTACAGCTTCTGGCGCAAAATCGTGCCCGCCGGCTCCTTCGCAGCCTTCGACGTGCTCACCGACAATCCGGTAGCCGAAGAAAACCCGCACTATGCGTCCGTCGAGGTCGAACAGGCGCCGGCTTCGCTTGAAAACATCGGCTGGGACGGCATGGTCTTCCGTGCCGGCGAAACCTACGATTTCTCCGCATGGATGCGTATTTCCAGCAATTGCGAAGCTTCCGCACTTCCTGTCACCGTCGCTCTGATTGACGACGATGGAAATGCGATTGCAGAACAAGATATCACCGTCGATTCCAACGATTGGCGTAAGCAAGAGGTTTCGCTGACGGTTTCCGGTGAAAGCAATGCCATCGTTGTACATGAAGGCGCTTTGCGACTCACCTTCACCACGGAAGGTACCGTCGATCTTGATTTCGTTACCCTCGAACCACGCACCACCTACAACGGCTCAAGCATTTCCGTCCCGATTTGGTCAAGGCGCTCGCCGACCTGCAGCCGCGCTTCATGCGCTTCCCGGGCGGCTGCATCACCCACGGTCTTGGCATGGATAACATGTACCACTGGGATCGCACCATCGGTGATGTTGAGCATCGGCCGCACAATTTCAACCTGTGGGGCTACCACCAGTCGTTCCGTATCGGCTACTACGAATACTTGTGCCTGTGCGAAACCATTGGCGCGAAGCCGCTGCCGGTGCTGCCCGCCGCCGTGAGCTGCCAGAACACCAGTCAGGGCCCGGTGCCGATCGCGCAGAAAGACATGCCGGCATACATCGATGAAGTGCTGCATTTGGTCGAATTCTGCAATGGCGATGCCGCGACCACCGAATGGGGTGCCAAGCGTGCCGCATGGGTCATCCGGAACCGTTCAACCTTGAATATTTGGGCATCGGCAACGAAGATCTCATCGATGACGTGTTCAGGAACCGCTTCCAGCAGATCTTCGACGCGGTCAAGGCCACCTACCCGGATATTGTTGTGGTTGGCACGGTCGGCCCGGCTCCGAGCGGTCCCGACTACGAGGCTGGTTGGCAGTATGCGCGTGAAGCCGGCGTTCCCATCGTTGACGAGCATTCCTATCAGTCCTCCAGCTGGTGGTTCCACAATCTCGACCACTACGACACCACGGATCGTGAGGGCCGAAGGTGTACTTGGGCGAGTATGGTTCGTGGAACACGCAGCTGATCAACGGTCTTTCCGAAGCGGCGTTCATGGGTCGCATGGAATTGAACGGCGATGCCGTGGTCATGTCTTCGTATGCGCGCTGTTTGCCAAGAACGGGCATCACAGCTGGAATCCTGATCTGATCTACTTCGACAACGAACGTACCTACCTGCCGTACAGCTACTGGGTGCAGCAGATGTATGCCACCACCACGTCCGATACCGCATGGCCGGTCGCGGTGGAAGGCAAGACCACGCTGCGTCGCGAACTGCCACCAACCGTTGGACTGCGCTTGGAAGGTGCCGCTCACGCCGACATCACCAACTTCAGCGTTGACACCGCTGATGGCCGCCATGTCGATCTTGAGGACTGCCATTACGCAGGCAATGGTCCGATGAACACGAGCCTCAACATTGACTCTGACGCCTACACCATCAACGCCACCATCACCTACTATCAGGGTCGTTGGGGCTTGCAGCTGGTCCACGGCGACATCAACGGCAAGAACCACAACATCACCTCCTTCGGTCGTGCTTTCGAAATCAAGGTGGTGCGCGACGTACCGCCTACAATCTTGACGGCACCGAATGGTCCATGGACGAAGTGTTCCCCGGAACCGTGTGGCAGGTGCGCATCGAAGTGGCCGATCGCGGCGAAAGCATGAAGCTGTATATCGATGGAGAGCTTGTTGCGCAGGGTGTTGAGAAGCCGGAAGAGCCCCGCCGTACCGTCACCGTGCTCGCAATGATGCTGAAGGCGTCACCTACGTGCGTATCGTCAACGCGCTCGACGCTGAAGCCGAGATTGATCTGAACCAAGTGCTTGAAGAGCTTGGTGTTTCCGCGGAATCCCGCGCTTCGGCAACCGCCACCGTGCTCGCCGGAACCGACCCGTACGCCGGTGAAATCGGCAAGGCTTCGCCAACCGTTCCGGTTGAAACCGCAATCGACCTAACCAGCGGCGCCTACACCGCCCCCTCCTGGTCCTTCACCACCCTCACCCTCCATGACTAATCGCGGAAAGCTTTCAGCGCTACGTCGCAAAACATATGGAGGTGCGTTGGTTAATCCCACTGCCATCGATGAATAACGCGGCTTCCGAAGCAAGACTGCCATCGAGCGTAGGCTGGAGGCATGAGCAAACACCATCGTGACCGCAGCTGGGCGCCAGCACCGCAACCACTTCCCGAGAACGCGCACGTCATCGACAACCACACGCATGTGGCGTCCGTCGTGCCGTTCTCGCGGGCCATGAGCCACGAAGCGCAAGAAAAAGGACAGCCGGAAGTCCCCGTATACAGCGTCGACGAACTGCTGAACCAAGCGCAACAAGTCGGAGTCGAAGGCGTCATCGACTGCGGATGCGAACTGCCGAACCTCATGACGGCCATCGACATGGCACGCGAACACCCCCAAACCGTGCATGCGGCCATCGCCATACACCCCAACGAATCCGTGCTCCACGGTCACCGCGGGGTGCCGGGCCCAGACGGGTTGCCGCTCAAATACAAGCCATGGCACGACACCAGCTTCGAAGACGCCATGGCCGAAGTGCACCGCCTCGCCACCGCCTACCCCAACCAGGTTGTGGCCATCGGCGAGACGGGGCATGGACCTCTTCCGCACCGGAGAAGCCGCCAAAGAACTGCAGCGAGAAGCCTTCCGCGCGCACATCGCGCTCGCGAAAGAACTGAACCTGCCCATGCAGATCCATGATCGCGATTCACATAAGGAAGTCATCGAAACGCTGCTGGCGGACGGCGCTCCCGAACGGACCGTGTTCCACAGCTATTCCGGTGATGCCGAAATGGGTGAGATCGCACGTGAAAACGGTTGGTATCTCAGCCTTTCGGGCACATCCAGCTATAAGGGCAACGATGGTATTCGCGAGTCGGCGCGCATTGTCGGATTGAGCCATGTCATGGTCGAAACAGATGCCCCCTACCTAAGTCCGATGCCGTATCGGGCCGCACCAACGCGCCATACATGATCCCCTACACCCTGCAGTCGTTGGCGAATTATCTCGATAAACCGCTGACGGAAGTCGCGCAGGCAACGCGAAAGACCACGCGCGAAGTGTACGGAATCTGAACAAATTCCGAAAATCGACAGGACGGAAACGATTTATCCGAAAATAAGAGAGAGTAAGAGAAAGACAAGAGGTAAAATAAGAAAAAAACCCACAGGAAGTTTACTTCGTGCGAGATCAAGAATCGCAAGAAACAATGTGAAGATTTGACAAGACTTCGTAAGGCTCCTAACGTGCCTTTTTGCGTTTATTTTGGGGAGTGGGTTGGAAGGCCCGCCACTTGGAGGTAGCGTTATGGCTAACGAGCCAAACGAGGATGAGCCGCTGTTTCACGCAGCCACATACACGCAGGCGCCGAAGGTTTCGCACAAGGTGCTGACCAAGGAAGAGCGACAGGTGCTGATCAAGCAGCACGAGGAGAAACAGCAGGAGGCCGCCAAACTTGACCAGGTGGCCAGCAAGGGTCCCGTCGGTCGTTGGTGGAGCCGTCTGCAATCCGGTCCAAACAGAATCACGCCCGCCATGGCGATCGTGGCGTTGGGCGTGGTATATGGCGATATCGGCACCTCGCCGCTGTACACCATGCAGACGTTCCTCAACGGGCAGGGCGGACTTGCGCATGCCGACCGCGAAGCCGTGCTCGGCGTGCTTTCGTTGGTGTTCTGGTCAATCACGCTTATCACCACCGTCAAATACGTGCTGATTGCCATGCGTATCGACAACAAGGGCGAAGGCGGCATTTTCGCGCTGTACTCGTTGGTTCGAAAGTACGGTGCATGGCTTGCGATTCCTGCCATGCTCGGCGGCGCCGCGTTCCTCGCCGATTCCGTACTCACCCCGGCTGTGTCCATCAGCTCGGCAGTGGAAGGCTTGGAGACGCTGCCAGCTTTTGAAAAACTTTTTACTGAAAACAAGCAGCTGACCCTGATGATCACCGCGGCCATCATTCTGATGCTGTTCTCTGTGCAGTCGCGTGGCACCGAGCGTATCGGCAAGGCGTTCGGTTCGGTCGTGCTTGTCTGGTTCTCGTTCCTGGCGGTTGTCGGCTTGGCGAACCTCAGCCAGTATTGGAGCGTGTTCGCGGCGCTCAACCCCGTGTACGGTGTCAGATTCCTGTTCAGCAGCCATAATGCCGCCGGGCTTGCCATCATGGGTACGGTGTTCCTGTCAACCACCGGTGCCGAAGCGCGTTTATTCCGACATGGGGCATGTTGGCCGTGGCAACATCTATTTCACGTGGCCGTTCATCAAAATCGCGCTTGTGCTCTGTTATTTCGGCCAAGGCGCATGGATGCTCAATCATTGGGATGATTCGGCTTACATCCGCACGCACGGTTTGAACCCGTTCTTCGAAATGATGACGCCCAGCGTGCGTTACGTGGCCGTCGTGCTTTCCGTGGTCGCGGGCGTTATCGCATCGCAGGCGTTGATCACCGGCGCGTTCACGATGGTGTCTGAAGCCACCCATCTGAACTGGATGCCGCATCTTCAGGTCCGTTACCCGGCCCGTACCCGCGGCCAGCTGTACATTCCTGTGGTCAATGCGGTGCTTTGCGTTTCCACGCTGTTGGTTTTGGCGCTATTCCGTGATTCCGAGCATATTTCCGCGGCGTATGGTCTGGCGTTGACCATCACCATGATCACTACCACCATTCTGCTTGCCGTCTACATCTGGCATTCGGGGCGTCGTATCGGAGCGGTCGTATTCACCGTGCTGTTCCTTGCGATCCAATTCATGTTCTTCTTCGCTTCCATGGCGAAGTTCCTGCATGGCGGTTGGTTCACGATGCTGCTTACCTTCGCGATTCTGCTGGTTATGTACACGTGGAACGAAGGCACGAAGCTGGAACGTGCGCAGCGTCGCCATATGCAGCCCGCCGAATGCCTACCGGTGCTGAAGCGGTTGCATGATGACGATACGATTCCGTATTTTGCCGACAATATCGTCTATCTCACGTCGGATCCGGAGACGAAGCGTATCGATACCGATATCTTCTTCTCGATTTTCGCCGACCATCCAAAACGTGCCCGCGCTTGGTGGGCGGTTTCCGTCGAGACTGCCGATGAGCCGTTCACCCGCGAGTATTCGGTTGAGAATTTCGGTACGGATTATATGTTCCGTGTTCGCATTCGGCTTGGTTTCAAGGTTTCTCAGTCGATTCCAGCTTACATTCATCAGATCATGAACGATTTGTCGAAGTCGGGGGATCTGCCGAGGCAGGAAAGCCGCTATCCGAAGCTTGATGCTGATCCGAATATCGGTCCGATTCGATATGTGCTGATACACAAGGCGCTTATGCCTGAGTCGAAGGTGTCGCAGCGTGGCGCGATTTCTTTGGAGGTCAAGTATGCGATTCGTCATTTTGCGGGATCTCCGGTCAAATGGTTCGGCCTTGCGCCTTACAATCCGCTGATTGAGATACAGCCGCTGTTCCTCGCGACTCAGCGTCCTCCGCGGCTAAAGCGTGTGTGAAACAAGCCGTGAAACGGGCTGCGTGATGATGGCGATCGTATCTGCCATCGTCGCGCAGCCCGTTTTCGTAGGGCATTTTGTAGGTTTTTGCATGGTCTTATCTCGAAGAATCGTTGGAATCACGCTGTTTTTCGCACGCTATAAGCAATGTCGATAGCCATATGCGCGCGTTGCATTACAAGCCCTGTAGAGTAATCAACCATGTGCAGATTACTTGGATTCGCGGCAGCCGGAAGCAACACCAGTCTCAATGGCGTGCTCGGCATGCAGGCCGTACGCGATTTCCGGAATCTGAGCGAAATCCACAACGATGGCTGGGGCTCCGCGCTGGTCACCGTGCCGAGCGAGTCGCCGTACCTGCGTGACGGTGGCGCTCCCACCCCGGAAACCGCACCGCCGTCTACAAGAACACGATCGCAGCCCGACATGATCCGATTTTCGACGAGCTTGCGAACACTCCGGCTCGTGGAGGCCTGTGGCACCTGCGTTTGGCCAGCTCGAACCTGCCGTTGATTCTCGAGAACCAGCAGCCGTTCTACGCCAACGGATTGAGCTTCATCCACAATGGCGATATTTCCGACGATCAGGGTCGCAACATCATCACCAACCGCGCGTTCCCGGTCGATCCCAACATCGTGCAGTCCACTGGCGGCCGTTCCGATTCCGCCATTTTCTTCGCAGTGATCCTGCAGTACATCGGTTTTGGTTTCGCACTCGACGAGGCGGTCGCGCAGGCGGTGCGCGAACTGCGCAAAAGCTATCCGAAGTCCAGCTACAACTGCATGATCCAGAGCCAAGACCAATTCATCGCTCTGTGCGCGGCCGGTCGTGAGGTCACGTCCAAGCGCATTGTGGAAATCTATGACCAGTACGGCCGTGGCGACCAGGCGCATGACTATCGTGTGATGCGCTATCGTACGCTTGGTGAATCCGAAGCGGATCA
>ENA-OQIC01000047-OQIC01000047.1-human-gut-metagenome-genome-assembly--contig:-NODE-47-length-48091-cov-11.115587_pt1 | contig 48091 bp, 56 predicted proteins | sample MGYA00242572_ERZ504736 | MGnify/ENA primary metagenome ERZ504736 (study PRJEB26092, sample SAMD00036201) | human gut metagenome | host: Homo sapiens | study: EMG produced TPA metagenomics assembly of...
AGCCTCAAGCCTCTTTGAAAATCTTTATAAGTGTATCCGGCAGACAGCTTTGAGTGATCCTTATAAGGCAGCCGACGAAACCTATTACAAAATACTCGTCCCGGAAAAGAACAGCAAGGGAAAAGGAGTCCGCAAGGGATACCTCTGGGTGGTTGTGGGCATAAACACCAGGATGATATACCTGCTCTATGATGACGGCTCCCGCTCTGAAAAAGTTATTCTTAACGAATTAGGCGGTTGCAAAGGTATCATACAAAGCGACGGATACTCACCTTACCGGAAACTCGAAAGCGATGCTTATCCCCATATCACACGCATTCCGTGCCTGCAACATATAAAACGGAAATTTATAGATTGCGGTGAGGATGACCCGGATGCAAAAAGAATCGTGGAGATGATAAACACACTTTATCAAAATGAACATAAGCATAAGATCGGGGTTGACGGATGGACGGTAGAACAGAATCTTGTCCATCGGAAAAAGTATGCGCCGGACATACTCGGAGAAATAAAAGATGTGCTTGATGATATAGAAGAACGGGGAGATTTGTTGCCTAAGAGCGAACTGAAGGAAGCTATCACCTATCTTCGCAATGAGTGGAATGCCGTGGTGGACATCTTTAATTATGGTGACACTTACCTGGACAACAATATAGTTGAACGGATGAACCGCTACATATCCTTATCAAGAAAAAACTCATTGTTCTTCGGCAGCCATAAGGGAGCCGAACGGGGCGCCATACTCTACACGATAGCACTTACTTGTAGGATGAATAAAGTGAATCTGTTTGAGTATCTCACGGATATCATAAACAGAACTGCCGAATGGCAACCGAATACACCACTGGAAAAATACAGGCAACTGCTTCCCGACAGATGGGAAAAGGCTAATGACTAAAAAGGGATCATTAGACTTTTTACTTTTAATATACTATATAGAATCGCGGAGACGCTTACATGACAGTCTACTTTTAATACTTCAAGGAAACGTTCTCAGGTTTTTCTAAATCTATTTTCTGCCAAATCCATAATGATTCGTTTTTATACCCAAGATATAAGAACAAAAAAAAGAGAGACAATATAGAAGCGCGGAGACGCTTACATATTCCTTCAGCCCCGTTCCATCTCCAAAAACGCATCCCAAGGTGATGACTGTCCGGCAAAATACTCACATTTCATCAAATGATAACAACCGGACGAATAAGGTGTATCATCCGGTCGAAGTCGTTGTATCTTCCCTTCAAGTAAATTGTTTCACTTAAGTGATGATATTATATCACCTAGTGATGAACTTCATCACTAGGGTGCTCAAACTTCATCACTTAAGTGAAACGACTAAATCAAAAGGAAGATATCGTGTAATCAACCGGACGAAACAGCTTGTTATTCAGGATGTTTACGCTTAGTCACTTTTCTCTAAAACCCCACGAAAAACACTTGCAAAACGCTATTTTACACAGTATCTTTGTTCCAACGGAAACCTAAAACAACAAATAATGAATAAAAAGTTATTGAACAAAGTAATGAAGAAGCTTGCTTCCTCGAATGTAGTGATAAGTCCGACAGTGAAGAGTTCATCTACCTCATTATCAATGCAGAAGAAACCGGAAACGGAACAAGTACAGCAAAAACTGGAACAATATTTGCTGAGCCGCTACCACTTCCGCTTCAACCTACTGACGGAACAAACGGAATGTTGCAAAAAAGACGCTGACACACCTATATATAAGGTAATAAGCCAGCGCACCCTGAACAGCCTGTGTCTGGAAGCACGTGCACGTCACATCAACTGCTGGGACAAGGATGTAAGCCGGTTCGTGAACTCGGAGCAGATGCCGGACTATCATCCGTTACTTTCCTATATGAACACCCTTCCCGAATGGGACGGCAAGGACCGCGTGACTCCGCTGGCACAACGCATATCTACGAAAGATTTCTGGGTGAACAGTTTCCACCGCTGGATGCTGGGCGTAACTGCCCAGTGGAGCGGACGCATGGCCCGGTGCGCCAACGCTGTGGCCCCCATGCTGGTGAGCAGCGAGCAAGGGAGATGCAAATCCACTTTATTTGACTTTTTAAAGTTATACCTTGCTTAAAATAAAGAAATACAGAATGTTATGAGATATAGAGTGTATTCTCATTTTGATTTCTCTGTAATATTGAATACAGTTGGATATGTGAAACTCTAAAATTTATAGCTATGAAGAAATTAATAAAGAAACCAATTGGTAACAGAGAGATAATGCGGAACTATTTCTCTACTATTGGACTTGTTCCTATAATGAAGTCCAAGAAAAGATGTTAATGATTAAGTGTTCAGAACTGAAAAAGCCAACTTATCCGTAATTGGATAGGCTGGCTTTTTGCATTAGTTACAGTTTCACTAGACTATTCCCATGTGAAAGTATAAATTGTAGTTTCTGTTCTTGTTTCATTATTATCTAGGCGTTTGTAAGTAGATACTTCAGTACAGCTTTCCACATATCCGTCTTTATCAAATGTATAGGTATATTGCTCTGTAGTTTCGTCAATTTCATCTTTGCTATATATTTTGTCTGGAAGTTGGTTGCATCTCATTCCTGCCAATTCGGGATGTGCTTCCAATAACGGACGCAAATCATCCACACTCCATACCATTATCGGGAGATAGCCTTTACAAGTTTTTCCACTATAAGACAATTCGTGAATATCTTCATCGCTAAAGCTCCATGCCATTTTAGTTAATTTTTCACCTTGCCATGTGTAAGACAGATAGTCCTCTTCATCATATTGCAATTTTACTAGCTGATTGTTTGCATTATAAGTAAAGTCTGTATTATCCAAATCTCCTCCGTCACTATCAGAAGTATGTGTTATCAATCCATTTTCTAATGTATATGTGATTGCCTCTCCATTTCTGCTTTCAATGATTTTGTTTGCTCCCCAAGTGACTGTATAAGTACTGGTGTGTGTGCTACCATCGTATTGTTCTGTGTTTGTAGCTGATATTAGCTTACCATTACTACCGTAGGAATATTCAGTAATAGATACCCCATCTTCGTTTGTCATTCTTAATTCAATAAGTAGCTTTTGATTGGTGATAACACCATCATCATTTTTACTAGGTTCTTCATCATCACTGCAAGAAGTGAAATTCACACACATGACTATGGCTAGTAAAGCCATTCCAATTAATCTAAAAGTTTTCATTTCTGTTTGATATTTAAGTTATTAATTATGTTGATTAAATCACTGGATATTTATCTTTGGTTATAGCGTCTAAGTATTCTGCTTCTTAATCTAATATCAATTATTATTGCAATGACACTGAAAAATAGTATTGGAGAACAGAATGTAAAAAGCATATCTATAAAACTTCTAAGGTTCTGTGTTGGAGGATAATAAATAATAAACAGAACTGTATATATTACGAATATACTCCCTGCAATTATGCTGAATTTCAAGTAATAGTTACAATTCTTCAAAATTTCTTCTTCTCGTTCTTCCTCTTTTCTTCGTCTTTTCTGGTCTATCTGAAATTCTCTTATTTCTTTTTGCCTAGTTTCTTGCTGTTGCAATAAGAATCTTTTTTCTTGTTGCCTTTCTTCTATATTTCTACGTTCTTTGTTTTCAAAATAGGCAGTAAGTTCTTTTAGTGATTTTGGATGAAAAGAATTGCTTTGGCTTTCTTCTATCATAAAGGCAAATTTTTCTGTTCCGTCTAGCTGTAAAACAAATATAACATCATCCTTGAATGATGGATGAAGCATATAAGATTGTTCTTTGAAAGAAATCACTAAGGAATTATTGGCAGAAATATATTGCCATGTAGCATTTATAACACTACCATTTACAGAAGTAATGAGAGAACCGTTTTCTTGAAAGATATATAACTCCTTATCTCCAGAATCATTAAATACCAACCAAGACTTATTACATAGAATAGCCTTAACATCCAGATTCTTACTGAATCTGTGGTATTTGTTAGGAATATCCAATAAGTAGGCTTTCATCTTGTTTAAATCCATGCTTCCCAGTTTCCAGACAGAAGCGGATAAAAATAAGGCGTGGAAACTTTAACTTATTATTCCACTTAGGCTCTGGACTGCCTTGACTGTATAATAAGCAAAGTCCACGCCTAATGATATGATATTCCTATAGCTAGGATATAAAATACCATAGACGCGGACGCTTCTTGCTCATTACCCACAGTCAAGAATTGTCCAGATTCAAGTGAAGGATAACTTTGCTAAACGCCCTTTACTAAAATATGTCCTTCCAGTGTCTTAACGCATTAAGACCTCTGAAATTGCTGCAAAGTTAATGAAAGGTTTTGAATAGCTAAAGATAAAACGCTGATAAATGCAGTTCCAAGTGTTCCAAAACATATCTGTAATAGATAATTAGCTAGTATCAGTTTCTTTTAGTTGTAACTTCATTGCAGTATAAAAATTAGAAGTGGGCATATAAGACGGAACTCATACTTACTGTTAGCTAGAAAGATTATAGCTAATATTGCAGATTGATATAACCATTCAAACTTTATTAGTAGTTCCCACAAATCGCACATACCATAAACTACAAGCCGTACCATGCCTTTTTAAAAAGACGGTTCCCACTTCATTTCGGAACTGGTTTGCATAGGACTATCAGAATGTGACAAAACTTTCTATCTCTGTAAATAGCTCAGAAATTTCAAACTTTGTCACATTCCAACAGATTAGAAACTTAGGCAGTCATAAGTATTTAACAGTTCTTCCTGCCTTAAACCTAAGTATCTTTTAGTTATAGTTACACTGGAATGATTAAACAGTTCCATCAGTTTGACTAAGGCTAGTTCTGAATTGTCACTGTTCATATTATAAACTTGTCTGCCAAAAGTCTTTCTAAGTGAATGACAGCTAAAGTTCTTAATCTTTAATTTATACTTCTTTTTCACCTCTTTTAGTATCACATTGATTCTCTGGATAGTGAAAACAGTTCCTTTTTGGCTCACTAAAATAGGTGAGTTAATTCCTATAGGCTTTATCTGTTCATAGCATTCTTTAATGTGCTGCCCAAGTTGGGCATTTATCCTAATAGTTCTCACCTTATTTGTCTTTTTCTCTATTACTGTAAATTCACTGGTATTTAATATCTGTTTCCATCTCAAAGCTAAAATATCTGATATTCTCAATCCTGTGAAACAACCCAAAGCTATAAGAAGTGAAATTTTGTAATTACCATCTTTAGCCAATTTCCTTATTAAATTCATAGCATCAGACCAAACTAGATAATCTGCTGTAGTGCTTGAATACTTTAAACTCATAATGTTCTGTTTTATATGTAAATAAATAAAAGTGAATGTTTCACCATTACCAACATACTAGCTAATTAGCTAATGTGTTGATTTATAGCAAAACATTCACTTTGTATATTAGTGAGTATTTATGATTGCAGATAAGTAAAGATTGCAATAATCAGTATCAGCAAAAAAGGATTGATAATACCAATTATTATTAGTAGTAGAACTACCAATGTACCCCATAGTACTAGTTTTCCATTATCTTCCATTCTGTAGTATTTTTAAGTTGTTAAAAAAGAAAGGACACCTAATAAATAGATGTCCTCTCATTAATTAGTCAATAAACCATTTGTAATGCTCATCCCCATGCAAGGCTGCATTAATTCCAACTGCCATTTCAGTAGCATTTAAAGAGCGGTCTAAGAAACTATCAATATATGAACTTTTATTTGCTCCAGTGAGCAAATTATAAAATTTCCACATATTCAAGTCATTTCCAAAGCTGCCAAAGTTCTCATCATTAATGTAGGCTTTTGCAACACTGTTAATCTGTGTATCAGTTAATAACATTCTTGGCAGTCTCTTTTGGTAGCCATTGGGCAAACACTGATAAAGTCTCATTTTACCCAATATTTGTGCAAATTGATGCTCACTCATGGAAGTATTACCCAACTGTTGCATCAGATACAGATGTTTGGCAGGATTGTAGTTGTTGAACAACTCTAAGGCAGAACGGTAAAGTTCACTTGTATTGCTCACTCTTAAATCATCCTTGTAACCATCTGTAAATATGCACATATTGCAACAAACTTGGTTTTTAAAGCCTATTGCCAACCTAAACAACTCTGGAACTTTCTTTGAATACAGATTCATTTGGTTATAGGCTCTAACCCCTACTATTGAAAGGTTCAACTTGTTACCCTCAACCGTTTCATAGATTGTAGGAATGTCAATACTGAAAGCTGCCCTCTCATAATAGATAGTTTTGTCAGATTCTAACAACTGATTGGCTGGCTTATGTATCGCTTCCGGAATGCGCCCCTTAATCACATGACTAACACGAATATTGGGTGTTCCAATAGCCTCACCATTGTAGTAGGAGTTTGCAGCTTCCCAAACAGTTTCAATAAATGCAGCATGGTTTACTGTAAGCTCATTGTCTTTGGCAAACACTGGAGTAATGCAGTCATTTTTCAAGTGACTTAAAGAAACTTCTTGTGTGTTTGCTCTATGAAATGTAAAGACTTGTTAGATATTGCAGTTTCTTCAATAATGGTTGCTTCTTCTGCAAACTCACCTAAATTCATTCTCTCTCTGTTCTCTGTTGGCATGATAACTAAATTATTCATATTGATAAAAGTTTAAATGATTAATAATTCTTTTTATATCAATATACAGAGGGGGACTATTGAGGGTTCCAACCGTAAAGGCAGGCACTCTTATATATTTAAGGTTACTGGCTGAATGGGGAGGGGGCTTTCTGTACTAAGTACTTTATATATCTGCTCTCTTGACTTTTAGCTAAACTGAATATAGGTGATTAGCTAGTTTAGTCAAGCATGATGATGGGTGGCCACTCTATTTCTTCCTTCTTCTTTTTATTTTTTATATTCAGCACTTTAGCTATATATTCCAAAGTTATTTCTTCGGAAGTTATTCTATTAGTTAGCAAACTCCTAATTTCTTCATCTTTCATATAACCTAGCTTTCCTGCTATTTCAAGAAGTAAGCTGTTTTTTCTTCTGACACTGCCATCTTCCATTATTTTTATTTCATCGTTTCTGTCTGGTGGAACAACATCGTTATCAATGCACCAGTCATAAATAATATGATAGATTCTTGTATCTGTATCATCTTTCTTAAAATCTGGAATAATGGACTTGTTCAATATCAGCAAACCATTAGTTATATATTTTATCTGTCCTGCATTGACTGCCATTTCCAGATATTTATTTAATGTCTTTGTATCAATGCCCAGTTTCTTAGACAGTTCCGCTTTGTTAAGCCCATCCAGATACGGACTTTCACTTATATACTTGTTCGTTTCCTTTTTGCATATTGCCTTTAATTTAAGCAAGAAGTTCTTTATCTTAATTCTCTCACTGGCTTTTGCAATGTTCATATCATCATTAAAGAAACTGTTATAAATATAAAAGAAGTCTTCATTACATTTTGCCACATGATATTTATTGTACGTCTTGTAGCTTCCTTCTGCTATTACATTGTTACTTATCACTTTATCAATAAGATTCTTATTATTCTTTAGCCTTGAAACGCTTCTTTTTACAGTGCTTAATGATATGCCTAGTTTTTCGGAAATCTCCTTTTCCGTAACATTATCTGCAATGGAAGTTTTATAATTCATCCTTGACTTTATATAGGCATATACTATAGCATCCTTATTATCTACATTATTAATGTCTTTTGTCAGTGTCGTATATTGTTGTTCCATTGTGCGCAAACGGTTGGTTATTTGATTCTTCTTGATATATGTTATAAATCTCTCCGTTTTTCAGAGCCTTGTTGTATTTACGTGTTCCACCTAGATACCGTTTCAATTCCTTTCTGGTATTGAACAGTCTGTTGTTGTATATCATCATAATGTTACGTTTTTGTTATTAGTTACTTATCTACGAAAGCTAGAAATTTGATAATGAAGTGCGAAGCTGAATTATCTAAGTTGTAATGTTAGTATTGTAGTAATGTATAGAGTATCATTTTTCCCCTATACTTGGTGTCAAATTTCCCATAGACTACGGTTCATTTTTCCTTAGTACCACTTCACTAAGATTATCTTTAAAAAACATCTGTAATTTACTTTCTTGTGTTATCTGGCTAACCATGTATGCCGAAATAGGTATTATGTACCGTTTTTGATGCTGCCTTACAGAAAGGCTTTGCAGTCATACATTATGAGGTTGCCAATCATCCAGTTTAAAGTAGAATGTAATTCTACGCTTGTTTATCTGCTTCTTTTTCTTTAGAAAGCCGTTCATCTTTGCCCATATACCAACAGCTACCTTATTGCCGGTAATGCCATCCTTGAAAGCCATTTCTTTTAATTGTTCAAACGTGTAATACTCCATGATTCAATGTTAGTTTCATTATATACTGTAAAATCTATAGTGCTTGAATTACTCTGGGCAGTTCTGGTTATGCCTCTGCTCGTGGTAATTCCAATCTTTTTATCTATGTACGATTATACTCACCTCTGGGCAGTGTACCTAATCAAAGGGGCACTTTCTATAGCCAGCTTACCTTTATCTCCATATTGCCGTTATTTTCTTCTGTCAATAAGCTAACAGACAAGAATAGTGACTTTATGTAGTTCTTTTGACAATAGTTTATATTTATGGCTATTTACGGATATGTGATATTCGGAATAGATAGTTAAACAACTGTATATTAGCGACTAGCGGATATATCGAAGTAGGTGCTATATAACTTGCCTAGTAGATGAAAAACGGCAATAAAAAAAGGCAGTCAGTTATCCTGCTGCCCTTGTGAACCAGTGGAATACTGATTCAAACAATATAATGCAAAAAGCCAGTCAAATTAATATTAAACTGGCTTTCTTATTTCATTGTGTCTAATCTATTCCGACACAAGTTCTAATGAACTTCGTTTCTTCTTTTCTGTTTTCAAGTAGCAGTACCTTGAGCTTTTCTGGAACTTTAGCCCACTCTTCCTCTGTATCTTCTTCTTCAACGTCCATAGTTCTTTTTATTGTCACATCAAAAGAATCATTTCCTCTCTTTTCAATAAATATAAATATCTCCGCATCTATATTTATCACACTAGTGTCATATCTGAACAGCCTTTCAATTATTCCGGCATCATTGGTTTCTTGATAAAATACTCCCACCACTCCCTCTTTCTGTTCCATCTCTATATCCGTTTTCAGAACATCTTCTGTAAAAGTCAAACCAAGCATTCCATAGTGTATCAATTTGGAAGCGAAGTTTGCGCCATAATGTAAGTAACCAACTTTACATACATCTTTCTTTAATTCAATGATACAACCTCTTGTACTCATAATTCAAAATGTTTAAAGTTATTATTAACTATATCTTGCATAAAATCTCTATCCAGAGGAACACCGCAAGGCTCAAAAACGCTTCCTGCCTTTGGCATTTCGTATGATTCATTTATTAGTTTTGCATCTTTAAGACCTTGCAATGACTGAATGGTAAACCCACGACAGCACACTCTCATTGAAAAGTATTCATTTACCACTTCTGCATTTTGCTTGGTTTGTGCCCAAGCCAACATCTTTGCCAACATATACTCATTAAAGTTTATGCCATACTTCTCCAAAAAAGTAAATAGCTTTGTAAATTCATTCTTTCCCATATTTATATTTATTTGATTAATTATAGTTCTCTTCCATGTGTTTTTTCCAAAGAATGTTTAATTCTTCATAAATGATAGTTTCCTTTGGTTTTCCACCTCTTGTACCTTTAGCTTTTTCTATCTTCTCCGTATTTTCACGTTGAACATTAGCTAGAAAGTGGTTCATATTGTTAGTGAACGTACTTTTTTCGCTATCATCCGTATCTTCATACTTGCCAATAATCCAGTCAATGAGTGTACGGCTCTTCAAAAACTCCGCACTGAATGATTTTCTGGCGGCTTCAACAAGTGTTCTCCCTCTACTGATGGTGTTTGATTTTCTAAGCACTTCATCAATATTGCCGCTGATAGCCCTGACAAGAACTGCCTTGCTTATCTTACTGCCAAATGTAGCCCACTTGGAAGCCGCATCCAGAGAATAGCCCATAGTAGTCAAATCAGACACAAAGTCCAATGTCGGCAAATCCTCTTCAACCATCATTTTCACACCCTTTACATAATCCGCACCTTTCCATGGGGTAGTGGCAATGTTGATTTCCGCCAATGTCTTTTCAATGCTAACAGACGGATTCAAAGAATACATGAAATAGAACTCTCTTTCGTACTGCTTTTCCGGCTCAATCTTTTTATTCTCTTCCAGAAGTCTTAAATGGGCACTGTAACGGTGGTTGGCATCCAATAGAACAACATAGTTATTTCCATCCTTGATTTCTTCACCAGTGGTAAAATCAACCACTTTCAAACCGTCTTTAATTGCAGTGGAAGCGTCCACAATGATTGCAGGAACTAGCTGACCGTATTCCCTCATTGATTTCATTTTAGCCTTGACTGCCTTTTCATTCAAATCTCTGTTACCTGCCAATCTTGCTACTTTTACACCATTCTTAGTTAATTCTGTTAATGTCATAATTTCGTTTCTCATAATTTATTACCGCTGCCCTGCGGATTTATATTGGCTTCTGGCACGCCGTTATTATTTTTTTGATGATGCAAAAGTAGAGTGGAAATTCCCATAGACAAAGCATTTTGCCTAATGCCCATGTGTGTAGAAAACGTGCCCATTCCAGTACGCAAAAAAAATGCGTACCAAAAAGGGAAATCCTTTCAGTACGCATTCCTGCTATGGTTGTATGTATGTCGTTTATGAGACTACCATGTAGTTATTAGCTATGACAGACGGAAATTTCTCGTTCTTGTATCTTCTAAGGAGATTGGATAACATTCTGTTCTTGTTGCCCTCCGAATCGTATTCTTCATTATATCTCTTGCCATCATAGCCCACTGTATAGATAAGCCTTGAAACAAGCATCATCTTGTCTTTAGATACCTTTACCCTTTTATTGGGTATGGTGGTAGCCTTTCTTCTTTCAATAAAGAACAGAAACATATCCGTAAACTTCCATTTCTTATAAGATATGTCAAGACTGAACTTGTCCGTAAAGCTGATTTTTGACGATAAGTCATTTCTGATAAATCCACCCAAACCTATGTTCTTTAATTGTTTAATCATGGTTTCTCTGTCTTGTTCACTATGTATAATATCACTGTATGTATTGATAAAATGCTGCAAGGCTGCTTGAATGATTCTAATTGTGTCCTCTCTTTCAACAACATAGCTTTTCTTGTTGTTCTTCTTTAAGGTGATACTTGTAGCTTCCAATAGATTGGCATGAAAATAGCTAAAATCTTCTAATACGGACTTATTTAATGCAGGTGCGTTTGTACCAATATCCTCTATAAAGTCATATACGAACAGAAGTAGATACCAAAACTTGCTAACATCTAGCTTATATGCTTCAATGGTATTCTGTAAATCTTCATTAGTTAGAAACTTCTCTTTGAAAGAATCATCCAGATTTCTGTATTCCCGTTTTTTGTATTCTTCCAAAGTTCCTTTGAAAGTGTTCATTTCTTTGTTTCTCTCGTATCTTTCTTCAACGGACAAGTTTCTTTCCGCATATCTGTTGGCAAATATAGCAGGTGCTGTAGATTCTATTGGTATCATTCCCTTATCTGTTTCTTCATAATCTGGTAGAAAGTGGTTGGCTACTTCCCACACATATTCTAATAGTGGCTCATCCAGACATTTGTAGCTTTCAGTCCAATTAACTTTCAAATCTGAAAGTTCCTCTATCTGATATAGTTTTTCTTCTAGCATGGTACATTCATTATTAGTTCTACTGCAAAATAACAGAAAAGTTTGTAGAATACAGACTTTTATATTTTATATTCTTCCAGATTGAAACTTTCCTGCAACTGTTTAAATGTGTATTCTTTCTCTTTGATACGTTCCAAGACAAAAGAAGTCATTTTAGGTTGCTCTGGTAAAGTTGGAACTATTACAGTCCGTTTTACCTTGTTGAATCTGAAAGTTATAGGAAGTGCCCATAAAAATGGTTTGTTCCTATTATGATACGCTATGATAGTTTCCAAGTCATTCTTGTAAGTAATGACTATGAATCCGCTATTTAAAGAAACGGAATAATAAACTACTTTACTAAGTAATTCTCTGAACATTTCTCCCTTGCCCTCCAGAGAAAGGCTGTCAAGTTCTTTTCTTGACTGGCTCTTTATTTCATCCGCTATTCTTCTGTTATTGGATGCAATTTCTTCATCAATGGCTGTCTTTTCCGCTTCTATACTCTTTATCTGGCTGTCTATTGAATCCGCCTTGCCATTCAATGCCTTGACTATTGTTATATTGGTGGAAGCCATAACATTATCTATGACTGTTTTCAAATCAGACTGTAGTTTGGCTATTTCAGAATCCTTTTCTTTTATGCTTTGTGTCAGTTTTATATTTTCAGCTTCTATTTCTGCAATTTTCTCATTGCTCTTGGCTTGGTAAGTTTCATCCAGAGTTCTAAGTCTGACATCTTTCCACACCGCATATATTAAAGTTTCAGCCTTTATGCCAACATTGGTGCATGGGCTTTTTATTCCCATCTTTATTCTGTCAAGACATCTGTAGGTAATGCAGGATGAGGTTCTGCCATACATTGAGGTTTGCCCACAAGGACACTTGATAATGCCTTTCAACGGGTTATAATGTTTTTGTGCCTCACCGCTATAATTCTTGTTCTCCTGCACTTTCTTGTGTGCCAGATTCCAGATTTCATCTGATATGAATTTTACGGGAAGTTCCAGTTTCATGCCTTTCCAATATCTGACACCGTTATAAATGGAATCATTTATAATTGTCTGATAGACTGTTCATAGAACGGTTTGTTTCTTGCTGTCCTATATCCAAGCATATTCAGTTTTTCTGCTGTTTTTCCTAGAGAAAGACCGTTTGCCACATAGTTAAATATATCTCTGACTAACTGCATACGTTCCTCATCTTCCACCAATAACATTTTGGGGGTTGCTCCCTTTATATAATTCGGATTGGGCACTGCCTTAAAGCCAGTTGGTATATTACTGTCTGTAAGCATTAACGGAAACGCTTGTACTTTACTGTCTTTACCTGTAGTCATACGGCTTACTATTTTCTTTCTTTCATCCGCTGCTCCATAGGCTTTGATTGCAAGCATTAAAAAGTCAGAAAGAATGATAGTTTTTCCAGCTTCATATACCTTGTCTGGTTCGTCTAGTATTACTAAATCCACGTTTCTAATGATTGTGTGAATCTGTGTCAAAGTTTCAAATATATCATCTTGACGTGACAGTCTAGACAACTCACTAACTACTACCATGTCAGCAACGCTATTGGTAATGTTTAGAATACTGTTCAATCCGTTTCTGTTGCTGACTGTTCCAGATATGGCATAGTCTTCTTCTATTCTTAACAGAGAGTACCCCTTATTCTCACAATACTTTCTAATCAACACCCTTTGCCTTTCAAGGTCTTGATTATCAGTAGAAACACGAATATAACCTATAACTCTTTTCATTGTTTATCTTATCTTTGATGCAAAGATAAAGAGTATTTTCAATAGCAAGGTATAACTTTAACAACTTAACATTCTGCGAATTGCTGATGCCCGATTCGTTGAAAGACTACTATACGGACAGCTTCGAACTGACCGGACAGGCAGGATGCGAGCAGAAGCTGGCTTTCTTCGGACTGATTAATCTGGATGAGTACGACCGTCTTTCACCACAGAAACTGCCATTGCTGAAAAATCTGATGCAGATGAAAAAACTGGATTTCCGCAAGTCGCACCGCTCGTCCTACAGCCATCTGCCCCGGATGGCCTCGTTCATCGGCACCAGTAACCGGAAAGCGCTGCTCACCGACCCCAGCGGAAGCCGCCGTTATTTCTTTGCCGAGGTAAAGGAGAAGATAGACTGCTCGCCACTGGAGCACAAACAGCTTTTCGCCCAGCTGAAAGCAGAACTGGACGAAGGAAAGCGTTACTGGTTCTCGGCGGCGGAGGAATCCGAGCTGAAACTGCGCAACCAGGCCTATTATGCCTTGCCTACCGAAGCGGAAATGATTCTCCATTGTTTCAGACTGCCGGAGAAAGGGGAAGACTTCAAACTTTACTCGGCAGTATGCTTGTTCAATATCCTGCTGAAACGATATCCGGCAGCCATGCGCGGCATCACGATAAACAAAATGGGAAGAATCATGAATTCCCTGGGAGCGGAACGCATGCATACCACAACAGGAAATATGTATAAACTGGTAGCACTGGCCGGGTAAAAACATCCCTGAAGCTATTATGAAGGAATTTATAATGATTCCTTCATAATAGCCTTCTGTATATCAACACATTACCCTTCCATGAAGGATTTGAACAATTTTATCGCTTATTTTAATTCCGATGTACCACCATCTTCTTATTCCGGCCGGTAAACCTGCAAAGGCAGCTCACCTTTCAAGGCTCCCAACGCATTATAAGCCAGCGAGCCCATCTCGTCTTCACCGGGCATCAGCACAACCGGCGCCAGATAATCAATCTGTTCCTTGAGAATCCCTACACAGTAATCACTATGGGCAATGCCTCCCGTCAGAATAATGGCATCCACCTGCCCACGGAGCGTGACATACATGGCCCCTGCCTGTTTCGCCACCGTATAGAGCATCGCATCCAATACCCCTTTATAAGGCTCCTCGCCTTCGGAAGCTTTCCGGGCAATAGTCACCACATCATTCATACCCAGATGGGCAGTCAGCCCCCCTTTGCCATTCAGCATCTTCTTGATCTGCTTTAACGTATACTTACCGCTGAAGCACAATTCCGCCAACTGGTCGGCAGGAATGGTTCCCGCACGTTCGGGAGAAAACGGCCCCTCACCGTTCAAGGCATTGTTAACATCAATCACCCGTCCTTTGCAATGGGCACCCACCGATATGCCACCCCCCAGATGCACCACAATCAGATTCAACTCTTCATAATGTTTCCCGATGGAAGCGGCATATTTACGCGATACCGCCTTACTGTTCAAGGCATGGAAGATGGAAATGCGCTCTATCTCCGGTATTCCCGTCAGGCGGGCGGCCGGTTGCAGCTCGTCTACCACTTCGGGATCGGCAATGTAGGCGGGACAATGGCATTCCCGGGCTATTTCATCGGCAATCAGCGCGCCCAAATTACAGGCGTGCTCCATCCGGGCGTTGAGCAAATCGTGTTTCATCTGTTCGTTAATGGCATACACCCCGCCGGGCGTAGGCTTCAGCAGACCGCCACGGGCAATGACGGCATCAAAATCCAACGGAATATCCGCCTCGGCAAGCAATCGCAATACAAAGTCCTTACGGTACGCATACTGTTCGTTGACGTGGTGAAACTCCGACAAGTCATCCGCAGTATGATGGGCCCCTGCCGCCCACACCGGCTTTTCATCGATGAAAAGGGCTATTTTGGTAGAAGTAGAGCCCGGATTAATCACAAATATTTTCATAGTTTCAATAATTTATCAATTTGCGAATGAGCAAAACCATGCGGCAACACAGCACAGCCAATTGACACACCGGCAAATTGGCACATTGCCACATTATTTATCCGGCCACGCAGGCCAATGCCAGACTGTAATATTTCGAATTACCGGAATCGGCACGCGACGGAACCACTACGGGAGAGGCCGTACCTCGCAACATACCTGCCATGTTGGCGTCACCAAACAATGACACCGTTTTATAGAATGTATTTCCCGACTCGATATTGGGAAAGATCAACAAATCCGCATGTCCCACCACCGGCGAGCTGATTCCTTTCACCTCACCGCTATGCGCATCACATGCCGTCTTCACATCCATGGGTCCGTCCAAGTACATGTTTCCGTAAGCACCGGCGGCGGCACGTTCCTTTAAAGTCACATAATCCAGTGTATGAGGGAATTTCTCGTTTACTTTTTCCGTACAATGAATCAAGGCCACACGGGGAGCTTCTATTCCCATGCGGCGGCATACCTCCAGATCATACCGCAGCATCGCCTCGAATTGTTCCAAGGTAGGACGGGGAATGACCGCTGCATCCGAGAAGAACAGCAATTTCTTGTACATCGGGATCTGTGCCACCGTGATATGGCTCAGCACATTCCCTTTCGGCAGGATACCATGTTCCTTATTAAGCACGGCCCGCAATAAATTATCCGTATTGATAATCCCTTTCATCAACACGTCCGCATGTCCCTCACGTATCAGCGAAACAGCTTCCTGGGCTGCTTTATCGGGACTTGTCGCCTCGTATACTTTCACATGATCCGGATATTGAAGGCGGATATATTCCGAGTTCAGCAAATGGGGCGTATCCGCCACCAATAAGAAATCGGCAAAGCCTTCGTGCAAACTGCGGGTTATAACGTATTCGGTATGAGGGTCATTGGGGCAAACAACCACCACACGTTTCCGCTCCTTCAACGAACGCAAACGGCATATCAGCCGGCGAAGTCTTGTATAGGTTCCATGGTCATTAGATTTTTAGCAAATATGAAAAATAAATCTGAATTTATCCCTATCTTTGCTTAGTTTCTACGAATAATTTAACTTATGAAAACGTTTCAAACATTTGACATTTCAGCCGAGTACGATGCCATACACCGCACCTTTCCCTGCCACAAAGATGCTCCAGTCATAGGGCTTACCGGAAACTTCCAGGAAGGCGCATGTACTTTGCTGGAAGGATATTTCACTTCCATTCTGAAAGCAGGAGGTATTCCTTTCATTATTCCTCCTGTTGACGAAACTAACAGTTTGATAAACTCACTGAATGCATTGGATGGCTTGCTACTGACCGGCGGTGCGGATATCAATCCCTTGTTCCTTGGAGAAGAACCGATAAAGGAATTACACAGTATAAATCCCCGGAGGGATCGTCAGGAGTTATTGCTTGCCAAACTGGCCGCCGACCGGCAGATACCGATTCTGGGAATATGCCGCGGCATACAGGTGATGAACGCCGCTTTTGGAGGCAGCCTGTATCAGGATATCCACGTACAGATGGAAGGGGAACGGATCAAACACGATCAGGATTTGGGACGGGGATATGCCTCGCATACGGTCCGGATAGAGAAAGATTCCTTACTCTATAAATTGTTTGAAACAGAAATATTGCCGGTCAATTCGTTTCACCATCAGGCGGTAAAGGAGGTTGCGCCGGGTTTCAGGGTAACTGCCCGCTCATCCGACGGAGTCATTGAAGCGATGGAATCTACCGAATGCAAGTCCATGATGGGAGTGCAATGGCATCCGGAATGTTTCATTCTGGAAAACAATACCTGTATGATGCCGGTATTCCACTGGCTTATACAGGAATCCACTTCTTTCAGAGAAGCCAAAAAACTTCACAGCCGCATGATAACGCTGGATTCACATTGCGACACTCCCATGTTCTTCGATCAAGGAATAAACTTCGCCACCCGTGACAAGAAAATCCTGGTAGACCTGCATAAGATGACGGAAGGACATCTGGACGCAACCATCATGGTGGCTTACCTGAAGCAATTGGAACGTACCGATGAAGCCTTATCGGCCGCTACTGCCAAAGCAGACCGCATCCTGAACGAAATAGAGGAGATGGTTGCCAAGAACTGTACAGCCGTAGATATAGCATATACTCCCGCTGATCTGTGCCGTTTGAAAAAAGCAGGGAAAAAGGCTGTCATGCTGGGCATTGAAAACGGATATGCCATTGGCAAGGATATCACGAATGTAGAACGTTTCCGCCATCGTGGCGTGGTGTACATGACACTTTGCCACAACGGAAATAATGATATCTGCGGCTCTGCCCGTTATAATGAGGAAGGACTGGGCGTAAGCACATTCGGTGAACAGGTGATAAAAGAAATGAACCGTGTGGGAATGATGGTAGATGTTTCTCATGCCGGAGAGAAAAGTTTCTATGATGCACTGGCAATCAGCGGCAAACCGATCGTAGCCTCTCATTCTTCGGCCCGTGCCCTTTGCGACCATCCGCGCAATCTGACGGATGACCAATTGAAAGCATTGGCAGCCAAGGGGGGGGTGGCACAGGTATGTATGTATGGCGGATTCCTGCGCAAGAACGGAGAAGCTACCATCAAGGATGCCATCGAGCATCTGAACCACATGGTAAATGTCATGGGCATAGAACATGTAGGGATAGGAACCGATTTTGACGGTGACGGCGGCATCACAGGCTGCGCTTCGGCATCAGAATTGATAAACTTTACACGCCGGCTGCTGTTGGAAAGATACAGTGAAGAAAATATCCGCCTCATTTGGGGTGGAAACTTCCTGCGCGTTATGGAAGAAGTACAAAGAAAATAACGTAACTTTGCGGCGCAGCCCCTTCCATATAAAGGATAATGCACAAATAAATAACAGAAGAATAAGTATGAAGATAAGAAATGTTTTAGTAATCCCGTTCTTGCTGCTTGTATTGACAGCCGTTTCGTGCGGAAACAGTAAAAGCAGAAACGACCGGACAGAAACCGTAGACAAAGAAGTGATCAAGGCTCCCGAGTTCGATGCAGACAGCGCCTACCAGTACATTCAGGTACAAGCAGACTTCGGTCCCCGTGTTCCCAACACACAGGCGCACAAAGAATGTGGGGAATATCTGGCAGGACAATTGGAAAAGTTCGGCGCCAAGGTATACAATCAATATGCCGATCTGATAGCATACGACGGTACGATACTGAAATCACGCAACATTATCGGTGCTTACAAGCCCGAAAGTAAAAAACGTATCCTGCTTTGCGCCCATTGGGACAGCCGCCCGTATGCCGACAATGATCCCGACCCGAAGAATCACCATACTCCTATACTGGGAGTGAATGATGGTGCCAGCGGTGTGGGGGTGCTGCTGGAAATCGCCCGTCAGATACAGAAGGAACAACCTGCCTAGGTATAGATATCGTATTTTTCGATTCGGAGGATTATGGAATTCCCGAATTTTATGACGGCAAGTACAAACAGGACACTTGGTGTCTTGGATCACAATACTGGGCACGTACCCCACATGTTCAGAACTATAATGCACGCTATGGAATCTTGCTGGATATGGTAGGAGGAAAAGATGCCACGTTCTATTATGAAGGTTACTCGGCCCGCACCGCCCGTTCCGAAATGAAGAAAATCTGGAAAAAGGCACATGAGTTGGGATATGGCAAATATTTTGTAAAAGAAGACGGCGGTGAGACGGTGGACGACCATATCTATGTCAACAAGTTGGCGCGTATCCCGTGTGTGGACATCATTAACTATGATGCCGGTAATCCGCAAAGTTCTTTCGGCTCTTTCTGGCATACGGTAAACGATACGATGGAAAACATTGACCGTAACACGCTGAAAGCGGTAGGACAAACAGTGATGGATGTGATTTATAATGAGAAATAAATGATAAAATAATGAAAACAATAAACGAACTTCAGAACGAAGTGATAGAAGAGTTCAGTGATTTTGATGACTGGATGGACAAGTATCAATTGCTCATAGATTTGGGTAACGAGCAGGAACCACTCGCCCCCGAATATAAAACAGAACAAAACCTGATAGACGGTTGCCAGAGCCGCGTATGGCTGCAAGCGATATGGAAGACGGCAAAGTGGTGTTCCAGGCGGAAAGTGACGCTTGATTGTAAAAGGTATCATTGCCCTGCTTATCAAAGTAGTCAGCGGACATACTCCGGATGAAATATTAAGCAGTGATTTATACTTTATAGAGAAGATAGGTTTGAAGGAACATCTGTCGCCCACCCGCAGCAATGGCTTGCTGGCAATGGTAAAACAGATGCGTATGTATGCGCTGGCTTTCAAGGCAAAAATGGCGAACTAGTGATTAGTGGTTAGTGATTACTAACCACTAAAAATCATCGTCCCAGCCGCTTGGTATCGACATCGGTACGTTTCTTCTCTTTGTATCCGCCGAATTTATAGAGGAATGAAAATGTAAAGCTACGATTGTCCCAATTCATTTCTGTCCGGTTCCGTTGCTGCCCCCACGCCAGCCGGGTGGTCATATTCGATGTATTAAGAATATCATTTCCTTTCAATATCACCTTTGTCTTTCCATCCGGAGAAGCCCACTGAAGTGAAGTCGAAACATTACAAATAGGACTTAAGTTATACACCCCTTGTATGGCACGTGATTGGTAAAAACCAGCCAACGTACCTATGATATTCGGTTTCTTCGATAAGATGAATGTGTTTGTGGTATTCAGAATGACGCTGAATTTATGCCGGTTGAATGCAATATCATGGAAATGGCTGTTCTTGTCATGAGAGAACAGGCCGAAAGCAAAAATGCGCCCGTTCCACCATGTACTCACTTTATAAGAAGCCATAGTCTGTATGGTCCATCTTTTCTGAAAATCATAATTCACAAACTGATTCACCTCCGCCAGACGGTCGGGCAATTGATAAGGGAGCTGCACAAAGTAATCGGGTGTGTAATTGTAATTCACCCCTATCATATATCTATTCTTATACAGATAATTCAAGTCGAGCGAATAATTGGAACTTGGCTTCAGATCGGGATTTCCATGAGCCTCGGTATAGCTGTCCACATACTGTATAATAGGTTGCAACTGCCAGTAAGCGGGATATTTACGATTACTGGTGAAAGACATTTGCAAGGTATGGCCATCTGCCGGAGTATAAGTTGTGTTTACAGTGGGATACAGCATCCAGCTATGGCGTTCCCCGGCATGATAAAGCTCTGCGGCCAAGGAAATTTCGGCAGAGAACTTCTTCCCAAAACTATGTGAAGCGCCGGTGTACATATTCAGAGTATATTCTTTTCGAAGCAGTTTCTCGGAATTATCGGGAATCAAGGCTCCTGTTTCACCATCCCGATAGAACTGGTAGCTGTTATCATGTGTGGCAGTGTACTTTACACCATAATTTATCTCGGTTCCACCTTGCAAGGAATGAAGCTGGTTGGCATAGAATAACCAGCGGTTGATACGTTGGTTGCTGTCATAATTCAATGTCCGGCTGACATCCTGCATATCTTTCTCCAGAAAGGTCTGTGACGGATTGGAGAAAAAAAGGAAATCCATTCCTGCCGAAAGGCCAAAAGAAGATTGATAATCGGCCGCCACATTATGTAACTGGCGGTCACCGTCATCCGTTTTATCACTGTGGGCTGTTCCACGCATTTTTGTACAGTCCTGCCCATAGCGGTATTGTGTATTGTAAACCACACTCAACAAGTTCTTCTTCCCGAAATCATAGTCCGCCCCCAAGCGAGGTTATGCCGGCCGCCATACCCTTTAGCCTCTGTTTTCAAATCCAGCTCGTGTACGTCCCCCGCCATAGTGTGCCATGACTGTTTGTCCAATCCGAAAGTGGTATGTTTGAACCCGTATGAATACATCACATCCGCCGAAAAGCGCCGGGAAGTGTAGAGCAAATTTCCACGGCCTGCAATGTCTTCCCTGCGGGACTGTTCATACATAGCCGCCACTTCACCGGACCAAGAAGGCTTCTGCCCGATATTCGATTTTAGAACAACATTCACCATGGCTCCACGAATGCGGTAACGTGCCGGAGCAGCATACATGATTTCCGCTTTCTCCAGACGACTGACAGGGGTATTCTGAAGCACGGACTTCAAATCGTCCTTGTCCAGTGTACTTACTTTTCCATTTACTACCAAAGTAATACTGCGCCCCCCCAAAGTGAGATTGCCATCTTGTTCCACGATGCCGGGCAGTTCCTTTACCGCCTCGTAGGCGTTATTCACCGGAAGCCGCTCTACCATACGGGGTAAGTCATAGACCAGCTTTCCCCGCTCGGCCTTTACCACCGGACGCTCCCCTTTGACCAACACCTCCGGCAATTGTTGGAAAAGGCTGTCCATATAGGTATAATTCACATCATTCTGCGCTTGTGCCGCAAATGCCGACAAGCATAAACAAAAGATAATCACTGTCCTCATCATCGTTTTATTTTTAGTGTCCATGCAAAGTAAAGGTGAAAAATGTGCCGTATGTGTTACCGCCGGCTTATGAAGTCTTATTTAGTGTTATCAAAAGAAAGAGAATACTTATTTTGTACCTATTTTTGCCAAACCATGAAGATACCGTTTAAAGCCATAGCCGCATTGATTATCCTTTCGCTGATAGGCGTCTTTGCCTATCAGGCATATTGGTTGACAGGATTATACACCTCGATGAAGAAGGATATGGACAATTGCCTGATAGAAACATTACAGGTGAGTGACTACAATGAAATGATGGAACGGTGCGACTCCGTGAAACGAAGCAACGAAACCATAAATGGCTATATCGAATCCAGTATCAATCTGGACAGCAGTGCTTTGATTACCAAAGTTATAGAAACCGAGCCTTTCAAACAGCAAAAAAGATTTGGTCTGGAAATCAATGAACCGGTATCTACTACCATCGACAAAAACGGTACACTGGAACTGCTCACCAAATACTTCCAACGGGGTATCCACAGCCAGTTGGACCTTTTCACGGAAATCAACCTGCACACTTTCGACAGCCTTTTTACAAGGACACTTGCCATGCGCGGAATCATCTACCTGCCTCACCGCATCGAAATAGTGAATTTACGTCAAGACAGCACGGTCGTACAAGGACTCAGCTCACCTCAAAAATACAGGCCGGGCAAAGAAGCAGTGAGCTACTATTACAATTATGACTTGTACAACAAAATGGCATACCGGTTATGGGTGGAACCGACAAATACCATCGTCTTGCAACAAATGAAGGGGATACTTTATACCTCTTTCTTTATCATTATTATATTGGGGGTATCATTCTGGTTTCTTATCCGTATCATCTTAAGGCAGAAAAGTGTAGAAGAAATGAAAGAGGACTTCACGCATAACATTACTCACGAACTGAAAACTCCGATAGCCGTAGCCTACGCCGCCAACGATGCATTACTGAACTTCAACGGAGCAGAAAACCTGACGAAACGACAGAACTATCTTCAGATTATCCAAACCCAGCTGAAACAGCTCAGCGGACTGGTGGAACAGATCCTTTCCATGAGTATGGAGCAACGGAAGAACTTCCGTCTGAACTATGAACCTGTCGAACTGAGGTCTATGTTGGAAAATCTGATAAGTCAACATAGATTGAAAGCTGATAAGCCGACTGAGTTCAAACTCATTATGGAAGAAAACATAACCCTACGTGCAGACCGCTTGCACCTGTATAACATGATCAGCAATCTGATAGACAATGCTATAAAATATTCCGATGAAAAGGCATATATTTACATTTCTGCAATACGCTGCAACAATCCATGCAACGGTGACCGTAACGCTTATGTGATGCTAAAGATACAAGACAAAGGAATAGGTATTCCTGCCGACAGACAAAAACATCTGTTTGATAAGTTTTATCGGGTTCCGACCGGTAATCTGCATAATGTAAAAGGATATGGATTAGGACTTTATTATGTAAGAACAATGATAGAACAGCATAAAGGAACTGTTTCCGTGGAAAGCAGCACAGGAAAAGGCAGTACCTTTACACTTAAAATTCCCGAATAAGCAAATGGAAAAGATACACGTTTTATTAGTAGAGGATGAACAGACTCTTGCCATGATTATCAAGGACACACTGGAAGAACAGGATTTTATCATTACTACCGCCGGAGATGGTGAAGAAGGCTTAAGAAAGTTTTTCGAACAGAAACCGGACGTATTGGTAGCCGATGTCATGATGCCCCGTATGGATGGCTTTGAATGGTACGCCGCATCCGCCAATCGGATAAAGCAACCCCGGTATTATTCCTCACCGCCCGGTCTGCCATCAATGATGTAGTAAAAGGATTTGAACTGGGAGCTAATGACTATCTGAAAAAACCATTCGGTATGCAGGAGCTTATTGTACGCCTCAAAGCCTTGATGCACAAAGCTTTTGTGGAAAAAGAAATAACCAATACCTACACCATCGGAGGATATCAGTTCAACTCCGTCACCCAACAACTGGATTTTGCAGAGAACATACAAGAACTCTCCCACCGGGAATCGGAAATCCTAAAACGCCTGTGTGAGAACCGGAATGAAGTGGTGAACAGCCAAAGCATCTTGTTGGAGCTATGGGGAGATGACAGCTTCTTCAATTCACGCAGCCTGCATGTATTTATTACGAAATTACGCCATAAACTGTCCAAAGACCAAAGCATACGGATTGTGAATGTAAGGGGAATAGGTTACAAACTGATTATAAACTAACACTTCTTCCCTCTAATCAAGACTTTCTGCCCGCCGGACAAGGTAGTGGCAAAGATATAATCATCTCCTCCCTCTTTCAGTTTCAAACGTTTGCGAAGTTCCGCAACCGATAATGGAAAGTTGCGGATCGTAATATTCGCCTTGTCCATATCCATCAAGAACGCTTTCAATTCCTTTTTTCCAAAACCCGATACGGCCTCAACCCGGAAACGACGTCCCGGAAAATCCGGAACCAAAGAAACAGAGGTATATAAATGGCTGTTGAGGTGAAGTTTCGCCACAGGATAGGTTTGTGTGAGAGAACGAAAAGCACCGGCTTTCAGTATAGCGGCATTCGGTTCATACAAATAAGTTCCGACTTCATCGGCCAAAAGACAGGGCGATGTTTTTCCTGCTTCAAGGTAAAGGTGTAATGCCGGCTCTCCCCGTTGCCTGCAATATGTTCGCAATGGATGCTTACCTCCGATGAAACGGACTCTTTTTGCAGTATCAGCAATAACTCCTTGCACTCGTTATTCACAGCGACAATGTGTACCGCACGAACTGTTTTCAACTCGTTCAATGCCAATGACAGATCCAGCATAGGCGATAATTTCACCATCACTTTCTTTGCCTTATCAACCAGCAAAGGCTCCAAAACAGTAACATCCGGCTCGCAATCAGAGATGGCAACCGTCTTTCCACCGTGTCCGTCTCTTCTGGCAGGGTCTAAAAACAAGCAATCTACCGGAAGCATTTCCTGCAAATAGGATACCCCGTCCCGGTTGTGTATCCGAATGTGCCCCAACCCCAACAAAGGGAAATTATGCAAAGCCAGCTCACAAAGTCCTGACTGCCTTTCCACATAATCAGCCTGCTTGAAATTCCGGGAGATAAAGCTGCAATCAATACCGAACCTCCGGTTAAATCGGCAAAAGTATCGCCTTCCAACAAAGAGGCCTTATACAAAGCAGTTGCTTCGGAAGAACATTGCTCCATAGACAAATGAGGGGGATACCATAATGCAGAAACCGGATACCATGAAGGTATCTTGCGGGCCGCCACCTGCCGTCCGGCAATTTGTGTGACAGCTGCCGCCATGTCTACATCGGGATATTTCTTACTTTGCAAAGCAAGTGTACGCGTATCGTCCTCTCTGTGTTCTTCGATGAAATGGAGTGTTTTTGTTGATATTTCCATCCTTTATCTAATTACTTTATAGTTCCGTTTTGCCTCTTCACGACTGCGGAAGTTGAAATGCCACCACTCACTGCGCAAAGGTTTATAACCCGCATCCGTCATGACCCGGCGCAGCAGCAAACGGTTTTTCCGTTCCTGCGCTGTAATGATTCCCTGCTGTACCATTGCCGCTTCGGTATCTATGTGTGCTTCCTTGCCCAAATGATCCACCTTGGTCCCCATAGGCAAAGGATTTCCTTTTTCATCTGCAATACTCACATCCACCGCCAAACCATAATTATGCAACCCTCCTCCCCGGGCCGGATTGGATACATATATATTTTGGGAAGTACCTTTTACCACATTCCACATTTTCTGCTGCACGGACATGGGACGGGCGGCATCATAAATAATCAGAGAATAACCGGGATACAACTCTTTCAACCGCTTTTGCGCTTGCAACAAGGCTTTGGCAGCCTCGGGATGAAGATAGGCCTCCTGCAAATCCTCATAAAGGACTTTCCCGGTAAAATTGTCGGCACGGGTATACATCAAATCTATTTTCAATGTCGGGTCCATCCGGCCTACATTCACCAATCCCAAAGAATCAAGATAATGCTCCATCCTGCTTTGCGAGAAAGCGGGACAGAGCATTATCAGCAATGATATAAAAATAAAAACAGACTTCATCTACAGCGGTATCTTTCTTACTATTATAATACAGACCTCAGTAACTCAGGAATCTCAATATTACAGCATTCCATCTCCTTCAGTATTTTCTTTCCTTCCGCCGTAAGCGAGAAATACATCTGGCGTTTGTCACAATCTCCCAAATTACGCTCTATATAGCCTTTATCCTCTACAGATCTGATAACCTTAGAAGTATTCGAATTAGAAAGCCCCAATTGCTCTGCTATCTCTCCCGAGGACAGGCGTTTCTTTCTGGAGAGACAGCACAGCAACATTCCTTCGTTCAGACAAAGTTGGTGCGCCTTTTCAAACCGTGTTTCAAATTCTGCAATAGCGCGATAGAGATCTCTTATTTTACATAAAGTTTCCATATTGCTCTTTCTTCTTGATGCTATTGCACAAAAGTACTTATTTTTTCAATAAAAACTCATCAATAGCCTTTTTAAATGACGCTTTGGGCATAGCCCCCTGTGCCATCTCCGGCTTTCCTTCCATGGGGATGAACAGAATGGACGGAATACTCCGTATACCAAACGCGCCTGCCAGTTCCTGTTCTTTCTCCGTGTCCACTTTATAAATCACAATCTGGCCATCGTATTCTTTTGCCAATTCGTCCAAAATAGGAGCTACCATTTTGCAAGGACCACACCAGTCAGCATAGAAATCCACAATAGCCGGTTTGTCACCTTCATATTTCCACTCTTCCGGGTTTTTCTCGAAATTATATACTTTCGCCAAAAATTCAGCTTTAGTCAAATGTATGACCTTTCCATTTCCTTCTGTTGCCATAGTTTCTTCTTTTACAGGGTTATTATTACTGCTTCCTCTGCCGCAAGCTGTTGTGGCAGCCAGCACAAGGGCTAAAAAAATAAAATCGTTTTATTCATACTTATTCCTCCTTCTTTATCTTTCTATGCTCCGGCATAAATGAACTGAGCAACAATCCCCATTGCCGCCCCCAAATGGAACTGTTGACAGGAGAAGAAGTGATAGGCAAGTCCCAGTGGTGCAACCTACATACCGCCAATACAAATATCCTCCTACCATTCCTGCCACAATACCAAGCAATGTCCATCCATACCTTTTTATAAACTCTTTTTTCATACTCTTCTTCATAATTAAAACCGGACTCTGTTATGTTATCTCCTTTAATTATTTCCTCAGGAAACTTTTTCCAAATATATTCCATACTTTCCTATATAACAAATTTCCTTAGGAAAATATTTAAATAATAACTTTCCTTCACGATTCGGCACCTACATTTACACAATATTCAGCAACACAAAAGGTCAAATCATTATACAACAACTATTTCCCGGCCCAAGACAGCACCACAGGACTCTCTACACGCACTCCGTATTCAGCCGCTTTTTCCAGTATATTCCTCGCCAACTCAGGCTTCTGATCATCACTAGCATAACGGAAATAGGCTTCCGCCGCCCGCACATGTGCCGCATCGGGCATCGGGAAAGCACGCTCTTCAGGAATTCCGAAATCAGAACTGCTCAGTTCTCTACGCTCTTCGGCATCCAACCGGTCTGATTCTACTGGTTTCATAAACTATAAGGTTTTAAAGTGAATAATCTTCATAAGAAAACAGAATGAATGGAATAAAGATGGCAGGAAAGTGTTAATCTATCACATTTTTCACGGATTACTTAAAATAAGAAAACTATTAATGCTGTTATTTCCAATGATTTATTATTTTTGTACCCACCTAGATAAACACAATGACCATGAAAAACAAACTATATTTTATTATAGTAGCCACGCTGCTGTGTCCAACATCGCTATATGCACAATCCGGCACTGACAAACGATCCGTTCTGTCCTTTCAGACAGGTCCTACCCTCTACACCGGAAAGCTGATAGGAATAGCAGGATATTCTTCGAATTTGCGCAACGGCATAGGTTGGTCAGGAAGTTATACTTACCTGGTAGGAAACAAGCCTGCCATTAGAGCCGGATTCGGAATACTTTATCAAGCAGCCGGTATACAGGCAACACGACAAATACCACAGACAAGATTCAAACACATTATTTTGCTCCACAGTTCTCCCTGCATTGGCTGAAACAACAATTCGATTGGTATTTTACTACCGGAACCGGATACCAGTTATATAAAGACGACAGTATGGTATATGATAAACCACGAAAAGTATCCATGAACAAATGGGCGGCAAACTTTGGAGTAGGCGGAGAATACCACCTTTTCACCCATTGGGGGATCAGTGCAAGGATAAGCTATATCCTGGCGTATTCCGGTGAATATTCCGTCCGCTATCATCATAAAGAATGGATGGTACAACCACATTATCCGATGAACGGTTCGGATGACATTTCTCAATTATCTTTCTCGGCAGGTATTAATTATCACTTTTAAAAGATTCAGACCATGATTAAATATCTTATTACAATAGTATTAACTATCGCGTTATGCTGTGCCTGTGATGGAGAAGACTTTTCAGCAGATCCTACTCTCATGCCACCTGCCACTCAGACAGGCGCCAATACCTTTGGCTGTCTGATAGACGGCTGGATATATACAGGACAACGCTATGGGCCGGACCATAAAGCATCCTACTATCCTGCTTATAATGAAGATGAAAAAGCAACAGTCCATGTATACGTTTGGGTAGATACCAATACGTCTATTTCTTTCAATATCATTGACCCGAAAGAAAAAAATATCACTGTTTACAGTGCTCTTGAAAGGATGAATAATGATCAGACCATCTATACCGACGCCGTATTCAAAGATGGTAATAAACAAGAAGAAAGACTGGAAGACGGCATTGTCAATATTACCCGCTTTGATTTGAAAAACAGAATAATCAGCGGAACTTTTGAAGGAGGAAGAGTGACAGAAGGGCGTTTTGATTTAACATTCTAACATATACCCGTTGACAACTTAAGCTCAGCTTGCCAACGGGTAAATTAATCTCTTTTTTTATTTTATCCTATCATACTGATCGTTCGCACTAATCTCCGTGTATTTAGGCGCATCAATCATTTCCACCAAAGCACGTAACACAGGCCCTTCACCCATCGGATCATTTTCCTGAGTGGGACGATTATAATAAAATACGGTGGAAGGCATAATACCTGTACCGACACAAATAGCCGTCACATCACCATTCTCTGAAATTTTTGACAACATTCCTTTGAATCCCTGCCATGCTACATAAATGAAATCCGGATGCAACCATCCTTCCTTCACACCTTTAGCTATGCCAAATACAAACATAGAACTACCGGTAATTTCTTCATAAGAATCTTCTTTATCCAACAACTGATGCCACAAACCGTTTTTCCCTTGATACCGCGCTACTCCACTAGCCTGCATCTGGAAATTCTTTATCACATCCTCACGCATGGATGATTTTCCGGCATTCTTGCCAACAGATCAGCTGTCGCCATAAAAATCCATCCATTGGCCCGGGACCAATGCGCCACTCCATGTTCCTTATTATCCGTATGATAGCAATGATAATAAATCTGTTTTTCAGGACACCACAAATATCGTGTATAATTCAATATCTGATTGGCAGCATCATCAAAATACTTCTTTTCACCAGTAACCTCTCCCATGCGGGAAATAAAAGACACCGCCATAAACGCATCATCTGCCCAAATTGTATTTTCATGAGGCCATAAACGGGCTATGGTTCCATCGGCCAAACGAGGTTCTGAAACCATAATATGATGATTGGTTGTTTCAATATATTTTTGGAAAGCATCATCCGGATGACGCTGGTTCAAAGTTATCAAACTAGCCCCCATAGGACCGTTGTCATCCAAACGCTTGTTTCTATAAATCATATGCCAAGTAAGACGGGGAACCGCTCTCCATCCTCCTTCACGGAAAGTCTTATCATACAAACGATGAAAATAGGACTGGTTAGTCTTATCAAAAATGAACTTCATATTCTTCAGCACATAATCCTCATATTTCCGGTTCTGTATTTTATCACCCAACTCCATCAAAGCCATATTTGTTACTCCGTTTGTGTAATGCCAATTCAAATATTTACTATTGACACGCATATCCGGGTTTAAAGAAACATTATCCAAAGAAGTGTATACTTTACCTGTTTTTACATCCTTGAATTCATAAACCGTAGAAGCAACAATACGATCGGCTATCTTTATAGCCATCTCTTTAGCCACAGCATTGTCCTGTGCCAATAAAGGAAATAATCCCATTGCAAACAATAAAATGCCTGCACAACCATAACGTTTAACCATACAACCTAAATTTAATTTTTATTTTATACTAACAACCTCTATATTCCACCGAAATAAAAAGTCCGGCTATCTTTAATATTCTTCAAAGATAAAGCCATCTTCCCGTTTCGTACAAATTTTCATCCTACTTTTTAAGGGTAATATCCACATTTTCAGTTTTAGAGTATATAATGTGCTCATGATTTTATACTAAGAGAAAGAAATTCTGTTCATGATTCCTGTAACAAGAGTAACAAATGTAAATCTAACTCATTATCAACACGCTAATTATTTCTGTGTAAGTTCTGAGATCAACACTGAATTTATTATGTAAATTTACTAAAATGTTTGCATGAAAGGTTTAGCTCCACACACGCTGCAAGTTTTTGAAGCTGTTTCTAAGTTGGACTGCATCAAATCCTATCTCTTGGTAGGTGGCACTGCCTTGTCATTGCAAATGGGAACTCGGCAAAGTGAAGACTTGGACTTTATGAAATGGCGTACCTCTAAAACAGAGAAAATGGAAGTGGCATGGTATCAGATAGAGAAACAATAGTGAAACAACAGCTATATATTAGGAGTAAATCAACCAAGAGCAACAGATTTATATCTGGAGGATCTGCAAACAAAAAAGGCTGTATTCCGTTAGGATCAGCCTTTTAGTTTGTGGACCAGCCTGGGCTTGAACCAGGGACCTCCAGATTATGAGTCTTTTTAAGTAATATTTCATAAAATTTCGTGTAGTATAAAAGTATTGATTTACAACATATAATGTATTTGGCAGTTTGCAAGGAAATACATATATTTGCAGTAGTTTGCTCCCGAAAAGGTCACCTCAAGGTCACCGAAACGAGTAAAGTTTGGCTTATAAATTAACGTATTATGAAGAAAGAAGGAATTGATAAGGTCACCGAAATGGTGAATAAGGAGGTAAAATCCACTTCAAGAGGTGAGAAATGCCTTGCTAAATTCACAGCTTCTAATGGCAATGTATATGGCTCATTGACTCTTGACATACGAAAAGCTGGAGATTATTCGCAACCGCTTCCTGTGGCTGTACGTGTGTGTCATGCCGGACAGAAAGTCTTTCTTCGTTTGGGCAAAACATACACTATGGAAGAATGGTTGGCCTTGTGCGAATACGAAAAAAGTGGCCGTCGTGTTCAACTGACAGAGAGAAACGACATGAAAAATCTAATGGACAGAGTGGAACTTATCGCCAATCAACTTATTGCAGAAAACAACTTCTCTCTTCGCAAGCTGCAAGACAGATTTCAGGGTAGAAAGGATGATAACAGTACCATCATTACGGTGTGGGATTCATATATTCAATCTAAGACCAATGAAGGTAAGGCAGGCTCTGCTCGTTGCAGTAAGGATGTGCGCAACCGTTTTGTCAAAGATTTAGGAACGGACATATCCTTTGCCGATATAAACCGTGACTTTATCTTGAAATGGGTAAAAATCATGAAGGAAAACGAATTGAGCACCACGACTATTGCCATCGCACTCCGTAGTCTAAGAACCATTATCAATATGTGTATTGCAAATGGCTTGATGAAGGGAGATACCAAGGAAATGTTCAAAGATACAGGTTATAATAAAGCTCAAAGCCGTAAACATGAGTTTCTTGATGTGACTACTATGCGCAGACTTTATGACTTCTGGAAAGCAGGCGAGGCAAAAGACAAAGACGGCAACGAACTATTTCTGGGTAGAGAAAAACACGCTATATTCCGTGACCTTGGTTTGTTTCTCTTCATGTACTTGGGTGATGGGCAGAATCTTGCCGACACACTACGACTTACCTATGACGAATTGTACTATGCTACTCACGGCAAACAGTTACGTTTCCTTCGCCACAAGACTCGTGAAAGAAACGAGAGTGCCAGCGAAGTGATATTTCCCGTTACATCCGAGATTCAAGAGATTATTAACCGATACGGCAATGTTCCCAAACTCGGAAGGCGAGTATTCCCAATAATGAGCGAGCTTATCACGCCCGAACAGGAAATATGGGTTATCCAACGCTACAATAGATATATACGTGAGCACATGGCAAAAGTTGCCAAACTATTGGGGATGGAACAGATGCCTTCTCCTACTTGGGCAAGACACAGTTTCGCCACCAACCTCAATAATTCAGGGGTTGTACCTTATAAGTATATAAGTGACAGCATGGGACATAGCGGTGGTGGGGACATTACTTCCAATTATATTGGAGCTTACCCTCTTGAAAAGATGTTGGAGTACAATCACTATTTGCTCAATGAGAAGCCCAAAGGTATTACTACCCATATAGATAAGAAAGCTTTGCTTGAAATGTTGAAAGGCTTGAGTAAAGAAGAACGGATGGAATTGATGGCAGGTTTGGCTGACTGATGCAATCGTTTATCGCAAGAATACCAAACAAAACACCGCAAAAATGCGAAACGAACAACCACAAAAATACCAAGCAAATAGTCGCATTTCAAATAAAATCAGTATCTTTGCCATAAAAATAGAATAATCGTCATGAAATATTTATCAAGAGTCGCTGATAAAATGCTTCGAGAACGCTTGGAAACATTTGGAGCAGTGCTAATAGAAGGCCCAAAATGGACCGGGAAAACAACCACAGCGGAACAGCAGGCCAAAAGCGTAATTAAGTTGCAAGACCCAGATAAAGCGGAAGAGTATCTTGCCACAGCAGCTACCAAGCCATCTTTATTATTGAAAGGAGAGCAACCGAAGTTGATTGATGAATGGCAAGATGCTCCGATGATTTGGGATGCTGTACGTACAGCTGTCGATAATGCAGGAGGTAAGCCTGGGCAATTTATTCTGACGGGAAGCAACACCGTGGATAAAACAAAGATTCGGCATACTGGTACAGGACGCATTACACGAATGAAGATTTACCCGATGAGTTTATGGGAATCCTTGGAATCATCAGGAGAAGTTTCTATTCAGGAACTTTTCAACAACCCTGATTACGATATTGATGGTGCTTCAAGCAAATTAGATATTCCAGGGCTGATTATGGCAGCCTGCCGGGGAGGTTGGCCTGCCACGTTGCAGATGCCTGCGAAAGCAAGTATGCTCATCGCTAAGGATTATGTGAATAGTGTTTGTGAGAATGATATTTCGGCAGTGGATAACAGACAGCGAAATCCGAAAATTGCCCGACAAATCATGAAGTCGTATGCCCGAAATATCAGTACACTGGCCAAGAAAAGTAATATTCTTGCAGATGTCACTGCATCAGAAGACATCAGTTTGTCCATGAATACCTTTGATGATTATATTGCTGCCTTTGAAAAATTGTTCGTTATCCAAGATATTGATGCGTGGTGTCCCGCTATCCGTAGTAAGACAGCCATCCGTAGCTCTCCCAAGCGTTGCTTCGTTGACCCATCTATTGCAGTAGCTGCCATGAATATCAATGCAGAAGCATTAGAGACTCAACTCAAGACCTTTGGCTTTATCTTTGAACAGATGTGTATCAGAGACTTGAAGGCATATACAGCTGATTTCAATAGCCGTCTTTCCTATTATAGAGATAGATATGGTTTGGAAGCTGATTTGGTTCTACATCTGGAAGATGGCCGTTATGCTCTAATTGAGTGCAAGCTCGGTAGTAGCGAAATAGATAATGGTGCAGAACATCTGCTTGAACTTAAAAGACTTATACAGGAGTACAACAAAACGGAGAAGCAGGTGCCTATTCGTGAGCCGGATTTACTTATCGTCATGACCGGTGGGACTATGGCCTACACTCGTTCCGATGGAGTTAAAGTGATTCCTTTGGCATGCCTCAAAGATTAACCATTTAGCGAAACAGTTTATATGGGAGATAATATGAAAGAGCTTCCCTATGAAGAGCATCCTTTTCAAGTGAAAATGAAGGAATGGTTTGAAGCGAACCAAGAAATCTATTCCAAGTTCAAAAACAAGATTCAATCTGTTTTGAAGGACTCATTGTATGGGAATGACAAAGAACTGATAGACGATAAGATAGCTGCACTCCAAAGCACAATATTGGAAGTCTTAGATAAGGAAGATGGGACGCTTGACGAATTGGCAGAGCGATTCACAGCAGCCATAAAAGACGGCAATGTGTTCGCTTGCTGTTTGTATTGCTATTTGGAACTGGACAATGGGTTTGAAGAGATAGCGGATGCCATGACGGATTTGGAACTACCGACTGATGCAAAATACGCCAAAGACGGCATTAAGGCTTATTTGCAAGACAAAAGACGTGAAACACAAGAGGCAGTCAACAAGGATTTGAATTTACTGGGCTTACGCCGTTGGCACTACGACCATCCCAAAGACTACCAAGAGTTTATAAACCTCTTTGTCAAAGCATACGATGGTGATATGAGTTTTTTCATCAAAGGTATGTCGTACTTGACAGAAATGTTATCGCTTGATGGGATAGAAGGTATATCAGAATTGTTGGAGAGCCTCTGTCCCGGTACTGAAAGTTACAACAAAGCCCAGTTCTCAAACGACAATCAGCAGGTTCACGAAAGACTTAAAGCCTTGTTTACCTCTACGCTTAACCAAGAGACCGTAAAGCAGAAGTTGCTTCACAACAATCCCTTCATGTGCAGCACATTCTACTGGATGATATTTGATGATGGATTTGTAAAGATGGGAGATTTACTCTCCAAAACAATGATGGGAGATGGCTCGTCCATCTGGCAAAAAAGTTTTGGTGGGCAATTTATGCGCTCTTTAATGTTGACCAGCTTTGAAAAAGCGTCTTATACCAAAGGCGCATGGAAAACCATGAGTAAGAACGGTGTGGCCAAAGAGGTTGTTAGTTCCACGTTACAAGAAGCCAAAGGAAGACGTGGACGCAAGCAAGTCAGTGTATTGCTTGAAGAAATGTTCATGCCACCTCATGCAGAACTCTTTACCAAAGAGATACGGAACATACTTACAGAATGGATGGAAACCAATGGAACGGATTCCATTCTTGCCTATCTCTTCGCTGCACTGACCAGTTGTAATTTGCTAAATGACTCATATAATTACCGTACTTTTCATACCGCCATATTAGAAAAGTTTCCCGACTTTGGCTTTAAGTCTGGTTTTGATTGGGCAGAAGCCCTTTATAATGCCATCATCAATGAACATGATTGCGACTACAATCTGAGCCTATCAGAAAAGACTGTGACAAAAGGGAAAGAACAAGCAAACCTGATAGGCATAAGGTTACGCACATTGCTTTCCACGGATGTGTATTGATGCCATTCTTAAGAACAGGAATCGTTAAAGAAACCCTCTTTTTAGTTAAAAACACCTCGCAGAAATCGCCATGATTTTTACCGAGGTGCTTTCTTTGTGTTCCATTATAATTTCGCAGCATAAACTTTTAAACAACATAATATGCAAGGCAATTTTATAATGTTACAAAAGGATGATCTAAAACAGGTTGTTTCCGAATTGGTGGAAGAACTGGTAGGAAAGAAAACTCAGTCCGATTTGACACCAGAAGAGAGTGACGAGTATTATACACGTGACCAAGTTTGTGAACGGCTTCACATCACCTATACAACTTTGTGGCGTATGCAGAAAGAGGGAGCAATTATCGTTCATAAGTTGGGTGGGCGAAACCTTTACTCAAAAAGAGAGATTACTTTACTTGTGAAATCGAAGGTTCAAGGTTCTGGCTGTAGTGAGTTGAATGTATAATCCAAAAAGAAACAATATGGAAGAATTATATATTCGGGTAGGCACCACAATATATAAGGTAGTACAGCAGCCTTTGGTCGATGGTACAACTATTACCCGTCGGATTCAATGGAGCTTTGGTACTATCCGGCAGGACTATGGAAAGAACAATATTCCTCCCATTACCAAGTATAATGGCTTTTGTACGGTACCGAGCCATATTAACTATCAAAAAGAGGTTGCAGGTTTCTATAACCTTTACGAACCGATAATCCATGTACCGACAGAAGGGGATTTCCAACATATCTGTTCTTTGGTGGAGCACATCTTTGGTGAGCAATATGAGTTGGGGATGGACTATTTTCAACTGCTATACCTAAAGCCCACGCAGAAGCTGCCGATACTTTTGTTGGTTTCTGAAGAACGGAATACGGGCAAGAGTACGTTTCTGAATTTTCTGAAAGCATTGTTTCAGGAGAATGTCACGTTCAATACCAACGAGGATTTCCGAAGCCAGTTCAATGCGGATTGGGCTGGCAAACTGATGATTGTCGTGGATGAAGTATTACTCAATCGCCGTGAAGATAGTGAACGGCTAAAGAACCTGAGTACGGCACACTCCTACAAGATGGAGGCCAAAGGCAAAGACCGCTATGAAGTACAGTTCTTTGCCAAGTTCGTGCTGTGTTCCAACAACGAGAACTTTCCCGTTTACATTGAGCCGGAAGAAACACGTTATTGGGTGAGAAAGGTCAGCAGACTGGAAAAGGATGACACATCATTCTTGCAGAAACTAAAAGACGAGATTCCGGCCTTTCTGTACCACCTGCAACATCGGAATATGACCACCAAAGAAGAAAGCCGCATGTGGTTTGCGCCGTCACTCATACGCACGGACGCATTGGAGAAAATCATCCGCTGCAACCGTAGTCGCATTGAACTTGATATGGCAGAGCTGTTGCTTGACATCATGGACACCATGCAGGTGGATGTGGTGGATTTCTGCATCAACGACCTGTTGGCATTGTTCAACTATTCGATGGTGAGAGTAGAACGCCATCAGGTGAGGAATGTCCTGCAACAATGCTGGAAGCTGGAGCCTGCCCCTAATGCGCTGTCTTATTCCACCTACCAAATATCTGTGCTGCCGGGGCAGAAGTATTCCGTTTCTCCTAAGAAGGTGGGACGCTTTTATACCGTTGCCCGTGAAAAGTTGAAGGACTACCGTTGAATTTGTTGAATTTGATGAAATATAGGGAGAAACATATGAGCATGGCTTATATGATTCAACAATAGTCTCAACAGTTTTCAACAGAAATTGCTGGTCAAAAGAGAAAAATAGAATCCTAAACCGTTGGATGCAATTTTTATTTTCCCTTTTGTCGGCTCTCTCTCAACAAAGTCAACAAAATCAACGAGAAATAAACAATCACAAGATTCCTAAAATAACAGTCACATGAAGAAAGAAGATTTAATACCAATTATCGAGCAACATAATCCTCTCTTGGCGAATGCGGTCAGCCGAATGGTTGACTACATCCAAGACCGATGGGCAGCACCGTACCCATCCAAGGAACAGACGGAAGCGGTGAACGCCTACCTCCGTTCCGTCCATGCGGACGGCGGCGGCACGGTGAACGAGACCGACATCGCCCACCGCAGGATTGCCACGCAGAAGATAACCATCAACGCTATCCGTGTGCTTGACCATGACCAGCTCAACCGCTTGCAGGATGTGCTGAACCACATAGCGGCGGACAGGGAGTATTACATGCCCGAACAGCGGCAAGGCATGGGCAGGTAGCCGACCATTGTAACACCTAAATATCATAAATTATGGACAAGGAAAAACAGAGCATACATTACTGCACCATCCTTTCGGACGAGCAGTGGAATTTTATTTTGGAGGGCAGGTTTTCCGCCCAGAGGCAAAGATGCCTGCACAGGCTGATGACCCATGCAGTGAGGACAAAAACCGTTTGCAACATCAAGGGCATAGAAATCGCCTTGGAGGTGGGAGAAGTCGCAGCTTCCGATGTGGAGCTTGCAGAATATTTGAAATGTAACCGTAAGACCATCGGCAAACTCATAGACAGCTTTAACAGGCTCGGTGTGCTGACCACCCGAACCAACAACCGCACTTCCATACACACCCTGCATTTCCTTACAGGCTGGTATGTCGGTGGTGTCCTCCTGACCAATCCCCATTATGTCAGACCATCGGCTAATGCCAACGGACAGGCTGACGGCAGACGGACACCATCTTCCGATGAAAAGTTGCCACAGGACGGACAAAGTTTTATGTCGGATAACCGCCAATGTCGAGAGCAGGAAGTGAACACCACGGAAAGCGGCGCAGCAGCCCTTTCTTCTTCCCTTTGTTCGTCTATGTTCTCCGACCGTTCCGCTGACGGGCAGGACAGCGAGGACAATGCCGACCATCCCCGTATCATAGACAGTGGGGATGCGATGCCTGACGGAAACCACATAGAGAGCCACAAAGAGCTGCAAGACGGCACGATTGACGGTACAGACAATACCGATACAGGTACAGAAGATTGACGGGCTCAGAGGGCGGATTTCAGCGGTACTCCGTTGTCGTGGCGTGAATGAATGGGCTTGCCCATGTATAGCCACTATAACTTCTCCGCTTCGCTCCGAAGTTGTGGGCTCTCCCGAGGGCTTATGGCTCTGCCCTAAGAACCCGCAAGGACGCTGCCCTTGACCCGGCAAGGACTTTCAGCCCTGTGCAACCCGACCAAAGAGTGACCCCCTCTTTGGAAACTCCGCTTAGTGGTTTCCACCCCTAAGAACCCGGAGCAGGAAGTGACCCTCTCCCTGCACCCTCCGATTAAGGCTATGCCCTAAAACCCGAAGTAAAACCCAAAAACAGACAAGCCCTATGGCACAGAAGACATCCATCAACATAAAGCCCTGCAATCTTGGAAGTAGTAGCCCGCATAACAAACGGTCAGCAGAATACCTCGCCAATATCCGCAAGGAAAAGTTCTATATCCGCACTGACCTCATGGCAAGAAACGAAATGTGGGTATCATCACAATTAGGCGATACATCACTGACTGACTACTACAATCAGATAGCCGCAATGGTCAAGGAGAAGACAGACCGTGCGATGCAGACCAAAGACCGTGAACGGGTAAACAAGAAGACGGGCAAGGTGACCATCGTTCGTGGCAGCACTCCGCTCAAGGAGGGCGTGGTGGTAATCAAGGAAGATACCACGATGGAGCAGTTGCAGAAGTTCTGCAAGGTGTGTAACGAGCGTTGGGGTGTCACAGCCCTGCAAGTGTTCATTCACCGTGACGAGGGGCATTACGGAATACCCGGCGACAATGCCACGTGGAAGCCAAACTTACACGCCCACATCGTATGGGATTGGATGAACACGATACGGGCAAGTCCTGCAAGCTTGACGAGAAAGCCATGAGCGAAATGCAGACGGTTTTGGCTGAGTGCTTGGAGATGGAAAGGGGCATCTCAAAAGAGATTACAGGCAAGGAGCATTTGGAACGCACGGATTTCATCCTTGCCAAGCAGAAGCAGGAAGCGGAACGAGTCCAAGCCGAAAAGGAAGCAGCCCTTGCAGCCAAGGAGGAAGCCGAAAAGGAACGGCAGATCATCGAGGGCGAAAACAAAGCAAAAGAGCAATACCGCCGAGCGCTTGATACCGAGATTGCCGACAAGGAGCGGCAACTCAAAGACGAGCGCAAGGCGAAAATGGACAGCATCTTGGACAGCGTAAACAGCCTTGTCGGTGTGGGCAAATCCGCAGCAGTCGAAAAGGAAAACGCCAAGCTGAAAGCCGAGAACGAGCGCATCAAAAAATCCTTTCCCGATGCCGTCAAGAACAAGGTAGAGGAACTGACAAAGGTGTTGGTTGCCGAGAAGCAGAAAGTCGAAGCCGAGCGTGACAGGGCTTTGGTGCAAAACCGCTCACTTACCATTGAAAGGGACAAGGCGGTGAAGCAGCTTCAGGAACAGCAAGCCAATGAGCAGAAGCATATCCGCCAAGCAGTGGGCCAAGCCACAGCGGAGAAAGACAAGACCATCCGCCTTTTGGAAAGCGCATTGGCAATCAGCCGCAAGCTTCTGAATGCTTTTGCTAACTTTCTGTATCACACGAGCGAGATTTTCAAACGGGCAATCCAAACGATTATCCATTTCGGTACGGAGCAGCACCAGTCGTTCTTTGCCCCGTCCGAAGCTGCCGACATCAAAAGCGTCATGCAGGAATACGGGGAAACAGCCGAGCAGCAGAAAGCCATTGGCGCATGGCTTTGCGGTTATGCGGAGAGCCGACAGCCTTTTGACGAAATAAAACATCGCCACACACTCAAAGAGGTTGGCGATGTCGCAGAGGGGAAGTATGATTGGAAAATAGAGAGTATACAACAAAGATTACAAAGATGATATTGGATCTTAAATATATTATTTGGCTATGGAGTAAATATGTAAAACGAAGACATATACCTTATATGGAACTTGAGTTTCATTATCCCAACTATCTCTTTATAACACTGGGATGTCTTGTCGTTGCCATTTTCTTCGTCATAGCAATTACTTATTTTTCAATTAAATAAGGAAAACAGAATTATTGCAGGACTATTATTTGTCATGATAGAGTATGTCTTCAGATCGGACTATCCGCTGCAATCCCTAATGCTTTATGTGTAAATGCCTGAAGCCTCCGGAGAGTTACCCCGCCGGAGGCTTTAGTTATATTATTTTTTCTTAATAATCATACCACCCCATCGATTCTCTAATTTTCCTGCTAAAATAACTTCTCCTCCTTTCATCCGTTTAACAGGTAGGCTTTTTAAGCCGTTCATAAAATCTATTACAGCTTTTAATGAAGTTGAATTTGATATGATATTACTTGAAATATAAAATTTGACTCCTGAGCTGAAAACTTTTCTTAGTTTATCGGAATTATAACTGTTTATTTGATTATCTAAGATAACGACATATACTTTTGATTGAGTCAAGATTCTTACAGCTTGTGTTTGTCGATTTACTTCTCTGCCAAGCCATTTCTTTAATATTGGCATTGCTGTTTTTAATCCAGTTCCTGCTAGTTTCATAACATCTGCATCAGTAATTTCTTTTCCACAGATATCAATACAGAATAATTGTCTACCTATTCCAGACATATCTACTTTTACATTTTCTCTTATCAATGTCGCTTTTTGTGGTATCTGTATACGATCGGGTAGTCCTGTTTTCATTTCAAGTACAATCCCTTTATATGTGATACTTAACTCTTGAGCATTTGTTCCTTTCCATCCGTTTATCTTTTTGAATACACCTCTCCTTTTTTTACGCATTGCAACAAATGTACCAACTTCTGAATATACTCCATAATCATAGTCATATAATGAGCCTTTTACTCTATATCCGGGCATGAAATTATGATGTTTAACTGAACGATCTCCGAATATTTTTCCTGTAAGTTTTCCTACAAATGTATGGCTTTCACTAGAATATCTAGGGAATGAGTTATACGGTATTTGTTCTGTTGCCGTTCTTGATTGTGGTTGAGAATTCGTTTCAGTTTCATCATATTCTGTTATATAATCTGTATGGTTGAAAGAATTTATTAATACTACTTCATCATTGATTTTGTTAGAATAATCATTACAAGTAATATCTATGCTTGCACTTTTCAATTGCTCATAAGCATTGTCTATTAATTCCCGATGCTCTACCTTTCCACATAAAGTTCCCCAAGGAGTAATTCTATAAATAGAATCATTGACAATTATTTCACCTTTACTATTTAATAAGCGAGCAAAATTTTCATTAGGTATAAAGTCTTCTAAACCTAAAATATCATAATAGGTTAATGATTCATTTAGTATATATGTTTTCTCTTCTTCGGTAAATTGATTTAAAATAGAATCATCCTCTTGTATTTTATCTAATAAAGAAATGAAATTATTTGGAGCTTCTATTGTGCTTCTTGTTTTTGCTGATTTATCATTCCAAATAGTATTGTATAACTCGTTTTTAGTATTAAAATTGTAAGTTACATCTTTATCAAATGATATATTATCAGAAGATTGTCCATTCTCTTTGTAAGAGAATTCAGATAAATTATCATTTCTGCAACTCATTGTGAATAGCATTAATGATATAGATGCAAAAATAAATTGATATTTTTCATAAGATGAATATTCTAAAGTGAAGATTTTATTGGGAAAATACAAGATTTATGTTTATCTTTTCTTTCCAGCTCCAAAGGCATATCCTACAGAAACTCCAATATTATTATAACCTCTATAACCTAATCTGGAATAGGCTGTTATTCTAAAATGATTAAGTATTTCAACCCCAAGACGTGGTGTAAAGATTGCTTTTACTGCGTCATCTCCATAATATCCTTGAACGACCTTACATGATGCAATACCAATACCAATTCCGATAAATGGGGAGAATTTCTTTCCTCTTCTGAAATTATAATCTGAAAATGCAGATAGAGATAAAATTCTGTTTGACAGATTGGTGTCTTCATAATTTCTTGCAGTACTACCGCCATATAACTCCATACCAACATCTATTGGGCTGTTATAGAAGTTGTATCTTCCTTCGAGTGCGAAAGCAGGACCAATCTGTTTGTTACCTACATATTTGTCGATACCATAGGTTCCACCTAATGAAATTTCAAATTCGAAAGGTTTTAATGGGGTATTTGCTTTTGTTTCTGCTATTACAAATAGAAAGCTAAGTATAATAAGATAAAGATACTTCATTTTTGCGTTGTTTATTGTTCTTTTCAGATAAAATCTTCCGATAGCATCTATTCGGAAGCTTTTATTAGCTCTATATTATTGTTAGAATATATATGTACAAGATATATCAAAACTTCTGTTTTTATAATCCATAGGATACGTTTTTGTCTTTAGATTTTTCAATCCCCAGTCATATCCTGCTGACAGTTGTATGTGTTTAGCATATTCAACGCCTATTTTACCCCCTATACCATAGTCAAATCTTTTGAGATAGTCTTCAAAGATATTATCAGCGACAGTGGTATTCTTATTGCTGGAGGTCATGTTATATTTACCGAACAAACCCACGCCCAAATATGGTCCGGCATTTACAAATACAGAAAATTTCTTTGAAACCGACATCATATATCCGATATGAATAGGGATGTTAAGATAATGAGGATTTGCGCTCCATTTGGTTGCGGATTTATCTCCGTTATTGTAATAATAAGGTGTTTCCCAATTCTTGTTGGTTAGCATTATACCCATGTCAAGATACAGCCCTTTGTCATCTTTGAAAAAGTATTCGCCCTTAACACCTACATTATAGCCAATCTTGTTTTCGTTGTTTGTTATGGAGTTCAGATTCATTCCTCCTGATACTCCAAATTTGAAATCCTGTGCGTTTACTGAAAGAATACAGGTTAATACAATAAGAAGTGAAAATATTTTTTTCATATATTACATTACTGTTATATTTTTAAATGTCTGATTACCTCTTGCATCTCCACATTTTCCGCTTTGGAAGTTTTTTACAGTAGAGTCAAATGTTTTACCAACTTTTTCAGGTGGCAGGTTTAATATGCAAACACCTGAGCGTGGTCCGATAACTTTATTAGAATAGTTGAATTGAGGACTGTTGAAAGATAATGATTCTATTGAATAATTTGTATTAATGCTTTTATTCCATAAAACTACTTTCTTTTTTGTTTGGAAACTGATTGCAAGAGAATGACCGTTTACAATGCGACCTATTGTCATTGTACTTTTATATTTTCCTTTTTTAATGGTGAGTGAGGCATTCTTAAATTCTTTCCATCCAGGTTGAATAGGACCGGGTGCTCCGGCTCTGCTTGCCTGAATATCATTTGTCATAACCACTGTATAGTCATCGTATGTTGGATGTGCATTATCGGCTTTTTTTAAAGAGTTGCCAATCACTACATATCCATTGGTGCTACCTGTTATTGAAAGTTCTTTGTCTGTGAAATTTAAATAAGGTGTCAAGTCATATTGGTCTTCTGGGTTGAAAGACAGCATTGATGAATATTTCTTTTTGTATTCATTTGCTTTGGTCTCAATATCGTTTAGATCATCGCTATCTAGTATTAAATCAGCTTCATTATTCGCTGATTGTAATAAAGTAAAAGCTCCATCGAATCCTATTTCTTGGAAGTAAGAAGTTTTTTCTTCATCAGTCATACCGCTTAGTTTACTTAATACTTTACGATAAGTTTCTAAGTCTCTAAAGCGAAGAACTTTTTCGTCTTGCGTACCATTTGAACTTCTTGTTCCATTACTCCATGCGCTCAGATTAGAGACTTCAACTTCTGGTAGTTGATTTTCTTTTGCGCTGTTCAGAATTTCGTTCTCATTGTTACAAGAGAACAATCCTAATACTAAAAATCCTAATACAGTTACATAGGATAATTTCATTTTCTTTGATTTGTTCATTTCGTATAATTTTTATGATTTTGATTTGATGCAAAATTAATACGATATATGCTATTACCGATTTGTAACGGACTTGTTTTTTTCTTGGAATGCCATTCTTAAAAGCACAGTAAATCAATCTGTTAAGATTTGAATGTTTGTAATGTCGTAAAAAGCAGTTGGAAGACGAAATTCAATATAAAAAAACAACGAAATTAGTTGCTTTTTGGAGCCTTTCTGAATAAAAATTATTGGGTAGTTTTAGATTGGGAATAAAATATAAACAGCCATATTTATTATGGCTGTTTTGTATTCTTATTTGTCGATGGTATTTTGGATCATATTATAAATCATGCCTCCCATGTCTATTCCAATACTGAATTTATTAAACTTATAATATGGGGTTACGATTGGGGTAATTTGCCATCCTTTTTGTATGTCATAATATCTTTGAATGCCTACTTCCATTCCAAAACGGTCGGTAAAGTCATACCCTATAGTTGTGCCGTAATAAATATTATTGAAGTTATATCTGCTGTTCGGGCTGTAAGCACCAAATATTTTTATGCGAAACACCTCATTCGGATGGTATGTCAATGAACCAAACATCCCGAATGACTGACCTATACTGTATGGAAGATTGAATTTTACTGCATTAATACCTGCATTTATATCAAAAAAGGCATTAAGCTGTCGTTGGTAAAAGATTGAGACTTGATTTACCCTACCGATGCCAGGTATTGTAGTTTGTGAACCGCTGCCGTACAGATTGGGAAAAAGCTGTCTGCAAGAACTATAATCTCCATAAAACATAGGAGACGAATTTATATGATAAGCCGGGATATAAAACGGACTTTCGGTATTAATATCCAAAACAGTGGCAGAATCATAATTTTGCGATCCGCTTACTTTCACGTTCTTAATTACTGATGTCTCTCTGTCAAATGATATAAAACCTTTATCTGAAGATGTTTTTATTGTGGTATTATGCCCGATAGTGTCTTTGTTTACAACTTCCTGCCCTAAAAGATTTGTACAAAAGAAGCATGACATTAATATGAAAGCATATATAAATTTCATGTCAATGTCATTTGAAAGTAACTTTTACCTTTTCAGTCTTATTAAGCGGACTGTAACTAAGGCTTGCACATCCTGACAGGTATATTGATATAAAGCCTGCCAACAACATTAGTAATAACTTTTTTGTTTTCATTTGTGTAATTCTCTTGATTGACAATGCAAATATAACATTAAAAGACGGATTTACAGTTTGTAAATCAAGAGAATATTATTGTAATTTCATTTCATAATATACTAATAATCAGATACATTTATGAATAAAAACTTGTAATCGTACTAAGTTTTATTGTAATGACAATTTCTCTTTAAGAAAAGCTATAATATCCGCTCCTTCAGGAGCATTAATCTTCTTTCTTACATTGGTCTTGTACTTGTGTACAGAGAATACGCTGTTCATCCAGATGGCCGCTATCTCTTCGGTCTTGAATCCTGATACGAGCATACAGCAGAGCTGGAGCTCTTTCTCGTTGAGTGCAGGATATTCTTTTGTCAATTTTGAGTGGAATCCGCCAAAAGAAATGTCTATGTGCTTATAAAACTGCTCCCAATGCGTGGCCAGCAGGTCATTTCCCTTAACAATATTGTATTTGTCAAGGTCTTTCAGAAATTTTGCGCTTTGTGTCTGTTGTGTAGCTCTCAGCATGGCTATTTTCTTGGCTATTTCAAAATCACGCAAGATAAAATTCTTTATCTCATCCTTTACGTTCCTCAGATTTTCAAGGGTATTGATTTGTTTCTGTAAAGCCAGCACTTCGTAAACCTGTTTCTTTCTTCTGCGTATATGTATTGCCAATCCCACACATAAAGCCAAAAGAAGCCCTGTAACTCCGTATCTGTATAATGATAATCTTTTGTGGAAAGCTTTTTTCTCCTGTATGTTGGTGTATGCCTGTATCGCCTCATTCAACGACTGCCCGCCTATGTTTTCGATAGCCGTTTGGTACAGCCTGTTTGCATTTTGCAGACAGGCTATCTGTTCCTCCCGGTTACCGTTTTCCCCGGCAAACTCTGCGCATATCGTGTAAAACTCCGTTTCCGTAAATCCGATGCCTGTATCGGTATTGTTTTCTATCGCCAGTTTTTTATGTCTTTCCGCATTTTCCAGATCTTTCTTCAGATAATAACAATAGGTCAGAATGGAATGACAGGTAAATTTATGTTCTGGCAACTCTTCCTCATTCAATGCCTCTTCCAGATTGTCGATGCACGAATCCAACAAGTCCATCTTAAAGAGGGCTATCCCTTGCAGACGCTTGATGTCGTTATAATACACGTTGTCTTTCTTGACCTTGCTTTCTATTGTTTGCAGCGTGTCGTATGACTCCTTGTATTTGCCTACATACAAAAAACTTTTTGCAACATTGATTTGCGCCAACAAGCTTATATCCTGAAAGTCTATGTCCTTCAGGCATTGGTTGGCGAGTGTCTGATATTTTATGAATTTCAGAGTGTTGTATTGACGTATATACATATCCCCAAGGTAGCTGTACAGATAGAACAGCCACTCGCTGTCTTCTTCGCTCTTGGCTATTCTGACTGCGTTCTCTATGGTATGCACCTCGCTTGATAGGTCTTGTTCCTTCCTGTATATCTTGGCAAGAAGAAACAGTGCTTCAAGCTGTTGTTGCGGCAGATTTCTCCTTTGGAATGTTTGAATACTTGTCAATAGCAGTTCTTTTGACGGATAATAGTTTCTGTTTATGTAATTATGTGCCAGAGAATACAATAGGAAGTCCGTAGCCTCCTTTTCGTCATTGACGCTATTGGGTCGTATTGTGTCAATCCGTGCGAGATATTGCTGCGGATTGTTTTCAATAAGAATTATCTTGTCATCAAATGCAGTGTTTGCCGTATTGTCTGATTTACAAGAGTATAAAGTACACATCAATAGTGTGTGTAAGAAAATGAAGCCTACCTTTTGTCTCATATAACTTTATGTAAAGAGATGATTTATAAATAATATGGCAAAACACCTCTCTTACTATAATATAGAGAGGCTCTCAATCTTGCTTCCTTGGTTCGCACAGCAAGGTATACAATTGCGATGGTAAATATACCTCTTTCTTGTAACATTTTCGCAATTTGATAAACTTTTTTATTATCCCTTACCATTATAGGGAAAATGGGATTGACTGATTTACCTATATCGAAACCTCTTTCTGTCAGTTCTTTTCTGAGATAGCTGGTGTTATCCCATAACTTTTTTCTGATTTCAGGCTTTGTTTTGATTAACTCCAGTGCTTTCAATACGGAGGCAGTTACTTGTGGGGTAGGAACGGCAGAGAACACATTACTGTCTGCATAAAAACGAAAATATTGTATGAGCTTATTTGAAGCGGCAACAAATCCACCTACACATCCTAAATATCATCCAAATCGCTTTGAATTTTGGCTTCTACATTTTGAGAATCACGATAGCGAATCAGCACCATACCTTCGTAAACCCCAGAGGATTTTTCAATTGAAAGTTGTATATCTCCACCTGTCACTTCCCATGCACTACCATATACAACTGTTCCTTGATGGACTTCTGCCATTAAAGCAGCATTGGAATCAGAAAGGGCTGGATTTTTTATCACCGAACCTGTACGTCTACATCATCGATGACAGCTAGTACGCACATGATCA
>ENA-OQIC01000049-OQIC01000049.1-human-gut-metagenome-genome-assembly--contig:-NODE-49-length-46858-cov-2.923605_pt1 | contig 46858 bp, 43 predicted proteins | sample MGYA00242572_ERZ504736 | MGnify/ENA primary metagenome ERZ504736 (study PRJEB26092, sample SAMD00036201) | human gut metagenome | host: Homo sapiens | study: EMG produced TPA metagenomics assembly of...
AGCAAAGACGAATAAAAAATAATGAGAGTAATTGATTTAATACATAGCAACGAAAAACAGCTTTCTCTTTCGAAATACTCCCTCCTTTAAAGGTACGGGCATCGAGAAGTTGTACCAAACCATAGATACCTTACGTGAGTTCGACCCAAAGTATATCAACATCACCACTCATCGCAGTGAGTATGTATATCGGGATTTAGGCAACGGACTTTTTCAGCGCAACCGCCTGAGAAGACGTCCGGGAACCGTAGCTGTAGCCGCTGCCATCCAGAATAAATACAACATCACAGTAGTACCCCACATTTTGTGTAGCGGGTTTACACAGGAAGAGACAGAATATGTACTGCTCGACCTTCAGTTCCTGGGTATTACAGATCTATTAGTGCTTCGTGGCGATAAAGCCAAACATGAAACCGTGTTTACTCCTGAGGGAGACGGACATCATCATGCTTTGGATCTACAGCAACAAATCAATAACTTCAACAAAGGTATTTTTGTAGACGGATCGGAGATGAAAGTGACTAATACTCCTTTCTCATACGGTGTGGCTTGCTATCCGGAAAAGCATGAAGAAGCTCCTAATATCGATATGGATATCTATTGGTTGAAGAAGAAAGTGGAAGCCGGTGCAGAATATGCCGTTACCCAACTGTTTTACGATAACAAAAAGTACTTTGAATTCGTAGAAAAGGTACATCAGGCAGGTATCGACATCCCTATCATCCCGGGTATTAAGCCCTTTAAAAAGATATCACAACTGAATATGGTGCCTAAAACGTTCAAGGTAGACCTTCCGGAAGAGTTGACCAAGGAAGCACTGAAGTGCCAAACCGATGAGGAAGCCCGTCAGGTAGGCATCGAATGGTGCATCAGCCAATGCAAAGAGTTGATGGCAGCCGGTGTGCCCAGTATCCATTTCTACTCCATCGGAGCAGTGGACAGTATCAAAGAAGTAGCCAAAGCAATTTATTAAGCCATGTTTTTCAGAGACGTCATCGGACAAGAAGAGGCCAAGCATCGACTGATACAAGAAGTCAGCGAAGGACGCATCCCCCATGCCCAGCTTTTTTGTGGGCCCGAAGGGTAGGCAAGTTTCCGCTGGCACTGGCCTATGCACGCTATCTGAGTTGCACCAATCGTAGTGACACTGATGCTTGCGGAGTCTGTCCGTCATGTGTGAAATTCAATAAGCTGGTTCACCCGGATGTTCATTTCGTCTTTCCGGTAGTAAAAACGGGAGAAGCGATGACTACATTGTAGAATGGAGAAAATTGGTGTTAAACAATCCCTATTTTACCATCAATCATTGGCTGAACGAAATAAATGCAGAAAATGCACAGGCCGTAATCTACACCAAAGAGAGTGATGAGATCATGAAAAAGCTCAGCCTTAAATCCAGCGAGGGCGGATTTAAGATTACACTCCTCTGGCTGCCGGAAAAGATGCAACAGGCTTGTGCCAACAAGTTATTGAAACTGCTGGAAGAACCACCCGAAAAGACAATCTTCCTTTTGGTTTCGGAGACTCCCGATTTAATTCTCCAAACGATATTGAGCCGCACACAACGCTTCAATCTACGTAAAATTGAGGAAGAGTGTATGGCCGAGGCTTTACAAAGCAAATACGGGGTCCAGCAGGCAACCAGTATTTCGATCGCCCACCTGGCCAACGGAAACTTTATCAAAGCCCTCGAGACAATTCACCTGAATGAAGAGAATCAGTTGTTTTTCGAACTGTTTGTCAGTTTGATGCGACTCTCTTACCAACGGAAAATCCGGGAAATGAAATTATGGAGTGAACAAGTGGCAGGCATGGGACGCGAACGCCAGAAAAACTTTCTGGAATACTGCCAACGAATGATCCGGGAGAATTTTATCTACAACCTACACCGGAAAGAGTTGACTTATATGACATTAGAAGAACAGAACTTCGCTACACGGTTTGCCCCTTTTGTCAACGAACGAAATGTAATGGGCATCATGGATGAACTGAGTGAAGCTCAAAAACATATTGAACAGAACGTAAATGCTAAAATGGTATTTTTCGACTTCTCACTGAAGATGATCGTACTGTTAAAGCAATAACTCTAAAATAAAGTATATGGAATTTAAACTGCATAATGGGAGCGGAGGTCTTTGTTGTAAAAGCTGTTCCCGACAAGATAAAAAACTAAATACCTATGATTGGCTGGCCGACATACCAGGCAATGCAGAGGAGAGTGATATGGTAGAAGTTCAATTTAAGAACACCCGTAAAGGCTACTACCGTAACAGTAACAAAATCAAATTGGAGAAAGGCGATATCGTAGCTGTAGAAGCTACTCCGGGACACGATATTGGTACTGTCACCCTGACAGGACGATTAGTCCCCCTCCAGATGAAAAAGGCAAACTTTAAACAGGATGCCGAAATCAAGCGTATCTACCGCAAAGCAAAAGCTGTAGATATGGAGAAATATGAAGAAGCAAAAGCCAAAGAACATACCACAATGATTCGTGCACGGCAGATAGCAGCCAGTCTGAATCTGGATATGAAAATTGGTGATGTAGAATATCAAGGAGACGGCAATAAAGCTATCTTTTATTATATCGCCGACGAACGCGTAGACTTCCGCCAATTGATTAAAGTACTGGCCGAAGCTTTTAGAGTACGTATCGAAATGAAGCAAATCGGTGCACGGCAGGAAGCCGGACGCATCGGAGGTATCGGCCCTTGCGGACGTGAGTTATGCTGTGCCACCTGGATGACCAGTTTTGTATCCGTATCAACCAGTGCGGCAAGGTATCAGGACATTTCACTGAATCCTCAAAAGTTGGCCGGACAGTGTGCCAAGTTAAAATGTTGCCTGAACTATGAAGTGGACTGCTATGTAGAAGCACAAAAACGTCTGCCCTCAAGAGAAATCGAACTGGAAACCAAAGACGGAACCTATTACTTCTTCAAAGCAGATATCCTCAGTAATCAGATTTCGTATTCAACCGACAAAAACTTTGCAGCAAACTTAGTGACCATTAGCGGAAAGCGTGCATTCGAAGTGATAGGGCTGAACAAAAGAGGTATTAAACCGGACAGTCTGTTGGAAGCCGAACGCAAACCGGAACCTAAAAAGCCTGTTGATTTGCTGGAGCAGGAAAGCTTGACGCGTTTCGACCGTGACCGCCGCCGTAACGCCAAAGACGGAAATGGAAAGGACGAAGGCGGAAACGGAAACCGGAAAAAGAAAAAGAAGAATAATAACAACCGCCCGCAACAAGCTGCCAATGGCGAAACACAGAGTTCACAGTCCACTCCGATTAATGCACAGGAGAACAACGGTTCTCAGCCTGTACAAAACCAACAGCGTACACGTGGTGAACGTCCGAAAAACAATAATCGCAACAACAACCAACCACGTAAAAATAATGAGTCTCGTGAACCGCGTAACAACGAGAACCGGGAAACGCGTAAAAACGAACCCCGTGAACAGCGCCCTCCTCGCGAACCACGCGGACCGCGCAACAATGAACAACCTAAACGTATCGAGAAAGCTCAGGAAAATGAAAAGCCTGCTCAAGAATAGCATTTGCATGCTCCTTACCACATGGGTTCTGACTGCATGTGACGAAAATACTGTGTATCACTCTTACCAATCCACTCCCCCGGATGGATGGAAGAAGAGTGATACACTCTTTTTCAACGTGCCTCTAAAAGATTCCCTAGCCAACCTGCGACTGTCCGTTGGTGTACGCAACAGCAGTAACTACCCTTATCAGAACCTGAATATCCTCATCCATTATAATCTGGAAGATTCAACTATATGGAAGACAGATACCCTGAAGTTTATACTGACTGACCGGAAGGTAAATGGACAGGAACCGGCTGGGGAAGTCTCTACCAATCGGCACTCCCTTTGAAGGACTGCTTTGTCAAACATCCCGGCAACTATACTTTCAAGATAGTACACGAAATGAAGAATGAACAACTAACCGGGATCAGTGATGTGGGATTGAAAATAGAACATTTATAGCCGTCTGCTACGCCCCGCATCGATACGCAGAAAGATAAAAAGCAGAATCGTAAATCCCCATAAAGATGACCCGCCATAACTAAAGAAAGGCAACGGAATACCGATTACAGGAGTCAGACCAAGTACCATTCCGATGTTAATAAACAAATGGAACAGGAAAATGCTCACAACCGAATAGCCATAAACCCGCCCGAAGTAGAAGTCTGCCGCTCTGACGTCGCTATAAGACGGAGTATCAATGCCAAGAAAAGCAAAAGAACGGCTGCCGAACCAACAAACCCCTGTTCTTCACCCACAGTACAGAAAATGAAATCGGTATCTTGTTCGGGCACATATTTCAACTTGGTTTGTGTACCATTCAGAAAACCTTTACCCGTCAACCCTCCGGAACCAATCGCAATCTTCGACTGGTTAACGTTGTAACCGGCTCCGGCCAAGTCCTCTTCCATCCCCAACACCACTTTTATACGAATCTGCTGATGAGGTTCAAGAATGTTGTCGAACACATAATCACTTGAATAAAGAAAACCGATAGAACCCAAAGCAAACAATCCGATCAAAAGATAGGCACGTTGCCGTTCGCTCAAAGATAAGTAAAGTAGATAACCTATGGTCACCACACAAAGCCCCCACTCCACCCAAACCAAATTGAATGGAGAGAGATACTCAGAAACGAGATAAGCGATCAGCAGCACAAGCAAACTACCGCCTATCATATTCCGTACAGGTCCCACTTTTTCCTATACACCCAAACCATGGAACCGGCAAATAAAAGTATCATCAACAACACGGCAAACTCTCCGATAGGCGTAGGCGTATCGGCTATAAATACCTGATCGAAACGAATACCGACCACAAAATAGACTACGGCACATACTCCCGAAAACAAAACTACTCCAGGCATACCCTCGCGATATAACACCAAGAAGAAGGCAAGATAGACCAATGCCGAACCGGTTTCTTTCTGCAAAATAATCAGCAACATCGGAAGTAAAATAAAAGCTACCAAGGGTAAAAAGCACTTCCACTTCTTGATATTAAATGAATAGGCATTCATAAACTTTGCCAGAGCCAAAGCTGTGGCAAATTTTGCAAACTCCGCCGGCTGCAGACTGACCGGACCTAATATTAACCACGAACGGGAACCTTTCGTATCGGGTGCAATAAAAATGGTTACGATTAACAGAAGAATCATACCTATATATATCAGGTATGCAAACATATCGTACATTCGTTCTTCAAGCATCAGGAGTATAAAACCAAGCCCAAAGGAACAGATAATCCACACAAACTGCCTACCGGCACGTGTTGAAAAGTCCAGAAAGTCACGATCACCATAATCATAACTGGCACCGCACACACTAAACCATCCACCGATTATAAGGAGCAGGTAAATGACGATCGTTACCCAATCCAATGTTTTCCATAAACTAACGCTCCTCGTTTCCATACATAATCACTCTATTACTATATTCTTCTGCACGTATCTCATTCTCCGGAGAGAGTTTCCCTTTTAAATATTGTTCCATCATCAATGCTCCGATCGGTACTCCGTAGACTGCGCCAAAACCACCATTCTCAACATATACGGCGATGGCTATCTTTGGGTTATTCATGGGAGCAAATCCCATAAAAACGGAGTGGTCATGTCCTCGGTTCTGCGCCGTACCGGTTTTGCCACATACTTCAACGTCCGGTAAAATGGCTCCTGCTACCCGGCAAGTACCTCCTGTGACCGCAGCACGCATGCCTGTAACCACATCTTCATAGTGCTTCCGGTCGATAGAGGTTTTTCTGGGAACCCGATAGAGGCTGTCGAGCTGTTCATCTTGAATTTCCTTCACAATATGTGGAGTAATAAAATGTCCCCGATTGGCTATTGTCGCACCCAAATTGGCTATCTGCAAAGGAGTTGCCAGAATCTCTCCCTGGCCAATTGCGATACTGATCACTGTCAACCCATTCCAACGTCCACGATAGGCCTTGTCATAAAACTGAGCATTAGGAATCAATCCCCGCTTTTCACCCGGTAAATCCACCCCGAGTTTATAGCCAAAGCCCTGAGACACCATGTGGTCTTTCCATACAGTAATGGCATTTTGTGAGGAGCCATACTTGCGATCGCCAAACATCCGGAACAAGCCCCAACAAAAATAAGAGTTACATGAAGTCGCAATGGCCGGTATTAGCGGCAACGGCGAACCATGGGCATGACATCCCACATGCAAACTCCCGTAATTGAACCCATGAGCACAAGGGAAAGCCGGCGTATTGGTCTGAATAATCCCTTCTTGTAAGAAAGTCAGCGCTTGTGCCGTTTTAAACGTCGATCCCGGAGGATATACTCCCATAATCGAACGGTTTAACAAAGGTTTCATCGGATCTCTCTGGAGCATCAAGTGGTTCTTTCCGCGCTGACGGCCAATCATCAGTCTCGGATCAAAATCGGGTGAAGAAACCATGCAAAGTATTTCTCCCGTCTCCGGTTCGATAGCAACAATACTCCCGATTTTATTTTTCAACAAGCGTTCTCCCAACATCTGGAGATCGATATCGATTCCGAGCTTCAGGTTCTTTCCGGGTATCGGACGCTTATCATACTTTCCATCCATATAATGTCCTTGTATACGTCCGTGCGCATCCCTCAACAATACCTCAACGCCCTTTTCGCCCCGTAAATAAGATTCATATGATTTTTCAATACCCTGTTTCCCGATATAGTCTCCCCGGATGTAATAATCATCATTTTCGATGTCTTTCATTGATACTTCACCAATATCACCAAGCACATGGGCAGCGGAGTTATAGCTATATTGACGAATGGTACGTCGCTGGATATAGAATCCGCGAAACTTAAATAGCTTCTCCTGAAATACGCCACATTCTTCTGCCGAAAGTTGAGACATGAATACCTGATTGGTATAGCGTGAATAACCGGGATTCCTGCGACGATCTTTCATATCGCTCATTATCTTCAGAAACTGTGCACGAGTGATATTCAGCGTCTGGCACAAGTCGAGTGTATCGAGGTTCTCAACTTCCTTCGGCACCATTGTTATATCATACGCAGGCTGATTAAACACTAACAGTTTATCATTCCGGTCGTACATTGCCCCACGTGACGGGTACTGAATCTTATTCAGGAAAGCATTACTGTCGGCATTTTTTTTATAGTCATCAGTAGCTATCTGGAGAGAAAACAGACGCAGCAGATAAATCAGGACAATAGCCAATGCTACTCCGCCGATCACATATTTCCGTTTCTCTAAAACATAATCTTTTGCCATACCTATCTCCTCACTCCTTCAACAGCCATAATACAGGTTATAGTCAAAATGGTGCTCGACACCACCCTTAACAGCAACAACGGTATGCTGGTAAATGAGAAGAACTCAAGAGTCAGTAACATAAAATGGTGAACAAAGACACTTACCACCAAATATTTAAGGAAAGAAGCAATTCCCATACTTTTCAGCGAAGGTACGATACTATCCAAAGTATCTCGAGGCGTAAACAAGCGAAGAAACAACGGACGTAGAAAAGCCAGTAGTACTGTCGCCGCCGCATTCATACCCGGGGTATTAGAAAAGATATCGATGGCAAGCCCCATACAGAAACCCCATACCATCAATTCGTTTCGGGAAGTACCGGAGTTAAATTTTAATATAAAATAAACGTATAGAAAAGGAGTAGCCACACCGGCTATGTGCACATTATTCAAGATCAGCACCTGAAGTAATATCAGACCGACAAACCATCCTATTCTATGTATATAGTTGATAATCATTGCGCCAAACTCTTTTGTTCCAACTCTTTTTGCTCTCTCTGACCGGTTCTTGCAATCACACGCACCTCACTCACCTTACCAAAATCCGTTGCCAGTTTTACCTTCAACAGATAGGAAAGACCATCATTCGAATCGGCCATATCATCTACCGTACCAATCATAATACCTTCAGGAAAAACCGTGGAATAACCACTGGTCACAACTGTATCTCCCAAATTGAATTCGGCATGACGAGGCAAATCTTTCAAATAAGCATACCGGGCATCTCCATATTCCCACTTCAGGTAACCGAAATACTCACTACCCACAATTTTACAACTAATGCTGGATTTGCTGTTCAACACCGAAATCACCCGGGAATAGTGAGAAGAAGTTTCATATACGATGCCGACCACCCCATTACCGTCGACCACGCCCATTTCAGGACGGATGCCATCCTTCGATCCCCGATTCAGAGTGATGTAGTTATCTACCAGATTGAGACTGTTATTGATAACCCGGGCTTTGAAGATTTCATAGTCTGTATCCGACAAGTTTCGGATACTATTCAGCTCGGTTGAGTCAGAGAGATGTTTTACTAATGCATTCTCCAGATTGCGGTTCTGCTGCTCCAACTCCATGATGCGATCCAGTAAATCCTCATTGACCGATTTCAGATGGAAATAAGAAGTTATTCCACCGGATACTTCATATACTTTGCCGGCAACTACATTGGCCGAACTGAAATAAACACTGTGTTGGTAGTGGTTAAAGCGAAATAACAAAACAAAACTGATCACCTCCAACAGAATGAAGAGGAACCAGTGATTATATTTCAAAAGAAAGTTCAGTAAATTCCGCATAAAGACATATAAGTTACAAACTACGATCTACGAGCCACAAATTCGTGCAGCAACTTACGCAACTGCCTCTCACTTATAGCTCGTAAACCGTAGTCAATTATTTATCTCATCAAGAATGAGAAACGGTCTACATTCTTCAATGCAACCCCTGTACCTTTAGCTACTGCATGCAACGGGTCTTCTGCAATGTGGAAAGGAATATTTATCTTATCAGTCAGACGTTTGTCCAAGCCACGAAGCAGCGCTCCACCACCGGCCAAATAAATTCCATTATGCACAATATCGGCATACAGTTCAGGAGGTGTATTCTCTAACGCACTCAGAATAGCTGTTTCTATCTTCGAGATTGATTTCTCAAGACAGTGTGCCACTTCCTGGTAGCATACCGGAACTTCCATCGGAAGTGCAGTGATACGGTTCGGTCCGTGAACGATATAATCTTCAGGAGCATCCTCACCCAGTTCGGTCAAAGCAGCACCCACATTTATCTTAATACGTTCGGCCATACGCTCACTGACTTTCACGTTATGCTGACGGCTCATGTATTCCTGAATATCGGCAGTCAGATCATCTCCCGCTATACGAATAGAGTTGTTCGAAACAATACCTCCCAATGAAATTACAGCAATCTCGGTAGAACCACCACCTATATCAACAATCATGTTTCCTTCCGGTGCTTCTACATCAATACCGATACCGATAGCCGCAGCCATAGGTTCAAATACCAGATAGACATCACGTCCGCCGGCATGTTCGGCAGAGTCACGGACAGCACGAAGTTCAACTTCCGTACTACCCGAAGGCACTCCGATCACCATACGAAGCGATGGAGAGAAAAGGCGGTTACGAGTATTTACCTGTTTGATCAGTCCGCGCATCATCTGCTCGCAAGCATAGAAGTCGGCAATCACTCCGTCGCGCAACGGACGGATGGTACGAATATTCTCGTGCGTCTTTTCGTGCATCAGCTTGGCCTTTTCACCTACAGCAATCATCTTGTCTGTCCGACGGTCAAGGGCCACCACCGAAGCTCATCTACTACAATCTTACCACCGGTAATAATGATAGTATTGGCCGTACCGAGGTCCATTGCTATTTCTTGTGTAAAAGAGAATAATCCCATAATGAATAAATTTCTAATGCGTCAATATACCAGTGTGCCCATAACGGGTTGTCCGGCATACAACAAGTTTTTAATTAGTGCTTAAAGTGGCGGATACCCGTTGTAACCATTGCCATGCCATGTTCGTTGCAATAGTCAAATGTCAACTGGTCTTTCACCGAACCGCCCGGCTGGATCACAGCTGTCACACCTTCCTTATCCGCAATTTCCACACAATCGGGGAAAGGGAAGAAAGCATCCGATGCCATCACCGCACCCTGCAAATCGAAGCCAAACGACTTAGCTTTTTCGATAGCTTGTTTCAGTGCATCCACACGTGAAGTCTGTCCCACACCGCTTGCCAGCAATTGTTTTCCTTTGGCCAAAACAATGGCATTCGACTTACTGTTTTTTACTATTTTATTAGCAAACAGCATATCTTCTACCTCTTCCGGTGTCGGAGCTTTATCAGTTACCGTTTTCAGGTCTGCAGTTGTTTCAATATTCAAGTCTCTGTCCTGAACCAATACACCATTCAATAAAGAACGGAATTGCTTTCTCGGCAATTTAGCCTCTTTACGAACCAAATGATACGATTCTTTTTCTGTCCCAGAATTTCGAGTGCATCTACATCGTAATCAGGAGCAATCACAACTTCAAAGAAGATTTTATTGATCTCTTCCGCTGTCTCTTTATCAATAACCGCATTCGTGATCAGCACCCCCCCAAAGGCAGATACCGGATCACCGGCCAACGCGTCTTTCCATGCTTCGAGTACAGTAGGACGAGAAGCCAGCCCACAAGCATTATTATGCTTCAGAATAGCAAATGTGACATCGTCAAACTCATCGATCAAATCGACAGCGGCATTGATGTCAAGCAGGTTGTTATAAGAGATCTCTTTTCCATGAATCTGATCGAACATCTCATCCAGGTTTCCATAGAAATATCCCTTCTGATGTGGATTTTCGCCATAACGCAACGTCTTCTGGCTATTGGCAGAGCAACGGAAAGCAGAACCCTCTTCAGCATCAAAATAGTTGAAGATAGCCGAATCATAGTGTGAAGATACGGCAAATGCCTCTTTAGCCATCCAACGACGTTCTTCAAGAGAAGAAGTGGCCCCGTGCTCCATCAACATATCGAGCAAAGGTTTATATTGAGCTTGTGAAGCAACAATAATTACGTCATTGAAGTTTTTGGCAGCGGCACGAATCAAAGAGATTCCGCCTATATCAATTTTTTCGATAATAGCAGCCTCATCAGCACCCGAAGCAACAGTCGCTTCAAACGGATAGAGGTCTACAATAACCAGGTCGATTTCAGGGATTTCATATTTCTCAATCTGCTGGATGTCTTGTTCCAGTCCACGGCGGCAAAGAATTCCTCCGAATATTTTCGGATGCAGCGTCTTCACTCTACCACCCAAAATAGAAGGATACGAAGTCAAATCTTCGACAGCCTTACAGGGATAGCCCAGCGATTCAATAAACTGACGAGTTCCGCCTGTTGACAGGAACTCTACTCCTTCTTCGTGCAGTTTGGTAATGATTTCATCCAAACCTTCTTTGTGATAAACCGATACCAAAGCGGTTTTTATTCTTTTAGACTCAGACATTGATTTGCTTATTAAGTATTTGGTGCGCAAAGTTACGAAATATTGTTTATCGTACGTAATAAATAAGGTGTGAATTATTAATAAAAAAGCGTGACTCACAATTGAATGAGTCAGCGCCATTTTTACTTTTATTTTATTTGCAACAATCTATTACCAAATTGACACCCGCTTATCTACCGGCAAGTACATCGGATCTTTTTCAGTAATATTGAAAGCTTCATACCATGCACCGATTTGAGGCAGTGCTCCATCTACACGCCATTTACCCAACGAATGCGGATCGGTCTTCGTACGCTTCAGGATTTCTTCAGGACGGATGTTTCCGGCCCACACATTGGCATAAGACAAGAAGAAGCGCTGTTCGGGTGTAAATCCGTTTTCAATTTTCAACGGAGCCGCAGCCGTCGCTTTTTTGAATGCCTGATATGATACCTGAAGTCCACCGTGATCGGCAATATTTTCGCCTAAAGTAAACTCTCCATTGGCATGAACACCGGGAGCTACTTCAATACTGTCGAAGAAGTTAGCCATCACCGCCGCACGAGCCTCAAAGTTCTTGGCATCTTCTGCCGTCCACCAATCTTTCAAGTTACCATCCTTATCATACTGACGACCCTGATCATCAAATCCATGGGTCATTTCATGTCCGATAACTACACCAATCGCTCCATAATTGAAGGCATCATCCGCATTCATATCAAAGAAAGGATATTGAAGTATACCGGCCGGGAAACAGATCTCATTCGTCGTTGGATTGTAATATGCATTTACTGTCTGCGGAGTCATATACCACTCGTCCTTATCGACCGGTTTACCATATTTGCCGATCATCTCGTTGTAACTCCACCGGTTGGCACGCTCAATGTTGGCCCAATATGAATCATCCTTTATTTCCAGAGAAGAGTAGTCTTTCCACTTATCCGGATACCCGATCTTGACATGGAAAGTCGCCAGTTTTTCAAGTGCTTTTTCTTTGGTCTCTTCACCCATCCAGCTCAGCCCCTTGATGCGCTCTCCCAAAGATTCCTGCAAATTCTTGACCAGCGCTACCATACGCTCCTTAGCCGCAGCAGGGAAATACTTCTCTACATACATCTGTCCGACAGCCTCGCCCAATGAACCATCAACAGTGCTGACAGCACGCTTCCAACGAGATTGCATCTCTTTCTTACCCGACATGGTACGGCCATAGAAATCAAAATCCTGGGCTATAAAGTCGTCACTCAGATAGTTGGCAGCCGAATTGATCAGATTCCACTGCAAGTACAAAATCTGGTCCTCGAGTGATACCGTATCGATGATGGCATTCACCTCCTTCAATGCATCAGGCTGACCAATATTAACTTCTTTCAGGTTATTCAGTCCGGCAGTTGAGAAAAATACATCCCATGCAAAAGAAGGATACTCTTTTTGCAATTCTTCCAAAGTCTTCTTATTATAGTTGGCATGCGGATCACGCAATTCTACTTGCGAACGTGCCGACCGGGCCAGGCGAGTCTCGATATTCATCACTGCTTTCACAGCTTTCCGGGCAGTAGCTTCATCATATCCGGCCAGTTGGAACATCTTACTTACATGCTGCTGGTATTTATCACGAATTTCTTTCGTCTGCGCATCATCCTCCAAATAATAATCCCGTTCGCCCATGCCCAGGCCACCTTGCATGGTATGCACCATATTTTCATTGCTATTCATGTCATCAGCACTGACATACAGAATGAAGTACGGATACATCCCTCTCTTCTGCATTTCTACAATCAACGGATAGATTTCAGCTTTATCTTTGATGGCACCTATTTTCTCCAGTTCGGGTTTAATGGGAGCAGCGCCTTCCTTATTCAGTTTTACGCTGTCCATAGCTATATTATAAAGTTCACCGACTTTCTGTGCAATGCTGCCGGCTTCATGTTTTTCGGCAGCCAGCCCTTCAATCAGTCCACGCAACTGCTGACGGTTGTTTTCGGCGAGCATATCGAATGAACCGAAACGTGAATACTCATCTGTCAGAGGATGGTTTTTCATCCATCCGCCACAAGCATACTGATAAAAACTGGTGCCCGGCAGGGCAGTTGTGTCAAGGTTGGCAAGGTCAATGCCGGACGTAAGTACGGCCTCTTTCTTACTGTTGCATCCTGTTGCCATACAACAGATTGCAAGAATTGGTAAATACTTAATTACTTTCATACACTTAATAAACTATTATTTTTCATTCATCTCTTCCAACTCCATCGAAACGCGCTCCCACTCTTCCACCGTATGGTCAAGTTGCTGTTTCAGTTTTTGGTGTTGTTCATATAGCGACATGTCCGAAGCACCATCGGGCGTAGCCATCTTTTCTTCAAGAATAGCAATAGCCGACTCTGTCTGTTCGATAGCAGCTTCACAGTCTGCTACCAGGCGCTCCAGTTTCTTTATTTTTTTATTGAGTTCTTTTTGAGCCTCGTATGATAACTTATTCTCGGATATTCCTTCTTCGGCTCCTTCCTCTTTCTTACCGTTTGCGGGCGAGGCGGATGACGGATTCGCCTTCTGAAGTTCATTCAGGTTCTCTATTTTCTTCTTTTGAAGAAAATCATAGATACCTCCCAAATGCTCTTTCACCACGCCACCACCAAACTCATATACTTTAGTCGCAAGTCCATCCAAAAAATCACGGTCATGACTAACTATAATCACCGTTCCGTCAAACTCTCGGATAGCCTCTTTCAGCACATCCTTCGAACGCATATCCAAATGATTGGTAGGCTCGTCGAGAATCAGGAAGTTGACAGGTTCCAAAAGCAACTTATCATTGCCAGACGTGTACGCTCACCTCCCGAAAGCACTTTCACCTTCTTATCCGATGCCTCTCCACCAAACATAAAGGCTCCCAGAATATCACGTATTTTCAGACGGATATCTCCCACTGCCACCCGGTCGATAGTATCGAAAACCGTTAGATTCTCATCCAACATCTGTGCCTGGTTCTGGGCAAAATATCCAATCTGCACATTGTGCCCCAGTGTAAGTTTACCCTCATAATCAATCTCACTCATGATACACTTCACAAGGGTAGACTTACCTTCACCGTTCTTTCCTACAAAGGCCACTTTTTCACCACGATTAATGGTCAGGTTGACATCATGGAAAACAACGTGTGCCCCATAGGCCTTTTTCACGTCTTCGCAGATCACCGGGTAGTTTCCGCTACGGCTGGAACAGACAAACTTTAATCTCAATGCGGAGTTATCCACTTCGTCAACCTCAATCCGTTCTATCTTTTCCAATTGCTTCATGCGGCTCTGCACCTGCACAGCCTTCGTTGCTTTGTAACGGAAGCGCTCGATAAACGCCTCTGTATCCTCAATCTGTTTCTGCTGATTCTCATAAGCACGCAACTGCTGCTCACGACGCTCCTGACGCAAAACGATATACTCATCATATTTCACTTTATAATCGTATATCTGCCCACAAGTAATTTCGATGGTACGAGTGGTTACATTGTTTAAAAAGGCCCGGTCATGGCTGACCAGCACCACTGCATTGGCACGGTAGAGAGGAAAGTCTCCAGCCATTGGATACTCTCGATGTCCAAATGGTTGGTCGGCTCGTCAAGAAGCAGCACATCCGGTTTCCTGAGCAGAAGTTTGGCCAGTTCGATTCTCATACGCCATCCTCCGGAAAACTCACTGGTCGGACGATTAAAATCTTCCCGGCTGAATCCCAATCCTATCAGCGTACGCTCTATCTCCGCATGAAAGTTAGTGCCTCCCATCATCAGGAAGCGGTCATTCTCATGCGTGAAACGGTCTATTAGTTTATGATACTCTTCCGAATCATAATCGGTTCGGTCAGCCAATTCCTGATTCATGCGTTCCAGGTCGGCCTGTAATTCAAAAATATGTTCAAATGCCAATTCCGCCTCTTCCATCACGGTATGGTTATCGGCAAGAATCATCACCTGTGGCAAATAGCCGATCGTTACATCACGCGGAATAGCTATAACACCTCGTGTAGGACTTTGCAATCCGGCCAAGATCTTCAACATAGTTGATTTCCCGGCACCGTTTTTACCCACCAGGGCTATTCGATCTTTTTTATTAATGACATAACTAACGTCCTCAAACAATGGTGTGGCGTTAAATTCTACTGTTAATCCTTCTACTGAAATCACTTCTTTCTATAAATAAGGGAATTGAGGCAGCAAAGATACTCATTTATACAGACTGCGAAAAAAGAAACGGAATAAATATACACCCCCTCTAAAACTGAAAGCCAAACAGACATACACTACAAAACACGATGAAATGATCTACCTCACAATGATCATTCATGTAGCAGTATGAGACAGAACAGAAAGACAACACCCGATTACTCTAAATATACTGATAAAAAGACTTATTATTCATTACCTAAAGTCCGAGTCAAATTTATCAACTTTCCATCTGGTGTGATTCCCTGAACAACAAGAGTCAGTCGACCCTGTTTCGGATTACCGAACTCCAAATGAGAAGCCGCTTTATCAAGCAGAAGATCCGGTGACCAGTATATTGTTCTGAAACTATTCCCACCGTTATTTATTGCACCATAAACAACCGGATAAGAAGGCGAATAAGACTCACGCTTCACCTGATATCCTATGGGACGAATTATCCTAAAATTGGATGCTTTCTTACCAACAGTACCTAAACCTGATTTTGTACTAATCAAAATAGCGCCATTCGATGCTTTAGATCCGATATATGCCATCTGAGCGGCATCTTTTACCAATTCGATGGATTCAACTATGGATACAGGGATACCGACAAGTTCGGAATAAGAAGTTTCCAGCCCATCTACCATTAACAGAGCCGGAGGAGGAGTGGAACTTCTTCCTGCACGCAACCGTGTTATATAAAAGAAATCTCCTGAGTTCGAATCGACTGCCACCCTACTCCGGGAGTATTAATCAACAAATCTTTAGTAGATGAATAAGGCGAAAGAGTCATTTCGTCCACATGATAAGTCTTATTCCAATCGGAGTGAGCCATTAAAGATTCGATTGCATACCGTTTCTTTTTCTCAATCTTTTTAGTGGAAACAACAACTTCGTCTAAATATTGCTCCATGGAAAAAGGGGCGGTAGAAGATCGTTGAAACACATTCGCACTTGTCGGAAAATCACCCTTGTCGGATTGTTCGGGAACAACCGGTTCATCCATCTCTGCACGAAACCAATCCGCATAAACGGGAAGAGAAGAATGTACAGAAGGAACGGAATCCCGATCGACCAACAGCGCCACATCTGTACCTCCCTTTTTCTTACGCGCCTGAAGAATGAAATGCGTACCCGGGGAAGGAAAGACTGTCGAAACGGAAACAGCCCGAAGCATCACTCGTCGTCTGACGCATAATCTTTTTATCGAAAGAGAATAAAGTGACAACCGCATCAGCGATACACTTCTTTCCGAATATTCGGAAACCACCTTGCCACTGACACACTGACTACGCTCCACCGGAAAGGAACCGTAATCCGGAACAAAGCTGTATTTCACCCAGCCTGAGTCAGCATCAACAAGTCCAACAGATACGAGGTACGGGAGTCATCACCGGAAAAATAGAAAGAGGGAGCCTCAACATAGCCCTGAAGGTCAGAACTCAGAAGAAAAGAAGAAAGGATATTCACCGTGGTATCCTGAAGTGCATAGCGGTCGTCGGTGACCGAAACAGAAAGGGTACCGCCCAACGGCTCACCCGAGGAATCACGAAGCCCCAAGCTGACATCCCAAAACGAACGTCCCTTCTCTTCTTTCAAGCGAGCCGAGAAATCAACGTCGGCACGCACGGAAGGACCCTGATTGAAAGCGGTACGACCACTTATAGGAACGCCCGAACCATCCAACAAAACAAAACGGAGTACACCCGGAGGCAGCGGAGAACGGGGAAGCCGCAAAGGCCTGGAACCGGAGAAAGCCGCATGCAAAAGAATACTATCCCGATATTCCACACGAAGGGAATGACCCGGAGACAGGGAAACACCTGAATTCAAACGCACCAGAAAGTCATCCTTACGGACATCGACACGGAGGCTGACGGCAGAAGGATCCGCCGGAGGTAATGGAAAGCGAAGCTCCATCCCCTCACGATTACGGCACACCGCCGTATAGCTGTCACCCGAAACAGGTTCAAGATTGAAGAAGCCCATCCCCCGATGGACGGAACGCAACGTGGTGACGGTATCTCCACGCTGATTGACCACAAAGCCCTGCACATCTGTTCCCAAACCATCGGGACTCAAAGCCTTGAAAGCGACACGGCTGACACAACCCGAAGGGAGACGTCCCCCTTCCGGAAAGAAAGAGACATGGTAGGAAGCCGCCATACGAGTCACGCTCTCCTTGCGGTAATCCTGAAAGGGACGCCCGCCGACAATGATCTGACGATAGAAGTAACGGGGAGCGGGCAAAGAAGAAAGATGACGGGTATAGAAACGAAGCGTATAATTGCCCGAACGAAGTGTATCGCCCAAAGAGAGGTAACCGGAAAAGACACCGTGATCATCCTTGACCATCTCACGGGAGATGACCTGACTGTCAGCCAGCAGTTCGGCATAAACGTAGCGGCTGTAAGCCGTTGCCTCGCGGCGGGTATCCATCAGGTAAGCACGGAAACGGACCGTATCACCACGCTCATAATTGGCACGGTCCGTATGGACATAAAGTTTCTCGTGAGGACAGATATGATCAGACTGGGCTTCCGACCGAATAAAAGAGAAAAGGAGTATTATCAGGCAAAGGAGTTTCTTCATATATAATCAGAGTTAAGCCTAAAGGAATATTTCAAATATAAACACATATTCTGAAATAAGCAACGAAAAGAATATAAATATCCGACACATACCGGACATTCGCCCTTTTCTCATCTGCCCCGAAGCCCTGCACACTTTATTTCCTCATAAAGAATTGACAGTCATTTGCAGACATAGACATCAAAAAGACACTGAATCGCAGAATTCGCTTACAAGCCCTTTTCATATTCGGGTGAAAGCAGAAGAAACAGAGCACAGTAAAAAGCTTTTTCTACAGGAAATCCGGACTTTTGAACCGGTTGCACCTTTGTTTTTTCGGAAAGAAGGAAGCATTTACCCCAAAAGAAGTAAGTCTTCGGGTGAAAAGAAGTAAGCATTTCCCGAAAATGTTTACTTCTTTTCTGAATATCTCTATATGTTTTGGCAGATTACATCTATTGTAATGCAAATCGGGCGACAAGAGTGACTGATTTTCTCCTGGTTGCCTCCCCCCGCCCGACCGCTGCAAAGTGTCAGAAAAGCAGGAAAAGCTCCTCAAAGAAAAGATTAGGAAACAAAAAAATCATACTTCCTTTCCTTTTATTTCCATTAGGGATGAAACAAGATCAAAACCATGAATGGATATTTGCCTGTAGGCCGTTTTTATAGACTTTACCGGATTGTGGCCCGAAAAAACGAGAAACAGAGGGTTACGATTATCAATTTGACACATTGACAAACCGCCCATCTTCTCCTTCGCGACTCCCGGAGGGTGATTTAAAGTTCATCGGCAAGGAGTGTACAAAAGAGATGTGATCCGGCCTGATATTAAAAAAGGGACATCTTCGCAAAGACGTCCCTTTCAAAATCTACATTATAGAAATAAGCAAATTAGCTTTAGAACAGTTTATCAGGATATTCGCCTGCATCTACCAATGCCTGAATCTTATCTACTACACCCTGACGGTCGGCAGCATAAGTCACGCCGAACCATTTGCTTGTAGTATCCAGAACCTTTACGCGGGCAGTACCTTCGTTCACCAGTTTGTTTACCATCAGCGGAATGAAGTATTCTGATTTCAGGTTTCCTTCGTTTTCTTTCAGGAACTCTTTGAAATACTCTTCCGAATAAGCGAAATAGTCGGGAGTGAATCCCCACATATTCATTGAAACCGGAGTGTTATCGCCGATTGTCTGCATTTCGCCGTTCTCATCCTTGAACGATACTTTACCATCGATACGCTCGATTGCAGTGCGTTCTACCACTGTAGTCAGATAGCCTTCCGCATTTGTCTCACAAACGCCACGAGCCACAGATCCGCTTTCTGAAAGCGTATTGCCTACACGGTAACCTACCATACAATAGTCGTTCTTTTTACCGTCCATCTGAGACAGTTCGGCACCCAATACAGCAAAGCTGTCGCGTCCGTAGAAGTCGTCAGCATTGATAACGGCAAACGGTTCTTTGATGACGTCTTTACCCATCAGGACAGCATGGTTGGTTCCCCAGGGTTTTACGCGATCGGCAGGGCAAGTGAAGCCTTCGGGCAGGTTGTCCAATGCCTGGAATACGAGTTCCACCGGAATATGATTTTCGTATTTACTCAGAATCTTTTCACGGAAATCCTGCTCAAAATCTTTACGGATAACGAATACTACTTTACCAAATCCACCACGAATGGCGTCGTAAATAGAATAGTCCATGATAGTTTCGCCGTTGGGACCCAGTCCGTCCAATTGTTTCAAGCCTCCGTAACGGCTGCCCATGCCGGCAGCAAGCACAAATAATGTTGGTTTCATAACTGTGAATATTAAAAGGTTAGTGATGTGTCTCATCAGATATCGTTGCAAAAGTACAAAATAGAATGAAGAATGAAGAACGAAGTATGAAGAATTTTCTTACGCCGCCCATCGTCATCGACTATTTTAGAACGGATAGCCTACGGCAAAGTGTAGTCCCAACCCCTTCCAGAAAGAACCGGTCACATTGTAATATCCCTTCTTGCCGGTATCGTACGGATCATGCAAAGGCACACCACAATCCAGACGCAGAATCAGGAAGTCGAGGTCGTAACGTATACCGGCACCTGTTCCCAACGCAATCTGTTTGCCGAAAGTCTCCCAACGCAGTTGCTTTTCCGGTGCCTCTTCATCTTTACGCAACATCCAGACGTTACCGGCATCCAGAAAGACAGCACCGTGCAAGTCACCGTAAATGCGGAAACGATATTCCACGTTGGCTTCCATCCGGATATCTCCCGTCTGGTCCAGATAGAGCCCTTTCGAAGTCTTTGTCGGCCGGAATCCACCCGGTCCGATACTGCGTGCAGTAAACGCACGCACACTATTGGCGCCTCCGATATAGAACTGCTCGCTGTAAGGTGCCGTATTTGTATTGCCATACGCCCAGATAATTCCTCCAGCCACACGGCTGGCTATGGACTGGTTCTTATCGATCTTCCAGGTATAACGGAAGTCACTGTTCACCTTCAGAAACTGTGCGAAAGGAACACCGAACAGTTTCTTGTCTCTTTGGCTGAACTCCTTTCCGAAAATACGATAAATACCGGAAGTTATGTTACCGGCGGAAGTAAACGTAGTCTGCCACCAGATAGGATTACGCACTCCGCGCAAAGCCGCGTTATCAAAAGTATAGGTATATTCCATTGCCGGAATAAACTGATTCTGCAGACTACGGTACAAGGCTTTGTTCTGATCAGCAATTTCCTCAAAGGCCTTCGTTGTGTGTTGCAGCACATTGAAAGTCACCCGGAGAGGTGTCAGGCTGTGACGACTGATACGGGTCGGCTGAAAGTCATAAGTGGCATTTCCTCCGAACGCCAATAGTTTATAGTATTTGGCACGGTTAAGCTGATCGATATACAAACGGAAAGTAGTGGTTGCCGGGAAGTCATACTCACGTCCTCCGAAAGAAGGGAACACGACCCGAGGAAAAGTCAAGGCAGTAGATACTCCCATCTCCCAACTATTCATCAATGAACTTCCTTTATTCTGTCCGGTCTGCCATTCGTAAGAGCCCTTTAACTTGACATTCCACGTCTCTCCTCCCCCAAATACATTGTAACGGGTCAGGCCGAAAGATGCACCGGGGCCGGTCTGGTTATTGCTCTTGGTGGTCAGGTTGAATTCCAGTTCCGCGTCGTACGGTTTATCAAACGTAGCCTGCAAACGCACGTTCAGCGTGTCACAAGTTGCCGTAGAGTCCTGAGGGATATATTGCAGATCGAGATAGCGGAAAATACTCAATTGCGAAAGGCGTTCCTGGATACGCGTTTGCCGATACTGGCTGTATAAACGGCTATGAGCAGAGTTGCGCAAAGAATCATTGCGGACATAAGCCTGATAATTCAACCAACGGTAAAGCATATTCGGACGCACCTGCATCTTCTTATAATAATGAATATCGAGTCCCCGGTATTCGAGTGTACTGTTCGGCACTTCTCCACCCTTTCCGTACAAAAAGACCGATGTCTTACCGACATAATACGGGCGCTGGGCCGCATCCGGAAGTCCCGGTACAGGTATCAACCGGAGACTGACATGCCCGGGATTCAACAGAGTATCCGCCTGATACTTCATATAGTCCGGACGAAAGTAAAAATACCCGCGATTACGCAATAAAGTACTGATACGGCTGCGCTCTCCATCCAGATCACTCACGTTGAACTGTTCACCGGGGGTCAACAACGATCCTCTGCGTCCTCTCTCCATGATTCTCAACGTACGCGGATTGAAACGAGTGTAATAAACCGTATCGATGTAATAAGGGTCTTTCATATCAACCGTATAGCGTATACTTGCCTTCAGGCTGTCTTTCTTGTCAGGCACGGTCTGGAATCGGACCGTCCCATTAAAGTAGCCATAGTCGTGTAACAGGTTGGTGCCTACTTTGGCACGTATTTCCGGATTGACCGTAGAAATGAACACGGGAGGATTGGCGGCAAACCGGTTGAAGAGCCAGTGTCCGAAACCTTTCTTATAGCGAACCAGACTGTTATAAGCCAACATCTTGAAAGGGATGGGGACAAAGCCTAAAATTTTTGTACTCGGAGCTTTATCGAGTGCGGCATCAAGTTCGGTCAGCGCATCCTCTGTCAAAGGCGCTTGTGGCTCGTTTTCAACAATAGTCTTCGATCCGGTGTAGAGTATTTCCCTTCGGGCAGGTGCTTGGTTGTGGAACATGCTCCCAACAACAACATTACAAGACCGGCTTGTATGGTACCCCATATTATATGAACTGTTTCTTTACGTATCATCCTGTTTAAATCTCTGTTGTTAATCAATTACTGATGTGCTTCGCCGTCAGACGGAGCTTTTTGCGTCTCAGGAAGTGTCTTCTTCTTTTTACGGAAAATAAATAACTCACCCAATCTGTCGATACGTTTACGCAGTACCAGACCGATACCGGTTTCCGTTATCTCCCCTTCAAGCACACTTTCGTAATTCTTATTGTGGAAAAGGCGAATGTAACGGGTGCCGGATGTATCGAGACGATATTCGAGAGAGATATTGTCGATAAACGACTCGACATCATTCGTAGCCTGCGCTCCGGTAGACACCTTACCACCCAGTACGATCTGGAAACGGTCATTGAAGAAACGCTGCGAATAACGGAAACTGTAGTCGGTACGTTTTCCTCCCGCATCAGCCGCATCGTGGTCTTCTACTCCCATCGAGAAGCTGGCATTCTTCAGGTTTCCGGCCAATGCATTGATCTGGCTGGAAAGTATACTGTTCAATGCCGATCCCATATTTAGTCCCCCACCTCCGGAACTTCCCGAATTAGCCAGATAGAGCCCGGTAGCCAACATTGCAATGGCCTGTTTACCCCGTTCATCAGCACTCATAGAAGCCAGCTGATTCTGCACTTCCGCATCATCGGGCGCATCGATCTCAAAGGCCAGTGAAAGGTTATCCAAACGGTTCTTAACTACAATCGACACATCAAAGTTGACCATACGCGATTGCCCGTTCTCACTGCCTACGGAAGCGCGAAGGCGCTCGGTAGCTTTGAGATTGAGCATCGGGTCCATCGGATTACCGGTCCATTCCACGTAACTGCCATTGTTTATATTGAATTCTTTCAGGGGTATCACGGGAAGTGCATACTTCATCATACCACCCGTAAGGGTATACCGGCCCGATAAGGACAAATCACCTTGCGGTGTATATTGCATACTCAGATTGCCTCCTCCCTGCAACTCTACCGGCTACTACGGTCAGCACTCAGATCGGCCTTCAACGGACTCCGGGATCGATTTGTACAGTCATAATCATGTCGAGTCCGCCAAGTGACACAACAGGGGCTTCTTCTTTCTGTACGGTCGTCGTATCACTGAAAGAAGTAAAGTAACCAGGTCTCCCAACCGGTCCTGCACGGTAAGCGGCGAGTCCATCAATACATAAGTGACATCCGTATTGCCCAGCAAATTCATATTGCCGCGCATCACCAACGCATTTACCGGTCCGCGCACGGTTGCATTGAAGTCGACAAACACTTTGCCATATACCAGGCTCTCCTTTGTACGGGGAGCATTGAGCAGCATATAGTTTTCTGCCAGCATGGACAGATTAACCCTGGGATCGGTCAAATTCCGAAAATCGACTGTACCATCAATCGTGAAAGGATTCTTTCCGGTAGTGAATATAGCGAACTTATCAAAAGTCAAACGGCTGTTTTTGATTTGTACAGGACGATTGTCGAACGTAAACCGCGCCCCTGCCTGACGGGCAAAGACCGACACACTGTCCAAGACCAGATCCCCGTTGACCAACGGCCGGTCTGTATCACCGGTGATGTGAAGCCCACCGTCCATATCGCCGGAAAGGGTGACTACCTGATCCGGTACAAAGGCATTGGCTATCTTTAACGGAAAATGTTCCATGATGGCATTCACCTCAATACTGTCTTTACCGGTCACCGAAGGATGAAGCGAACCGTCAGCCATCAATATCTCCTCGCCCTCATGGGTCAGATAAGTACTGATATAATGTTTTCCTCTTTCACCCGGAAGCCAGGTCACACCGAGTGCAACGTCGCCGATGCGTTGACGTTCATAAGCCAATTCATCAATATTAGCCTCAGCCGATACTTGCAAGGAAGTAGCTGTCTGCACGTAATTAGCCTCAGCCGAGAAGAGCCCGGACAAGTCAGGCAGATAAGGAAGCACTTCACTGATCTCAGACAGGCGGATGCGTTGCAACTCCACATCAATGTTCTGCAACGATACAGTATCGCTCCGGTTTGATTTTATCCTGAACCCCATGTCTTCGTCATCCGCCATATCGACATTGGCATACAAGCGCATGTTTTTATGGAGGTATATCCAGTTGTGATGATCGACGAAGTGGAACTTTCGGAAAGCAATAATGGGATTTTCCGGTATCAGCGTAAAAGCAAGCCCATCGCCTTTTCCGTTTCCTTCGACCAATGGACGGACGTTCACACCGAAAAGTACCCCGGTTTCGCCTTTCGCATTTTCATAGCGTAGCGTGAGTTCGGCATCATCGTTGCGTATTTCTCCGGCAAAGCTCGATTTAAAAACGATCTGCGGATTCTTGGGGCCGTTGATGACCCCTCCGTGCAAACTCATGCGAGTCGTGTCCTGCTTGACAGTAAAGTAGATCGTGTCCAGTTGCAAGGTATCCATCTTCAATGCATGAATAGAGGCTTTTCCGTTGATCCCCCAGTCGGGAGCAGTGCCAAACTTCACACCCACATCGTGAAAAGCGATATCTTTCGTTGCCAGATAATAGGCCAACGGATTTTCTTTACCGGCCGACATCGAGAATATACGGTCGGCAACGCCTCTCGCAATTCCCCGTGATCAAGTTCTTTCTTATCTATTTGCTTGACCAGCACATCAGCAAAATGTGCTGACTGTTTAATCAGCTTATCCAGGCTGGAACGTGCCGAAAGGTTAAGCTTCATATCACCGGCCGTAAGATGAGTGAAAATACGGTCGCGCCGGGCTTCTGCCGTAAAATTAAAAGCTAAAGGATATTTCAGGGGTTTAGGGGCAATCCCCAGTTCATACAAATCAAGTTGCGTAACATCCATATCAAGCTTTCCGTCCATATAAGGTTTGGCAAGGTGATATTCGGCATTGGCATTCATCTTTAACAAGCGGTTGTCACTCACTAAACGGGCTGTGGCAAGTGCGTTCTTTACATCACCGGTCACTTCAATTCCCGAAATCTGATAACGCCCATAATGCAACGATTGCAGTGAGGCCTTCAAAGAGGCAGTCGTACGATAAGAAGTGAAATCGATCCCTCTTCCCACAGCAGCGACCGATGTAGTCAGTTCGTAGATCGAGTCTTTGGGCAGGAAATGATGAAGTTGCAAAGCGTCCACCTTCAGGTCAGCCCGATAAGCTCAGTGCTTCCATTGTAGGCAGCATCTAAATTCAGCATTCCCTCTCCTTCTTTCAACAGGAGTTGCGCCATATATTGAGGCCCTTTCATTCGGGCTTTCGCAACCAATGACATCTGATTGGGAATAACAAGTAAACTATCCGGCCTCGTTCCGCCCAGAGCGGTCAGGAAGTTAAGATTCTGTGTCTGCATCCTCAGGTCAATAATGGCGGACCTCTCCAGGCTATCGGTCAGATTCAATAACTCTCCACCGCCCGAAAGTGAAAAAGCTCCGGGCAACTCGGCACTGAACCGGGTTATCTGCATCTCTTTCAGGTTTCCTTCCGTACCGGCACGTATCACCAACGGACGGAAGGGATAGGCCTCTTTGAAGCTATCCGGCAATCCACCGGCCAGCAACAACACGTCTTGTTTCCCGATCATCGCATTAAAGCGGGCAGTCAGACGTCCGGTAGTAGGAATATTCACCAACTCCCAATAAGTCTGTGCAGTAAGATCCATTTCGGAATGTGGAGTCAGCAGTTTCAAACTCGGCACTTGGATAATGGTATCATTGGCAAACACACGTCCGGTAAGCGAAGTGACACTTAATCCGGAACGGTCGTTCATCGAAAACTCACGGATAACAGCATTCATATTGCGTCCGCGATAATACATCGAATCGAGTCCGATACGAATATCGCGCAAAGCGATGTGTGAAGGATCGAAACCTTCCGCCGGCTCCGCGGTGCCCACATCATAATTGACCGAGGTACCCGATACCAGAAAACTACGAAGCCCGTAATGCAAATTCTTCAAATCGGCTTCCGCATCATTCACTTGTGCTTCTCCCACATGAGCCGCCAAGCGCATACTGTCTGCCGGTAACTGCATGCTGAAAGAGACATTCTTCAATTTCAAATGACGCAGGTCTACTTTCCAGCGGACCTCACTTTGAGCAGTATCTTTAGGCGTAGCAGTGGTATCATTCAAAAGCAACTGTACATGAGTATCAGAGAGTTCGGCCCGGTTTATAATGGCTATTTCATTGGGTAGATCCACCCCATGGCTCTCCAGCCTAAAACTACCCAGAACACCTTTCAGCCGCATACCGTCTATCAGGTTGGCAGAATTAACAGCTACCTGCTGAAGGCTGATGTCATCTACCTCAACCTTGCCACGGAAAAGCGGAAGTGCCTGCACATGTACATTGAGGCTTTCAAGTGAAAGCAATGTATCGGGAGCCTGGATGACTTCAACTCCCCGTACCAACAGATTTAAAGGAAACCGTAAATCGATGCGACGTACATTGATCTGCATGCCGGTTGCTTCGGAAGCATAAGCAGCAGCCTCCTTTCTCAGAAAATTCTGTACGGGAGGGATATAGAGTAATACCATCAGTATCACAAAGAGTATGAGGGGGGTAAGCAAAATCCAGCTTACCCATTTGATCCATTTCGTTTCATGAAGCTTGTCTCTCAATGTAAAAAGTGATACAAAGGAAACAAAATTCCGGAAAAAGATTAAAGTGACGACGATTTTGTATACGAATAGACACTTACGGCAATCACCGATTGTCAATCTCCCGCTGCATATCTCTTGCCTCAGCCATTACGATATCTACCTGCCGAAGAGCTTCATTCGCCTTTTGTATCATTTCGTCCGATACGGCTTCGCCACGACGCTGCTCCAGCCATAATAGCAGAGGAAGTGCCTCGGAAGCCCCAAGCAACGTAAACAGAGGCAATAATTTGTGAGCCATGCCGGCTATCCCATCCACATCAGTGGCTCGGATAGCGCTTTCCATCCGGTTCCGGTTCTTCTCCGTTTCTTCAATAAAGGTTTGAATGATGGTAGAGGCAGCTTCCGGATCATCTTCGGAAAAAGCAGTCAGCGCCCGAAAGTTAAGGGAGTCCGGTGTCAATTCAGCTGACGAACCGGTCATTTCTTCACCACTGATAATCGTCAAGAGTTCCTTTACCGTAAAAGGCTTATGCAAACATCCTGCAAAGCCGTGTTCCTGAAAGTCCTGTTCATTCATCTCACTCCGGGCGGTAACAGCAATTACCGGAATAGTACGCGCCTGAGGTATATTGGATGCACGCAATAGTTTCAGTAAATCGAAACCATTGATGGCAGGCATTTGAACGTCAGTCAGCAACACGTCGAATGTAGCCGTACGAAGTTGCTCAATCAACTCATCCGGCTGTTGGCAGCAAACAGCCTGAATGCCTTGTTGTTCAAGCATAGCGGCAGTCAGAGCCAATTGAATCCGGTCGTCATCAATCAATAAAACACGGTTTAATTTTGGAGATGCCATTACCCCGTCCTCACCGGCTTGATCTGTCGTTGAAACCGAAGACACATTTCCTTCCCGCTTCTCTCCTGTCACAGGCCCCACAGGATAGAGCGGCAGAATGACAATAAAACGACTCCCTTCACCCAAGGTACTTTGAACACTAATCGATCCTTCGAGCAAGGTCACAAGTTTGTGTACAATGGAAAGCCCCAGTCCAAAGCCTTCCTCACCTTGCGCTCCCGGCAACCGGGTGAATTCCTGAAATATCTTTTCACGGTCACCGGGTGCCATACCTTTACCAGTGTCCACCACCTCGATGCGGACACTGGACGAATGATAGGTAATATTCAATGCAATGCTACCCTTAGCTGTGAATTTCACAGCATTGGAAAGCAGATTATTTACAATTTGCCGGATACGGAGCGGATCACTGATGAAGCGTCCGTCCAGTTCGGCGTCTATACTGCAACTTAAAGTCAGATGTTTGGCATCGGTCAGTGGTTTAAAGCTAATACGTATCTCTTCAAACAGTTGTGCCGGATTAAAAGTAACCCGGTTGACTTCTGCCTTATTCAGATCCAACCGGTGGAAGTCGAGCAAGTCACTTACCAGTTTAAGCAGATGTTGCGAGGAACTTTTCATATTGTCCAGATAGAAACGCTGTCTTTCATCCGTAGTCAACCCGGTCAATAAATCCGTATATCCGATGATAGACCCCAAAGGAGCTTTAAAATCATGAGTGATGGCAAGCATTAACTTTTCACGAGCCTCCAACAGCGCCTCCGCACGCTTATTGGCCTCCTCCAATTCCTTCCGGTAACGATTGCTCCGGGTGATATCCCGCCAAATCATAATCAGGAAGCAGGCGGACAGCAACACTGCGGCAATGGCAATCCCGCCAATCGTACGAGTTGAACGGTTCCGAAGTTCTTGCTGTTCGGATGCGTTGTCCATAGCACGTTGGGTGACTACTTGCTCATAGGTCGTAATCATGCTGTCAATACGAGTGGTTAATTCCTTATTCATCCGGCGAAGACGGGCATTGTAGTTGGGCCGTACCACAGGCCTGGACTTCCGTTTGGTCACCGTTCGTATGCGCTGATGTAGTGAATCAATCGGATTGTAAGGTTCAAGAATGGTGTCGGTCGCAAATTCCACAGCTGTATTTACCAGCACAGCCGTATCTTCTTTCGAAGGAGCGAACACCTCGCCCAACCTCCTGAAAAAACCCTTTTTCTTTCGTTTCGTAATCACAGAGTCACGCTTGGTGATGATACGATGTTGCACACGCTGTTGAGTGATCACTGTATCTTGTTCGGCAATGATGGAATCCAATTCAACCGGAGTAATCATACTCTCGTTCGCTTCATTAATGATCTGAAGCATCCGGATGGTATTTTCATCTTTCTCTTTCAGTAAAAGCAGCAAACTATCCGTCTGCAAACTCTGTACATCGTCCGTATCAGACAGTTTCTCCATCTCCCTGTGTACAAACAACAGGGAGAGCAGCAGCACAACCAGCAACAAAGTATACCCCGCCGCGATCTTTACTTTTGTGAAACGGGAAGGAATAGCCATAACTTATCTTGTTTTATATCTGAAACGTAACCATAACATAATGGCCGCACTACTCAGTCCGAAAGGAAAAGCCATCCAGACCCCGAGTAATCCCCAGCCCATAACAAATCCAAAGAAATATCCGGCCGGGAGAGAAATGATAAAATAGGCGATAAAAGCAATCAGCATCATAGGCTTTACATCCGAAATACCACGCAGGGCATTAGCGAAATTGATTTGCATCCCATCGCCGAACTGATAAGCCAGAAAAGGCACCATCAGAACAACTACCATCGCAGAGACTTCGGTATTGTCGGTAAACCATCCTCCTACCTGATAGCGGAACAAGAAGACAATAGACAGCAGAACAACTCCCATAGCCAATATGATATGTGCCCCGGCATACGCAGTACGACGTACATTAACAATATCGTTTTGACCCTTGAAATTGCTGACACGCACAGCTACTGCCGCCCCCATCCCATAAAACATCATAAACGTGAACTGTGAGATAGTAAGCATTACCTGATGTGAGGCAAGGGCGATAGTCCCCAACCATCCTACCATCACTGTGCTCAAGCTAAATGAAGCGGTTTCCATCCCCATTTGAAAAGCTACAGGCCATCCTAAGGCATTCAGCTGACGGAACAATGTACGCGACCATCCCAAGCGAATAAATCCCAGTTTATAACGTAAGAAACGGCGGCTGCTAAAAAACACGAATACAAATATCAGCACCATGACAATACGTGAGAACAACGTGCTGATTCCGGCACCCAATAATCCAAGTTCGGGCAATCCAAGTTTACCGTTAATCAAGATATAGTTCCCCACGATATTCAGTACATTTCCACCCAAAAGTATCCACATAGCTGTCTTAGTATCGGTTATTCCATCGGTAAACTGTTTGAATCCGTTAAATAGCAACACAAAGACCAGCGAGGCAAGTAGTATCAGATAATAGGGCTTGATCAAGGGTAATAACTCTTCCGGTTGCCCCAATCTTTCAACATTCAGATAGAGAATGCCCATAATTACGGTTAATAAAATACCGACCAAAAGATTGGCAAGCAAACTGCAACGTAATGCCTGCCCAGCAGACGCAAATCTACGAGTCCCATAAAAGCCCCCTACAATAGGAGTCAATCCATATGAAAATCCGGTACTGAAAATAATGGCAAGCGTAAACATGTTATTGACAAAGGAGCTGCTCCCAGTTCGTTGGTGCTGTGATGACCAATCATTAAGGTATCGGCAAAGCCAAGCACAATAACCCCCACTTGCCCGATAACAATGGGAAGGCCGAGAAGAAACAATGCTTTATAATGATTCTTATATATAAGTCTCATCCTTCTCTCCTCTACTACTCTTATAATAAAGTACTACTCCATTTTCTTCTCGGAATGCAGTTTGTGCCACCGCGTTCAAACGGTCGGCAGTCACGGCACGATAGCGTTCAACCTCCTTTTCCATATCTTCAGCCCGCCCGTTCAATTCGAACCAGGCAAGATTGGTGGCAACATTCAGATAATTGATATTTCCGAATATCTGGGTAGATTCAAACTTATTCTTTACCTTCTCGAGTTCCTGTTCTTGGATCAAAGCAGATTGCAGTTCATTCAACTCTTCACGCACCGCAGCCTCAGCTTCTTCCAACGACACACCGGCTGCCGGTTTCCCACTGATATGGAACAAGCCGGCATCAAGTGTTCCCGATATATAAGCATCGATACTCGAGAACAATTGCTTTTCTTGCACAAGATGCTGGTTCAAACGGCTGGAACGTCCGTTACTTAAGATATCCGACAAGATATCAAAAGCATAATAATCGCTATCCGCGCGGTCACACATATGGTACGCCATAAAAAGCGAATCAAGCGGTACATTTCTCTCCACTACCAAACGGCGTTCTTCCGTTTGTACCGGCTCCGGAGCAATTGCCTCAAAGGAACTTCCCGGCGGGGGATAGGACCGAACCACTTTTCTGTGAGATGTAAAGCCTCTTCAAACGAAATATTGCCGGTAACAGCCAGAACAGCATTATTAGGTGCATAAAAACGAAAAAAGAAATCTTTGACCTCTTCCAATGTAGCATTGGCTATGTGAGACAGCTCCTTACCGATGGTAGGCCATTGATAAGGATGAACCCGATAAGCCAGCGGACGCAACAAATGCCCAACATCACCATAGGGCTGATTAAGGCAACGCTGCTTAAACTCTTCCATTACCACTCCCCGCTGAACCTCCAGACTGCGTTCACTGAAATCGAGGCTCAACATTCTATCAGATTCAAGCCAAAATCCGGTTTCCACATTCTGTCTGGGTACAGTGAGGTAATAATTGGTAATGTCATTATTGGTCCAGGCATTATTTTCCCCTCCTGCCAATTGTAACGGAGCATCATAATCGGGTATATTCACAGAACCGCCAAACATCAGGTGCTCAAAAAGATGGGCAAACCCGGTATGCTCCGGGTTTTCATCTCTGGCTCCCACATTATAGAGAATATTGAGCGCAACCATCTGCGTACTGGTGTCCTGCGCATGAACCAATCTCAAACCATTATCCAGAATATGCCTGTTGATTTGCAGCATATTTATTCAATAACAGAAACATTAATAATCTTCACATCCTCTTCCGGGCGATCGCTGCGGTCTGTTTTTACCTGCTGGATTTTGTCAACAATGTCCATGCCCTCGACAACTTCGCCAAAAACAGTATATTCACCATCCAGATGCGGAGTACCTCCGACGGTTGTATAAGCTTTTATTTGCTCAGGAGTAAAGTGGAAATCGGGTTGTTTGGCAGCTTCCGCTTCAGCCTGTATAAACAGAGTATCTTGTAAAGCATAAAGTCCGTCCTGATCATTGGCCTTACGCATTTTATAGATTTCTTTCATGTGTTTTTGCGCCAAAGCATTAAAAGCCTCAGTTACCTTATTCTGATTCTTCTGTTGTTCCATATTCAGAAGTGTCGAATCATTGAACACTTTTCCGGTAACAATATAGAATTGACAACCGGATGACTCTTTCTTGGGATTCACTTCATCTCCCTGTCGGGCAGCAGACAAAGCGCCTTTCTTATGAAAATACTTCGGATATACAAATTCAGCCGGAACCGTATAACCTACATCACCGGAACCCAACATCTTACCTTTCGGAGCATTTTTCGATTCCGGATCACCCGCTTGCACCATAAAGTCTTTTATGACACGATGAAACAACGTTCCATTATATGTTCCGTCTTTAGCCAGTTTAATGAAATTATCTCTATGTTTCGGAGTCTCATTATACAACTTTACTTTGATATCCCCCATAGAGGTCTCAATCTTCAATACAGTTTCTTTTTCCATGTTTCCATCTTTCTTTTGTCCCGACTTACAAGCTACTGCGCTGCAAGCCAGTATAATTAATAATATCCAAAAATTCTGTTTCATAACGCTTTTATTTAATTTAAGTCTGCAAATATACGACTTTACCTCAAAACCTCTTACCTTTGTAGCTCACAAAAAGAGGCAAAAGCTAACATCATGAGATCCATACTGATAGTTGAAGATGATATTACGTTCGGGATGATGCTAAAAACCTGGTTAGGCAAAAAAGGGTTTAATGTATCATCAGTGAGTAACATTGCACGTGCGCAAAAGCACATCGATGCACAACCGGTAGACCTGATTCTTTCCGACTTGCGACTTCCCGACCACGATGGTATTCACCTGTTGAAATGGATGGGTGAGAAAGAGCTCCATATCCCATTGATTATCATGACAGGATATGCAGATATCCAATCAGCCGTACAAGCAATGAAACTGGGTGCACAAGACTATATTGCCAAACCCGTTAATCCCGAAGAGCTGCTTAAGAAAATGAGCGAAGCACTTCAAAAGAAAGAAGCTCCTCTTCCCAAAACTCCCCTCACGGAGAAAAGCCCTAAAACCAAACAAGAATCTCATTCCTATCTGGAAGGAGAAAGTGATGCTGCCAAACAACTCTATAACTATGTCAGCCTGGTAGCTCCCACCAACATGTCAGTCCTGATCAACGGTGCCAGTGGAACGGGAAAAGAGTATGTAGCCCATCGTATTCACCAATTAAGCAAACGTAGCGACAAACCGTTTATTGCCATCGACTGTGGCTCCATCCCCAAAGAGTTGGCCGCTTCTGAGTTCTTCGGTCACATCAAAGGCTCCTTCACCGGTGCTCTCTCTGATAAAACCGGTGCTTTTGTAGCAGCGAACGGGGGTACCATCTTTCTTGATGAAATCGGTAACCTGAGTTACGAAATACAAATTCAACTTCTTCGTGCACTACAGGAACGTAAAATACGCCCTGTTGGTTCAAACTCAGAAATTACTGTCGATATCCGTCTGGTGTCTGCAACCAACGAGAACCTGGAACAAGCCATCGAAAAAGGTACATTCCGCGAAGACCTCTACCACCGAATCAATGAATTTACTTTGCGCATGCCTACTCTGAAAGAACGTGGCGGAGACATCCTTCTTTTTGCCAACTTCTTCCTCGACCAGGCTAATAAAGAGCTTGACAAGCAACTGATCGGCTTCGATGCCAATGCTTCAAAGGCATTACTCGAATATCACTGGCCCGGCAACCTAAGGCAGATGAAGAATATCATCAAACGCGCCACATTGCTTGCTCAAGGCAGTTTCATAGGCCTTGCAGAACTGGGTAGTGAAATTCTGGAAACACAACTATCAACTCCCAAAATGACATTACGGGATGAAGATGCCGAAAAGGAACATATACTGGAAGCACTCCGACAAACAGGAAACAACAAAAGCCGTGCTGCACAATTACTCGATATTGACCGCAAAACATTATACAATAAACTGAAACTATACGGAATCGACCTCTAAAGAACACCAAGGTGTGGAATATTTCCACACCCTTTTCCACATTTTCCACAACATTCCACACTGCATCCCATTTCCATTCATTTTTTACTCACCTACAAATCAACAGATTAGTTCACACGTATTCTTTTTGGCACAAGATTTGGGAAATACTCAATACAAGTGTTTAACCAAATGAAAGATAAAACTAAAGAGTTAGTTTTATAGTAGTAGCAATGTTTATGTTTGTTTGTGATGGTTTTAACCTAGACCTTAACATGAAATTAAAAACAGACAATCAGAACTTTAACAAGAAAATAATTATGAAAAGTTAGTTTTAGTAGTAGCTATGTTTATGTTTGCTTGTGGATCGTTCTTTACAATGGCACAGGATCCGGTGAAAAAAGACCCAAAGAAAGAGGTCAAAGACACTGCAAAAACTGAGCCTAAGAAAGAAGTAGCCGACACAACCGCTATAACGGTCGCAGCATCAGGAGCATTTGCACAGTTTGCCGAATAATAGTAAGCACACTACAACAAAAAAGCCATTCCTACTTCGTCTATTCAGGGAATGGCTTTTTTGCGTTTATATAGGAAAGTAGATAACCAAAGTTGTGCTCCGGTTGAAATTATTTGAGGATCCATCTAAATGAAACCATCACTCTTTTTCATTGAAATCCATGCCATAAGTTACTATCCGGTACAGGAGCATCGAGTTCAATCAATTCTTTAGACACCGGATGAACAAAACGCACATGCCGGGCATGCAAACAAATACTTCCATCCGGATTGGAACGTGCAGAACCATATTTCAAATCACCTTTGATGGGACATCCCATCTTTGCCAACTGGCAACGAATCTGATGATGACGTCCGGTCTTCAGATCAACTTCGAGTAGAAAGTAATGATCCGAATGTCCGATAAGTTTATAGTTCAGAATCGCCTTTTTACTGTTGGGAACCTCCTTATCATAAGCGTAGCTTTTATTCTGCTTCTCGTTACGCACCAGATAGTGAACCAATTCTCCTTCGGGTTGCTTCGGACAATTCTTCACGATGGCCCAATAGGTCTTTTTCACTTCACTGTTCTTAAACATCTCATTCAAGCGGGAAAGAGCCTTACTGGTCTTCGCAAAAATAACAAGACCGCTCACGGGGCGGTCCAGCCGATGGGTTACACCGATAAAGACATTTCCGGGTTTCTGATATTTATCTTTCAGATATTGCTTGACAGTTTCTGAAAGAGGAGTATCACCCGTTTTGTCTCCCTGAACGATTTCGGAAGCGGTCTTGTTAACTACTATAATATGATTGTCTTCGTATATGACGGTCATACCGAATATTACATATTCATACCACCATCTACCTGAATCACCTGACCTGATACATAAGAAGACATATCAGAAGCAAGGAAAGTAGCGATGTTAGCCACATCTTCAGGAGTACCGCCACGACGCAATGGAATCTTCTTAGCCCATTCTGTTTTCACTTCTTCCGAAAGGCCGGCTGTCATGTCAGTAATGATGAATCCCGGAGCAATGGCATTGGCACGGATACCACGAGAGCCAAGCTCCTGAGCGATAGATTTAGCCAAACCAATCATACCTGCTTTTGAAGCTGAATAGTTAGCTTGTCCGGCATTACCGTGAACACCCACTACAGAAGCCATATTAATAATGCTTCCGGCTTTCTGGCGCATCATGATCGGAGTACACGCATGCACAAAGTTAAAAGCAGATTTCAGGTTCACATTAATAACCATATCCCACTGCTGTTCGCTCATACGCATCATCAATCCGTCACGAGTGATACCTGCATTGTTTACCAGAATATCGATACGGCCGAAATCTTTATGAATCTCTTCCACTACTTTTGCAGTATCTTCAAAATTGGCAGCATTCGACGCATATCCTTTGGCTTTCACACCCATTGCTTCGATTTCTTTTGCTGTATTCTGTGCATTCTCATCGATAACAAGATCTGTAAATGCAATATTTGCTCCTTCAGAAGCAAATTTCAAAGCAATAGCTTTACCAATACCACGAGCCGCACCGGTCACAATGGCTGTTTTCCATCTAATAATCCCATACTAAATTTAAATTATTGATTAATTTCTGTTCTATGTAGTGCGCCAAACACGATGTTGGCAACATATCTTTTTCGGGTTTCCATATCCAGATTAGCTCCTATATGTCCCCGGATATAAGGCACTTCGATACCTTTTACGCAATAGTGTACCAATGCAGCAGTCATTTCCACATCATCTACATGAAACACTCCTTTGTCCTGTCCTTCCTTCAGCACGCTTTTAAATAGTTGCATTTCTTTTGCATCAAAGCGCTTCCGAACTTTTTCCACACGCCAAATATCTCTAAAAAAATTAGCACGAAGGGTTCCATTGCGATATACTACTTCCTTTACCGCATCCAGCCGGGTGTAAATCATCTCTATAATCTTTTTATCAGGAGAGATATCTTTATCTGCCACACGCTTCATCATATCCGACAGAATATCCAGTTCAGACTCTACAACAGCCAAATAGATTTCATCCTTACTTTTAAAATAAGTATAGAGCGTACGTCTACCCTTTTTAGAAGCAAGAGCGATATCATTCATTGTAGTATTCTCCACTCCCATCTTTGCGAAAAGCTGACGGGCAACGTCTACTAACTTGGCTTTTGTCTTTGATACGGTCATAGGTTAATTGCACATTGCTGAATTATTTGTGCAAAAGTAATTCTTTTCTTTCGTCCACACAAGAAAACAAATAAATTATTAACAATTGTATGTGAAAACAGATAAAAAAAATCAATCTAGTTCAGCACTGATCCTCAAGTATATAGTATAAAAGTAGCTCTTTTATAAAAAAATAAATGCCGAAATATTTGGTAGTTCAAATAAAAGCCGTACCTTTGCACTCACAAAACAGAAACATCGCGGAGTGGAGCAGTTGGTAGCTCGTTGGCTCATAACCCAAAGGTCGTCTGTTCGAGTCAGGCCTCCGCAACTAAATAGAAGAAGAAAGGCTGATAATTAATCGATTATCAGCCTTTCTTATTTTATATCGAGATAAGGAGCAGAGCCGGAATCAGGATTCCGGGATCTTCCATAATTCCTGAGGGATTCTATAATAAGAATGATGAATTCGGAATATCGGCTTGCTCTCTTACAGAAAATGAATTTCAATCTTCCATCTTCCACCCGCATCTTCCACCCGCTGATTTGGGAGTATATCAATAGCTAAGATACTAATTAATAATGGTAAGATGGGCGTTTCTTAACCAGATATCCTGTTTAGAGCATTCTGTTTTTCATTACTATTTAATAAAAAATGGTATGTTCTCTATCTGATCCCCCATATCCGAGCCCATGAACCCGCGTATCTGTGCTGAGGTAAAGAAACCGAGATCTGTTATAATAGACTTAAAGGCAAGATGTTAAGAGTAATGATGTATCTGTTTGAAATCTTAGTGAGAGACCAGATTCGTATCCTTCAACTACATAACCCTTATCACCATCCCCGGATCAGAACAATCTCCTTCTGAAGCATTCATAAGTCCTACCCGGCTAATTACTTCTCCCGGAATTATCAATCGATTATCCTTGATTACAACATTGGAAGTAATGTCCACCGGATTCTCACCGGCCAGATCCTGCGCAAAAACCGTATGCTTTCCTGTTTTCAATGGAGAAGGAAACACCATTGTCACTTCTTTGAAATAACCAAATAGTCCGATAGGTATGTCCCAACGGTCGACGGATATCGAAACAGCAACCTTTTCGGTTACATACTCACGTCCTACATTACGGCCTATAGTAGAAACGGCTACAGCGCCATTGGGGTATCGGGAAGCCAACACAAACGGACAAACCGACAAAGGAGCTCCGGATACCTCCGGTAACTTCATATTCCGAGCAACCCGCGCCGGTGCATCGGCCGTTACATCTGCACCCACCGTACGCCCCTTATTCCAAGTCTCATTTTCCTGTAGAATCCAATGATCGGTTAACTTCACACTGTCGATGGCGAAAGTCCCGTAACCCACTGCAAACGGCTCAGCTATCCGATGCCATCTGACACCACGCACGACTTCATCCAGACGCCGCTTAATATCACGTCCGACCGGAGGAAACACAAAATCTTGTGCCCCATCCGGCAAAGTCCCTGCGAACGGATGTCGCATCACACCGATAGCACAGCCCAAACCTACCGCAATATAAGTTCATCTTCACAATTAATAATTCCTTTCGCTCCCTCGACTGTCTTATAAGGCAATAAATCACAAATACGCCGGATAGTTATCGGCTGCGCCGTAATATTTTCGACATCATAGGTCCGAAAAACATCGCTAAACTCAATAAATTCATTTCGCAAAGCATGTTCTATATATAAATGGGGAGCATATCGCTTGCCGATAGCTGTCAACTTTCTTCTCCATTCCCCATTCCTGTCTTCCTTCCCCCAATCAACTTTCCAATAATCAAATCCGGCAGCATTTGCCGCTTTAATTCGTTGTTTCCAATACTCCTCTTCAGGAATAGCTGCATGCGTCTCTGCCTTCTGGGCACAAATCCATCCACCGACACCTTTCCAGCCTTTACTCTTGATCTGTTCCGATAATTGTTTCAAACGCTCCACTGCATCTCCACGAAAAGACGGAAAACGATCAGAACTCAGTTCTACGCAACCTAAATAAAGATTGGGTGAATCATTCACATCTTTAGGAATATCCCACGAATCGTCCATTACAAAGTAAAGATCTTTTCGGATTGCAGGATAACAATCCACCCAATTCTGATAAAGCCCGTCCCCAAATAAATAATCTTCAGTCATAGCAGCCCTGGTCAGTTCAGTACTTTTATAGCTGGCCACATAGCCTTGTAAATTCCACGTGCAAAAGTAATCGGGAGCTTGCGATGGCATATCAGGCACAAGGCTTTTTACTAAGCGCGGCTGTCCGGCAGCAGAAACAGCCATACTACAAAATAACGATATCAGTAAGTTTCTATATCCTATCATGGTAAAGTAAATTTTAGGTTAACAAGAACGAATATTGCAAATATAAGCATTCTTACCACTTGCCGAACAAAATCACTTCATTCATTTCGGTAAGCTGGAAAGAACTTCACCCCTTCACTACCAGGAATCATCCTACCGCCATTTTTTATACCTATATAAAATATAACCCACGATAGAAAAGACTATAAAATAACTGATATTAATGGTTTCAAATGATTTCCAATAATAAACCGTTTGCTGCATAAATGAAGAGTATGCATGTAAAATGGAGGAATACGGAATAAAATTAATGTAACGCCAATTACTCGCAATCATCGAAAACACAGTCATAAAAAACTAAATCCCAGTGCTAAAGCATAATTCTTAAACAAGAAACTAAACACATATTGAATAACAAGGATAGCAATAGCCCAATAAAAACACGAAAGAAGACAGAAATCACTAAAATTCTCACATCAAAATTTTGAAAGCCCATTGACGGTAAACAAACGCCCAAAATAAAGCCTGGTAACATAAAAGCAACATAGGCGATAAGAACTGACAAGAATGTCATTGATAGAAGGTAAATAAGTTTAGCTACATAAACAGTGCCTCTGGGAACAGGAAATAAAAACAAGAGAAGGTAATTGTCATTTTTAAACTCTTTTCCTATATACCGCACAAAACAAGGCTGCCATTAATGGATACAACATACCGTAAAACATGAATAACGTACGTCCGATATTGTATATCCACAAGTTCGTACCGTCATAGCCTTCCTGACTCAGATTCCATAAATCATACACAATGAAAGCTACTGTCAACAACACCGGGAAGAATAGAAATAACTTTGCAGCTACATCGTGACGTGTTTTATAATATTCTGATGCTATGACATTTTGTAAGTCTCTTAATATCCTCATTTTGTTTGTGAAGTTAATTTTAAATAAACCGATTCCAAAGTATTCTCCAAAGGTTGAATAGCAGATATATGATAACCGCCCTGCCCCAGTAGCTCAATAAGCCTGTCATAGGTAGTATCATTGGAAAGGATAACTTCCAATATTGACTCCGACTTGATCCGGCTGTCAATTTGGACCTCTTTACATACCGAATGTAACAAATCCACCTTGTCCAACCTGATATGGATTCTTTTCTCTATACTGTTTAGTAATTCCGATAAATCTCCTTGATACAATAAACAGCCATGCTGAAGGATACCAACATGGGTACAAGTTTTTCTACTTCATCAAGTAAATGACTGGATAAAAAAACGGTCTTACCCTCTTGATGCAGCTGTAAAAGTAACTCTCTTATAGAATGTATCCCCTCCGGATCAAGTCCATTGAGCGGTTCGTCCAGAAACAGTATATCCGGATCATGCAATAAAGCCATAGCCATTCCCAATCGATGTATCATACCCGTGGAATAGTGTCGAAGCTTCTTGTTTCTGGCATTCTCAATTCCCGTGATTGCCAATACTTTATTGATAGCGGTCCTTCCACAATGATAAATATGGTCTAAATACGCAAGGTGTTCATACCCCGTAAGATTATCATAATAGAATGGTTCTCCCGGGCATAAGCTATCTTCCTTAATTGTTTTTCTCTCTGATCTCGAAATGGCTGTCCATCATATAATACCTCACCTTTAACAGGACGAGCTAAGCCAAGTAATACTTGAATCGTAGTTGTCTTTCCGGAACCATTATTACCTAAATATCCATAGAGTGCATTTTCCGGAATATCCAGATTCAGATTATTGAGTACCATCTGTTTGCCGTATCGGAAACAGAGATTTCTTATCTCTATTTTGCCCATTTATACATTTTATTTATAAAAGTTTTATCGTAATATACATCATAATTCAGGTCGATATAGAATAGCATATCCATTTGTTCGCTCCAAACTTCCGAAAGACTTGCACCTTGATCCAAACCCGAGATAAACGCTTGTCTCCATCTGCTATCCACGGGTAGTTCATTGAAATTTAAATAAGCAAACCCGACTTTTCTCTGATGTAGCAAATACTCGAGTGACAACGTACTAAGCGGATCCCGTATGCCGCCGTCAGTGTTTCTTCGTGCATACGAAGTAAATGCTATTGTATACATCCGGTCTCCAAAATGTATTTTTAACCTTTGTCCCATAGAGGTGAATCTGGTCGAGTCAACCTGCATCCTCCCCCGGTTGAATACATGCACATTAGCGCACCATACAATCACTTTTTGGTCTTTATAAACCGAGTCTACCAACCAAGTCAAATTATCGGCCATAATAGAATCGCGTAGGTTCATTCGTGTTAAATCACCGACATTCCGATACTTCCATATGCTCTCATACCGTAGTTTCAGTCCTGCAATATAACGCTGATGCAAACCATCTTCCATAGAATATCTTGACTCCTCATGAATTCTATTTTCCAATTTATTAAAATCCTGAACAATGGAGTCTTTTAACATCCTATCAAGCCGGTATCCGAAATAATTCCAGTTTCCATTAAACTCACTCATCTGCAAGAAGAAGCGTTGCACATACGGGAAATCCGAAAGAGAAGAAGAGTAACCATTTAAATACTTCTCAACGGATTCCATGTGTTTCCTTCCTTGTCCATAATTGGTTAACTGGCAGTCGAAGCCATCCAAGGTAATAGAAGGATGGGAGCGATAATATTCCCATAATGATTTTGTCTCATTACTCCCCCACCAAAATGTCCATACAGCTTTAGATGGATTCATCCGCTGACGACCATCCTGATTCATAAGATACATGTCATATAAGCCAGTTTCATATAGTATAACATTATATCCTAATTTCTCGTGTAAATAACGAACCATCCTGTTTTCATTTGCAAGGTGGCTCCATCCTGATGCAACTGCTCACCTAACAATAAGATTTGCTTGTTTTTTAACTCTTCATCCAAGAAGCACAAGAAATCAGTAGCGGTATCCGGCATCTGTACAGTACATGGCACGGAATGAACATACCGATCAATTTCTATAGCCGATTCTGAAGAAAGAGCCGGTATTTCCAAAGGATACAAAAGATAGCATACCAATGCCAAAAGCAAAAGGATGACCGATAAATAAGACCTCCGTATTGCCACTCGAAAATTCTTCATAGCTTTCAACTTCAAATAACTGAAAAAGGATGCAGCAAGAAAACTAAAATACTCTCTACTACATCCTTCCTTCAATTATGTATTAATAATTTCTTCTTTTATTCTTCTTGAAGTATCAAACTTCCCTTCTCCCGTATAGTTAATCTCAATTCGGCGTCCTCTTTCTTCGGAGTCCAGATCATCTTTTTACACTCACCCCTCTGCAAGTTATTATGATAAACTCCACTTCCGGTCAGATGTTCAGTACCAATTACAGATTCATGAACGCCCCAATTCCTGACGCCATCCAAATCTAAATAGAGATGGGGAATAATTGATTGATGAGCATTAAATGTCACTCCATCTCCATCGACACAAAAAGCACGTATCTCACAAGAGTCCAAACGTAATTCCCCTCCTCTTATATATGTAGTCAAAGAGTCGGCATGCAACCTATCGATTCTCGTACGTAATCCACGAATAGCATTAGCCACAAAAGCCAGATTAGAGTCGGCTTCTATGGTCAGTTGTAATCCTTTAGCTTGCAGGGCCGGAATAAGATACTCCTTTTTTTGCTTAGGAAGATCATAAGTTGTCAAATCCAGGCAAATGACCAATGTATCTGCATTCTGACTGATTTTCAGATATTCGGATTCCGGACTTAAAAGTCTGGTTTTTCCATCTGTAGAAGAAACAACATTCACACAAGCTTCGTCCAACCACACACGACGCGTGTCGTTTGCATACACTTTGACAGCACGGATACCGGAAAACTCTGTTCTAAGTATCTTCTCCGACAAAGTGAGTGTATACGAATTAGTTTCTGATTTCTGGAAAGAAATATAAACGACACCTGCCATCAGTATCACGAGTACCGAAACAAGTATGCCAATAAATATATATGTAGTACGTTTCATAAAATTTCGTTTTTATTTTTGTTTCATCATAAAGTTACGGTACATAGTCAACAACTCGTCATCCGAAACTCCAAGTGTATAGAGTTGACGGAATACATGCTCAAGTTCATCCTTCAGAAAAGTCTCCCGACGAAGTGAAAAAATCAGCTCCTTTGCGCCGGAAGAAACAAAATAACCAATACCCCGTTTATTGTAAATGATATCTTGTGACTGAAGATAATCGAACGAACGCATGGCCGTGTTAGCATTTACCTCCACCATAGCTGCATACTCCCTTACAGAAGGAATTCGTTCTTCCTCCTGATACTGTCCGAGAAGAATCTCGTCACAGATTCGATCTGCTATTTGCAGATAAATGGCTTTACTTTCTTTAAAATTCATAAACGTAAGAGTTTGTTACATTCGATTAATAATCTCAGATTCCTTGAAACGGAAATACGCAAGTGTCCAGTTAGTCAGAGTGAAAAGAACAGCTATTGCTGAAAGACAAGCAAAAGCAGTCTCCTCGCTCATATCCGGATTGTAACTTATTTGATCCGGCCATATCAACTTGGCAAATCCGACCACAATCAATACATAAGCAATGAATATAATCATTCCGGCAGAAAATGTTTTGATAAACGAATTCTTAGGCCAGACAGAACTGCCCAGTACAAAGCAAGACTGACAGAAGAAATAGCTTGCAATCATTAATACAAATGTATGGGTATGCTTGAATACTGTATAATAATCCGTATTTTCACCAAACAGATGAGATAACGGAGTAATCGCAATTGCGTTATTTTCCGGATAAACCAAAGAGTATACCAATACTTTTGTATAATCCGCCAGTTTATAAGTAATCAGAAAAACAATTAAGAAAACAACCGTAAATACCAACCAACGGGAAAAGTATTTTTCAAACGATGTAGCAGGAGTCATCAGAACAGAGAGCCGCCCGGTTTTCGATTTCATCCTCTCCATTGTGAACGAAGCACTCAAGCAACCGAATACACAAAGCCCCCACATAAAAATCACCAGATTGAACTCCCAGGTACTATCTGTATCTTGACCTACTGCCCGGTAACTTAAATATCCGCTCCATAACATTATCACCGCCATAGCACCATACATCAACGCAACACGAAGCAGATTGGACTTCCAATTCTCCACCATCTCTTTACGGCAAAGATTCACAAAACGCGTTTGACTGAAAAAAGTATCTCGTATCATAATTCTGTTTGTTTAGAGTGGAACAATGCAGAAATCCTTTCGGGAACTGCCAAGGTAGCATTAAATAATAATTCCAGGTTAATCTCTGAATCTTCGCCCGATTCATTAGGCAAAAGCAAAAAATTACCTTGAATAGAGGGAGTGGAAAACAAAGATGACTGTAACAACTCCCGGTTTTCGCTTTCAGTAAAAACAGTTTATCGCAAATACTCATAGTAGATTCATTCAGCAATACCCGACTATGTCATAATCAACACATGATCGAGCACCTTATCAATGTCACGCACCTGATGGGTAGAAATCAAGATCGTTTTATCATCCGTCATACCCGAAGCAATAAACTTCCGGAACTGACTTTTACCAGGAATATCAAGTCCATTGGTCGGTTCGTCCATCAACAACAAAGATGTATTAGTGGCTAGCGCAAAGCTCATGAATACTTTTTTCTTCTGCCCCATAGAGAGTGCCCCCAGATCAATATTGATATCCATTTCAAAATAGTGCAGATATTTCACCATATCCTCTTTGCTGAAACGGGGATAAAACGGACTGTTTAACTCTATATAGCTAATTAGCGAAACCGGAGGAAGATCAAATTCTTCAGGAACCAAAAACATATCCTGCAAAGTGATGGGAAGCCGGCGGCGTACGTCAACATCATGATAGACCACTTTTCCACTTTTAGGAGTGAGCAGCCCACTCATCAGATAGAGTAGTGTAGATTTGCCTGCACCATTTTTGCCAAGTAATCCGTAAACCCGCCCCTTTTCAAGTGACAGGGAGAAGTCATGCAAAACGGCACGCTTCGATTTACGATAAAGAAAGGAAAGATTTTCTACTGTAATCATCTTCATTTATTTATGAGTTTATGTGTATTAGTGCAATAGTACACCACAAATGTAGATAAATATATGAATATTACAACCGAATTGGCAATGTTTTTTTAGATATTTTTCTTATTTCACTTATTATCAGCGCTATACATTCGATATTCTATCGATACGAAAGGAAAATCATAAAATCAAAACCAATACTTATAGCAACGCTCTAAAAGTAGAAGATGAAACCAAAGCGGATATAGGATAAGAAAAGAAACTAAAAAAGGAGGAGCTAAGAATCACTCTCCACTCCTCCTACACGACAAACAACTAAAATTATTACTATTTGATGCCATCCAATGCACGTTTAGCAGTAGCATTAGCGGGGTCTATAGCCAGAATTTTATTCCAATACTCCTTAGATTCAGGAAGTTTGTTAGCTACCAGATAATAATATCCCAAGTAACTATAACACTCAATCAAAGCTGAGTTGTACCTCGGGTCATTTTTATCAATCAAGAAGGCAGCCACCTCTTCATAATAAGGTTTAGCCAACCCTTGAGTGGTCTCCGGGTCTAACGCGGAATTAGTACGTGCTCTCCAGAAGTTACCCAGATAACTATCCGGAGCCACTTTAGCAATCTCAGTAAAAATGGAATCGGCAGAAACAAGAGCCGCCTTCCGCTCATCCAGCGAAACGGTTAACGTATCCGATTGCGTACCCTTTTCGTAATAAAGCTTTCCTATTTGGAACTGTACGTCAGGGGTACGCTTGTCGGCACTCAACGATTCGCTATATTTTTTATAGGCCTCTATTGCCTTTGTAAATTCATTATTCAATTCATAAGAAGAAGAAACTTCACGCCACAAATCTGTTTTAGCGGGATCAAGCGTGATCGCTTTCATATAAGCTTCAACTGCCTGATCATACTTCTTCACGGCATTGAGCAGATGGCCGAAATACATATAATCAAGATAAGAAAAATCTGCCTTATCGGACTCCTTAAAGAACGCATCCGCCGCTTTCATAGCTTCATCATAGCGTTTCAGGTCGGTATAGTTATACATAGCCAAACGATTGAATGCAGCATCACGCGGATTCTTCTGTAAACCCATCAAAGCTATCTGAAGTGATTTCTCAAAATCATGGTTCAAAAAAGCGCAAAAGAGTATTTCGTCAAATCATCTTCCGTAGCCTCCGGTGTATTGATAAAATGCGCATAAGCTTCGGCCGCTTTATCAAATTTATTATTCAGATAATAAACCTCTGCCAATTTTTTATCGGCAGCCACGCACGAAGGATCAAGGTTTTCAGTTGTTCCAGCTTCTCGATAGCAAGTTGCGGACTAGCCCCCTTATATACGTCAGCGAACTTCAGATAGGCTTCTTTATAATTAGGATCAAAATAGATAGCCTGCTCATATAACTGACAAGCTTTTCCGGCATCTTTCTTAGCTACGGCAATGTCACCTTGCAGCACCGAAACCGCAGCAGATTTGCTGTTAGCTTTCTGTCCAAGAGCAGCATAGGCTTCGGCCTCATTAACTTTACCGGCTTCCAAATAGGCTTGTCCAATGGCAATCAGAAGATCCGTATTTTTTTATTTTACCTTTCAGCAATTGTGCGGCTTCC
>ENA-OQIC01000050-OQIC01000050.1-human-gut-metagenome-genome-assembly--contig:-NODE-50-length-46837-cov-4.518626_pt1 | contig 46837 bp, 53 predicted proteins | sample MGYA00242572_ERZ504736 | MGnify/ENA primary metagenome ERZ504736 (study PRJEB26092, sample SAMD00036201) | human gut metagenome | host: Homo sapiens | study: EMG produced TPA metagenomics assembly of...
TCATATCAAGGCTCGTTTAATCGTGGTATATTCGTGGTAAAATGAGTGTTTTTCTATACTTCGAAAAGCTTGAAAGTGTAATATTTATAGGGATAATCAAAAATCAGATATAAAGTTTATGATAAATAATTATTATAAACTCCTTGCTTTTTCCAAAAATTAATGTATAATGATAAGGTATGCTATTGAGCATATCTGTGGGAGGTAAAAATCTTAATTACCGCCAAAACCACAACAGGAGGATTTTATAAATGGCTAAAAAAGTCGAAAAAGTTGTTAAACTTCAAATTCCTGCTGGTAAAGCTACACCAGCTCCACCAGTTGGTCCAGCTCTTGGTCAAGCAGGTATTAACATCATGGGATTCACTAAAGAATTTAACGCTCGTACAGCTGATCAAGCTGGCATGATTATCCCAGTTGTTATCTCAGTATATGAAGATAAATCATTTGATTTCGTAACTAAAACTCCACCAGCTGCTGTTCTTTTGAAAAAAGCTGCAGGTGTTGAAAAAGGTTCAGGAACACCTAACACAACTAAAGTTGCAACAGTTACTCGTGCACAAGTACAAGAAATTGCTGAAACTAAAATGCCAGACTTAAACGCTGCAAATATTGAATCTGCAATGCGTATGATTGAAGGTACTGCTCGTTCTATGGGATTCACTGTTGTTGACTAATCAATAGCAACCCAATCTGTGATTAATTGAGGTAACCACACTGTACCGTTGAGATTAATTCACGTTAGACCCGCAAGACTTCATCGTAATTTGATGAGTGACGTGGGAGATTTTAAATCAAATCGATATGACCACATTACAAGGAGAATTTTAAATGGCTAAAAAAAGCAAACAAATGCGTGCTGCACTTGAAAAAATCGACAGCACAAAAGCTTACAGCGTAGAAGAAGCTGTGGCTCTTGCAAAAGAAACTAACTTCGCAAAATTTGATGCGTCTGTGGAAGTTGCATACAAACTTAACATTGACGTTCGTAAAGCAGACCAACAAATCCGTGGTGCAATGGTATTGCCAAACGGTACTGGTAAAACACAACGTGTTCTTGTATTTGCACGTGGTGCTAAAGCTGAAGAAGCTAAAGCTGCTGGTGCAGACTTCGTTGGTGAAGATGACCTTGTTGCTAAAATCAACGACGGTTGGCTTGACTTTGACGTAGTTATCGCTACACCAGACATGATGCTATCGTTGGACGCCTTGGACGTGTTCTTGGACCTCGTAACCTTATGCCAAACCCTAAAACTGGTACAGTAACTATGGATGTTGCTAAAGCAGTTGAAGAATCTAAAGGTGGTAAAATCACTTACCGTGCTGATAAAGCAGGTAACGTACAAGCTATCATCGGTAAAGTATCATTTGATGCAGATAAATTGGTTGAAAACTTCAAAGCTATCCACGAAGTTGTCGTTAAAGCTAAACCAGCTACTGCTAAAGGTACATACATGACTAACTTGTCTATCACAACTACACAAGGTGTAGGTATCAAAGTAGATCCAAGTTCATTCTAATGTGATGATACAACAGAAAATCCGTTTCGTTGAAACGGATTTTTTTATGGACTGTGTGATTAATATAGAAAACAAAAAGGGAGCATTTTGTCATTGTAACATCATGATTTTGAAACCTTGAATCTTTCAAAATTCAGAGAATTTTGCTAGGTAAAACAGGTAAATTATGATAAAATAGTAAAGATAAAAGAAGGAGTAACTTGTAGTGGAACCTAAGTATAAACGTATTTTAATTAAATTATCTGGTGAAGCGTTAGCTGGTGAAAAAGGTGTGGGAATCGATCTTACAACCGTTCAAACTATCGCAAAAGAAATTGCTGAAGTACATAGTTCAGGTGTTGAAATTGCTTTGGTTATTGGTGGGGGAAATCTTTGGCGTGGAGAACCAGCTGCTGCAGCTGGTATGGATCGCGTACAAGCCGATTACACTGGTATGTTAGGTACAGTGATGAATGCCCTTGTAATGGCTGATAGTTTGCAACAATATGGAGTTGATACTCGTGTTCAAACAGCTATTCCAATGCAAAATGTAGCAGAACCTTATATTCGTGGTCGTGCACTTCGTCATCTTGAAAAAGGTCGCATTGTTATTTTTGGTGCTGGTATTGGTTCACCATACTTTTCAACAGATACAACAGCTGCCCTTCGTGCTGCTGAAATTGAAGCAGAAGCTATTTTAATGGCGAAAAATGGTGTTGATGGTGTCTATAATGCCGATCCTAAGAAAGATGCTAATGCCGTGAAATTCGATGAATTGACACATGGCGAAGTCATTCAACGTGGACTTAAAATTATGGATGCAACAGCTTCTACTCTTTCAATGGACAACGATATTGACCTTGTTGTCTTTAACATGAATGAAGCTGGTAATATTAAACGTGTTGTCTTTGGGGAATCCATTGGTACAACTGTTTCAAATAAAGCTGAACACCACAAAAAATAAGAAATGAGGATTAATAAAATCTATGGCTAATGCTATTATCGAAAAAGCTAAAGAACGCTTTGAACAATCACACAGTTCATTGGCACGCGAATTTGCAGCTATCCGTGCTGGTCGTGCTAACGCATCTCTTTTGGACCGTATCCAAGTAGAATACTACGGTGCCATGACACCACTTAATCAATTGGCTTCTATCACCGTTCCAGAAGCACGTGTTCTTTTGATTTCACCATTTGATAAATCATCTTTGAAAGATATTGAACATGCTATCAATGCTTCAGACCTCGGTATTAACCCCGCGAATGATGGTTCAGTGATTCGTTTGGTTATTCCTGCGCTTACTGAAGAAACTCGTAAAGAACTTGCTAAAGAAGTGAAAAAAGTTGGTGAAAATGCTAAAGTTGCTATCCGTAATATCCGTCGTGATGCTATGGACGAAGCTAAAAAACAAGAAAAAGCTAAAGAAATCACTGAAGACGAATTGAAAGTTCTTGAAAAAGATATTCAAAAAGCAACTGACGAAGCTGTTAAACACATCGATGCTATGACAGCTAACAAAGAAAAAGAATTGCTTGAAGTCTAATCAAAAAAGAAGGTATGGGGGTGGACTTTCCACCTCCTTTTATAAAGGAAAGAATACATGAATAATTTACTTGCCACTATTATCACAGGTCTTGTGATTGATGAGAATGCGAAAGCGTATTTTGTGCAAAAAGATGGCGTGACTTTTATGCTAGATAAGGCAGAAGGTGAGCATAAGATTGGCGATATGGTCAAAGGGTTTGCTTATACTGATGTGCACCAAAAAGCTCGTTTGACAACAGCTGACGTTGCCACAACACGTACGACTTATGGTTGGGGTGTCGTGACAGAAGTACGTCGTGATTTGGGTGTCTTTTTGGACACTGGACTTGCGGATAAGCAGTTTGTTGTTTCACTTGATGTGTTGCCAGATATGAAGGAATTGTGGCCTAAAAAAGGTGATAAACTCTATGTTCATCTGGATGTGGATAAAAAAGACCGTATCTGGGCAATTCCAGCGCAGCCAGAAGTTTTCCAAAAAATGGCTGGACCTGCTTACAATAATATGCAAAATGAAAAATTGCGCGCCATTGTCTATCGTTTGAAACTATCTGGAACATTTGTTTATCTCCCAGATAATAACATGCTTGGCTTTATTCATCCAAGTGAACGTTATGCTGAACCACGTCTTGGTGAAGAAGTAACGGCACGTGTCATTGGTTTTCGCGAAGTTGACCGTACGCTTAATTTGTCATTGAAACCACGTTCGTTTGAAATGTTGGAAAATGATTCTCAAATGATTTTGACGTATTTACAATCAAATGGTGGTTTTATGACCTTGAATGACAAATCATCGCCAGCTGATATTAAAGCAACGTTTGGCATCTCAAAAGGTCAGTTTAAAAAAGCGCTTGGCGGCTTGATGAAAGCACGAAAAGTCAAACAAGACCAATTCGGAACAGAATTAATTGACGAAGAAAAATAGCTTTGAAAAAGAATCCTGATGTTTTAGAAAGTGATGAATAGTATTTTGAGCAATAAAAAAAGCTTGCCCAAAAAAGCTTAAGGTTTGGAATTAAATAAACTTGCTATTTAGTTTTCGGACTCGAGAAAAAATGTTCAGTGGACCGACTCGCTTTTCAATTTTCAGGCTCGTGAAAAAAATGTCCAGTGGACAACTCGCTTTTTAGTTTTTAGGCTCGTGAAAAAAATGTCCAGTGGACATTTTTGCTATAATATATTCACCATAATTTGGAGGTCATAGAATGGAACGTGCGATTTTTGCGGGTGGTTGTTTTTGGTGCATGGTACAACCTTTTGAAGAGCAAGAGGGGATTCTATCTGTTCGTTCGGGTTATACTGGGGGACATGTTGCAAATCCCACTTATGAGCAGGTTAAGGCGCATGAGACTGGTCATACAGAAGCGGTAGAAATCATTTTTGATGAGGAAAAGATTTCTTATGCGGATTTAGTTGAGATTTATTGGGCACAGACGGACCCAACGGATGCTTTCGGTCAGTTTGAAGACCGTGGTGATAATTACCGCCCTGTTATTTTTTATAGCGATGAGCGTCAGCGTCAAATAGCAGAGCAGTCAAAGGTAGCTTTGCAAGCTTCAGGTCGTTTTAAAGAGCCAATCGTAACAGCAATTGAGCCAGTTCAACCATTTTATTTGGCAGAAGATTACCATCAAGGTTTTACAAGAAAAATCCTGAGCACTATGCCGAAAGTAGTACCATTAGACATCAATTTTTAAAGGAGAATTGGCAATGAGAAAATCATTTTATACTTGGTTAATGACGCAACGTAATCCTAAAAGTCATGAGCCAGTAGCCATTTTAGCGGATTTAGTTTTTGATGATACAACTTTTCCGAAACATACTGACAATTTTGAAACCATTAGTCGTTATTTGGAAGATGAAGCAGATTTTGCCTTTAATCTTAGCGAATTCGACAAAATTTGGGAAGAATACTTAGCGCATTAAGAGGTGAATCACCTCTTTTTTTGTGTAACAAAGCTGGTACAATATCATAAGAAATTTATTCTCTGTGAATTTGCGTGAATCGGCTTTATTTTCAAACTTTTTGTGCTATAATGGATGGCAATTACGATACAAAAACATAGAAATTTCAAGGGAGAGTGGGCTATATGCACGTAGATCAAATGATTTAACTCAATAACTGGCATTTGATAGGCTTTTAACTGACTTATAGGTCTGTCTAAAAGAAATCAAATTTTAAAATCTTATTTTGTTAATAATCTATGACTCTATGGAGAGTCTGACATATTTTAAGGAAATTTACTATGTTTAAAAAATCGTATCGTCATAATATTGCTTTAGTTGGAGCAAGTGAATTTTTCGGTTTTTTCGGAATCACAAGCTTCTGGCTTCTCTTTCTTAGTCAACATGGCATGAGTTTTGGTCAAATTGGGATTTTAGAAAGTCTTTTTCATCTGACCAGTCTCTTGTCTGAAGTGCCTTCAGGTGTCCTAGCTGACCGTTTTACTTACCGTACAAATCTTTATTTGGGACGTTTGATGTCAATATTGTCGTGTCTATTTATGCTATTTGGGCAAGGTCATTTTTGGATTTATGCATTTGGAATGGTACTGAACGCATGGGCATACAATTTTGATTCTGGCACAAGCACTGCCATGTTATTTGAATCGGCTAAAGAAGCAGGGTTAGAGGACAAGTTTCTCAAATTTTCAAGTTTTGTGTCTGCTGTTGCTGAAGCAACAAGAACGTTAGGCGCTGTTGTTGCAGTTTTTTTGTTCATGGTTTATTGGATATGACGTATGTTATCCAAATTTTCTTCTCTTTGATAGTCATTATTTTGATTACTATGATGAAAGAGCCAGCGTTTAAGAAAGAACGAGAAGAGCCTGCAAGTTTATCGTGTATTTTAAAAACGGTTGTTCAGGAATTTAAAGTGAATCGACACTTATTTTATTGGCTCATCACTAGTCAAGTTTTTTGTGTCATGATGTGTATGTTTTATTTTTACTATCAAAATGAATTAGATATTTTCCCGTCATGGCAGATTAGTTTGCTGATGCTTATCTCTAGTGTTATCAATATTGGGGCTGTTTGGTTGGCAAGTAAGATTGGTCAACGGTTTAAAGCAGTCGCTCTTCTTCCTATCTTAGTTGGGGTGACGGGAATGCTTTACGTTTTAGCAATCACGAAATTACCTCTGATTTATATGATTATTTATTTGATGGCAGATGGGCTTTATGCTTTCTTTTTACCAATCTTTAATAATGATCTTCAAGTGATGATTCCAAGCGATGTGAGAGCCACAATGCTTAGTGTTACTACCATGTTTTTCAGTCTGTTTATGATAGTCATTTTTCCGATGACTGGCTTTTTGATTGACTGGTTGGGTTTTTCACTAACATTTCTACTTTTAGGTATTGTATTAATGCTTTTAGCTCCGCTTTTCATTTTGAAGCGCAATGATTTGAAATAAAGATAGTTAAGAAATCACGCAAGTCGTGATTTTTTATGTTAAATAAGCTATAATAGGCTTATCAAATACAAAAGAAAGAGGGACTCTATTTGCAAGAGTATTCTGTTGAGATAACATTAAATCATCCTGATGATGTATTGGCGTTGTTTGGGTCAAATGAACGTCATTTGAAGCTGATTGAAGATAATCTTGGCGTTATTATCCATGCACGAACTGAGCGTGTGCAGATTTTGGGAGACGATGAGGAAAGTGTCGAGCTTGCGCGTGTGACTATCCAAGCGCTTTTGGTTTTGGTTTCGCGTGGTATGCTGGTTAATACATCAGACGTTGTGACAGCTCTTTCCATGGCACAAAATGTTCAATTGATAAATTTGTTGCACTTTACGAAGAAGAGATCATTAAAGATAATTCTGGAAAGCCTATCCGTGTTAAAACTTTGGGACAAAAAGTTTACGTGGATAGCGTCAAATCACATGATGTGGTTTTTGGGATTGGACCAGCAGGAACTGGGAAAACTTTCTTGGCAGTAACTTTAGCGGTGACAGCTCTCAAACGTGGACAAGTCAAACGTATTATTTTAACGCGTCCAGCTGTTGAAGCTGGTGAAAGTCTTGGCTTTTTACCAGGGGATTTGAAAGAAAAAGTTGACCCTTATCTTCGTCCAGTTTATGATGCCCTTTACCAAATTTTAGGAAAAGAGCAAACAACACGTTTAATGGAACGTGATATTATTGAAATTGCTCCGCTGGCTTATATGCGTGGACGAACACTTGATGATGCTTTTGTGATTCTTGATGAAGCACAAAATACGACAATTATGCAAATGAAGATGTTCTTGACACGCCTTGGTTTCAATTCGAAAATGATTGTTAACGGTGACACTAGCCAGATTGACTTGCCTAAAAAAGTTAAATCTGGTCTGATTGATGCGACTGAAAAATTACAACACATTAAACAGATTGATTTTGTTCATTTTTCAGCTAATGACGTTGTTCGTCATCCAGTTGTTGCTGAAATCATCAATGCTTATGAAAAAGCTGCACCAAAACAGCGCAGCTATTCTCTAAAAGCGTCAGAAGAATCTGTGGCTGAGTCAGGGTTTGCAAGCTATGAAACAATTGGTCAACCGGCTAGTGATAAAGAAGCAAATAATGATTAGAAAGAAAGTGGGACAGTTACAGGTTAATCACAAATTGGTGATGCAGGTAATGACCTTTACAAAGCTGCAACAGTAGCAGCTGTCAATAAATTCCACAACGCTATGGTTGGTGAATTAGAATACATCCATAACCCTAACGGAGACGAACAAGTTGCTATGATTGAACGTGGAAGCAAGGAAGCTGTTCTTGTCACCCTTGTCAGCGGCGACAAGTATTTGGATTCTGAAACAAACTTGGCAGATGGTACTTACACAGACCAAGTTTCAGGACGCCAGTTTAACGTTTATAACAAAGAGGTTTGAAATGATGATAGACTTATGATTAGAACTAATCCGTAATACTTCTCCTTGAAGAAGTAGCTTTACCCTGAGCTACTTCTTTTTCACAAGAAGATCAATCTTGCTATCAGTTAAAAAGTGAAAAACGATGAAAGTTGACCTGCTAAATTCTTGAGATAGTGGGGATGAGTGTTGTAAAGCGTACAGTAGCGGGCTTTATTTTATTATGGTATAATAGCCTTGATATAATTAGTTTGAAAGAAGATTTATATGTACGTTGAAATGATAGATGAAACTGGTCAAGTTTCAGAAGCAATTAAAAAACAAACCCTTGATTTATTACAATTTGCAGCTGAAAAGACAGGTAAAGACAATAAAGAAATGGCCGTGACTTTTGTGACAAATGAACGTAGTCATGAGTTGAACTTGGAATACCGTGACACAGACCGTCCAACAGATGTTATCAGCTTAGAATACAAACCAGAATCAAGTCTGTCATTTTCAGAAGAAGACTTAGAAGAAAATCCTGAACTGGCTGAAATGCTAGATGAATTTGACGCATACATCGGTGAATTATTCATTTCGGTTGATAAAGCGCGTGAACAAGCAGAAGAATATGGACATTCATTTGAACGTGAAATGGGCTTCCTTGCAGTACATGGTTTTTTACATATCAATGGTTATGATCATTACACCCCTGAAGAAGAAAAAGAAATGTTTACTTTACAGGAAGAGATTTTAACTGCCTATGGACTCAAGAGACAATAATTCACCTAAAAAGTGGAAAAATCGTACGTTAGTAGCGAGTATGGAATTTGCCATTACAGGTATTATCACAGCTTTCAAAGAAGAAAGAAACATGCGCAAGCATATGATTTCAGCTATTTTGGCGATCATAGCTGGCACTGTTTTTCGAATTTCGGTGACTGAGTGGCTCTTTTTGCTACTGGCAATTTTTTTAGTCATCACGTTTGAAATCATTAATTCGGCGATTGAAAATGTGGTTGATCTTGCTAGCAATTACCATTTTTCAATGTTAGCTAAAAATGCGAAGGATATGGCAGCGGGTGCGGTTTTAATAATTTCAGGCTATGCTGTTTTAACAGGATTGATTATTTTTGTACCGAAAATTATTGCCTTGATTTTTGCTGAATAGCCAAAACTTAGTTAGAGAGAATTGAAAGGAGCAGGGCGTTTAACGTCCTTTATATATTATGTTTAAATCAGGTTTTGTAGCGATTTTAGGTCGCCCAAATGTTGGAAAATCAACATTTTTAAATCATGTTATGGGGCAAAAAATTGCTATCATGAGTGATAAAGCTCAAACTACTCGTAATAAAATTATGGGAATTTACACGACAGACACTGAACAGATTGTCTTTATTGACACACCTGGGATTCATAAACCTAAAAATGCACTTGGTGATTTCATGGTAGAATCTGCTTACAGCACTCTTCGAGAAGTTGAAACAGTCCTTTTTATGGTGCCTGCTGATGAAAAGCGTGGTAAGGGGGATGATATGATTATCGAGCGTTTGAAGGCTGCTAAAATTCCTGTTATCTTAGTCATTAATAAGATTGACAAAGTGCACCCAGACCAACTTTTGGAACAAATTGATGATTTCCGTAGTCAAATGGATTTCAAAGAAATTGTGCCAATTTCAGCTCTTCAAGGGAACAATGTTGAAACATTGATGAACATTTTGAAAGATAATTTGGAGGAAGGGTTTCAATATTTCCCTGAGGACCAAATTACTGACCACCCAGAACGTTTCTTGGTGTCAGAAATGATTCGTGAAAAAATCTTGAAATTGACTGAACAAGAAGTGCCACATTCTGTTGCGGTTATTGTTGAGTCTATGAAACGTGACCCTGAAACGGATAAAGTGCATATCCGTGCGACAATTATGGTTGAACGTGATAGCCAAAAAGGGATTATTATCGGTAAGCAAGGGACAATGCTCAAGAAAATCGGTAAAATGGCACGTCGTGACATTGAAATCATGCTTGGTGACAAGGTTTACCTTGAAACATGGGTTAAAGTTAAGAAAAATTGGCGTGATAAAAAACTTGATCTTGCTGACTTTGGTTACAACGAGAAAGAATATTAAGCGTAGCTTAGGTAGTTTTGTCAAAAATAACACTAAAACAGAGTGCTTGTTTAAAAGCAGCACTCTGTTTTATAATAAGCGTAGAAATGTTAACTCAAGAATTAAATAAATTTTAGAAGGATAGAGGATTCGTTCGTGTTACTTTGAACATGAACTAAAGGCTGTCCCTCTATTCTTGAAATGATGTTTAGAAAGGAAAGGAGAGAGGTTCTCAATTGAACCCGAGCGGAAAAGCTAGTGAAAAAGATGATGCGACTGGAAAATTAGGATTTTCCGCCTCATCCTTATTTGTTAAATTTTGTTTAGAAAGGAGTGCCAAGCGGTTGGTTGACTAGAACCCGCCTACGACTCTTTGAAAAAAGATAATCTTTCCTAGGTGTCTTATCACCTTCGTCAAGATTCCTATTTTTCTTTGAGTCGCTTAACGGCTTGGTATCGTATTGTTATGCCTGAATTACCTGAGGTTGAGACGGTTAGACGTGGTTTGGAGAGTCTGATTGTTGGTCGAAAAATTGTAGCTGTTGATGTTCGTGTGCCTAAGATTGTCAAGACAGATTTGGTGGCGTTTGAGACTGGGATTTTGGGGCAAACGTTTCAGAATATTGGAAGGCGTGGAAAATATTTACTATTAATGTTGAATAAGCAGGTGATTATTTCTCATTTGCGAATGGAAGGTAAGTATTTGCTTTTTCCAGAACAGGTGCCTGATAACAAACATTTTCATGTTCTTTTTCAACTTGATGATGGGTCAACGTTGGTTTATCAAGATGTTCGTAAGTTTGGGACAATGGAATTGTTGTATCTAAATCAGATAGAAGCTTATTTTCAAAAGAAAAAGCTCGGTCCTGAACCGACAAAGGAAACATTTGACTTATCAGAGTTTACTAGAAAATTGAAGGCTTCCAAGAAGATTATCAAGCCTTATCTTCTAGACCAAACTTTAGTTGTGGGGCTTGGAAATATTTACGTTGATGAGGCGCTTTGGGCAGCGAAAATTCACCCAGAACGTGTTAGTTCGAGTTTAACAGATTCGGAAATAGCTTTGTTGCATGACGAGATTATTCAGATTTTGCAGCTAGGGATTGTAAAAGGTGGAACGACAATCAGAACGTATCATAATGCCTTTGGTGAGGATGGCAATATGCAGCAGTTTTTGCAAGTTTACGGTAAGACGGGCGAACCTTGTCCACGTTGTGCAACGCCGATTGAAAAAATCAAAGTAGGAGGTCGTGGGACACATCTTTGTCCTGCATGTCAAAAACGATGACAAAAATTATTGGAATCACTGGGGGAATTGCTTCAGGAAAATCAACAGTTGTGGCTGAAATTCGAAAGCAGGGCTATCAGGTTATTGATGCAGATCAAGTTGTGCATGAATTGCAAAAAAAGGTGGCAAGTTGTATCAAACTTTAGTTGAATGGCTTGGACATGACATTCTACAAGAAAACGGAGAGCTTGACCGTCAAAAATTAGGACACGCTATTTTTGGAAATAAAGAGATAATGGCAAAATCGTCAAGGCTGCAAAATGAGATTATTCGTCAAGAATTAGCTAATCGTCGGAATCAATTAGCCCAGACAGAGGAAGTCTTTTTCATGGATATTCCGCTGTTGATTGAGCTTGATTATATGGATTGGTTTGATGAGGTCTGGTTAGTTTATGTTGATGAAAAGACGCAGTTAGATCGTTTAGTGATGCGAAATCATTACACACGTTCTGAAGCACAACAACGTATTGCAAGTCAAATGTCAACAGAAGCTAAAAAAGCTTACGCTGATAAATTACTAGATAATCGTGGTAATCTACAAACGCTAAAAGGGCAGGTTGATCAATTGTTAAAAACATTATCGGACTGATTTTTAGCTGTATTTTTAGTGATTAAAAAATAATACTTGTATAGGCAACTGTCTTTCTCATTTGACTAATATTGTGCTATAATATCAATTGACGTTTTTTAGAAAAGAGGGTGAACAATGATTAACAGCGAAATTAATTGGAAACAGAATTTGCGGGTAGCTTGGCTTGGTAACTTTTTTACCGGGGCAAGCTTTTCGCTTGTTATGCCTTTTATGGCTTTATATGTTGAACAACTTGGAGCACCTCAAAATAAGGTAGAATGGTATGCTGGTTTAGCGGTGTCACTATCAGCTTTGACTTCGGCTCTTATTGCTCCAGTATGGGGACGTTTGGCAGACCGTTATGGTCGTAAACCAATGATGGTAAGAGCAAGTTTGGTGATGACTTTTACCATGGGGGGGTTAGCTTTTGTTCCTAACGTTTTTTGGTTATTAGTCTTGCGTATCTTGAACGGTTTGTTTTCTGGTTATGTCCCTAATTCAACAGCCTTGATTGCCAGTCAAGCTCCCAAAAATCGTTCAGGTTATGCACTTGGAACACTAGCAACTGGTGTTATCGGTGGTAGTTTGGTAGGACCGTTATTGGGTGGTGTTCTTGCTGAAATCTTGGGTATTCGTCAAGTTTTTCTTTTGGTCGGTTTTATTTTATTGATTTGTAATCTGATGACTATTTTTCTTGTTAAAGAGGATTTCCAACCAGTTACTAAGGCAGAAGTTCTATCAACACGTGACCTATTTTCATCAATTAAGGATAAGCAAATTTTAATTGGTCTTTTTGTGACTAGTATGATTATCCAAGTATCAGCACAATCTATTGCTCCAATTTTGACCTTGTATATTCGTCATCTGGGTCAAACGGAGAACTTGATGTTTGTCTCGGGTTTGATTGTGTCTGCACTAGGATTTTCAAGCATGCTCTCAAGCTCGACTCTTGGGAAAATTGGTGATAGAATAGGTAATCATAGATTACTTTTGATTGCTCTGTTTTATAGCTTTAGTATGTATGTGCTTTGCGCCCTTGCTCAAAATTCATTACAATTAGGCATTGTCCGCTTTTTGTACGGTTTTGGTACGGGGGCATTGATGCCGAGTATTAATTCATTGTTGACTAAAATCACACCACGCGAGGGAATTTCACGTATTTTTAGTTATAATCAAATGTTTATGAATATAGGACAAGTTATTGGACCTTTTATTGGGTCAGCAATCGCAACTGATTTGGGATACCGTTCGGTTTTCTATGTGACTAGTCTTATCGTCTTTATAAACTTTGTTTGGAGCCTTATCAATTTTAGAAAATACTTGAAAGTTAAGGAAATTGTGTGAGAGTAAAGATTAATTTAGAATGTAGCAGTTGTGGCAGTAAGAATTATTTGACAAGTAAAAATAAAACAACTCATCCAGAGCGTATTCAAGGTTTAAAATATTGTCCGAAAGAGCGAAAAGTGACCTTACATATTGAATCTTAGGGATTTTTATGTTAGAATAATCAAGACCATAGTGTAGGAAAGGAATAGAACTCAGACTGAAAGTGCCAAATCATGACCAACTCAATTGATTTGAAAATAACTTTCTGACGCGTTCTTAGTGAAAAAGATGTACAATATACTACTGACAACTTTGCTGGTATTATCTGTTATTATTGTAATTGCTATTTTCTTGCAACCACAAAAAAATCCAAGTGGCAATGTATTTGATAACAGCGGTTCAGAAGCTTTGTTTGAACGTACTAAAGCGCGTGGCTTCGAAGCGTTTATGCAACGTTTTACAGCAGTTCTAGTTTTCTTTTGGCTAGCAATTGCTTTGGCGCTAGCGATTTTATCAAGTAAATAGATAGCAACTAACGAGGCTAAATAGTGGCTTACGTTGGCTGCGCATCTTGAATTTTGTACGAAAATTCATGGGCTGGTCACTCAGCTCATTTTTTATTATGAAGTCGTAAAAGTCTTGTTTACGACCTATTAGAATGAAGTAGAATACGAGAGGAAAATTATTGAGTTAAGCCTAGCTAGGCATTTTATGTCTGATTTTTACTAGGAATACTTACAATCACAAATTATGAACGAAAAAATTATTGCTTATTTAGAGGAGCATGGAAAAGTCAATATTAATGAATTGGCTGCTGGGCTAGACATGCTGGCGCTGAAAAATTTCCAAAGCTTATCAAAGAGATTTCAAAATTGGAAAGCCAAGGAAAACTGCGTTTTGATGACTATGGGAACCTTGCTCTTCGTAAAAAATAGAGAAGAAAAAAGAAATCACCGTTACGGGTGTTTTTCGTGCTAACAAAGCTGGTTTTGGTTTTTTAGCGGTTGACGAAAATGAAGATGACATGTTTGTCGGACGTAATGACGTTGGTCATGCGGTTGACGGAGATACGGTTGAAGCGGTTGTTAAAAAGCCAGCTAATCGCTTGAAAGGTACAGCTGCTGAGGTTCGCATTGTCGGCATTGTTGAGCGTAGCTTAAAAACGGTTGTTGGGAAATTTATTCTTGATGACGAAAAACCAAAATACGCTGGTTACATTAAATCCAAAAATCAAAAAATTCAACAAAAGATTTATATCAAGAAAGAGCCTGTTCTGCTTGACGGCACTGAGATTATCAAGGTTGACATTGATAAATACCCAACACGAGGCTATGATTATTTTGTTGGTCATGTGCGTGACATCGTTGGACACCAAGGTGATGTTGGTATTGATGTGCTTGAAGTCCTTGAATCAATGGACATCAAATCAGAATTTCCAGAAGATGTTATGGCTGAAGCTAATGCAGTTTCAGATGCGCCGTCTGAGAAAGACATGGTTGGGCGTGTTGATTTACGTAATGAAATCACCTTTACCATTGATGGTGCAGATGCCAAAGACCTAGATGATGCTGTTCATATTAAATTGCTCAGCAATGGTAATTTTGAGCTCGGTGTTCATATTGCGGACGTTTCATACTATGTCACAGAAGGCTCTGCGCTTAATCGTGAAGCTGTTGCTCGTGGGACATCAGTTTATGTGACTGACCGTGTAGTTCCAATGCTGCCTGAACGTTTGTCAAATGGTATTTGTTCGTTAAATCCTAATGTTGACCGTTTGACACAATCATGTTTAATGGAAATTGACCGCAATGGTCACGTTGTTAATCACCAAATTTGTCAATCAGTCATTAAGACAACTTTCCGTATGACTTACAGCAATGTCAATGACATTATTGCTGGTGATGAAGAATTGATTGAGCAATATCAACCAATCGTTGACTCTATTCATCATATGACTGCTCTTCACAATATTCTTGAAACCATGCGCATGCGCCGCGGTGCTCTTAACTTTGATACGAGCGAAGCCAAGATTATTGTTAATGATAAAGGAATGCCAGTTGATATTGTGCTTCGTCAACGTGGTATGCTGAACGCATGATTGAATCTTTCATGTTAGCAGCTAATGAAACAGTTGCAGAGCATTTTGCAAAACGTAAATTGCCATTTATTTACCGTATCCATGAAGAACCAAAAGCTGAAAAATTACAAAAATTCCTTGATTATGCTAGCATTTTGGCGTTCAAATCCATGGTACAGCTAACAAAATCACTCAACAAGATTTGCAAGATTTCATGGCAAAAGTAGAAGGTAAACCAGGCGCAGAAGTGTTAAACATGATGCTTCTTCGTTCAATGCAACAAGCACGTTATTCTGAACATAATCACGGACACTATGGTTTGGCTGCGGAGTACTATACTCACTTCACAAGTCCAATTCGTCGTTATCCTGATTTGCTTGTTCACCGCATGATTCGCGAATACACACAACTCACTGATGAGAAAATCGAACACTTTAGAAATGCGATTCCAGAATTGGCAACGTCATCTTCAACCCTTGAACGTCGTGCTATTGATGCTGAACGTGTCGTTGAAGCCATGAAAAAAGCCGAATACATGGAAGAATACGTTGGTCAGGAATTTGACGGTGTGGTTGCTAGTGTCGTGAAATTTGGGATGTTCATCGAATTGCCAAATACAATCGAAGGACTTGTTCACATCACAACTCTGCCAGAATTTTACAATTATAACGAACGTACATTGACCCTTCAAGGTGAAAAATCAGGAAAAGTTTTTCGTGTTGGTCAACCGATTAAAATCAAATTAACACGTGCTGATAAAGAAACTGGCGATATTGACTTTGAATACATTCCAAGTGAGTATGATGTGGTAGAGAAAGTTAAAAAATCACGCAAAGACCGTTCTGGTAAAGAAAAACGTCGTCCAAAAGCGGATAACCACAAAGGTTCAAAATCAAACAAACCACGAAATCGTAAATCTTCCGCTTCAACTTCTAAAAAGTCAGGCAAGAAACCTTTCTACAAAGAAGTTGCTAAGAAAAAATCACGTAAAGCTAAAAAATAAAACTGCTAATTAAGATAATCACTAATTTTCAAGAGAGGTATCTAATATGCCAAAAGGTGACGGAAATGTTGTTGCACAAAATAAAAAAGCGCGTCATGACTATAACATCGTTGATACAATTGAAGCAGGGATTGTTCTGACAGGAACAGAAATCAAGAGTGTTCGCGCTGCACGTATTCAGCTCAAAGATGGCTATGCCCAAATCAAAAATGGTGAAGCTTGGCTAATTAATGTTCATATTTCACCTTTTGAACAAGGAAATATTTGGAATCAAGACCCTGAGCGCACCCGTAAATTATTGCTAAAAAAACGCGAAATCGAAAAATTATCAAATGACCTAAAAGGAACAGGGATGACTCTTGTACCACTTAAAGTCTATTTGAAAAATGGCTTCGCTAAAGTTTGCTTGGTGTGGCAAAAGGGAAGCATGATTATGACAAACGTGAGACCATTAAACGTCGTGAACAAGACCGCGACATCAAACGCCAAATGAAAAATTTCAATGCAAGGTAAAATGGATTTACAATACTGACAAGAAGTTAAAGTATATCAAAATTAATTGAATGTTTAATTTTGATAAAAACAGTTATAAAAAACGCTTACATTTTTGTAAGCGTTTTATAATGTTTTATAAAGAAATGGAGGCGTACTTATGCATACAGATTATGAAATGAATATTATTTACCAGTCCAAAAACCAACAATTTCATTTATTTAATGGGGAGATAAGTTATATTTTTAGGGTATCAGGAGATGGTAAATTACTACACTTATATTATGGTGAAACTTTACCAGATAATGACTATAGTCATTTAATTGAGATGCATCACAGACCTATGAGTACTTATCGAAATGAAAATGATTTATTATACTCTTTAGAACACTTAAGACAAGAATTTCCTGAATATGGTACAACTGATTTTAGACATCCAGCTATTTCTATATTACAGAAAAATGGATCTCGTCTAACAGATTTTGTTTATATAGGCCATGAAATAGAAGATGGAAAGCCAAGATTAGAAGGTTTACCAGCGACTTACGTTGATAGAGATAGTGAAAGTAAAACACTGAAAGTTTACCTTTTAGATGCTATTACGAGCATTCAAGTAGAGTTATTATATACAATATATAGAGATTATCCTGTTATTACTCGTAGTGTACGAATTATAAACAAAGGAAAAGAGAGTCAAATAATTGAAAATATTAGCAGTTTATCATTAGATTTACCAGATGCTGATTATGAATGGCAACAACTCTCTGGTGCTTGGGGACGTGAGAGAACCATTAAATCGCGTACTTTACAACAAGGGATTCAATCAATTGAGTCTACGCGAGGTATCTCAAGTCATCAACATAATCCATTTGTTACTTTAAAAAGGAAAAATACTGATGAAAATCAAGGAGAAGCTATTGGTGCAGCTTTAGTTTATTCAGGAAATTTTTTAATTCAAGCAGAAGTAGATACATGGGATGTTACCAGACTTCAAATTGGTATCAATCCATTTGGATTTAATTGGCAACTTAATTCTGGTGAGACGTTTACAACACCAGAAGCAATTCTAGTTTATTCAAGTACAGGTTTAAACGGTATGAGTCAAACTTTTCACCAACTATTTAGAAAACGTTTGGCTCGTGGTGAGTGGCGAGAAAAAGATAGGCCAGTTTTAATTAATAATTGGGAAGCAACATATTTTGATTTTGATGAAGATAAGTTAGTTAGTATTGCTAAAAAAGCTTTTGATGTTGGTATAGAATTATTTGTATTAGATGATGGCTGGTTTGGAAACCGAGAAAATGATTGTGCTGGATTAGGGGATTGGTATGTAAATCCTAAAAGATTACCTGAAGGGATTAGTAGCCTCTCGGAAAAAATTCGTAGTTTTGGTATGAAATTTGGCTTATGGTTTGAACCTGAGATGGTGAATAAGGATAGCGAATTATATCGTAAACATCCAAATTGGATTATTTCGACACCAAATCGCAAACCTCATCATGGTAGAAATCAATATGTTTTAAATTTTGGTTTAGATGAAGTTGTTGAAAATATTTTTGATCAAATGTGTAAAATTATTGATGAATCTAAGTTGGATTATATAAAATGGGATATGAATCGACCGTTAACTGATGTGTTTGATAGTCATTTGTCAGCAAATCAACAAGGAGAAGTGTTCCACAGATATATACTAGGTGTATATCGTTTATATGAAAAACTGATAACAAAATATCCTAATATATTATTTGAATCTTGTTCTTCAGGTGGAGGACGCTTTGATCCTGGAATGCTATATTATGCTCCTCAAGCTTGGGCTAGTGACGATTCAGATGCAATTGAAAGACTAAAAATTCAGTACGGAACGAGCATGCTTTATCCTATATCATCTATCGGATCTCACGTTTCGATTGTTCCTAACCATCAAACAAACCGTATTGTACCTATCAAAACTAGAGGAAATGTAGCATTTTTTGGTGCTTTTGGATATGAGCTTGACTTAAATGAATTGAATGAAGACGATCTTAGTATTGTTAAAGAACAAATTAGCTTTTATAAAAAATATAGAAATTTAATCCATAATGGTACTTTTTATAGATTATTGTCTCCTTTTGATAACGACAATCAAACCTCATGGATGGTCGTCAGTCACGATAAGAAAATTGCTATTGTAGCTCATTATAAAACATTAAATGAGGTAAATGCCTCTTATCGACGTTTAAAATTAAAAGGACTGGATAGTAATAGGCTCTATCAAGTGGAACAAAATGGTTTATATTCTGGTGCAGAATTGATGAAAGCTGGTTTAGTTTGTTCAGATGCTTCTAGTGGACAAATAAATGATCAGAACCAACGTCCAGAAACATTTGACTTTGATTCTAAAGTTTGGGTTATAAAACAGGAGGAGAGCGACGATGAACAATAACAAAAGTATACTTCAAAAAGGAGCAATTTTAAGTATTTCATTAATGCTAACAAGTTCTCAGGCAATAAATGGCATTATTCCACAAATGAAACAGTCTTTAGGAATATCGCAAAGTCAAAGTGAACTTTTAGGTACTGTTCCAAGTGTGACAGTTATTATATTTATTTTGTTATCTAGTTATTTTGCAAAGAGAGTAGGAATGAAAAAAACAATAATTTTAGGATTATTGTTAGCTGGTGTAGGTGGTATCCTACCAGCTTTTATGGCTAATTTTCAAATAGTACTTATTAGTCGAGTAATACTTGGAGCTGGTTTGGGGTTATACAATTCATTGGCTGTTACATATATTAGCTCTCTATATAGTGGTGATACTAGAGCAACGCTATTGGGAATTAGAAATTCAATGGAAGCTTTAGGGCAAACAATTCTTATTTTTTTAGCTGGACTTCTAGTGAATATTACTTGGACAGCTTCCTTTTTAGTTTATGCAGTAGCGTTTCCTATAGCTTTCTTATTTGCAATGAAAGTTCCCGAGATTAGAAATGAACAAAATGACATTTCCAAAAATGATGTCAAAGAAAAAATGAATCCGATAGTTTTTGTTCTAGTCTTATTTGCAATTTTACTGGTAATGAATAGCATTGCTATTTCAGTACGATTTGCATCTATTGCTACTGAAATCAAAGGAGGAGAGTTTAATGCTAGTAATTATTTGGCTTTAATGCCTATTTTAGGAATACTAGCAGGATTTATATTCGGACCAGTAAATAAATGGATAGGAAAAGGAACACTATATTTAGGAATTATATTTTATATCGTTTCAAATCTATTAATTGCCACGTCAAATGGTAACATGACGTTTTTATTGATGGGGTTGTTCTTATCGAGTATAACAGGATCATGGTGTTTCCCATTTATTTTTAGTAACTTAGATAAAGTAACTACAAAGAATACCATTAACTTTGCTACTTCATTGATTTTTATTGGCTGTAATATTGGTAACTTTATTGCTCCTATTGTTATGGAATTGGCACAACTTCTGACTGGAAGTACACACTTAACAGCCCCATTTTATGTGTTTGCCGGAATCTTTATGCTTGTTTTATTTGTGACCTTTTTTATGACGAAGAGAAAAACTGATAGGGTAGTGACTAATTCAATTTGATTAACAAATACTGAACTATCGTTCATAACTTTTAGTTTAATTAAAGTATTGATGATTTATTGATTTTAGAAAAGTATTTGGCTTAAATAAAAGGAGAAGTATCAAAATAATGTTGCATAAAAAATCATTATGAGATGACATTTTCATTATTTTAGAGTTGGTATAATACTTGATATTGTGGACGATTGCTCAGAATATTGCTATGGTCATCAAGAAATCTAAGAGTTTGAGTTATCCATTTAACGCTCCTTAATCCATTTCTTGCAATTAAAATATGACTGTGGTAGAATACGATTAAATTTTTATATAACAAAACGGAAGGTGTTAATGACTTTCCGTTTTGTTAAGTTAGGGACAGCTCTTTTTATTCAGTTTTATATTATGATACAGGCAATATAGTTATGTTAAGAATAATCAGAAAATAACGAGAATTGTTAAAATCTAAAAATAGGAAGGTAGATAATGGAAAATTCTCTTTACTTAGTGAAAGAACCTAATACTCATCTGAAAGATTGTTACTTTAATTTCTGTGGATATTCAAAAACAGAACCGAGACATAGTTTTGGACCAGCTATTCGAAAGCAGTACTTAATACATATAGTTTTAGAAGGCCAAGGCTACTATTTAGTTAATGATCAGAAATATTATTTGAGGAAAGGTCAAGGTTTTGTGATTCCTCCAGGGATATCGACTTTCTATCAGGCAGATGAAAATAATCCGTGGTCGTATGTATGGTTGGGGTTAAGTGGTGATCTTGTCGAATATTATCTCAAAGAAATCGGTGTTGGAAAGGATCACCTTACCTTTAAAGTAGATAATTTAAGTTTATTTAAAGGATTAATTTTTGAAACTTTATCTTATGATCAAGATAATCTAGTTAGCGAGCTATCTAGACAAAAACAGGTTTATAAATTTTTAGAACTTTTATTGAGCTCAGCGAGTCATTTGAAGGAAGGAATTGTTACCAAAAAGATGAATCCTTTTGTACGTCAGGCGATAGAAATAATTCGCGAAAATGCTTATCAAAAAATATCTGTAAAAGATATTGCTACAATGCTATCATTACATGAAAATTATCTATCTCGTTTATTTAAGCTTGATATGGGAATATCAATAAAAGAGTATATTAGTGAGATTAAACTTTCAATTGCAAATGATTTATTATCATCGACTGAATATTCAATTCAGCAAATTAGTGATAAGATAGGTTTTTCAACAGTGCAATCTTTTTCAAAAGCCTTTAAGAAAGCAAATGGTGTTTCACCTGGTATATATCGAAAACATCGATTGGGCTTAGGGATTATTAAAGTTGAATAGTTTTTCATGGAATTGGTTTCGGTGTTAGTTATATGGAGTGGATGAGAATGAAGTAGGCACTCCCAGAGAGGATGAAAGTCATTCTCTTTTTTATTTCAAAAAGAAAGTGTTACATATTGGTATAGTAAAATCTCAGAATCCTATTGTAGTATTCTAGGTAGCTATGTTAGTTTTCATCAGATTTCTTATCATTGCTCTGATGCGAATGCATTTACTTTTCATTGTAGGTTGAATCATATGAGCTTTTTCTACAGTCAAAGAATTGCAGTAAGACAGAATTATGGAATCTAGATTATAGCCTTTTTATAATTTCTTGTGGGCCATATTGAGCAAAACCTCAACAAAAATCATAGCGATAGCCTGCGTATCTACAATAGATTGTTTTGAAATGGAATTTCCAGGAAGAGTAATGACATGATTAAAGTATTTCGCGGCAGCAGCGTGCTCATTTAATGTAATCAGATAGGAATTCTGTGGCATATTTTTTGAAACAGCACTTAATGTGTTATTGAAATTGGTTGACGACCCTGAAATAGAAAACATAATAAGTGTATCTTCTTCGTCAATAATATTTGAAAGATGATTTCCGCTGTTTAAATCACTTGCTAATTGACTAGCGATACCTAAATCTTGTAAACCAAAATGTAAGTACCTTGCAGGGAGTGATGATAGAAAAATACCAAGAATATGCAGACGCTGTCTTTTTAAAATACAATCAACAAGTTCGTCAATTGCTTGACGTTCTAAATGTTTCATTTGATTTAGAATAAGGTTATAATTATCCGCAATTTGGTCAAGAATATCTTCATTTTCTTCTTTTGGCTTTTGATGAATATAATTGATAGCATCGTAGCGAAAATCTTTAAAACCTTTATAGCCCAAAATTTGGCAAAATCGTAGGACGGCAGATGTAGAAGTATGTGAATTTGTTGCAATTCTAGTAATTGTCAACGTTTCTACTTTCTCAAAGTTTTCTTTGAGAAAGTGATAAACTTTTGTTTCAGATTTTGAGTATTCTGGTTCGTGGAGTTGCATTTTTTGTAAAATATTCATAGTAAAAATACCTTTCTAATCAAGTATTTTAATTATTTTTGACAAAAATGTCAAAAATAATTATAAAAAATGTCAAAAAACATTGACAAAGTTTTTGAAAAGAACTACAATGATTGTGTTAAAATTTACAAAATAAAATGACAAAAATTACAAAAGGAGGTTAGCTATGGATTATAAGAAGTTAGCACAAGAAATTGTCACAAATGTTGGTGATGTTGACAATATTCAAACCTTATCTCATTGTATGACACGGTTGCGGTTTCAACTAAAAGATGCTTCAAAAGCTAATAAGGAAGCTTTAGAAAATTTAGAAGGGGTTATTGGAGTTGTCTATGCTGGTGGTCAATATATGGTCATCTTGGGACAACATCTATTGCAAACTTATGATGTGATAATGAATGATTTTAACATTGCATCAGGTGGTAGTATCGATGAAAATTTGGATGGTGACTTAACCCCTAAAGAACCGTGGACATGGAAGAATGCAGGCAGTAAAATTATTGGCTTTGTATCAAGTTCAGTTACCCCAATGATCCCTGGTCTGATTGCTGGAGGGATGTTAAAGGTTGTCTTATTATTGATTGTGACCTTTATTGATAGTCATTTTGCTACTTCATCAAGTTATTTGTTATTATCAGCTATTGCAGATGCCCCATTTTATTTCATGCCAATTTTTGTTGCTTACGGTGCGGCTAATAAATTAGGTGCTACACCAATTTATGCTATGGCTTCGGCAGCAGCATTATTGCATGGGAATTTTACAGGTTTAGTAACAGCAGGTGCCCCCATTACGTTATTTGGAATAAGTGTTAGTTTGCTTTCGTATGGAACATCACTTTTACCTGCTCTACTAATTGCTATTCTTGCTTATTATGTCGAAAAATTTCTTAACAAGATTATTCCAAATATTTTTAAGGCAATTTTTGTCGGAATGGGGACTATTTTTGTAGCAGGAAGTTTAGGTTTTATTATCTTAGGTCCACTTGGAAATATGTTTGGACAAGGTATCGCAAGTTTGTTTATGTTCTTGGAAGGAACTGTGGGACCAATTGCTGTGGGGCTTTTGGCTGCTGCTCTTCCTTGGATGGTTATGGCTGGAATGCATACCGCATTAGCACCATTTATGACACAGTTACTGTCTAATCCTGGATACGATGCCATGATTCGTCCTGCCTTTCTTTTACATAATATGGCTGAAGGTGGTGCTGTTATTGGTGTTACGGCACGTACTAAGGACAAAGCTAAACGAGGTGAGCTTCTATCGATTGCTATTGGTTGTATCGTGGCAGGTGTCACAGAACCTGCAATTTATGGGGTTAATTTGAAGTATAAGAAACCAATGTATGGTGTTATGGCTGGTGGTTTTGTTGGTGGTATCGTTGCTGGTATTCTTGGTGCTAAAGCCTATGAAATGGGGTATTCAAATATTCTTGCTCTACCAATCTTCGGTAAAACTGTTTTAGCAGCTGTTGCTGGGATTGTTGTGACTATTGTTGTTGCAGCGGTTGTAACTTATCTACTTGGAATTGATACTAGCAAAGAAGATGCTAAGTTGACTGTCACGGAACCTGTTCGTCAGGTTGTACCAGATGATGCTATCCTTGCTATTGCTAATGGTGAGTTGGTTCCATTAGAAAAGGTGAATGATGAAGTATTTGCTCAAAAATTAATGGGAGATGGTATTGCCTTCAAACCAACAAGTGATTTTATCACAGCGCCTGCTAATGGTGAATTAACAACTGTCTTTCCAACAGGACATGCGTTTGGTGTAACACGTCCTGATGGCGTTGAACTATTGGTTCATATTGGTATTAATACCGTTGAGCTAAACGGAGAAGGCTTTGATGTTTTGGCAAGAGCTGGTGATAGTATTCGCGCGGGTCAACCGATTGTGAGAATTGATCGAGACAGGATTAATCAAAAAGGTTATGATACAACAACTATGTTAATTATTACCAATGCTAATGGAAAAACGATTGAACTACCTCAAATGGGTGATGTGAAGCAAGGGCAACGTTTGGATAAGGAGGAAAACTAATGTCATACGAATTACCAAAAGGGTTTCTCTGGGGAGGAGCCACAGCAGATTTTCAATATGAGGGGGGCTTTGACGAAGGAGGACGTGGTTTACTTTCCCATGATTATGAAACAGATGGTTCACAAGAAAATCCACGTCATCATACCATGCAAATGCCAGATGGTAGCATTATCAATCCGCGTAGCTCATTTTTCTATGCCGATCCTGTTCCGAAAGAAGCACAGCCTGTCTTTTTAGAAGATGAATATTATCCTAGTCATCGTGCAGTTGATTTTTATCATCATTATAAGGAAGATATTGCTTTGATGGCTGGCATGGGATTTAATGTTTTTAGATTTTCAATTTGTTGGTCACGTATTTTTCCAACAGGTGAGGAAGAAACGCCTAACGAAGAGGGGTTAGCGTTTTACGATGATGTAATTAATGAAATGGCAAAATATGGCATGGAACCTTTAATTACGATTTGTCATGATGAGTTGCCGATGCATTTGGCGTTGAGATATGATGGTTGGTCATCACGTCATGTCATTGATTGTTATGTAAAATATTGCAAAACTCTCTTTGAACGTTACGGCAACCGTTGCGTTATTGGTTGACTTTTAATGAAATCAATGCTGTGCGAGGCTTTGGTCCATGTGGGACACGACAATCAGAAGGGCAAGATCGTTATCAAGCTGCCCACCATATGTTTGTAGCTAGTGCGCGTGCTGTTAAACTTGGACATGAAATGATGCCAAATAGCCAATTTGGTGCAATGTATGCCATGAGTGAACTATATCCAGCAACTTGTAAGCCCGAAGATGTTTTTCATCGCTTGCAGGAACGTCGTGAAAATTGGTATTTTATTGACATTATGGGGCGAGGTTATTACCCACGTTATGCAAAAGAAATCTGGCATCGTCGAGGCGTGAAAGAAATTGTTTTTGCTGAAGGTGATGAAGAAATCCTTAGAGAAGGTCAACTTGATTTTATTTCTTTTTTCTTATTATCGCTCTAATACCACTAAAGCTGGAGATGACTGGTTTAATGTTGGTGGCTCTACGAATCCATATCTTAAAGAGACGCGTGGGGATGGCCTGTTGATCCCTTAGGGCTGCGTCACGTCATGAATGAGATTTATGATCGCATACAAAAACCAATTTTTATTGTTGAGAATGGTATGGGTGCCATTGATGAGCTTGATGAAAATGGTATTGTTCAGGATGATTATCGTATTGATTATTTACGTGATCATCTTCAAGCAATGGCTGATGCTATTATCATTGATGGTGTAGAATGTTTAGGTTACACCATGTGGGGACCTGTTGATTTAGTCTCACTTTCAACAGGAGAAATGAAAAAACGTTATGGCTTTATTTACGTGGATATGGACGATAAAGGTAATGGTAGCTTGAAACGTACTCCTAAAAAATCCTATGCTTGGATGAAAGAAATTATCGCCTCAAATGGTGCTAAGTTATCTGAAATTTAGAAAGAAAAATTCAATCAATAATGAGTGTCATCTCCTTTTGTCATTGATTTTATAAACAAAGCCAGTTCTGAACGTCAAAATTCAGAACTGGTTTTTGGTTATACGGTGTTAATGAAAGGTCTCTATCAAACTAAACGGGGGTATTAGCCTTAAGTAGTTGACAAGCATTGTCTTAGTGTATAGAATTAAGCTACTGAGAATTGTCTATTAAACCACCAAAGCCCGAAGGTATCTTAATGCCTGCGGGCTTTTTGACGTTCTTTTCAAGTTAACGGATTTGCTGATAAAATAGAGCAGAATACAGCTACGATAGCAAGGACGACGTCTGAGAGCTTGTCCACTAGTAGCACTTCCCTTCTAGTGTAAACTTGCTCAAGGGGAAGTATTGCCTAAATAGCATGGCATATACTTGTGTTATTGTGTATGTAAAAGTTATAGTAACGGTTTACGACTAAATTCTTACGTTTTATGACTTGTATCATCATTTTCTTACGAATGTGTTATACTAAAAGCGTGTTAAGCTCTCACCGTAAATGTAAAGGGGAAGTATTCGTTATGAGTGTAAAAACGTTACAAGAGTTTCAGACATTGACAGATACAGAACATGCTTCTGTTAGTAGTGGCGGTTTAGGTTATTATAAACCAGTTATAGAAAGTGCAAATGGTTATGCCTGCTGTTGTAGTAACGGATAGTGGGATTATAAAGTAACTAAGGGTGTCTTCCAAGCTATGACTGACGTTATTACGAATGATTGGATAAAGTCTATAGGGCAATCTTATTTTATTATTCCAGATTATAGAGGATAAAATCAATGCAAAGTTCAATAAAGAAAATATACTAGTTGAAGTCTATAATCTTATTCTTGATAGTGAAACAACCGATACAGAAAGAAAAGAATTAGTTATCTTTAAAGATGAGGTTGAAAAAGGTTTAGACTTTGATAATGCTTTAATGAAATTAGCCGATCACTTACGTTTAATAGATTTAGATAATGTGTTGAAACACAGAAGCATGAGTAAAAAAGTTAACAAATTTTACATGAAGATAAATTCAGTTGGTCAATTTAAGAAAAATTTTGGTATCTATTTTCCACCTATGTTTTAATTAAGTTGAGAGCTTACACAATATTATGATAAAAAGGAGATTGTTCAATGAGATTAAAATGGTTTGCTGGTGGTAAAGAAAGAAGAGACAAAGCTCTAATTATTCTTGATAAATTAATAGCCAGTTTTCATAATAATTATGGTGTGCAGCCTTTAACAGATTTATTCTTAAAGTATAAGAGTGAATTAAAAAACGGTAGAACATCAACATCGTTTGTTTTGAGTCGTATGAATATCGAGCTTTCAAGAGTATTCACTCAAAATGAAATTAGATTAACTGAAGAGCAGTCTAGATTACTCAAAGATTTAAGAAGTTTATCAAATATCAGATGGGGTTATTATTAATGTTTAGCCAGTACTGGGGATAAAGAGTTACTCATCTTTATCCCTAAATTATTTCTAAAATGTTGCAAAACACCATTTTGGATATTCGCAAATATTGATATATAGCTATTTTTACTAATTAAACTTTTAATCGAGCCATGTAATGACTTTTTCACGAGGCTTACGTGAGCGTGGGTGTTTAGGGTCACGTAGACGATAACCAAATGATACCATGCTTGCGATGCCTTCGTTGTCAGGATTAATGATGCCTGCACTAGCTAAAATGCTATTGACTTTTTCGTAATTAAACCCTTCAATTGGGCAAGAGTCAATGCCAAGCATGCTAGCTGTGGTCATCATATTTCCAAGTGCAATGTAAGTTTGTTTGGCAGTCCAGTCAAATAAAGCACGTGGATTATCAGCCATTTTCATATCATTTTTTTGGAAAGATTCGTAGGTTGCTAAACGGCTGTTAAGAGCATCATCTTCACCGAGACCACGTCGAATAAGGCTATTTTTGACCGATTCAGAATCATAGCGTGCATTTTTTTCAGCAATGAGGAGAACAAAATGACTTGCTGTATCTAATTGGTATTGAGCCCCCCAAGCAACAGCTTTGAGTTCATCACGAAGTTTTTCAATTTGTTTACGGTCAAGAACAACGAAGCGCCAAGCTTCCAAACCAATAGAAGAAGGGCTCAACCAAGCTGTATCAAGGATAAAATCCATATCATCATGGGAAATTTCTTGGTCGTTGTAAACGCGGACAGCAACACGGTGGTCAAAGGCAGTGCGAATTTGTTTTTTGATATCTTCTTTTGACATAGTTTTCTCCAGTTTTCTTTCTATGGTAACACTTAAAAGCTATTTTTGCTAGTTTTTAGCAAAAGAAACAAGCCCGTCTAACCAAGCATGGTAAACGTCAAGAAATTCATCGCCTTCAGCTTCGTTCCAACCATGCTAAGCGTAAAACACCATTTTCAGTATCTAAATCATATGCTTCAATTTGAGCTTCAACGGTCAAAAACAAATGTTTTAAAACGGAAGCGTGTGTCGTTTATAAGAAATAGTAGGCTCTTGACTATACATGTGCACGTCTGATGAATTTTCGTAATAAGTTTCCCATTTGCTAGCATCAAGCAGACCGTTGAGAATATTGTCAAAGTCAAGGTCTTTAAGGATACCCTCGTTTGAAACAAAGTTATCAGTCAAACCTGGTGTGAATTTTCTGGAAAATTAATAGATAACATCAAATATACATCTTTTATTTGTTAATAGAACAGTATAACAAATATTAGTTGTACACACAATTATTGAAACTCAAAAATATAAAAATCGGAGTTACTTGCTCTCCGATTATCTCAATTTTTCTGAATTGATATTCATGATAGAAGCCAAATCATTGGCGTAAGCATCACCAAGAATAGCTTTATAACGGGTATGCAGATTGTCCCAAGCTTCTCGGATATCTGGTAAAAGTTCTCTGCCATTGACTGTAAGATAAACTTTTCGAGTACGTCCTTCAGTTAGTGTTGTGACATAACCTTTATAGACCAATTTTTCGATAAGGCGTGTCAAGGTAGAAGGTGCAATATAAAGTATTTGTGCAATATCCTTTTGCAACCTACCATCTTCTTCCGCAAGAATAAGAAGAATAAAGGCATAAGTTGGAGCCATTCCAACTGTTTGGAAAGCTTCCGCCGCCAATTTGTTGAGGGCACGATCCATCTTTTTACAGTAAAAAATAGGCAAGAGTCAAGTGATTCTTGAATAGATTTAGACATAGGATTCCTCTCTTCTGTCAATCATATTAGCATACAGAATGGAAATTGGCAAATGGGAGAGATTCATTTTTTTGAAAAGGGTTACATTATAAGGCGAAGTAGTGTATACTAATCTGTATAAATAACTTTGAGGTCTGCTGATGAAAACAAATAAAGAAAAAATTTATGATTATCTGATGACTGATGTTTATGAGACAGGCAAGATAGCTGTAGTAACACAAGAAATTGCTGAAGTTTTCGGACTTCAGCGTTCAAATGCTAGCAGCCTTCTCAATGAATTAGTTAAAGAAGGTCGCTTGGTCAAGCAAAGTGGACGCCCTGTAAAATATATCATCAATGACCATTTTGAAAGTCAAAACAAGCAATTTCCAAAAATGATTGGGGATGATGGTAGCCTTAGTAAAGCTATTCAGCTGGCTAAGGCAGCGATTTTATATCCTAAAGAAAATATCAATGTACTGATAATTTCTGAAATGGGGACAGGTAAAACGGAGCTTGTTCGAAATATGTATGCGTTTGCGACTTCAAATCATGTACTGGGAGTCGATTCACCCTATATTGAGTTTAATTGTCATCATTTCAAAAAAGAGATGCAAACTTTGGTCAATGAATTGTTTGGTTCACGTCTTGAAGATAGTTTATTTGCCAAGGCAGATAATGGTCTTTTGTTTATTGATAATGCAGATATTTTACCAGCAAAGGAACAAAGCAGGCTTTTTAAGCTATTAGAGACAAAGCGTCTATACAGCGAGGACATGACAGATTACATTGATTGCCAGCATTTAAAACTTATTTTAGGTATCTCAGGAGATATAGACAATCAATTTAATCAACATGTCAATATGATTATCAACTTGCCTTCCCTAGATGAGCGAAGTGTGGAAGAAAAGTATAATATCATGTTATCTTTGTTCAAGGAAGAAGCAGCGCGTGCCAATAGACGCATCGAAGTATCCAAGGAAGTGTTGTCACAACTTCTTTTAGCTCATTTTGAGTTTAATATCAAAGAGTTGGGTTACCAACTAACTTCGGCATGTGCCACGGCCTATTTGAGAGTTATTGATAATGAAAAGCCTATCAAGGTTAATTCAAATGACTTGGTTTTAAGAGATAATCAAAAGCTTATTCGTGAGTTGTCCTATCGTCAAAAAGTTTTAAATCTGCTAGAGGATGTTGACTATGTCAGTTTCTTACCTGAAGGTGACAGTTATTTAACCAAGCACAATATCTATCATAAACTGGACAAGAAGTTTCAGGAAATGGGAGATGTGAGTCAGCTGATAGTTTATTGAAAGAAGTTCATTCGCATATTGGAAAGATCCTTTCCAAATATTTTAAAGGGAGTGAGGATGGTTTAGCGCAGCTGTCGAAAATTGTAGATAATCGTTTGATTACCACCGTTAGTGATTTTTTGCAGCAACACCACATCGAACTTGAGCGTAGTCGGTTTTACGGTTTGTGTCTGCATGTAAATGCTCTCCTAAAAGACAATCACAATCAGCAACAACTTTCCCAAGAACGTTATGTTGAAATGATTAAAAATTATCCAGAAGAGTATCTCCATGCTAATCAATTAGGTAAGGTTTTGGAATCAGATTTTCACCTTGATTTAAGTTTTGAGGAGACTATTATTCTTGCTGCATTTTTTATCAATGAAGAAATGGTAACACCAGTTTCAAAGACTGTTTTGCTGTATATTTTACACGGTGAAGGAACAGCTACGTCATTGGCAGAAACGACCAAGACACTCACTCAGGCAAATAATGTCTATGGTTATGACCTCCAGTTGAATCAAGATATTAGTGATGTAAGAGATGATCTGAAGGACTACATTGCGAACATTCATCAGGGGAAAGGGCTTATCGTTATTTATGATATGGGGTCAATAAAATCTATGCTTAATGAGATTGCTCTGCAACTGAATATAAAAATAAGACGTTTAGAAGTTCCTATTACTATGCTGGGGATTGATATTGCCAGAAGGTTGCAAATGGAAAATGATATTGATGATGTTTTCCATGATACCGCTCTTGAATGGAATAGGTATGCTAATAAAGAGCATAAAGAAAGAATTATTATCACGCTTTGCCACACGGGAGAAGGTGGTGCCTTGCAGATGAAACAGGTAATTGATAAAAATTCTCGGCTGGGCTATAAGGTTATCCCTTTGGCGATTTCAGATAGGGACCTGCTCAATCAAGAGGTTTATTCTCTAAAGAAAGCCTACTATATTCATTGTTTTGTAGGTACTTATGATCCGCGAATGCTGGGTATTCCTTTTATCCCATTACGGTCAGTCTTTGATAATGGTATTGATAATATTGATGCAACGCTGACTTTTTCTCCTATCGCAACCAATCGTGCTAACTATGATCCTATTTATGAAAATCTTGCTGAGAATTTGAAATACACACCGATTGATAAAATCAAAACGTATTTACCAGACTTTATCAATCAGTTGGAGCTGATTTATACCTTATCAGAAGACCAACAAGTTGGACTTTTAATGCACATATCTGCTATGATAAATCGTCTCCGCAGTCCTAATCTAACGGATGTCAATTATAAAATTGATACAGACTATTTTTTACAGCATTTCAAAGATGACTATAAATCAATCCGACGGATGCTAAAAAATCTTGAAAAGCACTTTAATATTATTATTAGTGATGATGAAGTTGCATTGTTAATCCAAATCATTAGGCAAATTTAAAATCCAACCAAACTCTAAAAAATAACTCCCTTAGACAACTGTACTGGTCCCTAAAGTTGGACAATTAATTATTGAAAGGATTTAGTTCTATATTGCATAGGGCTGAATCCTTTTCGTTTTGTCTTGATTCGTTTACTGTTATAGTAAAAAATATAGTCTGTAATGGCTTTCTCAAACGCATCAAGAGACTGATAAGACTTCCCGTATAAAACATTTCGGACTTTAGAATGCCAAAGAAAGACTCCATCTATTCCCAAGTTTTCTTTGGTTTTCGCCCCATCTTTGGTGGGCTCCCTCTAGTTTTCTCAACAATAGTATCCCCATTTTTCTTATATTGTGCCAGCCACTTTGCCAGCTGACTATAATTGAGTAAGGCATAATCAAGAGCTACTTGTTTTTGGGATTGCCCTTCAAACAAAAGTTTAGTAATCATTTCCTGCTTTAAGTCTGGAGAGTAATAGATATTTTTCCTTTTCTAGACGATACCTATTCCCTACCGATCAATCAGTCGGAGAACATATTTAATATGAGACTTAACAAAATACTAAACTTTTGTGATAAGGATTTAACTGATTTTCCGTTTTGTCTCAACTTATAGAGTTGAACATTGTCTTCGTAACTTAATGTCATACAAAAAGCACTCCAATCGTTAGATGTCGTGTCTAACGATCGGGGTGCGAGTCAAGGATATTTAAGGTGTTTTCTTGAACTTTGATTTAGTCCTTAACAGGACGTTGACTATGGATTTTTTTCTGAATGTCAAATAAGGTGTCTGACATGCGTCCGTAATAAACACCTTCACTAAACCAACGCATGAGCTTGTTTTGCTTTTGCTTGTTGAAACTATCAATCTCTTGAATAAAGATAATGTCAAGTCCTTTGTCGCCTTCTTCAGTCTGATAATCAATGGTAATAGTATCCGTATGACTTTTGATGATGGCTTTATAACGCTTATTTCGCGTATAATGGTCAATAGTGATTGTCATTGGTTGATGTTCAGCGACAGCAGTGCTATACGTCATTCCTTCCTTGATATCACCAGTGTATAGCATATTTTTGCTTTGCTGTACTGTTCACGTACCTCAGACTCTAGATAATCGTAAAATTCGTCTTGTGTGACATCTAAAGTTCGTATCATTTTCATGACTTTAGTTTATCATATTTCAAAGATGATATGAGTGAATTCATCAAAACTCTTTTTAAGTTGGTTTTGTCTATACAAATAGCTGTAATGCTTATACACTAAAGAGGAATAAAGCCTCAAAAGATATACACTACGACTTTTGAAAAATTTTAGAGAGGATTTATTTTCAAATAGAGTTTATACAGCTATGGAAAGTGTATAAAATAAGCTTAAAAAGCGCTCAAAATCAATTTTGACAGCGGTTGCAGAAGTGATAAAATAAAATCATCAAATAACAAAACACAAAGGAGTTAAGTTATGACTGAAAATAGTTCTTCAGAATTGATGGCAATGACCTTAATTGCTAATTCAGGTGATGCACGTTCTTAGCCTTTCAAGCCTTAGAAGAGGCTAAGGTTGGAAATTTTGATGAAGCAGATAGACTACTTAAAGAATCGGATGAGAAGTCCAAAATCGCCCATCATGCCCAGACGGAACTCCTCTTTTCCGAAGCAAATGGCGATCATCTTGAATTAAACGTCTTACTTGTCCACGCTCAGGATCATCTTATGACAAGTATGTTAGCAGTCGAAATGATTCGCGAATTTATCACTCTGTACAAAAACAAATAAATCACATCTAAAAGGAGAAATTATCATGAAAATTTTACTCGTATGCGCAGGCGGAATGTCAACTTCAATTCTTATGCAAAAAATGGCTAAATATTGGGAAGAACAAGGTCAAGAACTTACAATCAAAGCGGTTGGACTAGGTGACTATGAAAATGTCTATAAAGATTTTGATATTGTCATGATGGGCCCTCAAGTGTCTTATCGTTTAAAAGAAGTAAAAGAAAATACAGGCTTGCCAACAGCAGCTATTCCATCTTTTGAATATGCTATTGGTGACTGTCCAAAAATTATGAAATTAGCTGAACAACTTTATGCAGAAGTCTAAATAAATCTATAAATTATCATTTTTGGAGGTAACACATGGAGTCCTTATTCAATAGTCCTTTTATGGTCAAACTTCAAGATTTTGGGCAAAAACTAGGATCTAACAAATTTCTATCCGCTCTGCAAGGAGCCATGATGTCATTAATGGGAATTATCATGATTGGAGCTATATCCCAAATCATAACTTCTATTGGGAGTACAATGTTTGGTTTATTTTCAGCTGATAGTGAAATCTATGCAATTTTGTACTCACCTTATAATTTCACGATGAACTTACTTTCAGTGTGGGTAGTTGCTTTCTTTGCTTATAACTACGGCAAAAACTTAAAAATGAAAAATCCATTGATTACGATGGTGGATGCTTTGGCAGTGTTCTTCTTAGTTGTTTCACCTATTGTGGTAACTGAAGTAGGTGTTTCAGCACTTGACATGACCTATCTTGGTTCAACAGGTATGTTTGTCGGCTTTGTCATTGTTTTCATTGTTGTTCAACTTGAGAAATTCTGCGCTGACCACAATATTCGTATCAAGATGCCTGATGTAGTTCCTCCCTTCTTGCAAGATTCATTTGCTGCTATTTTGCCATTATTCTTTAATGTTGTTTTGTTCTTAGGGCTTGATGGCATTGTTTCAGTAGTAACTGGTGGGGCATATTCAATTCCTTCAGGATTCATGCTCTGATTGGTGCTCCTTTAAACGCTCTAACATCAGTACCAGGTATGTTTATTCTTTGTACCTTTGCTGTTTTACTTTGGTGTTTTGGTATTCATGGTACCATGATTCTTGTACCAATTATCATGCCTCTTGGCTTGCAAGCAGCGGCAGCAAATGCAGCAGCTCATGCGGCAGGTGATCCACTAACTTTCTATCCAGTAGCATTGTTTGCAGGTATGGCATGTGCAGGTGGTACAGGTAATACGCTTCCTCTTGCTCTGATGGGACTTCGTTCAAAATCAAAACAGATCTCTGCTATTTCTAAAATCTCAGCAATACCAGGCTGGTTTGGTATCAATGAACCATTGACATTTGGTATGCCAATCATGTACAATCCAATTCTTTGTATCCCTTATGTTCTCAATGTTCCAATTGTCATGTTGCTGACGCTTATTGCATATAAGATTGGTTGGCTCATGCCTGCATGGATTTCTATTTCGGCTCTTCTACCTATGGGCTTTGCCCAATATCTAGGAACTTTGAATTGGTTCAATGCTGTTTGGGATTATCTCATGCTAATTCCTGCAACTATTGTTTATTACCCATTCTTCAAAGCGTATGAAAAACAACTGATTGCAAAAGAAGCAGAAATCGAAGCAGCAGAAGCTGCTAATGCGTAAAGTATTTGATATAAGATGCAGCTGACATTAGCGAAATTGTGTCTTTACATCTTATTTTTAAGTGAAATAAGGAGAACAATAAATGACTTTTCCAGATCATTTTTTATGGGGTGGTGCGACAGCTGCCAATCAATATGAAGGTGGTTTTTCTGCTGGTGGTAAGGGAGTTAACACTTCTGATGTTTTAACAAGTGGCTCACACACAAGCCCACGTCGTATTACTTGGCGTAACCCTAAAACAGGCGATACTGGTGCTATTGATATGACTTTTGGTCAAACTCTATCCTTGCCAGAAGGTGCTATTCCTGATGTGGTTGAAGGCTATTATTACCCAAGCCATACTGCAACTGATTTTTATGGGCATTTTAAAGAAGACATCGCTCTGATGGGAGAAATGGGATTCAAGACTTTTCGGTTATCAATGAATTGGGCGCGCATTTTCCCAAATGGTGATGATAAAGAACCTAACGAAGAAGGACTAGCTTTTTATGATGCGGTTTTTGATGAGTGTGCTAAGTATGGAATTGAACCACTGGTAACTCTCTCCCATTATGAAACGCCGATTCATTTAACGCATGCTTATGGTGGCTGGAAGAACCGTGCTTTGATTGACCATTTTGAAAACTATGCTTCAACAGTTTTTAAACATTACCAAGGGAAAGTTAAGTATTGGCTAACCTTCAATGAAATCAATATGATGGAGTGGAATCCTTTTATGGCGGGAGGAATGACTGACTTTTCTCCTCAAGCAAAGGCCCAAGGTGCTCATAATCAATTGGTAGCATCAGCAAAAGTTGTTCGATCTGCTCGTCAAATTAGTAAAAGCATTAAAGTTGGCATGATGTTAGCCTACCAACCGATTTATGCATATACGTGTGATCCCGATGACCAGCTACAAGCTAAACTAAGTGAACAAACAACTTTGTTCTATTCAGATGTTCAAATGGGTGGCTTTTATCCTGCTTCTCGTTTGAAAAATACAATCGAGAAGGAATCATATTGGAAGATACTCCTGAAGATTATGATTTACTGCGTGATTATTCAGCTGATTTTCTAGGTTTTTCTTGTTATGGTTCTAGTACCATTACGACACACAAAGATATTTTGGAAAAATCAGGTGGTAACTTGATGATGGGCGTTCAGAATCCTTATCTTGAAACGAATGCTTGGGGATGGGCAACAGATCCTAATTGCCTTCGTATTGCTTTAAATGTTCTTTATGATCGTTATCATAAACCTCTTTGGATTGTTGAGAATGGAATCGGATGGGACGATAAAATAGAATCAGATGGTTCTATTCATGACAACTATCGAATTGATTATTTAAGACAAAATATTAGCTCAATGTTTGATGCTATTAATAATGATGGTATTGAGCTTATGGGTTACACTATGTGGGGTTGTATTGATTTGGTGTCAGCAGGAACTGGTGAAATGAAGAAACGCTATGGTTTTGTTTATGTTGATCGTGATGATCAAGGTCATGGAAGTTTGAAACGTAGCCGTAAGGATTCTTTTTATTGGTATAAAAAAGTAATTGCCAATCAGGGCAGTGATTTAACTTAATGGAAATAATAAAACTGAGGTTAGTCGTCAGATAATCTCAGTTTTATTGTATTTTCAAATCTATCTTAAATTTTTGCGTTTATGAAATTATTATACGGTTGAGCAATTGAATCTATGATTTAATGATTGAACATAACAATAAAAGAGTTATATAGTTATTCGCCAATATCAATATAAGGATAAAATACTTTTGTAAGATTGGTTTTATCCTAATTACTTACAGTATTAATTTTTGAAAATTGCTATTATAGCAATGGTAGAATAACATTAACCCAGAACCAAGAAAGTGGCATGACGAGAATCATGGCTGGTATCATATCGGCAATTGGGAACATTTTCAGTTTTACCATACGGAAACCTGTGGCAAGCATTAGAAAACCACCGCAGGCTTTGAAATCAGCAATCATATCAGGTGTTGTAAGTGGCACGATGAAAGCTGACAAGGAGAATAGGCAGCAGAAAATGATAAATTGTGGAATGGCAACAAGTGATACCACATAACCTAGATTGCAAGCAAAAATAGCTGCTGTGAAGAAGTCCAAAATTGATTTTGAAATCAAGATTGTTGAATCACCAGTCATTCCTGCATCTAGACTACCATAAATACCAGTACCGCTTGCGCAGAAAAGTACGATAACAGTTAACAAGGTAGCAAGGTAATCTTCATGAGATAGTGATGAATGGTCGTTTGGCACGATTTTTGCCATGCTACGTTGCATGAGGCACCGCCTTTGTTAATCCAATCACCGAGATGAAGTGCAAGTCCAATCCCTGTTCCGATAACGATAGCAAAGATAACAGCGGGCATGTATTTCATCAATCCGATAGATGAAATCCCCATTCCCATTGAGCAGACCCCAAAAATCATATTGATTTGTGTCTTGAAGTCTTCTGATAATTTGTTTCCAACAAGACCACCTAGTAGCCCTCCAAAAACGACTGATAGGGCATTAATGATGACGCCAGTAGGCATACAATTTTCCTCCTTCATAAGAAACAAAGTCATTAACAGTTTGAAAACATTAGTGTTGACTGCTAGACCGTGTTCTATTATTGTGAATTCTTTCTTTTCTGTTACATTTTAACACCAACTTTTTAAAAAACAATTCAGATTTTTGTGATATACTATTCTAAAATGGAATAGTATTAAGAATAGGAGCAGGAAATGAATTTCCAAAAATTTCAAGTCTTTCTTAGCTTGTGTGAAACGTTGAATTACACCGAGACAGCAGAACAACTTTATACAACGCAAGGAAGCATTTCAAAGCAAATCATTGCGCTTGAAAAAGAGTTGGGTGTGATTTTGTTTAATCGTAAACATCGTCAAATTTCTCTGACAGAAGAAGGGGAGATTGTGCGAGTTTATGTTCAAAAGATTATGGGCACTTTTCAAGAAATGCAAGAGACATTAGAGGATTTGTCTGAACAAGAAAAACATAAACTAACCATTCATGGTATTCCGAGTATGTCTTCTTATCCTATTATTTCAGATATTGCAGCTTTTCAAAAGCAGTATCCTGATGACACGGTTGTTGTCGAGGAAGAAGAGGCTGACCAGCTGATGCATAGTTTAGATGATGGCATCTGCGATGCGGTCTTTACGCGTTCTTTTACCAAAGCTGCTCCTGATATTTATGATAGTCTAACCTTAGATTATGACCGTTTTGTCTTGGTTTTGCCTGAAAATCATCCCTTAGCCAACAAGGAAAAACTTGATTTGGCTGAATTGAAAGATGAGACATTCTTCCAACTTGGCAATAAAACGCAGTTGCTCCAAAAAGTACGAGAACTTTGTCATACCTATGGTTTTGAACCGAAAATGGGCTATCAAGGAAATCGTATCAATCTCATCATTGATTTTATTGAAAAAGAAATGGGTGTTTCGGTGATGATGGAAAAATTGGTTGCACCGTTTAAAACGAAAGCAATTATCTGTCGTCCGTTGGAGGTTGATATGGTGTCAGAAATGAACTTAATCCGTCGTAAGAAGAAAACAACACCAGCTTTGGATGTATTCTGGAAAGGAATGCAAGAAAAATATTCCAAACAGGAATAGGAAAACGCCTAACTTGAATTGTTTATCGGTGATTGAAGGTTTACACTTTTAATATGAAATCTTTAAGAAGGAAGTAAATCTTATGTCAGAACAACCTTATGATTTGCGTAAAGTCTTGGAAGAACTTAAAGAAATTCCAGGACAATACCATGAAACGGATGTTGAAATCGATCCAAACGCTGAAATTTCTGGCGTTTATCGTTATATCGGAGCTGGCGGTACCGTAGAACGTCCAACTCAAGAAGGTCCAGCAATGACCTTCAATAACATTAAGGGATTCCCTAATGTTCGTGTCAATATTGGTACAATGGCAAGCCGTAAACGTGTTGGTCATATTCTTCATCATGATTACAAAGACCTTGGACATCTTTTGAACAAAGCCGTTGAAAATCCAGTGAAACCTGTTAAAGTTTCTAAGGACCAAGCACCTGCTCAAGAAGTTGTTCACTTAGCAACTGATGATGATTTTGATATTCGTAAGCTCATTGCTGCGCCAACAAATACAGAATACGATGCAGGACCTTACATCACAACTGGTTTGGTTTATGGTTCAACGCCAGATAAATCAATGAGTGACGTTACAATTCACCGTATGGTTTTGGAAGATAAAGATACTATTGGTATTTATATCATGCCTGGTGGTCGTCACATTGGTGCTTTCTTGTCAGAATATCAAAAACTTAACAAACCAATGCCAATTACAATCAATATTGGTCTTGACCCTGCTATCTTGATTGGGGCGACATTTGAACCACCAACGACACCACTTGGTTACAATGAACTTTGGGTTGCAGGTGCGCTTCGTAACGAACCTGTTCAATTGGTTGATTCTATCGCTGTTGATGAAGTTGGTATTGCACGTTCTGAATTTATCATTGAAGGTGAAATCCTTCCAAATGAAACAATTCAAGAAGACATTAATACGCATACAGGTCATGCCATGCCTGAATTCCCAGGTTACAATGGTCCAGCCAATCCAGCTTTAAATGTTATCAAAGTTAAAGCGGTCACTCACCGTAAAGATAATCCAATTATGCAAACAACAATTGGGCCTTCTGAAGAACACGTGTCAATGGCAGGTATTCCAACAGAAGCTTCTATCCTTAACTTGGTTGACAAAGCTATCCCTGGTAAAGTGCTTAATGTTTACAATCCACCAGCTGGTGGCGGTAAATTGATGACAATCATGCAAATCCGCAAAGAAAATTCTGCAGATGAAGGTATTCAGCGTCAAGCTGCCTTGCTAGCATTCTCATCTTTCAAAGAACTCAAAACAGTTATCCTTGTTGATGAAGATGTGGATATCTTTGATATGAATGATGTCATGTGGACCCTCAATACACGCTTCCAAGCCCACAAAGATATTATGTCGTTGGAAGGTATGCGTAACCACCCACTTGACCCATCAGAACGTCCAGAATATTCACCAGAACACATCCGTGTACGAGGAATGTCATCTAAACTTGTCCTTGACGGTACAGTACCATTTGACATGAAAGACCAATTTGAACGTGCTAAATTTAAAGAAGTTCCTGATTGGAAAAAATATTTAGATTAATTGCTAACTCATTTTAGATAACAAAACTGTTGATAAAATGAGATAGAAGATAAGGAAAGTAATCATGAATAAGAGGCTGGAGTTAATCTTCCAACCTCTTATTTTAAGAGACAAAGGGCGTTTAAAGAGCAAAGAAAAATGGTGGTAAGCCAGAAATCTATGATTTCCTCTGCATACCCCTGCCAGAACGACTATAAAGGTGCGGTTGACTGTTAAGGTGACAAAGTTTTCAGTCGTTTACGGCTGGTAGTAACTAGCTAACGATACAGATTTCCACCCCCTCACTCTCCCTTTTCTTGGTTCGGGCTGAAATCATCCAGTGGATGATTTCACTGCACAGCTAGGTCATCTTCAATTAAGAATTTTTAAGTTGATAGTCGTTAATACGCTAGCTAAGCAAGTGGCAAGCTAAAAAAACGATTGTCCTTATACGCTTTGAAAATCAGACTTAGAGCTTGTTGACTTATTTTGACGAATTTCGGTTATATCTGCATTTGCATTGTTTAGTCTAATGTTGATTTTCAGTGAGTATTCATTACAAAAGTGAGGTGCTTATGAGCAAAAAACGTATTGTGGTAGCTATTTCTGGAGCTTCAGGCACAATCTATGCTATCAATTTATTAAAGAAACTAAAAGAATATCCTGACATTGAAACGCATGTGGTCATGTCTGACTGGGCACATGAGAATTTAAAACTGGAGCTCGATATGTCACATGATGAATTTGCCAGTTTGTGTGATGTGCTTTATCCTAACAAGGATTTGGGGGCCAAAATTGCTTCAGGGTCTTTCTTGACAGACGGTATGGTGATTGTTCCAGCTTCTATGAAAACTGTTGCAGGTATCACTTGCGGTTTTTCAGACAATCTTATTGGTCGCGCAGCTGATGTGGCTTTAAAAGAACAACGTAAACTCATCATTGTCCCACGTGAGACACCGTTAAATACGATTCATTTGGAAAATTTGACAAAATTATCACGGATGGGTGTACAAGTCATTCCGCCTGTACCAGCCTTTTACAATCATCCTAAGACTTTGCAAGATATTATCGACCACAATACTGCTAAATTACTAGATGCTTTGCACATTCGCAATGATTATGCTGGACGTTGGGATGGTGATTAGATGGCAACATTTGAAGTGACAGAATATGGGTATTCTATTCAAGTGCAGGTTGACTATATTGGCGCTGACTTGTTTATTCAATTGACAGGTGGAAGCACCCTCATATTGGCACAGTAACCACTTATTGTAAAGAAAATGCGGACAAGCAAGTGGTGCGTTTCCAAGCCATTCAGGGCGTTTTCATAAAGATGACGTTTTGGCTGATGTTCTTTTGGAAGAAATAGCAGAGCTGTTGCCGCAAAATTGTGTGATCACCTCAGGTGTCCATGTTGACGGTATTAGCAAAGAACAAATTGCTGGCGCTTTTGAAATGACCAAAGAACTTGCTAGTAAGATTGGCACATGGTTAAAAATTGAAAAATCACCAATCAGTCACCCAAAATACCAAACAATAAACTAGTTTAGACAAATACAACTCAAAAAACGAAACTCCTTTTAATCCATTTCAGTGAAAAAATAAATAAGCACTCGTTTTCAACAATCGGGTGGCTTTTGGTTGTTGCGTTAGTTTTCATTTGTTTGCCATAATGTGTGACAAGGAGTTCTGTGAAGATGTCAAACATAATTGGGGAAATGGAATCATATTCCAGTCTCCTGAAAGAGTTGGGAGTGTGATGACTTTATCAAAATGCTTGCGATATTTGGCATTTGGATTGGCTGTTACTAAAAGTGTTTTGCATTTCAAATTGGTGATTTTGCGAATGTAAGTGGAATCGCCGCCTGCTGAAAAGATAAGCAATAAATCATCTTTTTTGAAATAGTTAACGGCATCATCAAGATAATCTGTTGAATAAGATGACACATAAACTCCCATTTTTCGCATCAAGGTTTCAAATAATTTGGCACTTAAAAACTTTTGGCACCACCAGTCGCAAATAAATGCTCGCTTTGTGATAAAAAACTTGCTAAATCAGTCATAACCTTATCGGTCAACGTTGTCTTGGTGAGTTCGAGTAATTTGGTGAGGTGCGTGAAATATTCATTGTCCTCATCTGCCATTCTATTGCCATGATATTAACCTTTATCGTCGAATTTATTATGTATAGCGACAAACGTGTCGAAGGAGCTTTGCAATAAATAAGAATTCTAAAAATCTCACTTGACAACGCTTACAAAATCAACTACAATAAAACTATAATTAAACAAGGATTGTTACTCTTCGGGAGGTATTACCGTTCATCAAGTAAAGGGGTGTGGTATGTCTTCGAAGAGTTTTTTTATGCAGGACAAATAGCATAAATAGAAAAGGTAGATATGATGAGAGTTGTGAAGAAAATCAATAATAATGTGGCAGAATGTCTTGACAATAATGGTAAATCGTTGGTCGCCTTTGGACGTGGTATTGGTTTTCCAAAGACGCCTTATGAGCTAAGGGATCTTTCAAAAATTGATATGACATTTTATAAATTGGATCCTCATTTTCAATTACTTTTGGATGAAATTCCAGAAGATTTGATGTTGCTTAGTGTGGAAATCGTGCAAAATGCGCAGAAGGAGTTGTGTGGAAAACTCAATCCGACTTTGATATTTAGCTTAGCAGACCATATCCAATTTGCTATTCGTCGATTGAAAGAATTTAAGGAAATGAAAATTCTTTTTTCACAGGATGTTGCCCAGCTCTATCCTAAGGAAACGAAATTAGCAGAAGATGCCTTGGTTTTGATAAATACTTCATTAGGTGTTAATCTTCCACACAGTGAAGTGACTAGTATTGCCATGCATTTTATTAATAGCCAATCCGACTTTGATATTGACAACGAAAGTCAGGCTATCGAAGAATTGATTGAGATTATGACACAGATGATTGAAAATCAATTAGCAATTCGTATTGAGCGTGAGGAATTTAATTACCAAAGGTTTCAAGCACATGTTCGTTATTATCTGAAACGACTACGTGAAAATGAATCATTTATTAATGGGAATGAGACTATTTTACAAAGTCTCAAAGAAAGTCAACCTCATATCTATCAAGTTGCAGTCGTTATCATGGATTATATTCATCAAAGTATGAGATATAGTCAATCTGATGACGAGTTACTCTACCTGATGATACATATCAACAGGTTGTATGAAAAAAATAGCGGAGAAAAATAGCGAAGCTCCGCAAAGGAGAAAGTTATGGTCGATAATAACAAAGTTATCGCAGAAAAAGTGCTTGCTGCAGTTGGTGGCAAGGAAAATGTGATGAGTGCAACACATTGTATGACACGTTTGCGTTTGAATTTAAAGGATACTTCCGTTCCTAAAAAAGACGAGGTAACCAGTATCCCAGGTGTTCTTGCTGTTGTTGAGTCTGGTGGACAGTATCAAGTTGTCATTGGGCAAAATGTTGCAAAAGTTTATCCTGAATTTGCTAAATTAGCAGGGGTCACATTGGAAAAACAAGTTGACGAGAATCTGGATAAACCAAAGGAAAAATTAACATTAAAAGGTGTGGGAATGGCAATCCTTAATTATATGTCAGGCTCAATGACACCTTTAATCCCAGCTATGATTGCTGCAGCAATGTTTAAAACGATTCAAGTCGTTATTGGACCAGATTTACTTGGATTGGTTTCTGAAAAGAGCAATATGTATGTTTTATGTGATATTATGTATAGTGCTTTTTTCTACTTCTTGCCAATTTTTCTTGGTTTTACAGCTGCTAAAAAACTTGGTGTGAGTCAGGTCATGGGGATAATGTTAGGGGCGATGTTGCTAGTACCTGACTTTGTTGCTTTGGACGGTCAAAAATTTACCATTTACGGTTTTCTAACAACAACTGCTCATGATTATTCGCAAACGGTTTTACCTGTTATTATTTCTATTTGGGTAATGAGTTATGTTGAACGTTTTTTCAAAAAAATAATTCCTGATGTTTTATCAACGATTTTCGTGCCATTTTTAACGATTTTTGTTATGGTTCCTATTACCTTTGTTGTTTTGGCTCCAATTGGTAATCTTGGTGGTGAATTAATTGGGAATGGTTTGATTGCTTTTGGTAATGTTGGTGGCTTTCTTTCGATTGCTGTCGTTGCAGCCTTGTGGGAATTTCTTGTTATGTCAGGAATGCACCAAGTTTTGATTGTTTTTGGGATCACTGCTATGATGCAAAATGGTTATGATAGTTTTGTTCTGACAGCAGGTGGTTATGCAACTTGGGCAGCATTTGGCATGGCTTTTGGAGCGTTTCTGCGTTTTCGTGAAAAAGATGCTAAGGCTTTGGCGTTTGGTTATTTTGTTTCAGCGATTATAGGTGGAGTAACCGAACCAGTTCTTTACGGTATTGGACTTCGCTATAAACGTCCTTTTCTTGCCCTTGCAGCAGGTGGCTTCTGTGGTGGACTTTACGCAGGGTTAACCCATGTTGGAACTTATGTTATGGGAGCTACGAATTTTCTAGCTGTTCTTGGCTATGTTGGTGGTGGAACAGTGAACATGATAAATGGCTGTATTGCGGCGGCGATTGCTTTTGCTGTAACTGCTGTTTTAACGTATCTTTCGGTTTTAATAAAACAGAAAGTGTTTTGCAAAGAAATTAGGTGGTTTTTATGAAAAAAATTCTTTTGCGTGCTGATGATTTAGGTTATTCTGAGGCTGTTAATTATGGTATTGAAAAGTCGGTCAAGGAAGGGCTGATTTCAAGTCTTGGTGTTATGGTCAATATGCCTGCTACGCAGCATGGCGTTGATTTAATCAAAGATTGTCCTTTGGCTCTTGGGGTGCATACCAACATTTGTGCTGGGAAGCCTTTGACAAATCCTGAGCTTATTCCGAGCTTGGTGGATGAGAATGGTAATTTCAAATCTTCTAAACAATTTCGAGCAGCGAAAGAGGATTTTGTCGTTTTTGAGGAAGTTGTCTTGGAAATTGAAGCGCAGTATCAGAAATTTTTAGCCTTATTTGGGCGTCAGCCAGATTATTTTGAAGGGCATGCGGTAGCGTCAAGCAATTTCTTTAAGGGATTAGAAACTGTCGCAGAAAAGCACGGCTTGAAATACTCAGGATTTTCAATAGGTGGCGCACCATTGACAATTGGGAACTCTCTTGTGCAATTCAATATGGAATCAATGGCGCCGCATTATGAGCCTTTTGACATGCTAAAACGCATGGTAGCAAAAGCCGATGACCATGTGGTACAGTTGGCTGTTTTTCACCCTGGTTATCTTGATGATGACATTCTAACGCACTCTAGCCTAACCATTCCTCGAACACAAGAAGTTGCTATGTTAATCAATCCTGATGTCAAACAATGGCTCAGAAAGCAAGATGTTGAACTCATTGATTACCGAGATTTGTAAAACAGTATTTGTTGGCTATAATCTGCTTTTCAATGTCATGTGCTTGTAAACCAGCTGTCTATTGGACAGTTGGTTTATTTATTCTAAACAAGGATAAATAGTAGTTAAAATAGAATTGTAAGCTATAACAAAATATTTTAAGATAGAATCATAAAGATTGTTTAAGAAAGTAGGTGTAAAAATGATTATTGATAGTAATTTATACTGGTTTGATGAAGATATTTTTGAGTCTGAAGAAAAAATGGAAGCTTTTCTAGCGAGTGCTCCTAAGCAGTATGATACCAAAGTCCATGCTGGAACTTTACCAGACGGACGTCCGCAAATTATCATTGAACGTCTTAGTTTCCTCAATTGAAAACCAATCTCAATCGTCAATTTCGTGGTTAGGTGACACATTGCCAGTAACTGTTGCCGCAAAATTAATTATGAATTGCTGCGTTCATAATACTGACAGGTGTTAAATGTCAATGATGTAACCCTTAAACCAAATTCCTCATCAATCTCACGCCCCACAGTTGTCTCGGCATTTTCCCCTTGAAACACATAACCAACCCAGTAAAATATAGTCAGTCATGTCATATTGCTTAATCAAAAGAATCCTATCATGATTTTTATTAAATAACATCGCACTAATTGCTGTATTAAAGACTGGAAAACGAAAACTCGCACATTGTGAGTAATAAGGAATCTCTCCCTCATTTTTTTTT
>ENA-OQIC01000051-OQIC01000051.1-human-gut-metagenome-genome-assembly--contig:-NODE-51-length-46529-cov-11.071872_pt1 | contig 46529 bp, 48 predicted proteins | sample MGYA00242572_ERZ504736 | MGnify/ENA primary metagenome ERZ504736 (study PRJEB26092, sample SAMD00036201) | human gut metagenome | host: Homo sapiens | study: EMG produced TPA metagenomics assembly of...
CACGGGATGGCGCAAGTGACCGGTTTCCGTGGTGAAACCCGTGAACTGGAAGATATGGAAGGACGTGTGAAAGCCGATATATGGTATATGGAGCACTGGTCTTTCCTGCTCGATCTTTATATCATGTACAAAACCGTAGCAAACGTGCTCCGCAAAGACAAGCAAGCTTATTAAGTTCAAAATAGAGAATTAAAATTAATAGAGAGCCAAAAAAATGAGAAGATTGAAACAAACATTATTAGCGTTAACCATTTGTACTTTAGTCATCAGTTGCAGTTTGACTACTAGTAGCACTATTATGAAAGTACAGAGAGGGATGTCCCAAGAAGAAGTCAGCCATTTACTTGGGAAACCCGATTTCCGTAGATTCGACAACGGCTCGGAACAATGGGAATATACCAAGACCAATATGTCCACAGCTGCAAACACGGTAATTATTATCGATTTTGTAGACGGAATGGTAACAAACATGGATTCTTTTGAGTCCAACATTACTCCGCCTCCAGTTGCAGTGTGTCCGCCAAATGAAATCATTACGGTAGTTCCACCCAACCACCCTGATCATTCTGGCCCGCACAGACCAAAACACAAAGCCATGAATCCACATGATTTTGAAAACCTCTATAAAAAAGTAAAAAACAAAGCATTTAAGGACGACCAAATGGAATTATTATCTGTAGGAGTTGTAAACAACTACTTCACCTGTAAACAAACTGCCCGACTCATGTCCATATTTACATGGGACGATGAAAAAATGAAAGTATTAAGAATGATTTCCAACCGCATTGTAGACCGTGAAAATGGAAAAGAAATCATCAAGACACTGGATTCTTTATTTAAACAAGATGATGCACGTAAAATATTGGGAATCACTAACCAATGGTAATTCAACCTAAACAACACACAAAAACATAAATATATGAGAAAATTCAAACAACTATTATTGCTTGTTATCAGTATAACACTTGTCAGCTGTCATACCACAGGAAGTATCAAACAGAAAGCATGGAAAGTACAGCAGGGAATGACAACAGAAGAAATAGGCCAACTTCTTGGAAAACCCGATTTCCGACGTTTCGATGGTTCTTTGGAACAATGGGAATATCAGAGCGGAGGAATTGCAACGTCTTGCAAATTTCTAATTATCGAATTTCGAAACGGAAAGGTAACAAGCATGGATTCCTACAATGAAATAGCTAAAGAGACTTCAGTAGGAGACCTATATTCCAGCAAAATATCCCTCGATACCGTTGGTTCAATAGACGATAACGAATTTGAAAAGATATACAATGAAACAAAAAATTCCGTATTCAAAGATTCAACTCTGGAAAAAGCCATTATAAATAAAAAATTAAGTTGCGCACAATGCCTTAAACTTATGTCACTTTATACTTTTGATAATGACAAGTTAAAAATGTTACAAGTACTGAAAGACCATATAGCTGACACAACAAATTACGATAATATTGTCAACTCACTAGATTTCATTTCAAGTAAAAACAAGGCCAAAGAGATATTAGGAATACCCTAATACAGTAAAAGCAAACGTACCTGTTGCAATAAACCTAAAAAATATTGCAACAGGCACATCTGCTTTACCTCAATCTTCTATTCTGACAGCTGTGCCGCTTGCGGTTACCATCAGCATACTACCGCTGTCCCCCACAGTTTCATAATCCAAATCCACCCCAACTACAGCATTAGCTCCCAATAAAGCAGCCTGATCCTGCATTTCTCGTAACGCAGTATCTTTAGCCTGTCGAAGTACTTCTTCATAAGAACCGGAACGACCGCCTACAATGTCACGAATACTAGCAAAAAATCACGAAACAGATTAGCACCGATAATAGTTTCACCTGTTACAATGCCATAATATTTGGTTATACGTTTTCCTTCGATAGTAGGTGTTGTTGTTGCTAACATAATCTTTCTCTTTTTTAATTATATATTCATTAGACGCACAAATAAAAAAGTTGCAACTTCTCCTTTTTTTATCGGTAACTATATTATTCTTCTCACATTCAACTCTGACAAGCAATAAGAAAACAAATAAATTTAAAACCAGATTTTAGAAAAGAAACATTGGGAGATTAAAAACAAAACATTACATTTGCAAGAAAACAAAGAGGAACGTATCATGAAACAAATCAAACTGGAAATAAACATAGAGGCTTGCCATTATGACGAACTAACAGAGAAGGACCGCAAACTGATAGACGCCGCGTGTGAAGCAACGAAAAGAAGCTATGCTCCTTACTCACATTTTGCTGTTGGAGCCGCCGCACTGTTGGAAAATGATATCGTCATTACCGGAACCAATCAAGAAAATGCAGCCTACCCATCTGGTCTTTGTGCAGAACGTACCACTTTGTTTTATGCCAATTCTCAATATCCGGATCAAGCAGTAAAAACACTCGCCATTGCTGCCCGCACAGAAAATGGTTTTCTTGACACACCTATTCCTCCTTGCGGAGCCTGTCGGCAAGTATTATTAGAAACTGAAAAACGATATGGAAAACCTATGCGGATACTGCTTTATAGTAAGACTGATATTTATATATTAGAAAACGTAAGCGGACTTTTACCTTTATCGTTTGATGGAAATTATCTGAAATGATACCTACCATCCGTCTGCACAGCCAACAGTTAATAAATCCGGTTTTCAATAATCCGAAAGATCTTGTATCATGGATGGGAGGCATTCAAGCGCAAGATTACACCATGTCCAAATGGGCTATTGGTATCCGGCTAAAGGCAGGAAATCTGCAAACAGTCAATGAGGCACTGGCAAAAGGAGATATATTGCGCATTCATGTCATGCGTCCTACTTGGCATTATGTAGCTGCAGAAGATATACGCTGGATGCTGAAGCTTTCATCCCGACGCATCATTACTGCCAATGACTCTTTTGCCAAGTCCAGAGGACAAGACATTTCAGTTGACATTTACAACAAAGCAAACCGATTATTGGAAAAGGCACTAGCAGGACACAATCATCTGACCAAGCAAGAAATTGACAACATATTTAAAGAAGGAGGGCTGGAAACCAATGAAAGATTATCCAACCGTTTCCTGATTCACGCTGAAGCTGAAGGACTTATTTGCAGCGGAGCAGATAAAAATAATAAAATCACCTTCGCACTTTTGGATGAGCGTGTTCCTCCAATACAAGAATTACATAAAGAAGAGGCGCTAGCTATCTTGGCACGCAAGTATTTTAGAAGCCACTCTCCTGCCAGTCTGAAAGACTTTGTATGGTGGTCCGGACTTTCGGTAACGGAAGCTAGACAAGGTATAGCCGCCATTGAACAAGAATTGCTTACTGACCGTTTCCTAGCACAAAAATTATATGTTCATCAGTCTTATAAAGAAGAAAAAACAACCGACATATTGCATATTCTTCCTTCATACGATGAATACCTAATCAGCTACAAAGACCGTACTGATGTATTGAACAAAGAATACCAACACAAAGCATTCAATTCTTTCGGGATATTCCGTCCGGTTATTCTGTACAACGGGCAAATAGTTGGAAATTGGAATAAAGTCATACAAAAACAAACAACACATATAGAAATGAACTGGTTCAAGAAAAATACAAGAGATCAAAAGAGAATTACTTTCCCTAGCGGAGAGAAAATACCTTACTTTTTTCTCCGAACTGTAAGAAAATTGTAAATGGATTATTTCTGCGTCATCACATTTTAAAAATAATCCATTACATTTACATTATTCAGTATTGCAATATAAAACTCTCAGCCACTTTCAAGAAACGTTCATGACCTTTTTCATTCAAATGTGCAGTATCTGTATTATTCTTGCTGTTCTGAAAATATATTTTTCTAAAATGATCATTACTTGCATAAATTCCTCCTTTTCGGGCGCTGTCAAAAATAGGAATACTATAATTTCCACAAACCTCAATCATAGCATCCACCACTTTCTCAGCATCACTTCCTGCAAAATTTTTACAGTTCCATCGGGTAAAGAAAAAAATCTTAGCTGTGGGATACTTTTCAATAAGCCCTTCACACAGCATTGCCAGCCTCTCTTTAAATACATCAATACCGCCAATTGAATCCAATTTAAAACCATCATTGTGCCCACCCACAACAATAACATAATCCAAATCATCCGGCATTTCCTTATATCTTACATACATCGCTTCCCCCCAACGCGGGCTACTATAAGCAATGCTGCTGCCGTTCTTGCCATAATTTAAATATTCCATACCATGTTTCTCGGCAAATTTATAATGCCAGGTATTCTTAACAGGTTCCTTATGATTCTTCACATAACTATCTCCAATAATTCCCAAACGTTTTCCTTTCAATTCATCAGTCCTGACGGTAACTCCTTTAATAATTTGTTCCAACTGCTTATATACCTGTTGTCCCAAATACTCTGCCGAATGAGCCGTGAAATGAAGTCTGTCATTTAACAATTCCGCGCCTGACATATCTATCAGGTGCATGTTCGGATCTTCAGCAGCCAATTGCTTCATCGCATTCTCCACTTCTCTGCTGAAATATTTATTACTTCGGGCAACAGTACCAAAAATAAAAGGCAAACGAGAATAATCCTTTCCGGTTTTTTCTGTCAGATGCATACGCACATAAGCCACCATTGTCTTCAAGTTACGGTAATAATCTTTACTTTTAGCATAATCACTTTCCCCCTGATGCCAAAGAAATGCATCTATCTGATAGCCATCCTTCAGGCGGGAAAGAGTCTTGTCTATACACATGTCTATCTCTTGAATGAAAGAAAGCAACAAGGAGTTTCCTCCATCAGAAGTTGGCTTAGCCTGTGCCAGCCATTCAGGCGCCGCAGACCAAAAACGTCCCTTGGAAGCATTATAATCAGGTGCTATGGAAGTTCCGCCAACAGCCCATTTCACCACATAAAATTTCTCCTGCAACAACTGCTCCAACCAATAATATGTCACTGCATCAAAAGCCCACATATTATTTTTTCCGCTACGTTTGGCACGAGCCAGAAAGGAATAAATTCTCCCTTTCCGTCATTCTGAGCTATCTGACAATAACGGTAGGCACCTTCGGCATACGTCAGTGTATCCGTAGCCAATGCTTTAATATATGCCGGCAAATCTTCATTAGGAGTTCGTCCATCGGTATTAGACTGTCCGGCAGTTATAATCACATGTACAGGATTGGAAGCCATCGTATTCAAGCCAACAGCTGCAAAAATCAAAATCAAAATTAAGTTTTTCATAAGTATCATTTCATGTTTTTAATGGACACAAAAATAATCCTAATTCTAATATAACGACATGGATTATCGTCCATTATCATAGATTTTTTGAACTCATTATGGTTCATACAGAATGAGAATTGCGGCTAAACCATAAAAAAAGAGCCACAGGAACAATGGCTCCCAATGACTCTTTCTTTTTCAGCTCATATTTATAATTTAATTATCTCCATACATACGCGCACGCATTTCTTTAATATGATCAGAGTGATGTATTCATCGTATTCCATCATCTTGTCAATGATACCATTCGGGGTCAATTCAATAATACGGTTCGCCACCGTTTCAATAAATTCGTGGTCGTGGGAAGAGAACAGCACATTTCCCTTATAAGTCTTCAGATTATTATTGAAAGCCTGAATTGATTCCAAGTCCAAATGGTTGGTTGGAGTATCCAAAATCAGACAGTTCGCATTACGCAACTGCATACGGGCAATCATACAACGCATCTTCTCACCTCCGGAAAGCACATTCACTTTCTTCAATACTTCCTCTCCGGAAAACAACATACGCCCCAAGAAACCTTTCATATAGACTTCGTTACCTTCGCCAAACTGGCTCAGCCAATCTACCAAATTCAAATCACTTTCAAAGAAATCCGTATTATCCAAAGGCAAATAAGCCGTAGTAATAGTAACGCCCCACGCGAATTTACCAGCCTGCGGAGTACGATTTCCATTGATTATTTCAAAAAAAGCAGTCATGGCACGCGGATCACGGCTCAAAAAGACAATCTTATCTCCTTTTTCTACATTAAAATTCACATCATTGAACAATACCATACCGTCTTCAGTTTCCGCACGCAAGCCGGATACTTCCAAAATCTGATTGCCCGGTTCACGATCCGGAGTAAAGATGATACCGGGATATTTACGGGACGACGGCTTAATTTCATCTACATTCAGTTTTTCCAACATCTTCTTTCGGCTGGTTGTCTGCTTGCTCTTAGCCACATTGGCACTAAAACGACGGATAAATTCTTCCAACTCTTTCTTCTTCTCTTCAGCTTTAGCCTTCTGGTTCTGCTGCTGGCGAAGTGCCAACTGACTTGATTCATACCAGAAGCTATAGTTACCGGCAAACATATTCACTTTACCGAAATCAATATCTACAGTATGAGTACAAACAGAGTCCAAAAAGTGACGGTCATGACTTACCACCAACACCGTGTGCTCGAAATTAGAAAGATATTCCTCCAACCAAGTCACCGTATCCATATCCAAATCATTGGTAGGTTCATCCAACAACAAGTTATCAGGATTACCGTAAAGTGCCTGCGCCAACATGACACGCACCTTTTCCTTACCGCTCAGTTCCCCCATCAACATATAGTGCTTGTCTTCCTTTATGCCCAATCCGCTCAACAAAGAAGCAGCATCACTCTCGGCATTCCAACCATCCAGTTCGGCAAACTTCTCTTCCAATTCAGAAACTTTCAAGCCATCTTCATCTGTAAAATCAGTTTTCGCATACAGTTCTTCACGCTGTTTCATAATGTTCCACAACACAGTATGTCCCATCATAACCGTATCCATGACTGTATATTCATCCCACTTAAAGTGATCCTGCTCAATACAGACAGACGTTCGCCCGGTCCTAATACCACTGAGCCCTTAGTCGGTTCCAGCTCACCTGAAATTGCTTTCAAGAAAGTAGATTTTCCGGCGCCGTTCGCACCGATAACCCCGTAAATATTACCATTGGTGAACTTCATATTTACGTCATTATACAACACTCTTTTACCAAATTGAATGGCCAAGTTCGAAACTGTAATCATCCTAATATACCTTATTTATATAATTATTCTATTTTGGAATTGCAAAGGTAGGCATTTTAATTCAGAAAAGTATGCCAGTGTGGCAGAAATTCCGTACTTTTGCAAAATTATTACTCTAAGAAAACAACTAGGCACGAAATTTGTTAGCAGTAAATTAACCTAAAAGACCTGACTGTTATGAGTAAAAATAAGAAAAACAAAAAGTTTAATAAGAATATGAACCCAACAGAGAAGAACCAACCTCAAGACGAGGAAGTTTTGAAAAATCAGGAAGCGGCAGAAGCTGCCATTGATGAAGAAACTCAGAAAGAAGCAACAGAAGAACTGAACGCTGAAGAGAAGGTGAACAAGGAATTGGCGGAAGCTCAGAAAACAATAGAAGAGCAGCATGACAAATACCTGCGTCTTTCAGCCGAATTTGACAATTACCGTAAACGCACCATGAAAGAGAAGGCCGAATTGATTAAAAATGGTGGAGAAAAGGCCATTACTGCCATTCTTCCTATTTTGGATGACTTGGAGCGTGCAGTAAAGACTTCAGAAACTTCGGATGATGTAAAAGCAATGCGTGAAGGAATTGAGTTGATCTACAACAAATTCCTGAAAGTATTGAACCAGGAAGGACTTCAGAAAATAGAGACTGACGGTGAGAACTTTGATACCGATTATCACGAAGCAATTGCATTAGTTCCAGCTCCTTCCGAAGAGAAGAAAGGAAAAATATTGGACTGTGTACAAACCGGTTATAAGCTGAATGACAAAGTAATACGCCACGCCAAAGTAGTTGTGGCTCAATAAAACAGTATCATAAAACGACATGGCAAAAAGAGACTATTACGAAGTTCTGGAGGTGGACAAAACAGCCACCCTTGATGTTATAAAAAAAGCATACCGCAAAAAAGCAATACAATATCATCCGGACAAGAATCCGGGAGATAAAGAAGCGGAAGAAAAATTCAAGGAAGCTGCCGAAGCTTATGATGTGTTGAGCAACCCGGATAAACGCGCCCGTTACGACCAATTCGGACATGCAGGAATGAGTGGAGCTGCCGGTGGAGGTTTTGAAGGATTCGGACAAGGTATGTCCATGGATGATATTTTCTCTATGTTCGGTGACATCTTCGGTGGACATGGAGGAGGTTTCGGAGGCTTTGGAGGTTTCGGTGGTGGCGGACGTTCCGCACAACGCAAGTTCCGTGGTTCAGACCTCCGTGTAAAAGTAAAACTGAACTTAAAAGAGATTTCTACGGGAGTAGAAAAGAAATTCAAACTGAAAAAGTACGTAACATGTGACCATTGCCATGGTTCAGGAGCCGAAGGAGAAGGAGGAACGGAAACGTGTCCCACTTGTCATGGAACAGGAAGTATCACCCGCACCCAACAAAGCATTTTTGGAATGGTGCAATCACAAAGCGTATGTCCACAATGTAACGGAGAAGGGAAAATAATTAAGAACAAATGTAAAGCTTGTGCAGGAGAAGGTATTGTATACGGAGAAGAAGTCGTGGAAGTGAAAATTCCTGCCGGTGTGGCTGAAGGAATGCAACTTTCTGTCAATGGGAAAGGAAATGCGGGCAAACATAACGGTGTTCCCGGTGATTTGCTTGTTGTCATAGAAGAAGAATCCCATCCAGACCTAATACGCGATGAAAATGATTTGATTTACAATCTGTTACTAAGCGTTCCGACTGCTGCTTTAGGAGGCACTGTAGAAATACCAACTATTGATAGCAAAGTAAAAGTAAAAATTGAACCAGGCACCCAACCAGGTAAGGTCTTACGCCTAAGAGGTAAAGGATTGCCCAATGTCAATAGTTATGGTTACAGTAACGGTACAGGTGATTTATTAGTCAATGTAAGCGTATATATTCCAGAAACGTTGAATAAAGATGAAAAACAAGCACTAGAGAAAATGCAAGAATCGGATAACTTCAAACCGAATACAAGCATTAAAGAAAAAATATTCAAGAAGTTCAAAAACTTCTTCGATTAATTTTTATACTACAAAGTGTCACAGAAAGAATACCAGGTTTTATATCTGCCGGGCATTCTTTTGTGACACTTTGCGGTAAATAAAAACATTTGCCATGAATTACGAAGAAACATTGGATTATTTATATAATAGTGCCCCATTATTCCAACATATAGGAAAAGATGCATACAAGGCAGGGTTAGAAAACACTTATCTTTTAGACAAGTATTTCAACCATCCCCATCGCCAATTCCGAACCATTCATATAGCCGGGACCAATGGAAAAGGCTCTTGTTCACATACTTTAGCCGCCATTTTACAATCAGCCGGATACAAGACAGGACTTTACACTTCTCCACATCTGATAGATTTCCGTGAACGAATCCGCGTCAACGGAATTCCTGTATCCAAAGAATATGTCATAGACTTTGTAGAAAAACACCGTGCCTTTTTTGAACCTCTGCATCCTTCTTTCTTTGAACTGACTACTGCAATGGCTTTCCACTATTTTGCCCAAAGCCAAGTAGATGTAGCCATTATAGAAGTCGGTCTGGGAGGACGAATAGATTGTACAAACATCATCTGTCCGGATCTATGTGTCATAACCAATATCAGTTTCGACCATATACAATTCTTAGGTAACACATTAGCCAAAATAGCCACAGAGAAGGCCGGAATCATCAAAGAAAAGACCCCGGTAGTTATCGGTGAAACCACACCCGAAACCAAACCTATATTTACAACCCGTGCTAAAGAAGTAAACGCTCCTATCTACTTTGCAGAAGAAGAACAGTTATTACACTCCTCCAGCATAAATGAAAAAGGTAAACGAATATATCAAACAACCGACTACCTCAATCTGGAAGGCGAACTGGAAGGGCTTTGCCAACTTAAAAACACCAATACACTTTTATCTGCCATCCGCCTATTAAAACAAGCAGGTTATCAACTTACCGAAAGCAATATACGCAAAGGATTCTCACAAGTATGTGAACTCACCGGCCTGATGGGAAGATGGCAAAAATTAGAAAGTGAACCGACTTTAATATGCGATACAGGACATAATGTAGGAGGTATTTCGTATATCATAGAACAATTAGAACATCAGAAATATGAACGATTACACATTGTAATAGGTATGGTAAACGACAAGGATATCAGTGGAGTATTGTCCATGCTTCCTAAAAATGCCACCTATTATTTTACCAAAGCCAGCGTAAAGCGTGCTTTATCCGAAAAAGAATTACAAAGCTTAGCGATGCAATCCGGGCTGCACGGAGATACTTATCCTGATGTAGAAACAGCTGTAACAGCCGCTAAAGAAAAGGCTAACAAAAATGACTTTATTTTTGTTGGAGGAAGCAGCTTTATCGTTGCGGATTTATTAAAATTTCACGTTTAGTCCGTTCACTTTTATAGAAAAAGTTTGGGAATACCGAAGAAAATCTTTTTATTTGCATTAGTTTTATACATAAAATAAAAAGATTTTCAATAACATGATAAACACATCTACTTCCGATGAGAATTTATGCGGCCTGAAACGGGCCGATTTTCAGACAACAGTGAACGGGAAACAAACAGACCTCTTCATTCTGAAAAATGAAAACGGAGCTGAAATAGCTGTCACCAACTATGGTGGAGCAGTATTAGCTATTATGGTTCCGGACAAAAACGGTAAATATGCCAATGTCATTCAAGGACATGATAGTATAACCCATGTTATCAATAGCCACGAACCTTTCCTCAGTACTCTTATCGGTCGTTACGGAAACCGTATAGCAGGAGGCAAATTCATTTTAGAAGGGAAAGAATATTCACTGACTATCAACAATGGTCCCAACTCGCTGCATGGCGGTCCTACCGGATTTCATACCCGCATTTGGGATGCAGAACAGGAAACTCCCCAAAGCTTGAAATTGCATTATTTATCTGCTGATGGCGAAGAAGGATTTCCGGGAAATTTGGATATTCACGTAACGTACACTTTAAGTAATCAAAATGAATTCATCATTACTTACCACGCTACAACAGACAAAACAACATTGGTAAATCTTACTCACCACGGTTTTTTCAGCCTATCAGGCATTGCCAATCCTACGGCAACCGTTGATAACAACATCGTAACCATTAATGCTGATTTTTATACTCCGATAGATAATGTATCCATCCCTACAGGCGAAATTGCCAAAGTAGAAGGTACTCCTATGGACTTTCGTACTCCTCAAAGAGTAGACAGTAGAATCAATGACCCATTCGAACAGCTAGAATTCGGTGCCGGCTATGACCACTGCTATGTATTAAACAAACGTGAAGCAGGCACACTGAGTTTTGCAGCAAAATGTGTGGATCCCGAAAGCGGTCGTAGCATGGAAGTATACACTACAGAGCCCGGTGTACAAGTTTATACTTCAAACTGGCACAATGGTTTCGAAGGTGCTCATGGAGCAACTTTCCCAGCAAGAAGTGCCATCTGTTTTGAAGCACAACATTTTCCTGATACGCCCAATAAAGGCCATTTCCCTTCTTGTGTTCTACATCCGGGGGAAACTTACAATCAAGTAACCATCTACAAATTCGGTGTAGAAAAATAATTTTATGAAATAACCTAATTAATAAACTTATAATTTTTTCAAAACCATGAATCAACAAAAACAGAACGGTAATATCATCGCTATCATTACAATGTTCTTCCTTTTCGCGATGATTTCCTTCGTTACTAATCTTGCTGCGCCTTTCGGCACAATATGGAAAAACCAATATGCAGGTGCCAATACCTTGGGTATGATGGGAAATATGATGAATTTCCTCGCATATCTGTTTATGGGGATTCCTTCAGGTAATATGCTTGTAAAAATCGGATATAAAAAACAGCCCTCATTGCCATGGCAGTAGGTTTCATCGGTTTGTTTATCCAATATATTTCCAGTTTGTTCGGTGCAGATATAGACGTATTCAATTTAGGAGAATATGCCATTAAAATGAATTTTATCATCTACCTGCTTGGTGCTTTCGTCTGTGGTTTTTGTGTATGTATGCTGAACACAGTAGTTAACCCGATGCTAAATCTTTTAGGTGGTGGTGGTAACAAAGGTAACCAATTAATCCAAGCCGGTGGTGCTCTAAACTCATTGTCAGGTACTTTGACTCCGCTTTTCGTAGGTGCCTTGATTGGTTCTGTTACCCCTCAAACAGCTATGTCAGATGTAGCTCCTCTGCTTTTCATCGCAATGGGTGTATTCGTATCAGCGTTTATCGCTCTTTCATTCATCGCCATTCCAGAGCCTCATCTAAGAAAAGCAGGTCATGAAAAAGAGAAATTCTCTCATAGCCCTTGGAATTTCCGCCATACTGTATTAGGTGTAATCGGTATCTTTGTGTATGTAGGTATTGAAATCGGTATTCCAGGCACATTAAATTTCTATCTTGCCGACCCAACGGAAAAAGGTGCGGGCCTGCTTGCCAACGGTGCCGCTATCGGTGGTGCTATTGCTGCCATCTATTGGTTGCTCATGTTAGTGGGACGTTCTGCAAGTAGTGTCATCAGCGGTAAAGTAGCTACACGCACACAATTGATTGTTGTTTCCGCAACAGCTATCTGTTTTATATTAATCGCAATCTTCACTCCAAAAGAAATCACTGTCTCTATGCCGGGATATAGTGTAGAAAATGGATTCGAAATGGCCTCTGTACCTGTCAGTGCCCTATTTTTGGTACTTTGTGGTTTATGTACGTCCATTATGTGGGGAGGTATCTTCAACCTCGCTGTAGAAGGTTTAGGCAAATATACCGCACAAGCTTCAGGTATTTTTATGATGATGGTTGTCGGTGGCGGTATTTTCCCATTATTGCAGCAATTCATTTCTGACGCTGTGGGATATATGGCCAGCTATTGGTTAATTATCGCTTTGCTTGCTTATCTGTTGTTCTATGGTTTGGTAGGATGCAAGAACGTAAACAAAGACATTCCTGTAGAATAATTATAAAAACATATAGTATTAACTTTAAACTATTAATATCATGGATATAGAATACGTAAGAAGTCGCTTCATCAAACATTTTGATGGCACAACAGGTTCAGTATATGCATCACCCGGACGTATTAACCTTATTGGAGAACATACCGATTATAACGGTGGTTTTGTCTTTCCCGGAGCAGTAGATAAAGGTATGATTGCTGAAATCAAACCTAATGGTACTGATAAGGTACGTGCTTATTCTATTGATCTAAAAGACTATGTAGAATTCGGCTTGAACGAAGAAGATGCCCCTAAAGCCAGTTGGGCAAGATATATTTTCGGCGTTTGCCGTGAAATGATCAAACGTGGTGTAGATGTGAAAGGTTTTGACACTGCTTTTGCGGGTGACGTACCTTTGGGTGCAGGTATGTCTTCATCTGCTGCATTGGAAAGTACGTATGCTTTCGCTATCAACGAACTTTTCGGTGACAACAAAATAGATAAATTTGAATTAGCCAAGGTAGGTCAGGCAACAGAACATAATTATTGTGGTGTAAATTGCGGTATTATGGATCAATTTGCATCTGTATTCGGAAAAGAAGGTAGTTTGATCCGTTTGGACTGTCGTTCATTGGAATATCAATACTTCCCGTTCAAACCGGAAGGTTACCGATTGGTATTGGTTGACTCGGTAGTCAAACACGAATTGGCTTCTTCTGCTTATAATAAACGTCGCCAAAGCTGCGAAGCTGCTGTAGCCGCCATCCAGAAAAAACATCCTCATGTAGAATTTTTACGTGATTGTACAATGGAAATGTTGCAGGAAGCAAAAGCCGAGATCAGTGAAGAAGACTATATGCGTGCAGAATACGTCATTGAAGAAATCCAACGTGTACTTGATGTTTGCGATGCTTTGGAAAGAGGTGATTACGAAACCGTAGGACAGAAGATGTATGAAACTCACTATGGCATGAGTAAATTGTATGAAGTAAGCTGTGAAGAACTTGACTTCTTGAATGATGTTGCTTTCGACTGCGGTGTCACCGGTTCACGTGTCATGGGTGGAGGTTTCGGTGGATGTACAATCAACCTGGTTAAAAATGAACTATACGAAACATTCATCACCACTGCCAAAGAAAGATTCAAAGAGAAGTTCGGAAGAAGTCCCAAAGTTTACGATGTAGTCATCAGTGACGGTTCTCGCAAGCTGGTATAAAAAAGATCTCAAATTCGCTAACATATGAAAAAACCGCTTTGGATTCAAAGCGGTTTTTTCTTCTTTATGCTATAAAAGTGTAGGAAATACACTTTTATGTTGCACAACATACTCTTTTCATATCCAATGTATTAGTAATAGTGTTACTTTTACACCAAAAATCATATACTCTATTACTAATTAGTACTTTTATATCATGAAAAGCATGAAAAAAACCTTTCTGGGAACTGGTATCGCACTGACCTTGTTAAGTGCTTGCGCTCCCAAACAATCTCAAGAAACACTTACAAAGTCCGGATTAAACCCCACTAATTATGAAACAATAGTGGATGGCGTAAAACCTGTTAAACTGTATACGCTAAAGAATGCAGCCGGAATGGAAGTATGCGTAACTAATTTTGGCGGACGTATTGTATCTATCATGGTCCCCGACAAAAATGGAAATCTAAAAGACGTAGTGCTGGGTTTTGACAGCATTGCTGACTACCAAAATATACCAAGCGACTTCGGTGCTTCTATCGGACGCTATGCCAACCGCATTAATAAAGGAGTCATCGTAATGGATGGAGAAACCATTCAATTACCCCAAAATAATTTTGGTCACTGCCTGCATGGAGGTCCTAAAGGATGGCAATACCAAGTTTATGAAGCAAACCAATTAAACGACAGTACTATGACACTGACTATGAAGTCACCGGATGGAGATGCCAATTTTCCGGGAAATGTAACCGCTACTGTTACTTATGCACTGACAAGAGACAATGCCATCGACATAAATTACGAAGCGACAACTGACAAAAAGACTGTTATCAATATGACCAACCACTCTTATTTCAACTTGAGTGGAAACCCTGCCAATCCGGCCACCGACCATATTCTTTATGTAAATGCAGACAGCATCACTCCCGTTGACAGCACATTCATGACCACTGGAGAAATGATGGCAGTAACAGAAACTCCGTTTGATTTCAATACTCCTAAAACCATTGCCCCCGATGTGACTAACTTTGAAAACGAACAAATAAAATTCGGTAACGGCTTCGACCATAATTGGGTACTTAACACGAAAGGCGATATCAACCAGCTGGCTGCCAAACTGACCAGCCCCACTAGTGGTATCACTTTGGAAGTATATACTAATGAACCGGGAATACAAGTTTATACAGGCAACTTTTTGGATGGAACCGTAAAAGGGAAAAAGGGAATTACTTATCCGCAACGCGCGTCTGTTTGTCTGGAAACACAGCACTATCCCGACAGCCCCAACAAATCACAATGGCCTTCTGTAATTCTGGAACCGGGACAGACCTATCACAGCCAATGTATCTTTAAATTCGGTGTTGAAAAATAATTGTTAAACTTTAAATATTTAATATCATGAATTGGAATTCACATGAATTCATCTGGCTGGACTGGACAATACTGGCAGTCGGCATTGTAGCTGTGATATGGGCGGTATGGCGCTCTGTACAAAAAGACAAACGCTCGCAACAAGGAGCAAGCAGTGAAGATTATCTATTTGGCAAAGGTGAGCCATGGTACATCATTGGTGCTGCTATCTTTGCAGCCAATATCGGTTCGGAACATCTGGTAGGTTTGGCAGGAACCGGTGCCAAATCCGGAGTAGGTATGGCACACTGGGAAATGCAAGGTTGGATGATTCTTCTTCTAGGATGGCTTTTTGTTCCATTCTACCAACTATTAAACAATAAAATGGGCAAAATCATTACCATGCCCGATTTCCTTAAATACCGTTATACCCCGCGTACCGGTTCATGGCTTTCTATCATCACACTGATAGCCTATATTCTTACTAAAGTGAGTGTAACCGCCTATACCGGAGGTATCTTTTTGGAGTTCTTACTTGGACTTCCTTTTTGGTATGGGGCAATCGGACTTATTGTCCTGACCGGCATCTTCACCGTACTGAGTGGAATGAAAGGAGTAATGACCCTCTCAGCTATTCAAACCCCTATTTTAATCATCGGTTCTTTCTTGGTTCTTTTCCTGGGACTGTCAGCCTTGGGAGACGGTAATATTGCTACAGGATGGACAGAAATGATGGATCATGCGCGTAGCGCCATGAATGTAGGAGCAGACGGACACGCTTATGGTGCCAACCATATGTTTCACTGGACCGAAGCAGACCCGATGTATCAAGATTATCCTGGATTCTGGGTATTTATCGGAGCTTCCATCATCGGTTTCTGGTATTGGTGTACCGACCAGCATATCGTACAGCGTGTACTTGGACAGCGTAAAGGCGAAGATAATGATGTGGTAATGAAGCGTGCCCGCAGAGGTACTATTGCAGCCGGTTATTTTAAAATCCTGCCTGTCTTCATGTTTCTTATTCCGGGGATGGTAGCTGCCGCCTTGGCTGCAAAAGGTGAATTTGATATGTCAAATACAGATGCGGCTTTTGCTGTAATGGTAAAGGATGTTCTGCCTGCCGGTGTAAAAGGTATTGTAACTATCGGATTCATCTGCGCATTGGTTGCTTCACTGGCTGCTTTCTTTAATTCATGCGCCACACTTTTTACAGAAGACTTTTACAAGCCCATGTTTAAAAACAAAAGTGAAGCTACTTATGTTATGGTAGGACGTATCGCCACCGTAGTTGTAGTTATCCTCGGCATGGCATGGATTCCTGTAATGATGAGCCTCGGCAGCCTTTACGACTACCTGCAAGGCATACAGTCCCTCCTTGCACCTGCAATGGTAGCCGTATTTGCACTTGGTATATTCTCCAAGAAAATCACTCCGAAAGCCGGTGAAACAGCCATGATTGTAGGTTTCCTAATTGGTATGCTCCGTTTGCTGACTAATATCCTCACCAACACCGGAAAAGATGTGATGACCGGCTGGTTTTGGGAAAATACAACTTGGTTTTGGCAGACAAACTGGCTTATTTTTGAAATATGGCTACTTGTATTCCTCTTGTTGTTAATGGTTGTTGTATCATGCTTCACTCCGGCTCCAACCGCCAAACAAGTGGAAGCCATCACCTTTACCGGCAGTTACAAGGAACTTATCAGAAAGAGTTGGAACAAATGGGATGTTATTACCTCTTTAGGTGTAGTTCTGCTTTGTGCACTATTCTATGCTTATTTCTGGTAAACCATAAATTAAAGGCTGTATGCTTTGAATTATCTTGAAGAATACAGCCTGTTAATTTTAAACCGACGCTAAACCATGACCACCTATTATAACATAAACCCTAAATTCTATGTATCTGTAGACTGTATCATTTTCGGTTTTGACGAAGGAGAATTAAAACTGCTTCTACTAAAACGAAATTTTGAACCGGCTATGGGAAAATGGTCTTTGATGGGAGGATTCGTACAAGAAGACGAAAGTGTAGACGCTGCCGCCAAACGGGTATTGGCAGAACTGACCGGATTGGAAAATGTATATATGGAACAAGTAGGCACATTTGGCGACTTAGAGCGCGATCCGGGAGAACGAGTCATATCAGTAGCCTATTATGCTTTAGTCAATGTAAATGAATATGATAGGGAACTAGTGCAGCAGCACAATGCCCATTGGACAAAAATAGACGAACTGCCACAGCTCATTTTCGACCATCCGATCATGATTTCCAAAGCACGTGAACTGATGAAGCACAAAGCATCATACAATCCAATTGGTTTTAACCTGCTGCCCGAACTGTTTACCCTGACACAGTTGCAAAATCTATATGAGGCAATCTATGGCGAACCGATGGACAAGCGGAATTTCCGCAAGCGGGTAGCCGAAATGGATTTCATTGAAAAAACAGATTGATAGACAAATCAGGTTCCCGACGAGGTGCTTATCTTTATAAATTTAATGATAAGGCCTACAGAAAAGATCCGAAATTTAAACTTTAAAATAATGTGCCGATGCAATAATTTGCCAATTGACAAATTAGCAGATTGCCACATTACCCAATTATTCATTATGTTAGAAAAATTAAAAGAAAAAGTATTCCGTGCCAATCTGGATTTGGTGAAACACGGACTAGTTATTTTTACATGGGGAAATGTTTCTGCCATCGATCGTGAAACAGGTCTGGTAGTAATCAAACCCAGTGGCGTATCATACGATGATATGAAAGCTGAAGACATGGTTGTAGTAGATCTGGACGGCAACGTGGTAGAAGGTTCTCTTCGTCCGTCTTCAGATACTCCCACCCATGTAGTTCTATATAAAGCATTCCCCGAAATAGGTGGAGTGTACATACCCACTCCACCTATGCTACCGCCTGGGCACAAGCCGGAATGGATATCCCCAATATCGGAACGACTCATGCCGATTATTTCCATGACGCCATTCCTTGTACCGCAGATATGACTGAAGAGGAAGTAAAAGGTGCCTACGAACAGGAAACAGGCAATGTGATTGTGAAACGTTTCAAGAACCTGAACCCTGTACATACTCCGGGAGTACTAGTAAAAATCATGGTCCTTTTGCATGGGGAAAAGATGCCAATGATGCTGTACATAATGCAGTAGTCATGGAACAGGTAGCCAAAATGGCAAGTATCGCTTTTGCCGCCAACCCTCATTTAACGATGAATTCTTTATTAATAGAAAAGCATTTCAACCGCAAACACGGCCCCAATGCCTATTATGGACAGAAATAAGAAACAAAGAAATTAATAACCCTTTTAAAATATAACATTATGGAAAAAGCATTTGATCAGTATGAAGTATGGTTTGTAACAGGAGCACAGCTTCTGTACGGAGGTGACGCAGTTATAGCAGTAGACGCTCACTCCAATGAAATGGTAAACGGACTGAACGAATCAGGGAAACTTCCTGTAAAAGTAGTATATAAAGGAACAGCCAACTCTTCCAAAGAAGTGGAAGCAGTGTTCAAAGCAGCCAACAACGATGAAAAATGTATCGGTGTCATCACTTGGATGCACACTTTCTCCCCAGCTAAAATGTGGATTCACGGTCTGCAACAGTTAAAGAAACCACTGTTACATCTACACACTCAATTCAATAAGGAAATTCCTTGGGATACCATGGATATGGACTTCATGAATCTGAATCAATCCGCCCATGGTGACCGCGAATTCGGACATATCTGTACCCGTATGCGCATCCGCCGCAAAGTAGTGGTAGGTTACTGGAAAGACGAAGACACCCAGCACAAGATTGCCGTTTGGATGCGCGTTTGTGCAGGTTGGGCAGACTCTCAGGATATGCTGATCATCCGTTTCGGCGATCAGATGAATAATGTAGCTGTAACTGACGGTGATAAAGTGGAAGCAGAACAACGTATGGGGTATCACGTAGATTACTGTCCGGCAAGCGAACTGATGAAATACCATAAAAACATCAAGGATACAGATGTAGAGGCACTTGTAGCAACTTACTTCAACGAATACGACCACGATGCTTCATTAGAAGATAAATCAACCGAAGCTTATCAGAAAGTATGGAACGCTGCAAAAGCCGAATTAGCTCTTCGTGCCATCCTTAAAGCCAAAGGCGCCAAAGGATTCACTACTAATTTTGATGATTTGGGCCAAACAGACGGCAGCTACTTCGATCAGATTCCGGGACTGGCTTCCCAGCGTCTGATGGCTGAAGGCTACGGATTCGGTGCGGAAGGTGACTGGAAATCAGCAGCTCTCTACCGTACCGTATGGGTGATGAACCAAGGACTTTCCAAAGGTTGTTCTTTCCTGGAAGATTACACATTGAACTTCGATGGTGCAAACAGTGCTATCCTGCAATCACATATGCTGGAAGTTTGCCCTCTTATCGCCGCTTCCAAACCACGTCTGGAAGTACACTTCCTAGGCATAGGTATTCGCAAGAGCCAGACAGCCCGTCTTGTATTCACTTCAAAAGTAGGCTCAGGTTGTACCGCCACTGTAGTAGACTTGGGTAACCGTTTCCGTCTGATCGTGAACGACGTAGAATGCATCGAGCCGAAACCGTTGCCCAAATTACCGGTTGCTTCCGCCCTGTGGATTCCGATGCCTAATTTCGAAGTAGGTGCAGGCGCATGGATCCTAGCAGGTGGAACACATCATTCTTGCTTCTCTTATGATCTGACAGCAGAATATTGGGAAGACTATGCTGAGATTGCAGGTATCGAAATGATCCGTATCGACAAAGATACTACCATCAGCAACTTCAAGAAAGAGCTTCGCATGAACGAAGTCTACTATATGCTGAACAAAGCACTTTGCTAATTCATCCATAAAGAGGGGATGTGTCAAGGCTAATAAGATTCTTGGCACATCCCACCTTATTTTATCATCATTATTGTTGTACCTTAAATTATAGGTTTTAATATGAAATCAGATGCAAAATCAACCATCGAAGCAGGAAAAGCTATTCTAGGCATAGAATTCGGATCAACACGAATCAAAGCTGTTTTGATTGACCAGGAAAACAAGCCCATTGCCCAGGGAAGCCACAGCTGGGAAAACCAACTGGTAGACGGACTGTGGACTTACAGTGTGGAAGCTATCTGGCATGGCCTGCAAGACTGCTATGCAGATCTCCGTTCCAACGTAAAAAAGCTATATGACACAGAAATAGAAACCTTGGCGGCAATCGGTGTCAGTGCCATGATGCATGGTTATATGGCATTCAATAAAGAAGAAGAAATCCTTGTACCTTTCCGTACATGGAGAAATACCAATACCGGTCCGGCAGCCGCCGCTTTATCTGAATTATTCGTATATAACATTCCTCTGAGATGGAGCATTTCTCATTTATACCAAGCTATTTTAGACAATGAAGAACACGTAAGTAACATTGACTATCTGACCACCCTTGCAGGTTTCATTCATTGGCAAATTACAGGTCAGAAAGTTCTGGGCATAGGTGATGCATCAGGAATGCTTCCCATAGACCCGGCTACCAAGAATTATTCTGCCGAAATGATAGCCAAGTTCGACAAGTTGGTAGCTCCTAAAGGATACCCTTGGAAACTGACAGATATCCTGCCCAAAGTCTTACCCGCCGGCGAGAATGCAGGGTTCCTTACCCCGGAAGGTGCCAAGAGGCTGGACGTGTCGGGCCACTTGAAAGCAGGTGTACCTGTCTGCCCTCCGGAAGGAGATGCCGGAACCGGCATGGTAGCAACCAACGCTGTCAAGCAACGCACCGGGAATGTATCAGCAGGCACTTCCTCATTTTCCATGATTGTATTGGAAAAAGAGTTGTCCAAGCCATACGAAATGATTGACATGGTTACCACTCCCGACGGAAGCCTTGTAGCTATGGTACATTGCAACAACTGCACCTCCGACCTCAATGCCTGGATCAATCTGTTCAAAGAATACCAAGAACTGCTGGGTATACCCGTAGATATGAATGAATTATATGGAAAACTTTACAATCATGCGCTCGCAGGCGATGCAGATTGCGGTGGTCTTATTTCGTATAATTATATTTCAGGTGAACCCGTGACAGGACTTGCCGACGGAAGGCCATTGTTTGTACGTTCTGCAAATGACAAATTCAACCTCGCCAACTTTATGCGTACCCATTTATACGCTTCAGTCGGAGTTCTTAAGATAGGTAATGACATTCTTTTCAATGAAGAGAAAATCAAAGTAGACAGAATCACAGGACACGGCGGATTATTCAAAACGAAAGGTGTAGGCCAGAGAATACTTGCAGCAGCTATAAACTCCCCTATTTCCGTAATGGAAACTGCCGGTGAAGGTGGCGCATGGGGAATCGCCCTGCTAGGTTCTTACCTTGTCAACAATGAAAAGAACCAATCCCTGGCAGATTTTCTGGAAGACAAAGTATTCGCCGGTGATGCCGGTATTGAAATATCGCCAACAGCCGAAGATGTAGCCGGATTCAACACATATATCGAAAACTATAAGGCAGGACTGCCTGTTGAAGAAGCAGCGACCCGATTTAAGAAGTGAGTCAAACGGGCTTAAAAAAGAGCCTCTTTACATGTTGCGGTTTACACATAAAGAGTTATCTTTGCAGATATTAAATAAAATAGCAAAGATAAACCGACTCACTAATAGCATTCAAATTATAATATTATTTTAATATGAACGAAAAGAAACTTATGAACCGTGCAGCGGACAACATCCGTATTCTGGCTGCTTCGATGGTAGAGAAAGCTAATTCAGGACACCCGGGTGGAGCTATGGGTGGCGCTGATTTTGTAAACGTGCTTTTCTCTGAGTTTTTAGTTTACGATCCTGAAAATCCGCGTTGGGAAGGGCGTGACCGTTTCTTCCTTGATCCAGGCCACATGTCACCGATGCTGTATTCCACTTTGGCACTGACCGGCAAGTTCACCATGAAGAACTGGCACAGTTCCGCCAATGGGGCAGTCCGACTCCGGGACACCCTGAAGTGGACATCATGCGCGGTATTGAAAATACTTCCGGCCCGTTAGGACAAGGACACACTTTTGCAGTAGGTGCTGCTATCGCTGCCAAATTTCTGAAAGCCCGTCTGGGTCATGTCATGGACCAGACCATCTATGCCTATATATCCGATGGGGGTATTCAAGAAGAGATTTCTCAGGGTGCAGGCCGTCTGGCAGGTCATTTGGGGCTGGACAACTTGATCATGTTTTATGATTCAAACGACATCCAGCTGTCTACCGCTACCGATGCTGTTACCAGCGAAGATGTTGCCAAGAAATACGAAGCATGGCACTGGAAAGTAATTACCATCGACGGTAATGATCCCGATGCAATCCGCACGGCTCTGACAGAAGCGAAAGCCGTAACCGGTCAGCCCACATTAATTATCGGTAAGACCATTATGGGTAAAGGCGCACGCAAAGCGGATGATTCCAGTTATGAACGTAACTGTGCCACCCACGGTGCTCCTTTGGGAGGTGATGCTTACATCAATACAATCAAAAACTTAGGCGGCGATCCAACCGATCCTTTCCAAATCTTCCCTGAAGTAAAAGAGTTGTATGCCAAACGTGCAGAGGAACTGAAAAAAATTGTTGCAGAAAAATATGCGGCTAAAACTGAATGGACTAAAGCTAACCCCGAACTGGCTGCTAAATTGGAACTATGGTTCTCTGGCAAAGCTCCGAAAGTAAATTGGAATGTTATCGAACAAAAAGCCGGAGATGCTACACGCAGCGCTTCTGCCAAAGTTCTCGGTGTACTGGCTACAGAAGTAGAAAACATGATCGTTTCTTCTGCCGACCTGTCAAATTCAGACAAGACCGACGGTTTCTTGAAGAAAACACATGCATTCACAAAAGACGACTTCACCGGTGCATTTCTGCAGGCAGGTGTTTCCGAATTAACCATGGCTTGCTGCTGCCTGGGTATGGCACTTCACGGAGGTGTGATTGCTGCATGCGCTACCTTCTTCGTATTCTCAGACTACATGAAACCCGCCATACGTATGGCTGCCTTGATGGAACTTCCCGTCAAATTCATCTGGACACACGACGCATTCCGTGTAGGTGAAGACGGTCCTACTCACGAACCGGTAGAACAAGAAGCACAAATCCGCCTGATGGAAAAACTGAAAAACCACAAAGGACACAATTCTATGTTGGTACTCCGTCCGGCAGATGCGGAAGAAACCACTGTGGCATGGAAATTGGCCATGGAAAATACCAGCACCCCCACCGCACTGATCTTCTCCCGCCAGAATATCGCGAATCTGCCTGCAGGAAACGACTATTCACAGGCTGCCAAAGGCGCTTATATTGTTGCAGGCTCCGATGAAAATCCGGATGTAATCCTAGTCGCTTCAGGTTCCGAAGTTTCCACTTTGGAAGCAGGTGCAGAACTTCTCCGCAAGGATGGCATAAAAATACGTATCGTATCCGCTCCTTCTGAGGGATTGTTCCGCAGCCAAAGCAAGGAATACCAAAACAGTATCATTCCCACAGGGGCTAAAGTATTCGGTCTGACTGCCGGTCTTCCTGTAAACCTTGAAGGTTTGGTAGGTGCCAACGGTAAGGTATTCGGTCTGGAATCATTCGGATTCTCCGCTCCTTACAAAGTATTGGATGAAAAGCTGGGCTTTACCGCACAGAACGTGTATAACCAAGTAAAAGAAATGCTGGCATGAAAAAAGTAGGACTGGCATCCGATCATGCAGGATTTGAACTGAAAGAGTTTGTAAAGACATGGTTAACTGAAAAAGGCTATCCATGCAAAGATTTCGGTACATACAGTACAGAAAGCTGTGACTATGCAGATTATGCCCATCCGCTTGCACTGGCTATAGAAGCCGGAGAATGCGGACCCGGAGTGGCAATTTGCGGAAGCGGTGAAGGCATCAGCATGACATTGAACAAACATCAGGGTATCCGTGCGGCACTATGCTGGATGCCCGAGATAGCCCATCTGTCACGTCAGCACAATGACGCCAATGTTCTGGTAATGCCGGGACGATTCATTGACCATGAAATGGCCGAAAAAATATTGGATGAATTCTTTAACAGCGGCTTCGAAGGCGGACGTCACCAAAAGCGCATTGAAAAGATACCTGTAAAGTAAAATTCACGCAATAATAATAAAAGTAAAAAAAGAGAGGCATTATAGCTTCTCTTTTTTATTCCTATCTTTGCTTAGATTAAAATATAAAATAAAAAATATTACTATGAAGAAGATTCTTTTTTTAATGCTCCTATGTCTGCCATTCATCGCTATGGCACAGACAGATCCCAAATATCTGGCGGGAGCGATAACTATGGATGACGGTAAAGTTTCTTTCAAAACAGAGATACAGGCACCGTCTTTAACGAAAGACCAACTATATGGCACCATGCTGAAATGGGCCACAGAACGTTTCAAGCCCGAAGGCAAGTTCAATGCACGTGTCTTTACACCAATGAAGATGAAGGAACCATTGCAGCAGGTGGCGAAGAATATCTGGTATTCTCCTCCTCCGCATTGTCATTGGACAGAACCAGAATTTATTATCAGTTGTTTATCACCTGCGAAAACGGAAAATGTGATATCGAAATGACCCGTATCCGTTATTGGTATGATGAAGCTCGTGACGGAGGAGAAAAATACAGTGCAGAGGAATGGATTGTAGACGATATGGCTTTAAACAAATCGAAGACCAAGCTGGCTCCCATCTGCGGCAAATTCAGAAGAGAGACTATTGACTTGAAAGACACACTGTTCAAATCCATCCAAGATACATTGGGCAACAAGGTCTTGAACAACTCACAAATTGCAGTTGCTCCTGCTCCGGGCGTGACAGCTACTCCGATATCAAATGCAACAACAATCGTTACCGCCACTCCGGTAACTCCCCCTGCCCAACCGGCTGTCATCGGTGGTTCTGAGGGTAATACCGAAATAAAAGCAGCCAATAATGCAACTCCCAGCAAAGAACAAAGCATAGATGACCAAATCAAGGCATCCTCACGTATGACAATTACTGCCGGAAACGATGAACAATTCGAAATCGGTAAAGAATGCTGGGGAGGTTTCGGCCAGTTATTCGGCAAAGAAGTAGCATTCTGCGTAATCGACCAAGCCAAATCAATGGGCAATATGCTGATGGATCAGAGCGATAATTATAAAATTTCGTTCTACAAGCAAGGTAATAGCGAGCCGTGGTTGATAGTAAACTGCAAGAAACTGATGAAACAGACCGTTACCGGTGAGGAAGCAAAAAAGATGAACCCCAGTAATGACGGTCAGAAGGCATATAATATGTATGTAGGTGAAGTAATAAAATAGTCTTTTCTCCCATATATTTATACCGTGACAGTTTATTCTGATAATACATAAAACTTTAGGGGGAGATAACCCGACAACTCCCCCTAAAAACATACAAACGATCTACCATATACTTCCCCAAAAGCACCATGACAAATACCATTCAAACATGTCTCCCCTTTAAGAATAAATAACACCGTTCCTCTATCAACCGTTTCACTTGAAACCATTTCTATAATAATCAAACCATTAGAAGAAATCATTCTTCCATTTTTTCCCTATCTTTCTCTCCTTTTTTTAAATGTTTTTAGCAAGAAAGCCGTTTTTTCTGCTCCAATCTTCCCTTTCATAACAAATAAAGAGTATCTTTGTAAACAACAATGAGACAATCATGCCTTATGACGGAACAATTACAGGACATAAAGACACTTATCGAACAGGGTGATACGGAAAGAGCCATTCATGCGCTAACTAATTTCATCCGAAACGATGCGCACGTCAACGATGAACCCTATTACTTACTGGGTAACGCCTACCGCAAAATGGGAGACTGGCAACAAGCTTTGAACAATTATCTGGAAGCCATCGAGCGTAATCCGGAAAGTCCGGCCGTTTCCGCCCGTGACATGATTATGAATATTCTGAATTTCTATAACAAAGACATGTATAATCAATAATAACTAACCCATGGCAAAGATTAAAGGTGCTATTGTAGTAGACACAGAGCGTTGCAAAGGTTGCAATCTATGTGTAGTGGCATGTCCGCTGCATGTAATCGCGCTCAATGCCAAACAAGTGAATAAAAAAGGATACACATTCGCCCACCAGGTATTAGAAGATACCTGCAATGGTTGCGCATCATGTGCCACAGTCTGTCCGGACGGATGCATCACTGTGTATAAAGTAAAACAACAATAAATGTAACAAATATGGCAGAAGAAGTCGTTTTAATGAAGGGAAATGAAGCCATAGCCCACGCCGCTATCCGTATCGGAGTAGACGGTTACTTTGGCTATCCCATCACTCCCCAATCGGAAATATTGGAAACGCTGGCCGAAGAGAAACCTTGGGAAACTACCGGTATGGTGGTGTTGCAGGCAGAAAGTGAAGTCGCAGCAATCAACATGGTATATGGCGGTGCAGCGAGCGGTAAAATGGTAATGACCTCATCCTCCAGTCCCGGCGTCAGTTTAAAGCAGGAAGGCATCTCGTACATTGCCGGTGCCGAACTCCCCTGCCTGATTGTCAATGTCATGCGCGGAGGTCCCGGATTAGGAACCATCCAACCTAGTCAGGCCGACTATTTCCAAACAGTGAAAGGCGGCGGTCACGGAGACTATCGCCTCATAGCCCTGGCTCCTGCATCAGTACAGGAAATGGCAGATTTCGTAGGTATAGCTTTTGATCTGGCTTTCAAATACCGCAATCCCGCCATTATTCTGGCAGACGGCGTTATCGGACAGATGATGGAAAAAGTAGTATTGCCCGAACAGCGCACACGCCTGACAGATGAAGAAGTCATAGCCCGTTGTCCGTGGGCCACTACCGGCAGAACCCACCACCGTACTCCCAACATCATCACCTCATTGGAACTCGATCCTGCCGAGATGGAAAAACGTAATATCCATCTTCAGAAAAAATATGCAGAAATAGAAGAAAACGAAGTACGTTTCGAAGAACTTCACTGCGAAGATGCCGAATATTTGATCGTAGCTTTCGGTTCTTGTGCCCGCATTGCCCAAAAAGCAATGGAAATGGCTCGGGAAGAAGGCATCAAAGTTGGTTTGCTCCGTCCTATTACCCTATGGCCGTTCCCGTCGAAAGCTATTGCAGCACGCGCCGCACAGGTAAAAGGTATCCTCACTGTAGAATTGAACGCCGGACAAATGGTAGAAGATGTCCGTCTGGCCGTAGAATGCAAAGTGCCTGTAGAACACTTCGGACGTCTGGGTGGTATTGTTCCCGATCCGGATGAAGTAATCACTGCACTGAAAGAGAAACTAATAAAATAAGACCGTATGAATATCGATCTGATCAGAAACATATTGAACATACTTTTCATGGCACTGGCACTAGCGGCTGTCATCACTTACTTCATGGCAAGTGACTTCAAAGTATTCATCTATGTCTGTGCAGCAGCTATTTTTCTCAAGCTGATGGAATTCTTTATGCGGTTCATGTTATAAGCAATAGGAGGAGAAACTATGACAAAAGAAGAAATCATAAAACCCGAAAACCTGGTTTATAAGAAACCGACACTGATGAATGACAATCCGATGCATTACTGCCCCGGATGCAGCCACGGTGTGGTTCACAAGTTAATAGCCGAAGTTATTGAAGAAATGGGCATGGAAGATAAGGCAATCGGTGTGTCACCGGTAGGATGTGCCGTTTTTGCATACAACTATCTAGACATCGATTGGCAAGAAGCCGCCCACGGACGCGCACCAGCCGTAGCTACCGCCATCAAGCGTTTATGGCCCGGACGTCTGGTATTTACCTACCAGGGAGATGGTGACCTGGCATGTATCGGCACTGCCGAAACCATCCATGCTTTAAATCGTGGCGAAAACATTACTATCATCTTTATCAACAACGCCATTTATGGAATGACCGGTGGGCAAATGGCTCCTACCACGCTGGTTGGCATGAAGACAGCCACCTGCCCCTATGGTCGTGATGTAGCCATTCATGGCTATCCGCTGAAAATGACAGAAATTGCCGCCACTTTGGAAGGCACCGCCTACGTTACCCGCCAGGCCGTACATACGGTTCCTGCCATCCGCAAAGCAAAAAAGGCTATCCGCAAGGCATTCGAAAACTCAATGAATGGCAAAGGATCCAATTTGGTGGAAATTGTATCGACTTGTAATTCCGGTTGGAAAATGACTCCGCAAGCATCCAATGACTGGATGGTGGAACACATGTTCCCCTTCTATCCGCTGGGTGATTTGAAAGATAAAGAATAAAAAGACAGAAACCATGAAACAGGAAATCATTATAGCAGGATTCGGCGGTCAGGGTGTGCTATCCATGGGTAAGATACTTGCCTATTCCGGACTGATGGAAGACAAGGAAGTAACCTGGATGCCGGCATACGGTCCCGAACAACGGGGAGGAACCGCTAACGTAACGGTGATTGTCAGTGATGAACGCATCTCTTCACCCATTCTCAGCCAATATGACACAGCCATCATACTGAACCAACCCTCATTGGAAAAGTTTGAAGGCAAAATCAAACCGGGTGGTATCCTCATTTATGACGGATACGGAATCATCGAGCCTCCGACACGTAAGGACATACAAATCTATCGTATTGACGCAATGGATGCCGCCAACGAAAAAGGAATGGCAAAGACCTTCAATATGATTGTCTTAGGAGGCTTGCTGAAACTGCGTCCCGTAGTATCCATTGAAAGTGTAATAAAAGCTTTACGCAAAACATTGCCCGAACGTCACCATCATCTGATACCGATGAATGAAGAAGCCATCCGAATCGGAATGGAGATTATTAAACCTCAGTAAGTTAAAATAACTCTAAACGAATAATAAAAGGAAGAACTTTCCATAGCGGAAAAGCTCTTCCTTTTATTTTTATATTGTATCTTTGCCGCCGTTATGAAAAGAATATTCTCTATTATTTTTTTATTATTCCTGTGCTTCCATACTTCCTTGATGGCACAGCGGACAATGAATACCCTGAACAATCAGTTCGGTTCCTCGGCAAACGGACTGGACAGAAACCAATATGACCGTAACGGAAACCCCATAGACACGACAGCCGTAGTAGATGCCAACACTATCCCCATCGGACTGTATTCATGGAAAGTGGACAGTCGTTTTGGCAATGTCACTTATATCCCCGTAGATACCTTGCAGCACGCTTTCCAGAACTCAAATGACATGGGGGGCTACACCGGACAATACAATTACTTGGGAAATTTGGGTTCCCCCCGCCTCTCACGCATCTTTTTTGACCGTCGGGATCCCAGCCAATACTTTTTCACCGACCCATACGACTTTTGCGTACAACGTCCGGAAGATGTCATATTCACCAATACATTTTCTCCATTCACGAACCTGAGCTATTACAAAGGAGGAGGCAGCCGTGACGGAGAAGAACGCTTCAAATCCTATTTTGCCATCAATGCAAACAAAAGACTGGGGTTTGGATTCTACATAGATTACCTGTATGGCCGGGGGCTTTACCAAGATCAGTCCACAGCCTTCTTCAACGGTGGCCTGTTCTCCAGCTACCGGGGAGACAAATATGACATGCATTTCATATTCAACAACGATAACTTGAAGATGGCAGAAAACGGAGGTATCACGGACGACCGGTATATCACCAACCCGCTGGATATGGCAGAAGGCAAAAAAGAATATTCCGCCAACGAAATCCCAACGCGACTGAGTCAGATATGGAATCACAACACCAGCTACCATGCCTTCCTGACACATCGTTACAACTTAGGGTTCTATAAAGAAAAACAGGACAGTGTGGATACGGACTCCGTAAAAATAACGCAGGTATTTGTTCCTGTCACAAGCTTCATACATACATTACAAGTGGACTTGAACAATCGCAAATACATCTCATACGATGACGCACAGAATCAGAAGTATTTTGAACATAACTATCTGGGGACCGACTCAATAGACAAGACGAAGCGCACATCCATCAAAAATACCATTGGCATTGCTTTACAAGAAGGATTCAACAAATGGGCGAAAGCCGGACTTACCGCCTTTTTAAGTTATGAATACCGAAACTTCGCCTTGACCGACACGACAAACATACCGGGACAGCGCATTATCAACAACTATAAGGAAAGTTCACTCTCCATTGGCGGCGAACTATCCAAAAAACAAGGAAAACTATTACATTACAATATTCTAGGAGAATTGGCCATAGCCGGTGAAGATGCAGGACAATTCAGCGTAGAAGGCAGAGGGGATCTGAATCTCCGTTTATTCGGAGATACGGTGAGACTGGATGTAAATGCATTCATCAAGAACCAGAACCCCGTATTCTATTTCAGGCATTTCCAATCCAAACATTACTGGTGGGACAACAACGATTTATCCAAAATAATGAGAACCCGCCTGGAAGGAAAACTAAGTCTGAACAGATGGGGAACCCAACTGCGTGCCGGAGTGGAAAATATAAAGAACTACACTTATCTGGCCAATGCAGCATACCGGTAAAAGACAGTGAAGGAAATGTCACCGGTTTCAAGAACAATGCAGCCGTAAGACAGCACTCCGGCAATATACAAATATTCACAGCAATGTTGCAACAAAAATTGAAAGTAGGAATATTTCATCTCGACGGTGAAGTAGCCTATCAAAAATCAAGTGAGCAAGACATTCTGCCCTTACCGGAATTGTCGGCTTACGGCAACTTGTACATGAAATTCGGTCTCGCCAAAAAAGTACTCCAGATAGAAATGGGAGCAGATGTGCGTTATTTCAGTAAATATTACGCGCCAGACTACTCCCCCGTCATCGGACAATTCTATAACCAGAATCCTGATGACAAAATCGAGATAGGAGCTTTTCCGATAGTCAACGTCTATGCCAACCTGCATTTAAAACGTACCCGCTTCTTTATTATGATGTATCACGTCAATGCCGGTTCGGGAAAATCCAATTACTTCCTGGCGCCTCACTACCCAATCAATCCGCGAATGATAAAGTTCGGCCTTTCATGGAATTTCTTTGATTGACGGTCTATATGAGAAAATATCTGAAATACATTCTGATGGGTATCCTTGCAGTAACCCTATCCTCCATCTTCTTCAAAAAGAAAACGGAGGCTGAAACCAGTCTGCCCCGCGATTATGCAGAAATAGCGGCATCGGGAATCCTGCGTGCCGTTACCGAGTACAATTCTATCAGTTTTTATGCCGACGGCGACACCGTTTCCGGTTTCCACTACGAACTGCTCCATGCTTTTGCACACAGCAAAGGACTGAAACCGGAAATCACTCCTGAAATGAGCTTTTCCAAAAGACTGGAAGACGTACAAAAAGGAACATACGATATATTGGCCAACAGCACGGTAGTTACCACAGAATACAAAGACTCCCTGTTGTTTACCCGCCCCATTATACTGAACAAACAAGTACTGGTACAGCGTAAACCCGAAAAAGAAAACGATAGTCTGTACATTCACAGCCAGTTGGAACTAGCCCGCAAGACCCTTCATCTAGTCAAAAACTCACCTGCCATCCTGCGCATACATAATTTAAGTAACGAAATAGGCGATACCATCTATATCAAAGAAGTGGAGAAATACGGACAAGAACAATTACTGGCCATGGTAGCACATGGTGACATAGACTATGCCGTATGCGACGAGAGCATTGCCAAAGCCTCCATCAATGATTTTCCACAATTGGATATAGAAACAGCCATCAGCTTCTCACAATTCTATTCATGGGGAGTAAGCAAACATTCTCCAATATTGCTTGACAGCCTGAATTCCTGGTTAAATGACTACGTCAAGACTCCTGCATTCAAACTGTTGCGCAAGAAATATTACAATAACTGATTTTTATCCGGCTGAAATTGCAAAATAGTCCTATCTTTGCAATATAAATTGTTATTATTTTAAGCGGAATGACAAAAAAGTTATTACCATGGTTAAATTAGACAAAGTAAAATGGGGCTTCATCGGTTGCGGAGAAGTGACCGAGAAGAAAAGCGGACCAGCCTTTGCCCTGATCGAAGGTTCAGAGGTAGTGGCCGTAATGAGCCGTGACAAAGAAAAAGCTCAATCATACGCCAAAAGACACAACATTCCCCGCTGGTACTCCGATCCGCAGCAGTTAATAGGAGATGAAGATGTCAATGCTATTTATATAGCCACTCCCCCCTCTTCTCATGCCACTTTTGCCATTATGTCCATGAAGCAGGAAAGCCCGTATACATCGAGAAACCTATGGCGGCCAGCTATGAAGACTGTGCACGCATCAACCGCATATCACAGGAAACAGGAATTCCTTGTTTCGTAGCTTATTACAGACGCTATCTTCCTTATTTCCAAAAAGTACGCCAGATGGTAGAGGACGGAGAAATAGGCAATGTCATCAACATACAGATACGTTTCGCCCAGCCTCCCCGCGCTTTGGATTACAACAGTACCAACCTTCCCTGGCGTGTACAACCTGATATTGCCGGCGGCGGTTATTTCTATGATCTGGCTCCTCACCAGCTGGATTTGCTACAAGATATGTTCGGCTGCATTCTCGAAGCCCAAGGATACAAGAGCAACCGTGGCGGGTTATATCCGGCAGAAGATACGATAAGTGCCTGCTTCAAATTTGATTCCGGTCTGCCGGGATCAGGATCATGGTGTTTCGTTGCCCATGAATCGGCCAAGGAAGACCGTATAGAAATCATCGGAGACAAGGGAATGATCTGTTTCTCTGTTTTCACTTACGATCCCATCGCCCTGCATACTGAAAGAGGCCGCGAGGAGTTTCTTCCCGAAAATCCCCCTCATGTACAACTTCCGCTCATAAAAGCCGTAGTAGAACACTTGCAGGGAAAAGCTGTCTGTACCTGCGACGGCATCAGTGCGACACCCACCAACTGGGTAATGGACCGTATACTTGACAAACTCTGATTTCTGCCTATGGACATCCGTCAATTATGCCTGTTTTGTCTGTCTTTCCTTTCCGCCCTCGGTGTATATGCACAAGCGGAACAGAAGGACTCGACAGTACAGGACAACAAGGGTGTTCTCATTACATTGACCGATGGAATAGCGACAACTGTCCGTCATACCGGAAGAAAAATCAGGAAAGTGGGAAAAGAATTCAACGCGGTCGATACCACCTATATCTCGCCTAACCTCTACAATCTGGTTTTCATGCTGGAATCCAGCAGTTGGTACGAATACTATCGGTTAGGCAGTAAAGGAAACAACGGCGAACAAAGTTTGGGATTCTCCCCCAATGCCAGTTTCAAGCTGGGGGTCTATTTCGGATGGCGCTGGATATTTCTAGGATATTCTTTCGATGTAAAAGATATTTTCGGCGGACACAAGAACAAGGCCAAGAAAACCGAAATGGCACTGAATCTTTATAGTTCCAAATTTGGTGTGGATTTATATTACAGAAAGACAGGAAGCGATTTCAAGATACGTTCTTCCAGCGGATTTGACCTGAAAACTCCCATTAAAAATCTGAATTTCAACGGATTGCAAAGTAAAATCAAAGGACTGAACGCCTATTGGATTTTCAATTATAAAAAATTCTCTTATCCGGCAGCCTATAGCCAGTCCACCAACCAGCGTAAAAGCGCGGGTTCCCTGATGGCGGGCTTTTCTTATTCCCAGCACAACATATCTTTTGATTACGAAAAGCTTCCCGGTGAAGTGAGAGCCAACTGCATGATGCCCTGCTTTTCAAGAAAGTGAAATATTCTGATTACAGCATCAACGTGGGTTATGGCTATAACTGGGTATTTGCAAAAAACTGGGTTTCCAATCTTTCACTCTTACCGGCCATTGCCTATAAAAAATCAAAAATAGACGATACGCCTAACACCGACAATCATTGGATAAAGGATATCAATTTTGACCTGATAACACGTGCCGCCGTGGTCTATAATACCAACAAGTACTTTGTAGGTGCTTCACTGGTGATGCATACATACGATTATCGGAAAAGGAATTTCTCTCTCACTAATACATTCGGAACCGTTCGTGTATATGCAGGATTCAACTTCTGGAAAAGGAAAGAATTCCGCGATAAATAAAAAATATACCGGAAGTCTATAAAGTTCTTCCGGTATATCACAGGTTAATTATATTAGACTCACAATAAATTCTTAGAAGCGGGCGCCGACTGTCAGCAAGAGCTGATGCCGTTCATTGTCCACTTTAGTTGCCGGAAGATCTATATCGTCAAAAGCATAAAAGTTTGATTTATACATATCATATTTATATGCCAAATCCGCATAAATTACACTGCCACGGTATCCAAGACCAAACGTAAAGGTATTCTTAGACTCCGTATTATTAAAATCAGTACGCGTGCTATATAAAGACAAGGCACTATAAGCATCTTTTGAAAATGCAGCCGAAGAATAATTATACCCTGCACGGATGCTAAACTCAGGTATGATCCGCGTTTCCATTCCTATACGGAAAGTATGGACACCTTTCAGATAATTCTCAACGCTAGGCTGATCTCCCAATTCATAACCATCCACATCCTTCAGCTTACTGGAAGAATAATCCTGATATTCATATTCCGCACCTACTGCCACCGCACCCGCAAAAGTAGTACCCGCGCTGACATTAAATTTCCACGGAGTAGTAAGATTATAATCATAGGTCAAATAATCATATTCCGGAGTTACCAGAAAATCACTCAATGTCTGGATATAGGGTTTTTCATAAGCTAAAATATCAGAAGATAAAGTGGCATTATAGCTTTCTCTTAAATCATACCATGTAGGCGTGTGAACGGCAAATCCCAAACGGAAAGGAGAACTTTCTATAGGACGTACAATAACCCCCAACTTCAAATCCATACCAGTTCCTTCCAGTCTATAATAATTATCCAATGTATACCCCCCATTATCCGCACCCTTATCATCATTCAAATTTTCCGTATAAGAAGTATAACGGTCATAATTCACATCATAGACCCCCAAGGTAGCTCCTAAATAGACCCTGTCTTCAATATTGAATGAAACATTAAAATCATATTGACTGATACCTCCAGTTTCCTTACTAAAGAAGTTATTGTTAAAACCATTCCACCCCCATGGAGCATGAATGTTTTTTTCAGGATCATTAAACCAGTCAACCACACCGGTTCTCACCCCCATTACTCCTAAAACAGGTAACTGGTTCCAATATTTGGTATAAGGATTCTTCGCATCCAGTATGTCATTAAACTCGCTTTCCGTCAATCCATATCGTTCCATTTCCTGAGCCAGCTGGAAGCTTTGTGACATATTATCCAACGCCCCTCCCATAGAGAAAAGGCGGTTGAAGTTTTTACTTTTATGGTAATTGAATCCGAAATTCACAAAACGCAAAGAAGTATTGTTGCCTATCTTATTGCTATAAACAAATCCAATCTGGTCAAATGAAGCGCGCGTTTTGTCTTCATTCATTGACACGCCACTAAAGTTACTCTTTGTCGAAGTATTATTAAAACCAAAAGAAACGGACACATCATTACTACGAAAAATGCCGATACCCGCAGTTGGAACTCATGACAGATATATCACCTCCCAAAGCTCCCATGGCACCACCCATACCAACAAATCGTGCTGTTCCATTCAAGTCATTCCCCAGCAACTTTTCCGCATCATAAGCATTTTGTGCGCTTGCCGTTGCCATTGCCAGCAACGTACAAGCGGTTACTATTACTTTATTTTTCATACATCAATTCTATTAAATACAACAGTCTGGTTTAATCTGCTACTTATCTGGTACGCGATCTGCCACCGCCACTTGAACGGGAAACACCGCCTCCGGAACTACGGGAAGCCCCACCGCCACTAGAAAAACTACTACGGGAAGAAGAAGTTCCACTACTACGGTAAGAGTTAGACGAACTATTACGGGAAGGACTGCTGCTACGGGAATATGAACTGCTGCGAGAGTTCGAAACGCCACTATTGTTACGATAAGCGCCACGGCTTGCAGCCCCTGTTCTCTGATAAGCAGATCCTGCTGCATTTCCCACACTTCTCCGGGTACTGCTTGGTCTGGTATAGGAAGAACCCCTTCCTTCTGTCGGACGTGAATACGAATTACCCGGACGGACTCCTGCAGCCTGACTTGGTGAAAGAGTTGCTCCTGTACGGGTTCTGATAGCGCTTCTATTAGGACGAACCGAATTTACACCGTCAGATCCCGAAACCACTCTTCCTGATGAAGATCCGTTACGTGTTGCGGTACGATAGCTATTAGCACTATTACGGACATTTTGTCTGGAATTTCCTACATACGAATTACGACTATTCCTATCATAACTATTCACATAATTATTCCGGCTTGGGCGTGAAGAGCCATAGCTGTTGGTGTATCTTCCGGCATGTATTCCCGGATTACGTCTGCTTGAGCCATACCATCCATGACCGCCTCCCCAGTAGCCGCCGCCCCAACCGTGACCGGAATAATGCGGATAATAATGATGGTGGTGGTGATGATGGTAGCCCCAATAGCCACCCCAGTAGCCGCCACCCCAATAACCGGGATAGTACCAGCTATTGTAGTACCACGGCGAACTCCATCCCCAACTGAATCCCCAGCTGGCGCCATATGGATAATTCCAACGCCAATCCCACCACAAGCGGTTCGTGTAAGTGGGAAAAACGTATGCATACAATCCGTCATCATATACATTCCAATCCCATGAAGGCAAACCGTAAACCACATCCCAATAGAGCGGACTGCTTACCGGAATGGCGTAACGGGGATTGCGGAAACGGACGATACGCATCGCGTATTCATAATCGTCTTGAGAGCCCTCAAAACCATTAACCCATTCCCCTCTCTCATTCAAAGGTTTCTCCTCAATATACAAGGTATCATTCTCCATCGAGAAGTTATTATCTCGTGAAGTATAACGACGATTATACTCATCCACATCGCGCACTTTTCCTTTCACATCCTTCACTACCACTGTAGAACCGGGGGCTGCGTAAACGGTAGTCGTGTTCTGCTTCTGCGGAACCACCACTTTCACCTCTTGCTTAACCTCCTCTTTCTTTTCAGCTTTTTTCTTAGGGATGAAATAAAGGTCGTCATCAACGCTTTGTGACATTGCCCAATAAGGCAAGCACACCATCATAAGCGAAGCTAATACAATCTTTTTCATACTCATACCTGTTTTATTTGTTATTCTATCTACTTTTTCTAGTGCAAAGATAGCCAGAGGTTTCAGTTCATAACAAAGAAAATCCCTATTAGTTGGTAGGGATTTCCCTATTTTAGTAACGGACTTCAACTATTTTATCTATTTCTGCACACACACGGAAAACAGAAGAACGTCCGTTCACATACGTTGATGGTAAACAAATCTGGTGGTAAAACAACTTTTTATATTAAGTTGCACCCACTTATGCCCTCATGCCCTCACTAAAAGTCATAACCTACTCATTATTAAACCACTACACACAGTGAGGGCATGTTAAAAAGTGAGAGCATTGCCCTCATGCCCTCACTCCTATTTTCTTGCACATCTCACTTAAATCATTCATTCACAACATAATACCCATTTATCGGCTTATAAACCGGTTGTTTGGGAAGTCCCACATTTTTCAGCTTTCCTTCCTCGCACAAGCGGTGTAAATGGCGGCTGGCCGTACTTTGTGTCATACTGCAAAGAAGCTGGAAACTTTTCCGCTGCACAAAATCATGAGTTGTGAAGAACTCCGTCAGCAATGCGTCAATTTCCTCATCGGTCAGTTTACTTGAATGAAACGAGAACCGGGTACGCTGCACCTTTACCTTCCCCACCTCATCCATCAATAATCGGTCGGGGCGGTAAACAATCCCCTTAAGCCTTACCTTTGTATTTTTACGTTTCGTCTTTTCGGTTACCGGCTCGGTGCTCACCAGATTGGGACGGAAAAAGCCGATGCCGTCCAGATGCACCTGCCTGCCTTCCGCCAATTCCTCGCCCATGGCGTGTGACAGCGCATCGAGCACGGCTATTACATCCGTTTCCGTCAATGTACAATATTTCTGTATACGGGCACGGAGCTGGGCCGTGCTTACTTTCCCATTCAGCCGGAGACGCGGATGCAACATATTCTCTTCCCCTTGTTGCTCAGAGGTTTTGGGATTCTCGTACCAATCAAATAGTATTGCCATACTGTTCTTTTTTTATTGATGAAAGTTCAATATCTATTAATCACGGATGTGATTAAGCTTAACTACCTTTGTGATTAATTTTAATCACCTTTATGATCAGACTTAATCACAAGGGTAGATAACTAATTACAAACATACAAAAATAAGAAAAGAAAAGGTAGAAAACAAATAAGAGACAGGGGAATATGCACTGAGACTAAGAATAAAAACACAGAAAAGAAAGGAAAAAGAAAAAGACGGCATTTAATCCGGAAAGCATTTGCAGAATCCGGAAAGAAACCTTATCTTTACTAAAATATGCACACATAGACACTCGCAATACGCAGTCTTCTCCACACGACAGAACATCATCTTTTCCATGGGAGGTACATAAAACCAAAAAAACATTCAAACGAAAGACAAATATGAAAATTACACTCATCAGGAAAGATGAAGAACAGGGGACAGAAGCCTTGTCACTATGCGATACGGACGCATTCTTCGAGAAAGTAAAGACAGAGAACAAAGCAGGGCATATATCGGAACTGCGTGAAATACTACCCCGGCTGGCAGGATCGTCCGCCCGCTACGTCCACATCGACAAACTGCCGCGTGTCTATCCTGCCGTAGAATATACCCGCAAACAAAAGGGTGAGAAACGTATGAAACATTACAACGGACTGGTGCAGCTGGAAGTGAACCGGCTCGCCGACCTGTATGAGGTGGAATATGTGAAACGCCAAGTAGAGCAACTGCCACAAACCTTTGCCGCTTTCTGCGGTTCAAGCGGACGGAGCGTAAAGATATGGATACGCTTCGCACGCACTGACGGCAGCTTGCCCACTGCCACACAAGAAGTCCTCCTGTTTCATGCCCACGCCTATCGGCTGGCGGTGACATGCTACCAGCCCATGCTTCCTTTCGGCATCACACTGAAGGAACCGGACCTGATGCAAAGCTGTCGCATGACCGTGGATGAACAACCTTACTATAACCCTTCGTCCGTTCCTTTCTGCATAGAGCAACCGCTTGCCCTGCCCGATGAGGAAACTTTCCGGCAACGGAAACAAAACAGCGAAAGCGCACCGGAACGAATGACACCCGGCTGCGAAAGTATGCAGATTTTTGCCCAGATGTACCAGTCGGCACGGAAAAGAGCATTGGCCGAGATGGAAAACTGGAAACGTGATGACGGGCTGGAACCTTTACTGCCCCATCTGGTAGAACAATGCTTCAAAACAGGCATCCCCGAAGAGGAAGCCGTACAGCGCACGCTGATGCACTATTTTCACGCAACGGACACAGAAACCATCCGTACAGCTTTTGGCAACGGATACCGGGAAATGAAAGGTTTCGGTAAAAAAAGCGGTTTCAGTAAAGAGCAGGAAGCCACCTTCCGGCTGGAGGAATTCTTGAAAAGACGGTATGAATTCCGCTTCAACACCGTGCTGGACGAGGTGGAATACCGTCAACGGGACTCTGTTCATTTCTATTTCAAGCCTTTAGATAAACGTACCCGCAACAGTATCGCCCTCTGCGCCTTAAAAGAAGGGCTGCAAGTGTGGGACCGGGATATAGACCGCTTTCTCACCTCCGATTTCGTTCCGCTTTACAATCCTGTAGAAGAATACTTGTGTGACCTTCCCCGCTGGGACGGTACTGACCGCATCCGCGCACTTGCCCGGCTCGTTCCTTGCGGCAATCCGCATTGGGAAGAACTCTTTTACCGTTGGTTTCTATGGCATGGTGGCGCATTGGAGGGGGATGGACCGCCAGCATGGAAACAGCACTTCACCTTTACTTGTAGGTTCGCAAGGATTCCGGAAATCCACTTATTGCCGTATCTTGCTGCCACCCGAACTCCGTTTCGGCTATGCCGACAGCCTGGACTTCAGCAGCAAACAGGAAGCGGAGCGTGCCTTGGGACGATTTTTCCTTATCAACCTGGACGAATTCGACCAGATTACCGTAAATCAACAAGGCTTTCTGAAACATCTGCTACAAAAACCGACAGCCAATCTGCGCAAGCCTTACGGAACCAGCGTGCGCGAATTACGCCGCTATGCCTCATTCATCGGCACCAGCAATCAGAAGGATTTGCTCACCGACCCCACGGGAAGCCGTCGCTTTATCTGTATCGAAGTGACCGATCCCATTGATACCAATGTCACCATAGACTACCGCCAACTCTATGCGCAAGCCATGCATTTACTTTATAAGAACGAACGTTATTGGCTGAATGACGAAGATGAGGCCGTTTTACGACAAAGCAACAGCGAATTTGAACAAATATCACCTTTGGAGCATTTATTCCATTGTAACTTTTCTTCTGCAACCAACGAAAAGGAGGGAGAATGGATGACTGCCATGGATATTTTTAATTATCTTCAAGAGAACACACGCGACAAACTGTCTATCAATAAAATAAATTGGTTTGGACGTATTCTCCGCAAACTGAACATTCCTAAAAAGACCAGTACCAGAGGTACCCTATATCATGTAACAAAGTTGAAATAATTTATTTTACCATAGAAGAGTATGAGGGCAATGCCCTCATACTCTTCTATGCTACCATCACAAATAACCTGTTCATTATAAACAAATTACCTCACAAATGAGGGCATGAGGCATAATTGCATCTAACATTGCAATGAGAGCACAAGTCTGAAACAAAAAGACGGAAGGTTTGTTTGTGAAAGTAATGAAAAGAAATTATCTTTGTCATCATCCTTAAACCAACAATCGTATGAAACCAGTGAAATTATTTTATCAGGAAAGATGCCCGTTCTGCAAAAAAGCACTGCGCTATATTGAAGAACTGAAAGCAGAATATCCTGAATTCCAACCTATAGAAATAGAAATGATAGAAGAAACCCAACATCCTGATATAGCCGACCAATACGACTATTATTACGTTCCCACGTTCTATGTGGACGGGGTGAAAGTGCATGAAGCGGGCATCTTCAAAAATGAGATGGAGGCATTGCTCCGTAAAGTGATAGAATAAACGAAAAGATATGAAATATTTAGAAGTAACCTTTACAACACATCCCTGTAATGAGACAGTGAATGATGTAGTGTCCGCATTGGCCGGAGAAATAGGATTTGAAAGTTTTGTAGAATGTGAAGGGGGAATACAGGCCTATATCCAGCAAACTCTCTTTGACGAGGAAGCACTGAAAGAAATGGTTGCGAACTTCCCTTTACCTGACACCCGGATAGAATACACCATAAAGGAAGCCGAAGACAAAAACTGGAATGAAGAATGGGAGAAAAACTTCTTTCAACCCATCGTCATAGGTGACCGTTGCTGCATTCACAGCACGTTCCACAAAGACACTCCGAAAACTGAGTATGAAATTCTGATTAACCCGCAAATGGCTTTCGGCACAGGGCATCATGAAACGACCAGCTCTATAATCAGCGAGCTGTTAGAAGCCGACCTGAAAGGAAAATCAGTCCTGGATATGGGATGCGGCACTTCTATTCTTGCCATCCTTGCCTCCATGCGAGGAGCCAATCCTGTGACAGCCATCGACATTGACGACTGGTGCGTCAACAATTCAAAAGACAACATTGCACTGAACCATATCCATAACATTACAGTGGAACTGGGTGACGCCAATCTGCTGAAAGGGCGCAAAGCGTTTGATGTGATTATTGCCAACATTAACCGGAATATTCTTCTGGCAGACCTTCCCCATTATGCCGCCTGTATGCATCCGGGTTCGGAAATATTTATGAGTGGATTCTATATACAGGATATTCCTTTTATCCGCGAAAAAGCGGAGAGTCTGGGAATGGAGTTCGTACATCATCGGGAAAAGAACAACTGGGCAGCTGTGAAATTCATCATGAAATAATACCATTTTCAAGTATGGCAAAGACGCGATAAAGACGGAATTGCCACCAACCACGCAGGATATGCATTGATTTATTCGAGGACAAAAGAACGGATTTTCTCTCTTTTGTCCTTTTGTTCTTCTTCCCTGAAAATTAGAACCGGAATCAAGCGGTGACAAACGCACGTAGGACGCTGCATTTTATCCAAAGTGACCAAACGATCATATCGGTATTATATTTATTATACAATCTCCTTTCCGAAAGGAGTAAGTGCCAAACCCGCCAGCTTGAAATGTTGCAGTCCGAATGGAATGCCGATGACAGTGATGCAAAGCAACACCCCGAATGCCAGATGAGAGAGGCTGATCCAGATTCCACCTACAAGTATCCAGATGATATTCATCAACACACTGAGACATCCACCATCACCGGGACAACTGCGTATTTCCCGCCCAAAAGGACAAAGAGCCAGCATAGACAACTTCAAAGTCTGGAAACCGAAAGGAATGCCGACGATAGTAATCATCAGCAACAGGCTGGAAACAATATATTCCACGCAGATCAGAAATCCGCCGCAAATCAGCCAAATAATATTGAGCAGTAAGTTCATAAAGCAAATATAAGCAAAGTTTTCGGAACCTCAGGCACAGTTCCCTTATTTCTTTATGGTCATTAATTGCAATTCTTCCAACGAACCGTTGAAAATATTCAAATCCACTTTCTCACGAATACCCGGCAACGTACCCACATCCGTATGCTGCCAGAATTTCCACTCCCCCCTGTATTCCACCGAGTCTACATAATAATGAGCTATCCAGTAAGGATAAGAATTGAAGACCGAATCATTCAGATAACGCGTTTTAAACTTATAAGAAGTATAAAGAATAGGCTTCACTTTGTAGTGCTGTTCTATTTTGTCAAGCCACAGTTTAAGGTCACGACGGAGCTGATTCTCATCCTTTCCCCTCTTCTCAATATCGAGCACAGGAGGAAGATCACCTGAATCCAGCTTGACGGAATTGATAAAAAAATCGGCCTGACGGACAGGATCTGTCTTCGGATTGTAAAAATGATAAGCCCCACGGATAAACCCATGTGTTTTCGCCGAATCAAAATTGGAGCTAAAAGCCTTGTCCCCATAATCGCCTCCTTCCGAAGCTTTCATAAAGACAAAATGAATAGGAAATTTTCCCTGTCGGGTCTGGGTCAGCATTTTCCAGTCTATGTTTCCTTGATAATGGGAAACATCAATGCCATGCACATGAAAACCTGAGGGCATACATACACCGTATGCTTTAAAGCCATAGCAAGGCTTCCAACGGTAAGAGTAAGGACGGATAAAGAAATAAAAGAAAGCGGCAAGGAATAAAAAAGCAATAATTCCCGCAATGACATACCGAAGCCATGACGGCATCTCTCTTTGCGGTTTCTTTTTCGCCTTCCGCTGTGTGGTCCGGCGGACAGGTTTCGCGACTGCCTTTTTTTTAACAGGGGCAGGACGTGTGCTTTTCGCTCTTACCATTTTATCCTATTTAGCTGTTTTTACCTTACCTATTCCCACATACTATGCAATAAAACCCATCGGGAGAATGGTTTTACAATCAGCCCCGATGGGTTTCCTTTATGCTTTATAGAAATAAGAAAAAATTATTTTCCTTGTTCCAACTGCAATGTCTTGGTTGCCTGGTCACAAACTTCTGTAGGACCGAAGTACTGGATAGGACCCGGATATACATAGTCTGTTTCAATAGCCCAACGTTCACGCTGTGCGGCGAACGCCTTGAAAGGAGCACCGTCCAATTTTACCAACGCTTTCTGGATAACCGGTTTCATTTCACCGTGACGACGTTCCATGTTCATCATCATTGTGATAGGCACACCACCTGCAATCCATTCTTCGGCAGGAGCAGTAGTGTTACGTACAGAAGACATATAACCGGTCTTGCCGTTGGCAATCAACATAGAAGCGGTGTAACCCAACGAGTAGCAATAGTCAGCATCGAAGTTTGACGGAGCAGCGCAACGTCCTTCGTAACCGAAGAAGTGATGCTGAGCGGCAAATTTACCTACATACTTGCCTTCTTCTTTCCACTGAGCCAATTTAACGGCTACCATATCAGACAACAGCTTTTCTGTTTCAATCAGTGATACCTGTACGTTTCCGTGCGGGTCACGATCCAAAGTAAGCTGACGTGCAACGCCTTCGGGCAGAGAAGCATAGATTTCCGAGTTTTCCTTAGAAAGCTTGGAGATGATATATTCACGTTGGTGAGATTTCTTGATCAATGCGAACTCTGATGCGTTAGCAGCCAGGAAGTCGTTCAATTCAGCGATCAATCTCTTCATTGCGGGGATGAATTCGATCAAACCTTCAGGTATCAACACTGTACCGAAGTTATTGCCTTGTGCGGCACGGTTAGCCACCACCTGAGCAATGTAAGTAACCACATCATCCAATGACATGTTCTTCTCTTCCACTTCTTCTGAAACGATACATACGTTAGGTTGAACCTGCAAAGCACATTCCAAAGCGATATGAGAAGCCGAACGTCCCATCAGCTTGATAAAGTGCCAGTATTTGCGGGCAGAGTTACAGTCACGCTGAATGTTACCGATTACTTCAGAGTAAGTCTTACAAGCCGTATCAAAACCGAAAGAAGTTTCAATCATCTCGTTCTTCAAGTCACCGTCGATAGTCTTCGGACAACCGATAACCTGAACACCGCAGTTCTTCGCAGCATAGTATTCTGCCAATACACAAGCGTTTGTGTTTGAGTCATCACCACCGATAATTACCAATGCCTTGATGCCCAATTCCTTGATGATTTCCAGACCTTTATCAAACTGTTCTACCTTTTCCAGTTTGGTACGTCCCGAACCGATGATATCGAAACCACCGGTATTGCGGTATTCGTCGATAATATCGGAAGTCAGTTCCATATAATTATGGTCTACCAAACCACCGGGGCCCAGAATGAAACCATACAGTTTGCTGTCCTTGTTCAATGCTTTGATACCGTCGAACAAACCGGAAATAACATTGTGTCCGCCGGGAGCCTGTCCACCAGACAAGATGACACCTACGTTGATGGCAGGCATATTGACAGCTTCGCCTTCAACGAACTGAATCAACGGCATGCGTAAGTGTTAGGGAACAAGGCTTTGATAGCTTCCTGGTCAGCAACTGACTGTGTAGGTTCACCTTCCTTTACTTTTACAGCGCCTTTCAACGCTTTAGGAAGTTTGGCTGATAAGCAGCTCTGGCAATTTGTAATGCACTTTTAGTCATATTCTATTATTCTATTTAAAGGTGTATAATTTCATTTATAATTCACGTGCAAATTTCGTTCTTTTTTCGCAAATATGAAAACGTATACAAATAAAAATATTACCTTTACCGCGAATTTAGAATTATGTATTAACTTAAAACATTACATTTATGGCAAGTAGAAGAAATTTAAAGAAAAAAATAACCAATATAGCAAGTGATTTGTTTTTAGTCAGTTTGATGGAAGGTGTTAACCGTGAAGTAGTTTGCAACTCTGTACACAATGTGATCAAACTGATTATACGCATCAGTCACACTGAACCGGGTAACGTAAAAGTTTCTACAAGAAACTGAATGAGGATTTGAACAAAGAAATAAAAGTGGTTGCAGACGAACTGGCTAAAGCTACAAAAGCATAAGATTTAAGGAATGAAAAAGCTATTTGTAGTTTTATCTACTACAAACTGTTGGGATGGAAGACCAAGGTGTCTGCTCCCGATTATGATAAATATATTATCTGTGCCGCCCCACATACCACCAATTGGGACTTATTCATAGGCAAACTGTTTATGGGAGCTATAGGCCGCGAAACTGGTTTTATGATGAAAAAGGACTGGTTCTTCTGGCCTCTAGGCCTATTTTCCGCTGGATGGGAGGGATTCCCGTAGACCGTAGCCGCAAGACTTCATTGGTGGACCAGATGATTAAGATTGCCAAATCGAGTCAAAAATTCCATCT